>Ga0335070_10007580_pt1 | contig 12723 bp, 6 predicted proteins | sample Lox_Sample_13_FD_206722 | JGI IMG/M metagenome (GOLD analysis project Ga0335070, IMG submission 206722) | Soil microbial communities from Loxahatchee National Wildlife Refuge, Florida, United States - Lox_Sample_1.3 | ecosystem: Environmental > Terrestrial > Soil > Wetlands | place: USA: Florida...
GCTCGATCGCCGGCCGTAACGATGTCGAGAGCCTGCTCTCGGGCGTTGGAGAATCGGTTCGCGGAGTTGTCGGCTTCAATTACATCGGGCTGAGTCTGCACGACCCCGGAGGGGACCGCATGCGGGATTATGTCTGGCGTGAGGCCGGACGTTCTGTCGAAGTGCGCGTCTTGCCCGTGGATCAAGAACCCGCTGGTTGGGTATGGATCAACCAACAGCCGCTCGTAGTCCGTTGCGTCGAAGACGAGAGCCGCTGGCCGGAGTTCCGGGACCGCGCTCGCGAGATCGGGGTCAGAGCCGTGACTGTTGTGCCGCTCACCGCGGGGGATGATCGACTAGGCGCGTTCGGATTCGGCTGTGCGGCGCCGTATGAGCCTGGTCCGGCCGAGTTAGCACTCCTTGAAGGAGTCGCCAACGAGTTCGCTGTCGCGGTCGAATCCTTCATGGCCAAGCAGGAAGCAGTCCGAGAGCGGGACCGATTGCGGACGCTGTTCGATATCACCAACGCATTGGTGTCGAAGCTGGGACGGGAGGAATTATTCTCCGCGATATCCGAACAGATCGCGAACATCATCCCGCACGATTACGCGCTGCTGACGCTGCGCAATCAGAGCGGGGGCCTTGACGTGTTCGCGTTGCACTGCGCGCGCCCGCAGTTCCTCGACCTGCTGAAGGGACCGATCGAGCATGCAGGAATGCCCTCGTCCGAGGTGCTGGCGACCGGAAAGGCCGTAGTGGCTCGCGATGTCGATATCGATCGCTATCCCAACCCTCGTTTTGCGCGGTATGTGGAACTAGGAATCAAGTCCGCTTGCCTCGTTCCTTTGACCGCGCCGGACCGCACGATCGGCACTCTGGACCTGGGTCGAATGACTGATGACCCCTGGACTCCCGACGACGTCGAGTTTCTCGTAGAGGTAGCAAAACAGGTTTCGCTGGCCGTGCAGAATGCACTCGCTTACAGAGAGCTGGAGGAACTCAAGGATCGCCTGGCAACGGAGAAGCTTAACCTGGAAGACGAGATTCGCCTTGATCAAAATATCGGCAACATGGTGGGGGAGGCGCCGGCGTTTCAGTCGGTCCTGAAGAGCATTCAAATTGTGGCGCCGACGGACTCGACCGTTCTAATCACAGGCGAAACAGGCACAGGCAAGGAACTCGTCGCGCGGGCGATTCACGAATTGAGCGGCCGCGGTAACGGCAGCTTCGTCAAGGTAAACTGCGCGGCCATTCCCGCCAGCCTGCTCGAAAGCGAATTGTTCGGGCACGAGAAGGGATCGTTTACCGGAGCAGTGGCGCAGAAGATCGGACGCTTTGAACTGGCGCATCAGGGAACGCTGTTCCTGGACGAAATCGGCGAAATGCCGCTGGAACTGCAACCGAAGCTTCTCCGGGCCATTCAGGACCAGGAGTTCGAGCGGGTTGGCGGCAGCCGCACTATCCGCACCGACGCGCGGCTCGTTGCCGCCACCAATCGGGACTTGAAGGCGATGGTGGAGGAGAACAAGTTTCGCGCGGACCTCTACTACCGGCTGCATGTTTTTCCGGTGCATGTTCCGCCACTGCGGGAGCGCCGCGAAGATATTCCGCTGCTGACGCGCTATTTCATCCAGAAACATGCACAGCGTATGGGCCGGAATTTCGATACGATCCCCTCGTCCGTCTTCGAGGTGCTGACGAATTACGACTGGCCGGGCAATATTCGCGAACTGCAGAATGTGGTGGAGAGGTCGGTGATCTTGACGAAAGGGAGCGCGCTTCAGGTAGCGATGCCCGAGCCCGTCAACAAGGCGGCTCCGGCTACGCGGTCAGGAAGACCATCTGACCTGCGCAATGCCGAGCGGGAGGCGATCCTGAAGGCGCTGGAAGAGGCGAAAGGCATAGTCGGAGGCCCGGACGGCGCGGCGGCCCGACTGGGACTGCGACGGACCACCCTGCAGTCGCGCATGCGGAAATACAGCATCTCGCGCCAGTTTCGGTGAGCGATATGGGCTACTCGGGACGGACGATGCCCAGCTTCTTCATGCGCAACTGGAGCGTGGGACGCTTCAACCCAAGTCTCGCGGCTGCACCGTTACGCCCGGCGAGAACCCAGCCGGTTTCTTTGAGTACTTCGATGATGTGGCAGCGTTCGACCTCTTCAAGAGTGCCGGGGGCGCGCGCCGGCTTATGTGACGCGCGAAGCACCTCCAGCGGAAGCTTCAAGGAAGGGCCTGCGGATGCGATCACGGCTCGCTCCACCAGGTTCTGGAGTTCCCGGATGTTGCCCGGCCAAGAATAGCGTTTCAGAGCTTCCATCGATTGCGAGGGTATCGTGCTGATCTCCTTTCCCATTCGGGCGGCAAACTGGCGAGTGAAGTAGCTTACCAGCGGCGGAATATCTTCGGGCCGTTCCCGCAAAGGGGGAACCACGACAGGAAAGACATTTAATCGATAGTAGAGGTCGGCCCGGAATTTCTTTTCTTCCACCATGCGCAGCAGATCCGCGTTGGTTGCAGCCACCAACCGCACATCGGTACGGATTGTCCTGCTGCTCCCCAGACGCTCGAATTCCCGTTCTTGCAGGACGCGCAACAACTTGGGCTGAAGCTCTAACGGAATGTCGCCGATTTCGTCCAGGAACATCGTGCCGCGGTGAGCCAATTCAAAGCGCCCGATGCGCTGCGCCACGGCGCCGGTAAACGCTCCTTTTTCGTGTCCAAACAGTTCGCTTTCGAGTAGTCCCGTCGGAATGGCGGCGCAGTTCGCCTTCACGAAAGCATTCTGCCGGCGCGAACTGAGATTGTGGATCGCCCGCGCGACCAGTTCCTTTCCGGTCCCCGTTTCGCCGCAGATGAGCACGGTGGAATCGGATGGTGCGACCGTCTCCACCTGCCGAAGCACTGCCGTAATGGCCGCGCTGCTGCCCACGATGTCTTCGAAAAAGTAGTTGGTGCGGATCTCGTCCTGGAGGTACAACTTCTCTTCGACCAGCCTGGCGTTGAATTCCTCAATGCGGCTGTAGGCTGCCGCGTTGTCGAGCGCGATGGCGATCTGACCGCCCACCTGGGACAGGAGCGCCAGCTCATCGGACGCGATATCTTCCCGGCGGCTCGCGACGTTCAGGGTGCCCAGCACGCGCTCCCCCGATATCAGAGGCACGGAATACCCGAAACAGTAACCCTGATCGTAGAGCTCGCGTGCGAATGGATAGGATACAAGAGCCGTATCCTTCCTGTTTATGGCACACGGTTTTCGGGAGGAAAACGCCAGGCCCGGAAGTGTGCCTTGGATTGAGACGACTGAGTGTTCGCTGCTGATGCAATGTGAGCCCTCGAAATCGAGCGCCTGCCGTCGGAGTTGTTGGTTCTCCTCATCCCACAACGTCAGAGTCGCCATCTCCACTCCCAATGTCTGTCTGAGGCATCCGGAGATCGCCTGAAACAGCGATTCTGTATCGAGATGGGCTACGACGGCATTGTTCACTTGAAGCAGCAGCCGGAGGCGGTCTCGCTCGCCGGATAGATGCTGTTGTAAACTCGCCGCCTTCTCATAGTTGAGCGTGTTCTCCACGGAGACGGCGACCTGCCGGGCGATTCTCGCCATGAACTCGATGTCCTGTTCGCCGTAGGCATCCGTTTCGGCCGCGCCGAAAAGCAGAGTTCCCAGGTGGCGCCGTTCGGTAATCAGTGGGAGAGCGCAATAGCTATGGAGGCCGCTCTCTTGCAGGAGGCGCATCACAATAGGGAAACGCGTTTCCGACTGTATCTCGGGCACGTAGAATGGGCGCCCGGTCTCGAGCACAATGGATGAGGGAGTGTCGTCGGCCTGGAACTCCTGCCCGACCGCGATACCGATCACGGCCGGCGACTCCAATACGTAGACCTTTTCGACACGCCGCTCCGGGTCGTAGATCGTCAAGCCCAACCCAGCGAACGAGATCACTTTGGCCAGCTTGGCCGCCAGGATCGGGAACAACACAGGCAGGCTCTGGTGCGACGCAATCGCATCGGAAATCTCCAGCAATGCCTCCAGGCGGGCGCGAACCGCTTCCGAGGTCATCATAGCCATGCTTGGCGGATTACCGTAGCGCGCCGTATGCAACATTAAAGTCTCGGTCTCGGTCGTTTTCGTTGGAAGCAAACCACGTGCCAGGAGTTTTGGACCGCCCAGATCCCCGCACGCAATTCACCGTGGCATTTAGATCCTGAATAAATTGAACTTGCGCAGGACGGGTCATCGTGGTCCCTCGTGCGGCACGCAATTCTCACATTTCAAAACTCTTTCTCGTTCCGGCAATCTGGCGATTCGGCGCCGGCCGGGTGCAGTTGGGTATTTGCGAATTCTCTAGAGAGGACGCGGGCCACGAAGAGCGTCTCGTGAATTTGCAAGCGGCGCCGTGACGCGCCGCGGTGCCCAAGTTCGGCAGGAGCTTTCGGCACCTGCTATGCAGATCGGGCCGCAATGGCGACTTGGTGGCATGCGGGCATCAAAACCGAACGGGCGATCCACAGGGCCGCGTAGTCGCGTTCTTGATTTGGCACAGTAGCAGTCAGGAAAGGGGAAACTGCGCACCCCGGAAAGTGGTAGACACGGCGCTCACGATTGAACCAACCCGCAACAGGACGATATGGGGTTGGCTGCTGGCCGCAGCCGGCTGACAATGAGCTTGTTATCCGGGAACGAGTGCTCCATACAACGTTCGCGGCGTCGGGGCCTGAAGAAGGCGTCGTGGTTTGAGGCGCGCGATCCGGGGTGGCAAAAGGAGGATCGGTCATGGAAAATCTGGTTCTGCAGTCAGATGTCCCGAGCGAGTGCGAGCGATCGCGGCGGCCCGGCGATGAGGGCCTTCGGCAGTGGGTGAGAACCGAGCACCACCGATTGCATTGTGTGGAGGGCTGGCCAGACAGCCCTTACAAGGAAGCAGTGCTCGCCGCACCGGTGTTGTTGAGCCATTCTGGGCAGCCGTCGAGGACTCGGTATTCACGGGAGTTGGACGCCTCGGACTGATGGAGCTTGCGCTGATTGACCGCTCTTAGTGGGCTGAGCCCGGGGAAGTAATGGTTCCGCTGTACGAGCCGCAGGTGCCATGCGTACGCAGGTTATGGTAGATGGTCAGGGTAAAGCTCCCGAGAGCTCCGGCGAAACGTCCCATCCCGCCAGTAATGGTGTGAATTTCGGTGGCCTTAGCGTAACTGTCGTCAGGCTGCGCACCCACAACCTGGCAAGTGGGAGTCTGCGGCGGGGGTTCGGACGAGCCCACTACTGTCGTTTCAACGCTGGAGTGCCGTTGGAATTGAGCAGAACGGGCTTAGCATGTGCTCCAACGGCTCGCAAGCTTCACATTCGGGAATCCTTTCTCGCTCCGGCAGTCTGGCTAGCGTCTCGGCACATCGAAGCGATACCGTGACAGGCCGCGTGCCGAATCTCGGCAGAAGAGTGTCGGCATTTGCCGCACAGATCTGGAGACGCTCTTCTTTGAGCGGCGATCCTCGGCGGGAACGGGAGCCTCGGTGCTCGTGATTAGCAGTTGGAGCGGCGGGTATAATCTAGGTTGTTGATCGATATCTGAACGATCCCGGGCTTCGGTTCAGTGCGTATTTCGCCCGGCTATTTAAGAACACCTCTTGAGACCAGACGCAGCCCTGAACCGCAAGCTGCTGCCGCGGCGGCGTTACTGGCGGCGTGAGTGGCGGGAGACGGCGTCGATGGCTGCGCAGACAAAAACAGGTGACGCACTGAAGATTCGAGTGCATCACACCGCTCTCGCCTTTTTGTTGTGGATACTGCCGGCCGGCATGTTTCTTGCTCCTGCATGCGCCCAAACGGCCATGGTGCAGTATGTCGCCACGGTTTGGCAGACCGAGCAGGGATTGCCGCAGAACTCCGTTCACTCCATCGCGCAGGATCGCGAGGGGTATCTCTGGGTGGGGACAGGCGGCGGTCTCGCGCGCTTCGACGGGGTCAGGTTCAAAGTCTTCGGAGCCGACGACATCCCTGGTTTCCGAGCCACCTTGTTTCTATCTCTACATGCCAGCGCCTTAGGAGACCTGTGGATCGGTGGCAATAATGGCGTCACGCGCTTTCATGACGGTGTGTTCACGACAGTCGCCACCAGCACCGTAACGGCTCTGCGCGAGGATCGGGCGGGCAAGATCTGGATCAGCAGCCTGAAGGGAGTTGCCTGCTGCGCGGGCGAAGAAGCGAAACCCTACACGACTTATCGTGGAAAGGCTGTCCGCGAGTTCCTTTTGCAGGCGAGGGACGGAAGCATGTGGTTCCGTTCGGAGAATGAGGTGGTGCGTTTCGGCGCGGATGGGTCGGTCTCCAGCCTTCCGGGCGGCACGATGGCGGGCGAAGGTCGCGACGGCACCATCTGGATCGCCGCAGCGTCACGATTGGTTCGCTATTACCGGGGCGCGTTTTCCGATGTGCCGCTTCCAGCCGCCTCATCACGCAAGTGGATTAGCACAGGGCCGTGGGAGAGCCAACTCGGCAGGGCCGCCGATTCGGGCCAGGTAGTGCTGGCGATGGCCCCGGACCTGGACGGCGAGTTGCTTCTCCTCACCCCGAACGGACTGGTCCGGGCCGCGGACGGCAAGCTCGGGGACCCCGAGTTTCTGCCGCTCCCCGCCGGCGTGAGCGGCACGGTAAAAGTGCATAGCCTTTTCGTGGATCATGAAGGCAATCGGTGGGTGGGAACGCTCGGGCAAGGGCTGTTCCGCTTCCGGCGCGCTCCGCTGACCTCCTACGCAAAGGCGGAAGGCCTGTCCGATTCGCCTTTTCGCACCGTCTTTGAGGACCGGCAGGGGCGCATCTGGCTCGGCGGCGATGATTCCGTGTATTGGTTCGATGGACGCTTTCACCTCCTTCCCGGGCTCTCCCAGGTCAATGCAATCGCACAGACGAGGGATGGCGATCTGTGGTTCGGCGGCTCCGGCGCGGTGCACCGCTGGCGCTCCGGCGCGCTGACCCGATATCCCCTCGATACACCTGCAGTAAATCAGCTTCTCGTCGACCGCGAGGGCACCTTGTGGGTGGATGCCCTCAACCGCATCCTCTGGCGTGATCTCTTCCGTTTTCGCGAAGCGAGATTCGAGAAGACCGACAGCGACGTCCTTCAGATTGCGGAAGACGCCAAGGGCGGGCTGTGGCTGGCGAGCCATAGTCCGCCGCGCCTTCTCTACCGGCGCGCCGGGAAAACCATCGAGTACGGCCGCGGGCAAGGCGTCCCGCAAGCCGGGGTCACGGCAATGTGCCCGGATTCCAATGGCGACTTGTGGTTTGCAACCGCAAGCGGGCTTCATCGTCTGCGAAATGGGAGGGTGGCGAGCATTACTGCCAGGAACGGTCTGACCACCGACGTGGTCGGCATCTTCGTGGATGCCCAAAACGTCCTCTGGGCGCCGTCCAACCGGGGCATCATGCGCCTCACTCTCGACGAGGCGAACGACCTGGCCGACGGAAAGCTTTCTGCCATTCCCCCGTTGGCCTACGGGCTGTCCGAGGGAATGAAGATCAGTGAGTGCAATAGCGGGAGTCCGGGCGCGGTGAGAGCCCGCGATGGCCGGTTGTGGTTTCCCACCATGCGCGGCGTGGTCGCCATCGACCCGAGTGCCGTCGCTCCACCGCCGCCCGTCATCGTGGAGGAGGCTTGGGCAGGTCGAGCCGCGCTGGTTACCGGCGGCCACACTCGCGCACCTGCCGGTAAGGATGCCTTTGAGTTCCGCTTCACGGCCCTGGATCTCTCGGCCCCCGAACGGCAACGATTCAAGTACCGGCTCGATCCCTATGACAAGGATTGGGTGGAAGCCGGAACCGTTCGTACTGCTCGCTACACGAATATGGCGCCTGGTGAATACTCGTTCCACGTGATCGCGGCGAATAGCTTCGGCATCTGGAACGGGCGCGGCGCTACTGTAAGCTTCGCGTTGCAGCCCCACTATTACCAGACGAATTGGTTTCGGTTCGCGTGCGTTGCCGCTTTTGGCCTGCTGCTCTGGCTCGCGTACCAATTCCGGATCCGGCAGTTGCAACAACTATTCAATATGCGCCTGGAGGAGCGCGTGCGAGAACGGACCCGCATCGCCCGCGAGCTTCACGATACCTTGCTACAAACGTCTCAGGCCGCGCTGATACACATGCAGGCTGCTTACAACCTGTTGGCGCGCCGCCGCGAGGAGGCAGCCGAGGTTCTCCAGCAGGCGATCAATGTATCGGAGACCGGCATCGCCGAAGGCCGGCAAGCGATCCAGAATATGCGCTTGTCCACCGTCATCAAGAACGATCTCGCGCGAGCGGTTCGCTTAGCCGGAGACCAGATTGCCGCCCAAGGTTCCGCAACATTCGAAGTCAGTGTGGAAGGATCTTCCCGGAATCTCCACCCGATTCTGCGCGATGAAATATATAACATTGCGCTTGAAGCCATGCGTAACGCCTTCAGGCATTCCGAGGCCCACGCCATAGAAGCGCGGATCTTTTATGGGGACAGCTTCCGGTTACGCATCCGCGATGACGGTAAAGGCATGGACCCGGCCATTGTCTCGCAGGGACGTTCCGGTCATTACGGTCTCGCTGGAATGCGTGAGCGCGCCGCTCGCATCGGCGGGAAATTGGACGTGTGCAGCCGTCCTGGGGGCGGCACGGAAATCGACCTGAGCATTCCCGGTGCGATCGCGTTCGGCGTGCCCGCTGCTGGCTCCCTTTTCCGCCGCTTCCGGCGAAATAATAAGAGCAAGTCCGCAGCACAGAGCTGATTCATGCCCATCGCGCGACGATTGCGGTTTCATACTGAAGTCGGACACATTGCTCGTATCACGCTGCGCGATTCGGGACCTGGAGTTCGAACGACTCGATCAGTCCGGTGTTGAAGGCCATCCACAACGGTACCCGCTGGAGTTTGTGGTGTGAGACGTTTGTCGCGGCACGATGCTCGGCCCATCCGTCGAGTTTGGCGGGGAAACGAAACCAGCCATCGTCCGTCCAGACGAGCCAGTGGAACGGTTCGTCAGGACTACGGTAGAGGCGCGGCAGCGTCGCTTTATCCGGCACACCCCGCATGGGCATCGGAGCGCGCTTGGGTATGGGTTTAGCAAACCGGCAATGGCCTATGCACCCTTTGTTCTTGCAGGTAAGGCATTGCCGTGTTTGAGTCCTTTGTCCCAGATCAGCTCCCCTCATAACGACAACCTTTCATCCGCCAAACGATGCTCGTCGCGAGCCAAGCAGGCTCACATTGATCATCAGTCGCCCGCCGGAACGCGGATTGCATCGGCAGGCTCCTTTGCCTCTGAGACTGCCGTTCGCCGGCCAATGAATACGAAGGCCACCAGCACCAGCGCGGCGATGGCGAAGATCATGTCGCCGGGAACCCGCATCCAGCGAAGAGTCTGCATGAACGGCAGGCCCAGAAACTCCGTGCTCCGGGCGTACCAGTATCCCTTCTCCACGGAAGCCCAGGTCTGAGCCAGCCCGACCGGTAGCAGGCTGCCTACGCACATGATGAGCAACCCGGCGTTGATACCCCAGAACGAGAACTTGAGCCAGCTTTCTTTCCACTCCGCACGTGTGTCCATGGCTCGCAGACATACCAGCATGAGCCCGATTCCCAGCATGCCGTAAACACCGAACAGCGCGGCGTGGCCATGCAGAGGAGTCGTGTTGAGGCCCTGCATGTAATAGAGCGCGATCGGCGGATTGATCATGAATCCGAACAGTCCGGCTCCTACCATGTTCCAGAAAGCGACTGCAACGAAGTAGTAGATGGGCCATCGATAGCGTTGCACCCACGGCGCGAGTCGCCCGTTGCGCAGGTCGTCGATGGCGGAGTACGCCACCATCGTCAGCGGGACCACCTCGAGCGCGCTGAATACGGAGCCGAACGCCAACGCTACCGCGGGCGTGCCCGAGAAGTACAGGTGATGGCAGGTGCCGATGATCCCACCGGAGAGGAAAATGGTGGTCGAAAGCAGCGCCGACCTGGCCGCAAATGCGGGACGGATCAGCCCCAGGCGGGTGAAGAAAAATGCGATGACGGTAGTCGCAAAGACTTCAAAGAAGCCTTCGACCCAGAGGTGCACAACCCACCAGCGCCAATATTCCACGATGGAAAGGTGCGTGTGCTGGCCCCAGGTCAGGCCGGCACCGTAGAAGAGGGCGATTGCTCCGGCGGCGAGTAGGAAGAGGGAGAGCAATCCGCGATGCTCAGGTGCGACCTTAAGAGCCGGGCGGACAGCTCGAACTACCAAAAACAGCCAGATCAACAAGCCCGCGAATAGCAGTACCTGCCATGCCCGCCCGAGATCGACATATTCGTAACCCTGGTGTCCCCACAGGAACGCGTTTGCGTCAGAGAGTTTATGCTGGATGCTCAGCCATTCTCCCGCGAGGGAGCCAACCACGATCGCGAGCAGGGCTGCGAACAGAACGTGCACACCGAGGGCCTGAAACTTCGGTTCCTTCCCGCTGATCAGGGGTCCAATGAACAACCCGGCCGCAAGCCACGCAGTGGCGATCCAAAATAGACCTATCTGCACGTGCCAGGTGCGGGTGACGGCATACGGAAGGACGTGCGAGATCTTGATTCCGTAGAATCCGTCGCCCTCAACACCATAATGCGCCGTCACCATGCCCAGCAGAACCTGCGCCAGGATGAGCCCGGATATCACGAAGAAGTATTTCAAGGTGGCTCGCTGCGATGGGGTTGCAGCCCAAGTTCCCAGCGGATCCGTGTGCGGAATTGGTCCTTCGGGTTCGGCCGCCTTTTGCGACGCATACCACCACACCATCGCGCAAATCCCGGCTAGCAGCATGATGATGCTGACACCTGTCCAGAGCACGCTGTCGCCGGTGGGCCGATTGCCAACCAACGGCTCATACGGCCAGTTATTCGTATAGGAGACGGTCTGGCCCGGCCGTTCAGCGGCGGCTGACCAGGCCGTCCAGAAGATGAACCCTGCGAATTGCCGCATGCGAGCCGCACTCGAGACGCTGCCGCTCGGGATCGCATAGGCGACATTCCCATTCATGAAGACGTCGGAGAAGTGCGCCAGGCACGATTCGAAGGCTCGGGCGCGGACGGGTTCGATGATGATGGTGTTCGTCGCGGCGTCGTAACCGTTGTGCCTGTACATCTTCTCCAGACGCCCGCGCAGCTTGCCCTGACTTTCGGCATCGAGTTGCCCGTAAGGTTTGGAAAACTCTGCGTTGGCCCACTCGTCGAGAACGAAGGAAGATTCGCGATGCAGCCAATCAGCCGTCCAATCCGGCGCCACGTAGCTTCCGTGGCCCCAAATTGAGCCTACTTCCATACCGCCGAGAGCTTGCCAGACGTTCTGCCCGCGGCCAATGTCGCCATCGGCAACGACAACCGTACCGGTGTTATCGACGATACGAGCGGGAATCGGCGGCCTCTCCGCATAAATCCGGGTGCCGATCCAACCTAAGACCAAAAATGAAACGAATACTACAGCCGCAAAACTAATCCACAGCTTTTTCATTTCCCCTCCCTCGAAACGTGTTCGATTGCAACGCGCTGAAATCAGATTCCCAGGTCCGTTCAGCAGAACTGGCGAGCGATATTGAACTTCCGCATGCGTGATTGCAGCGTCGTACGCTTCAGCCCGAGCCGGGCGGCGGCCCCGTCCGCTCCGCCGACCATTCCCTTGGTTTCCTTCAGCGCCTGCAGAATGCGCGCGCGTTCGGAAATGTCGGTCACATTCGAAGCGCGGACCTGTACCGCAATGGGACCCTGTCTGTTATCCGATTCCGGCAAGGCAACGTGGAGCTCAGGCCCATTGCTCAACACGACCGACCGCTCGATCACGTTCTGCAACTCCCGAATGTTGCCGGGCCAGTCGTAATTCGTGAGCGCATCCAAGGCATATGTCGGAATACTTTCGATATTCCGGTCCATGCGCGCCGCGTGCTTCTGGACAAAGTACCGGGCGAGCAACGGAATGTCCTCGCGGCGCTCCCGCAGGGCAGGAACATTCACGGGGAAGACTGCGAGCCGGTAGTACAGGTCCGCGCGGAACCTGTTCTCCTCCACCATGGCCTTCAGGTCCCGATTCGTGGCAGCGACAATCCGCACGTCCACTTGGATGGTCCGGCTGCCGCCCACGCGCTCGAACTCCTGCTCCTGGACCGCACGCAGCAACTTGGATTGCAGGTGTAAGGGCAATTCGCCGATCTCATCCAGGAACAGCGTGCCGCCGTGCGCCGCCTCGAAGCGGCCGATGCGCTGTGCGATCGCCCCCGTGAACGAGCCCTTTTCATGGCCGAAGAGCTCGCTTTCGAGTAGTTCCGCGGGGATGGAGGCGCAGTTCACCTTGACGAACGGCCGGCGCCGGCGATCGCTGTGCATGTGGATGGCGCGCGCGATCAGCTCTTTCCCGGTGCCGGTCTCGCCGCCGATGAGCACCGTGGCATCGGTGGCCGCGACCAGGCGAACCTGATCCAGCACGGCCCGCAGCGCCTCGCTTGACCCGACGATTCCCTCGAAACCCTCCGAACACTGGTCGCACTCGGACGTCACGAACTCGCCCGGCTTCGTCCGCGATCCCAACACTGACTGAACCGGCTCGCCATGAAAAGCGCTTGAAAAGTTTCCGAAGTCGATTACTGCTGCGGTTGCCATCTCGTTTACCTCGATGACTCATTCTGCCGGTTCTCCCTCTCGGCGAAAACCTCATTAAGTTGGGGACGGAAGTGGTTGGATGGTTCAACTCGCCAATACCACTTTCA
>Ga0335070_10007581_pt1 | contig 12723 bp, 12 predicted proteins | sample Lox_Sample_13_FD_206722 | JGI IMG/M metagenome (GOLD analysis project Ga0335070, IMG submission 206722) | Soil microbial communities from Loxahatchee National Wildlife Refuge, Florida, United States - Lox_Sample_1.3 | ecosystem: Environmental > Terrestrial > Soil > Wetlands | place: USA...
AACGTGCTGAGCTACTGGAAATCGATCACCGGCCAGGAAGTTTACCCGGTTCCCTACAGCATGCAGGCCCGACTGAGCATGGTCGATCTCGAAGATGTGGCTCAAGTTGCGGCGCGGGTCATCCTCGAGCCCGGCCACATCGGGGCGATCTACGAATTGGCCGGCCCTGAGGCGCTATCACAGGTCGATGTCTGTGAGGTTCTTTCCAGACGGTTGAAAATAACAGTCATCCCTCAAGAGGCAGATCGTGGCGAGTGGGAGCGACGCGCCCAGGCTGGCGGAATGGATCCTTACAGTGTGAATACCCTGTTGAAAATGTTCGTCTATTACGATAAGTATGGACTGGTGGGTAACTCGAGAGTTCTTGAATGGCTGCTGCAACGGCCTGCCTGCCGGTTTGACCAGTTCGTCGAGAGATCTGCTGCTGGAGTTTGACCATGGACCGCAATAAAAATCAAGGGATCAACTTTTCGTACGAAGTAATACCGGTGATGTTCCATTCGCAGACCACTGATTTTTTGACCTTCATCGAGCGTGACGGGTTGAAGTTTTTGGAATTTTGGTGGAATTACATTGGCGACCAACTGCCCGATGATATGCTCTGCTCATTCACAGGTATGGATTTCTCCCTTATCAAAATGGACGAGGACCAGCAGGTGGTTATGATCACATTACCCTTGCCAAATGCGGATGGTGAGATATATTACCTGGCTCTATATGCCAAACCGGAACGGCGATTTGGCTGGGTCAAGCTTCCTAACACGCGAGTCATCGCGATGGTCAAGAAATCGACCCCGGATTTCCCGCAGGGGACCGAAATCGGCGACATCACCCCACGCGGCCGGTATGTGCCTATTCATGCCGGACCACCTCCTACATTCGAAAATATGACCGCTGTGGTTAATAAACTGCTCCAACCATCCAAAGCCTGATATGACCAGGAATTTACGCCGGAGGATGAATGACTTTTGAACCGGGCGTCATCGCCATCGCCATCGCAATTCTGCTTTTTTACGCCAGGCTTGCGCAGATTCGCGGCCGAAAGCGCAAAGAAACTCGACAGGACCAGATTTCCCGCCTGCGTTCCCGCCGCAAGGGGAGAATCAACCCGCCCGACGGGTATTATATGATCAATTACCAGGTCGGGAATTATTTTTTGCTGGCTCTGGGGGTGGTGCTGATGCTGGCCGGAATTGTTTTAAAAACATCCGATCTGCTGCCAGTAACATTTAAGCCATATTGGTGGGAGATCGTCGTCGCAGGTGTGATCGCGTTTATTTTCTGCGTGAAGTAGCCGAGAAGATCACCCTTTTTTCAGTTGAATTTGACCTTGGGGCGAGGTAGAATAATCCGGAAGAGATAAATAATCGCCGGTGATATTCAGCCTTCATTCCAGCCAGTCTGACATTGAGGAAATAATACCCCTCGCAGCAAACCGCCCGTGGGCGGTTTTTGTCGTTTGTAGACAATTGTTATGGTTAACCAGGGATGGTTTTAAACGCGAAACGCGCTTTACCCAAACCGCGACAACCCGCAACTCGTTTTCCGGTGATCGAGTACGCTGTTGACGGTGGGATCACCCTATTCAATGCCCCACCGGGTTATCTTTCTACCGATACGCTGGCCGCTCTACTGGAACGGCAGGAAAAAAATGTGGCCTGGCTGCGCCTGGGGAATGAAGATCGCGATCCTGGAACACTGCTTGTATCGCTGATCCAGGCAGCCAGGAGACAATCGCCTGATTTTGGGGAAGCTACTCTGCGCCTGATGGAGCGCAGCCCGGGGCCGATCCATGGTTGGTCAACTCTTTATTCCAGCCTGGCCAGCGAGTGGTCGGCGGCAGCTCCCAGGCTCAATGCCCTGGTTATTCAGCATCTTGAACGAGCAGCGAGCACTCCCGGACTGATCGAGCTGCTAGGCGCTCACTTCCTTCCGCGTCTCCCCGATTTTCTTCCTCGAATCCTCATCACCCACCAACCGCTCCCCAGATTTTCTCTCCCTGGATCAGTCAATGAACGAACCAGCGGGCATCTCAGGATCGATGATCGTGGGGCGGAAGTGATGGGATTAAATTCAGGGTTGGATCTTTCCCCGGGTATCCTACATAAAATGAATGGCCTGGCGGGAGGCCGGGTTTGTTCGCTGTGGGACTTTTTTGAGGCCTGTCGGGTATTGGGTGAGGCGGCCAGCATTCAGATTTTAGAAAAAGCGAGCGGGTTGGACGCCTGGATGGTAAAGACCGCGAGAACCTGGCTCTCCTCAGTGGATGTGGAGGCGCTGCAAACCCTCGCATTGAATCTCGGGTTAGGCTACAGCCATCCATCCTTGCTGCAGGTTTCATTTGGTAAGGCGCCGGTGATTAACGGTCCCTGGCTGCAGGAATTAGATGATGGCTGGAGTCGGATCCGCTGTATCTGGGTCAACCCGCTTAACCAGGCGCTGCGGGCTGGTATGATGACCGAGCATTCCAGTTTGCACAGGGCTGCCCAGTTCCTCGCGGCGAATGGCTGGCCAGAGCTGGCAATCCCCAGCCTGATGGCGTTAGGCGATCTGGAAGGTGTGGGCGAAGTGATCGCTGCATCGGCTGACGAGTGGATGGCGCGCGGCCAGTGGCAAATACTGGCGGATTGGGTAGCCCAGTTGCCTTTGAAGGTGTTAGAGGATTGGCCCTGGTTATTATATTATTCTGGCGAAATCCTGGTTGTACAGGGTAACCTGGATACAGCCCGGAGGACCTTGGAGCGAGCGCGCAAATATTTCGAAGTCCAGGGGGATCAGCAAGGCGTTTGCCAGGCCATGCTGGTCGAAAATGCTCTAGCTGTCTGGCAGAACGACCTGGCATTTGCTCAAAAAAGCGCCCTGGCGGTATTGTCTTTGGCGCGGGGAGCGGGGATGGACCAGTATACCTGCCGGGCAGGATGGCAGGCAGGCTGCCTTGCGGTGTTAAAAGGAGCTCTGGAGCTGGCCAATGAATATTTTTCTCTGGCCGGCGAGGCTGCCAGAAGCGCTGAAGACGAACAGATGGAATACCTCTGCAATCGTGCCAGGGAGTTAGTCAGCTCGATCCGGAATCTGCAGATGCAGAATGAGAGTCACCGCCAGGGGTATTTTAAAACCCAGCAGGCCTTACAGTCCTACGAGCAGGAGCTTCGCCTGTTCTTGAGCGATCCATTGCGCGGACTGATATCCAGCTCATCCTCAAAAAGCCGGATGAAATCCGCGCTCTTTCTCAAGATTGGATTGAGCGGACAGCCAGCGCAAACCCTGCCGGAACCAGAAAACAGGAGTTTGAGTGCAATCTTGTTCTCAGCTCTCAGTATGTTTGGAATAAAACGGAGAGGAAAAGCTGCAGACATGTTTATTCCGCTCAAAAAACCAGATGGTCAAGCAACTCCGGAAAAAATCCCTCCTTTCGTTTTTCCTCAGGAAATTGCAATTCCATCGACTGGAGAATCGCTCTTAACTCCGCCGGTTTCTGAACCCATAGAGCCTGCCGAAATTGAGGAAAGCCCCCGGTACAGGCTGGAAACCAGCGAGAGCGATTGGGAAGTTGAACCCCGAAATTTTCCTGAAGGAACCGAAAAAATTCACATGTCTGTTCATTTGTTGGGCTCCTTCAATGTCTGGTTGGAGGACCACCAGGTAACCGAATGGCCTTCGATTAAATGCCGGGCGGTTTTTTCCTATCTTTTAGCTCATCATAACCACCCGATCTCGAAGGACGTATTGATGGACGTACTCTGGCCGGAGGCCACCTTAAAAGCTGCCCGAAATAACCTGAATGTTGCCTTATACGCGTTGCGCAGAGCGTTGCGGTCGGCGAGCAAGGACAATCTGATCCTTTACCGGGCCGGCGCTTACAGCCTGACTCCGCAAGTGGATCTGTGGTTGGATATCGATGAATTCGAGCGTCACGTTCAGGAAGGGCGCCAGTTTGAATTCAACCGCCAATCCGAGGCAGCGGTAAAGGCCTATGAGACCGCCGCCGAACTTTATCAGGGAGATTTTCTTGCTGACGACCTGTATGAGGAATGGTCGATTACGATGAGGCAGCATTTACGTCTTGCCTATCAGGAGATCCTGGATCGCCTGAGCCAGCACTACTTCGAGCAGGGCAATTTTGCGCAATGCATCTCGATGTGCCAGGTTTTGTTGTCGTTCGATAACTGCCGGGAAGATGTTCACTGCCGGCTGATGCGCTGTTATTCCAGGCAAGGATTGGATCATCTGGCCCTTCGCCAGTATCAGATCTGTGAGTCAGCATTAAAAGAGGAACTGGATGTGACCCCAACCGTTACGACAAGCCAGCTTTATGAACAAATCAGGCGCCACGAACGTGTTTAATCATCGGACAGCTTTTTTTAATCTAACCTTCCGAAATTATGAATTATTTCGATAATTAAACCAATCTGGATCGAAATTAATCCCATATACAGTATACATTAATCGGTGCGTGCTAAAGTACCAATGCAAAATCGCCCGGGCCCAAAGGCGACACATGCTTGGCAGTGTTTGCGCCAGGTTTCCTTAATCAGATCAAGCGATGAAGAAATGAGATATTGAAAGGAGGGTTTTTCAAATGGCGGTTCTTGAAGTCCCATTCCCTGGAGCATTAACCGGAACCATTAATGCAATTGTGACCGATCCGAATGATCCTGGAACACCTCAAACCATCATTGAGCGCGATGATGATTGGCACGTAATCGTCGATTGGCAGATCGATGGCCCGCTGGCTCCTTTTATGGCAGGAGAATTCACGGTCAAGTGCTATCTGGAGAGCGTTGCCGAATCGTCTTTTGAAGGTCAAATCGGGCCAACTTTTGCGGTGAATTTGAATAATGCTCCGGCGCTACCGACTCCTCGAAAATACCATGCTGACTTTGACATGCTCGCCGCATCGAATCCACCAGCCGGGGTCTATAAATTGACCACCGTCTTAACATACAAGAACCTGGGTGTTCCCCTGGAGCTTGCCGGGTTCGTCGAAGGCCCAATGATCCAGCTATACGACAAAGTATTAAGTAATCCATAAACCGGTAGATTGGAAAATGACCGTCCCGTGGTGACTCAAGAGGGGCCATCCTATTTACCAGGGTGTTTGTGCGGGTAATCCTTATCCGTACAAACACCCCCATTTTTATTTGAACAATGTGCTGATGGAAGTTATTTTAATCCATGGATTGTGAGGTAGATATGATGAATATCAGGCAATCGAGTGTTTCCAGTAATCCCCAAGAAGTTAAAGCTGATCAGTTTACAGCGATCCATGGGATTGGCGCAGGAATCGAAAACCGCCTGCATTCTGCCGGCATTCTCACCTACCAACAGCTTGCCGAGCTTGAGCCTGAAAGAATAGCGGCTGTTTTGGGCAATCTGATTGGTATGACCCCTAAGCGGATCATCGATCAGGATTGGAAAGGGCAAGCACAAAAGCTCAACGCAGAGACTTCACAGACCCAGGCGCCCACCCAGGATGAGACTCGCCAGCATTACGAGATGTTCAGCATCGAGCTGCTTCTCGATGAAATGAACCAGGTGAGACGGACGAAAATTGTCCACAGCCAGAGTAAAGCAGAGGTGGCCTGGGCTGGGTGGAATGTGCAGAGGTTACTGGATACAATCATCAAGTATGCTGAATTGAGGCAGGTTCCCGTTGAAAATTCAACGCCGGAACGCCGCTGGGAGAAACTTACCAGCACCCTTCAGAAAAATGCAAGGAAACCGGTCATAGAAGCTCTGACGCCTCTACATGGTGAATTGAACTTGAGCGATTTGGAGGTATTGATAGAAGGAATGACCAAACCTTCCAGTGTGATCAAAGGCGATCAATCCTACCATATACATCTTACCCTGGATATGAGCAGAGTACAATGGCCGGCCGGTCAAACATTGGAATATAGTGCTACGATTTACGCACGCGATCTGGACCAGGCCAGGCAGGTTTCGATTGGACAGGCAAGGGGCTTGACATCCGAGGCTGAAAAACTCAATATCCACATTGAAGGAAGATCCATACTGGTGGGGGTATACCGGTTGGAGGCTATCGTATCCCTCGCCAAGCATGGTCACCCTGGCGGGCAGGGCTTCGGCCTGTTTGCAATGCTAGAGGCAGGTTTACTCCAGGTTTATTAATTGCCTCCGGAGGGTGTTCACTTCCAAAGACTTTCAAAATCTATGGTGTTAAGCCACCTTTGCACAGGCTCCAGTGACGCCTCGTCGATTTCCTCAGCGCCTGCGTCTTCACTGTCCTGGGTAAATCCCAGCGATAATTCCGCGCATCCACCGAAATGGATCACGTTTTCATTTCCTTTTTCCAGGATAACTTTCTGAAAATTCGGTTCCAACAGAATAATGAAATGCCGGCCGCATTCATGGCATTCCCATTCTTCAGCACCGGCATTGAATTTTTGTACGCGATGCATTTCGTGACGTTCTTGGTTCATTTTTGATAGCTCCATCCTAATCAATAAAGCAATTGAAGGCTGCATATAATTGTGAATATAGATCTGGCAACACAAGTTGTCAGAACACTGTCTAGCTTGACCCAGATTGTAAGGCGGGGAACCAAGTTAGTTTAGAATACCACAACCTCACCAGATAGACAACCTGCCTGGCTTTACAACTCCATTACAAACACACTTTACAGGATAAGGCAGGATTGGACAATTGATCAGAATTGTCTCATTGGGAATCGCTGCAGAAGAGCGAAGATGTGGGGGTTGCCACACATCTCTCCTTCGACCACGCCAGATCCTAAAAAACCTCCGAATTGGGTGTTGACAAAGAAGAACCTTCGATTATAATCAGTCAATCATGGTCGATGATAAGAATTCTTCGCTGATCTTTCGCTCCCGACGAACCACCCTTTTCCCACCCGAACCGGGAAACGGGGCATTTTTTCATTGGTAGCAGATTTTGATCCATTGTGTATCCAAAGCCCTCCAATCCCGGAGGGCTTTTTGTTTTAGATCGTAGAAACGGAGGATTCGATGGCAAAACAAACGGTAAAAAAAGCGGTGCTCGCCTATTCAGGCGGCTTGGATACTTCAGTGATCGTTCCCTGGCTGCGGGAAAACTATGACTGTGAAGTCATCTGCTACTGCGCGGACGTCGGGCAGGGCGAGGAAACCGAAGATCTCCCTGAACGAGCCAAGGCGAGTGGAGCCAGTATGCTAATCATGAAAGATCTGCGAGAAGAGCTTGCCCGGGATTATATTTTTCCCATGCTCAAATCAGGAGCAGTCTATGAGCGGAAGTATCTGTTAGGGACTTCCATTGCGAGGCCTTTGATCGCGAAGCATCAGGTTGAGATCGCGCAGCAGGAAGGAGCCGATGCTGTAGCTCACGGCTGTACCGGAAAAGGGAACGACCAGGTCCGCTTTGAACTGGCATTCACAGCTCTAGACCCTCATCTCAAGGTCATTGCTCCCTGGCGGGAATGGAACATCCAATCGCGGGAGGATGCGCTCAACTATTTGAAAACCAGAAATCTACCTTTCCCTCAGAAAAATCCTTCTTTGTACAGCCGCGATCGAAATTTGTGGCATATTTCTCACGAGGGCGGCCCATTAGAAGACGCCGGATTAGCCCCGGAGAAGGACCTGTTCCAAATGACAGTTTCCCCCGAGAATGCGCCGGACGAACCGGAGGTGGTGGAAATTGCTTTTGAAGAAGGCGCTCCCGTGGCAGTCAATGGGACCATTCTTTCCCCGGCGACTTTGATTGAAAAACTCAACGAATTTGGCGGAAAACATGGTGTTGGCCGTATCGATCTGGTTGAAAACCGCCTTGTTGGCATGAAATCCAGAGGGGTTTATGAAACGCCCGGGGGAACTATTCTTGTAACGGCGCATAAAGAGCTTGAATCGATCACGCTGGATCGTGAGACCATGCACTACAAGGACATTATGGCGTTAAAATATGCTGAGCTCGTTTATTTTGGCCTCTGGTTCACCCCGTTACGGGAATCTATGGATGCCTTTTTTGCGGAGACACAAAAGCCCGTTACCGGGACAGTTAAATTAAAGCTGTATAAAGGAAACCTGATGATTGAAGGCCGCCAGAGCCCATACAGCCTGTATCGCGAGGAATTCGCCACATTCGGTCATTCCCCGGTATACGATCACAGCGATGCAGCCGGTTTTATCCGTCTATTCGGACTTCCTTCGAAGGTGAGAGCGATGATGAACGACCGGATCAACGTCATTCCTCCAGTACCTGTCGAACAAATCGTTCGGGACTGAATTCTTTGAATTTTGTGTGTTTCTAGTTTGACGGGAGGAACTTGCCCATGAAGCTCTGGACGGGACGTTTGCCGGGTGGAATGGACGCCAGTGCAGCCAGATTAAATTCATCGTTGGGATTTGATCGCAGGCTGGGCAGATGGGATGTGGAAGGCAGTAAGGCCAGGGCGAAAGCGATTCAGCAGGCAGGCGTTCTGTCTCCAGAGGAGCTGAACGATGTCTTGCGAGGGTTAGACCAGATCGGTGGAGAGTTGGAAAGCGGACAATTTGCCTTCCATGAAAGCGATGAAGATATCCACACCGCGGTCGAGCGCCGCCTGACTGAGCTGGTGGGGGAGCCGGGACAAAAACTGCATACCGGCCGAAGCCGAAATGACCAGGTCGCAACAGATTTCAGGTTATGGATGATGGACGCTTCCCAAAGGCTAAGCCGGGAATTGAAGGATCTTCAAGAGACTCTGCTCAACCGCGCTCAAACGGATTTTGGAGTAATCCTTCCCGGGTATACGCACCTGCAGCAGGCCCAGCCGATTCTCCTGAGCCATTGGTGGCTGTCTTACTTCTGGGCGCTTCAGCGCGATCGGGAGCGTCTGCAGGATTCGCTCAGGCGACTTAAGGTGCTGCCTTTGGGCAGCGGTGCCCTGGCGGGCACCAGCTTTCCCATCGATCGAGGATCCCTTTCCCAGGAATTGGGATTTGACCATCCTTTCCCAAACAGTCTGGATGCGGTTTCTGATAGAGATTTTGTCGCTGAGTTTCACTTCTGGGCGTCCCTGGTGAGCGTTCACCTCAGTCGGTTGGCCGAAACGTTAATCATCCATTCCACCACAGAGTTCGGTTTTATCACTCTGGATGACTCATATTCAACCGGATCGAGCTTAATGCCCCAAAAGAAGAATCCGGATCCTCTGGAACTGATCCGGGGAAAATCGGGAGGTATCATCGGCCGGATGACCGGTTGGTTTGTGACCTGGAAAGGCCTCCCATCCACATACGACAAGGATCTGCAAGAAGATAAACCTGGCGTTTTCGAAACCTGTGACCAGCTTGAGGCCATTCTGCCGGTATTTTCTGGCTTGCTGGCGACCCTGGAAATCCACGAGGACCAGATGAAGGCCGCCCTGGCGCCCGGTATCTATGCCACCGATCTGGCGGATTATCTGGTCAAAAAGGGAGTGCCTTTCCGTCAGGCTCACAGCGCTGTAGCTCAGGCCGTACGCAAAGCCGAGAGTCTTGGGATCTCGCTCTCCATGCTGCCTTTAAACGAGTGGCAATCCATAGCGCCGGCATTTTCTGAGGATCTATTTGATTTGTTCGACCCGAGAAACGCCGTCGATCAGCGGGCGGCCATCGGGGGAACGGCAAGGGATGCCGTCCAAATCCAACTGACAGATGCCTGGAAATCCTGGGCTATGGAATAAGGAGATTTTTCTCTAAAATAAAAAATTGGGCCGGTGAGGACCGATTATTAATCCCGATTCAGTAATTATATTGCATGAAGATTCCAGCGGATGATGGCAGCCATTTCAGGTCCGCTAATCGCAAGGGCGGTTATGCCGGGTAAGGTGTAGGAAAACCGAGCCGGATCTGGTTTCGGCTCGGTTTAAAACAATTTCCCTGTCAGCAGCAGATGGAGAGTATCTGAAACCAACAGGGAAAGGATGGGCTGATGGAGATTGTGTTTTAGATAGCGTTTACGACATTGCTGAAGATATTTCCGATGGATGGACCAAGGATGGCCAGAATAACGATGACAACCACGGCAACAAGAACAAGGATTAAAGCATATTCGACAAGACCCTGGCCTTTTTCTTTCGGTGCGAATAACATGATGTTTTCCCTCCTGGTATTGTAACTGCCTTGTAATGGATAGCCCATCCTGTGCTTTTTATTTTATCCTAATCCTCTGGAAAAATATAGCTCCTAACATTATTGTTAACCGGGTTACGGGCTTTGTAAGGTCCTCAAATCAACGCATCCTGGGCCAGAAAGGAAAATTGGCCATATCCAGTACCATTTCAATTTACTTGCAATATACGCGTGATTGGCCTGAAAGGCCGTATAATCGTTTCATGCCCAGCTTCTCTGTTCCATACTATGAACTGCTCCTTCGCCTTGCGATGTATCAAAAAGATGTGCAGGGGCAAGTATATTTCAAATTTCAAATGGTGGCCGCGGGGGATGCGTCCACGCAAAATTATGGCCCGGAAAGACCAGCAGTCATCCTCGTCCAGCCCATGCTGGCTGAAAAAGGGATAGTGGATACGCTGCCGTTATTCAATTTCCCGGATCTGGATCCAATCGTGTTATGGCTTAGCTTTGGCTATATCAGTCTGACCGAGGGTTCTATTGAAGAAGAAAAGGGTGTTTTCGTCCTGACCGAGCAGAGCCTGGGTTGGGATCTGATTCAATCTGCGGGGTGAGGTCATCTTCCCTGAAAAAATCTTCCCAATTCAGAATAAGTCGATTATAAACGGTGCTAATCTATTATCCTGAATCTTGGAGCACATTCAAAGATGGATGCAAACCGTTTCATCGTGGGAATCGATCTTGGCGGAACGTACCTTCGAGTAGGATCCATTTCGGAAGATGGAAAACTGCTTGACTGGCAGGAAAGCCCACTCGAGGCAGCCAGTGGACCAGAACACGGCCTTGCTCTTATCAGGGAATTGATTGACCGCCTGGTCAAAAAAACATCCACCGATGGATTGCTGGGAATTGGGATTGGTTCGACCGGCCCAATCGATCGCGAACAGGGTTGTATCCAAAACCCATATACTCTGCCGACCTGGGAAGATGTGGATATTCTCACTCCCCTCAGGGATCGATATCAGGTTCCGGTGGTCCTGGAAAATGACGCCGACGCAGCCGGGCTGGGTGAATACTGGAAAGGGGCAGGCCAGGGAGTGAGCCGCCTGGTTCTGGTTACTGTGGGGACAGGAGTAGGGACAGCGTTTATCTATCAAGGAGAGATATACCGGGGGATCGACGGAGTGCATCCTGAGGCCGGGCACATGGTGATCGATCCGAATGGGCCAGTATGCTACTGTGGAGCGCATGGGTGTTTAGAGAGCATGGTTTCGGGAACGGCGATCAGCCAAATTGCGCGTAGCCGAGCGGCTGGGGATTATCCTCAGGTACCGCAAAAACTGATCAAGATGGCAGGCGGGCATCTGGAAGATATAACCGCTGAGATTGTTGCCGAGGCAGCCCTGGCTGGTGATCTATTTGGGCTCGCAATCATCCAGGAGGCAGCTTATTCGCTGGGCTTAGGGCTGGTGAACCTGATCGTAACGTATCTTCCCGAAAAAATCTTGCTGGCGGGTGGGGTGATGAAAAGTTATCCCTTATTTCAACCCGCTTTGATCGAGACCATTGCCCGCCATAATGTCGTGGTACCATCTCGATCTGTCAAAATCGAGCTGGCCAAGCTGGGGAATACCGCCGGGACGATCGGCGCGGCGTATGCCTTAAAAAGGACTCTATAAGCCAGGATAGATTTATCCACAACTGTCAGAATGTGGAAAGTGATCAAGGAGGGGAGTGCCCTGAAAAGCACTCCCTTTCGCATAGACAATAAACTCATCCCGCCGCGCATATCCGATCAAAGTGACTCCCAACTCCCGGGATTTATCTATCGAGAGGCTGTTGGCTGCCGTTCTGGATACAATCGCGGCTGCGCCAACCCGATATGCTTTTTGAACCATTTCGGAGCTAATCCTGCCGGTGGTCAGCAGGATTCTGGGTGAGATTTCGAGATGCTCAAGCAGGCAGCGCCCTGCGATTTTATCGATCGTGTTATGCCGGCCCACATCTTCAGCCTGGACCACAATCTCCATTCCGTCTGAAATTGCGCTGGCATGCAGGCCGCCACTTTCGTGGTAAAGGACCTGGGATTCTAAGAATTTTGTCATTAACCGGGTTATCTGGTCTGGATCCAGTGTGGGAACCCGAATGGATCCCGGATAAACTGGATAAGACTGGACCGCGGTTACTCCGCCTGAACAACCAGATGTCTTTCGCCATTCCTTTGGTTTTTCCACCGCATGATTCAACCAGATATCAACCAGGTCGTTATTGGCACAAAGGTCGATTGTCGCAATCTCATCGATGCGATCTAAAAGCCCTTCGTTATATATAAAACCGACGGCGAGGGCTTTCAGGTCTGTTGGGGTACACAACAACTGGTTCCAGGGTTCACCGTTGATTGAGATCGATAAGTTTGCTTCGGTCACGACCTTGCCAACCTTATTTTCCCATTGCCCCCGGTGATAACGGGTGAATGAGATCGTTTGATGTGGTTCGATCATTATCTGTCCTGTATGCAGGTAGTTCGGAAAATGAGTATTTGTTTATAGATAATAGGACTTACGCAAGCGTCATGCGAATTGCCGGTGATTTCAATTGTTGACGCAGATAATCGGACAGCAATCCATGTTTGACCTGATAAATCGTTCGTTCCGTTTCATGAGCCACCTGT
>Ga0335070_10007583_pt1 | contig 12721 bp, 11 predicted proteins | sample Lox_Sample_13_FD_206722 | JGI IMG/M metagenome (GOLD analysis project Ga0335070, IMG submission 206722) | Soil microbial communities from Loxahatchee National Wildlife Refuge, Florida, United States - Lox_Sample_1.3 | ecosystem: Environmental > Terrestrial > Soil > Wetlands | place: USA...
TCGGACGCCGGCCACAGATTTAGCTGACGTTCGATTCCGTAGACGGTGAGCGGAGTCATGCAGACCGCTATTGTGATCAGCAAGCCGGCAGGAATCTTGAAGAGCGGCCTAGTCCATAGCCGTCTCCCGACCAGGAGGAAAACGATTGCGTATGCTATAGAGATGACAGCCAGTTCCCACCCTTTGAACTTGTCCCAACCTCTCGTCATGAACCAGCCCATGGCGCCGATCACTAGAAGTGCGCCAAAAAAGTAGCCGACGTGAGCTGGCTCAAAATGGCCTTCGACTTCGGTTTTGTTCTTTAGTTCCCGCCAAAGGGCCTCTGCCTGAGCACTGGAAAGGCCAGCATGCAGCGCGGCGCGCTCCAACTCCTTCTCACTGATCCTCACGCTGAACCTCCGTTTGAAGAAATCGTGCGCGTGGCTGTGATCGTTGTCAACATGTTTGAACGCTGCAGTTCTGGGCGGTCCTCAACCGGAAGGAGGCAAGAGGGCTCTGTATAATCGGGTGATCCTGATCTACTGACCGCAGTTTTCATGGACTTCAAGCTCACCTCCGACTACAAGCCGCGCGGCGATCAAGGCAGGGCAATCGAGCAGCTCACGCGGGGTGTGCGCGACGCGGAGAAGCATCAGGTCCTGCTGGGCGTGACCGGTTCGGGCAAGACGTACACGATGGCGAAGGTGATCGAGCACGCCAACCGGCCGACCCTGGTGTTGGCCCACAACAAGACACTGGCGGCGCAGCTCTATCACGAGTTCAAGACTTTCTTTCCGCAGAATGCCGTCGAATATTTCGTCTCCTACTACGACTACTACCAGCCCGAGGCCTACATCCCGGCGGGCGACGTGTACATCGAGAAAGAAGCCACCATCAATGACGAGCTCGACAAGCTGCGGCTCTCGGCAACCAAGTCGCTGTTCGAACGCCGCGACTGCGTGATCGTGGCTTCGGTGAGCTGCATTTACGGCCTGGGCTCGCCCGATGCCTACTACGGCATGATGATGTTCGTCGAGAAGGGCCAGAAGATCCGGCGCGAGGACATCACCCGCCGTCTGGTCGAGATTCTCTATGAACGCTCAGACACGGATTTCCGCCGCGGCACCTTCCGCGTCCGCGGCGACATTATTGAAGTCTTCCCCACCTACGAAGACGCGGCCTACCGCATCGAGCTGTGGGGCGACCAGGTGGAATCGCTCTCGCAGATTGATCCCCTGTTCGGCACGGTGAAGCAGAAGTACGTGCGCCTGCCCATCTATCCCAAGACGCACTACGTCATGTCGCAGGAGACCAAGTCGCGTGCCGTCGAGTCCATCAAAGAAGAGCTGCACTGGTGGGAAGCAGAACTGGAGAAGCAAGGACGTGTGGTCGAGGCACAGCGTGTACACCAGCGCACGATGTTCGACCTGGAGATGATCAAATCGGTCGGCTACTGCCACGGCATCGAAAACTACTCACGGCATTTCTCCGGACGCCTGCCGGGCGAAGCGCCGCCCACGCTGCTCGATTACGTGCCGCGCGACTACCTGCTGTTCATCGACGAATCGCACCAGACGGTTCCGCAGCTACACGGCATGTACCACGGCGACCGCTCGCGTAAGGAGACGCTGGTCGAATACGGCTTCCGCCTGCCCTCGGCGCTCGATAACCGCCCGCTGACCTTCGAAGAATTCGAACATCGCGTGAACCAGGCCATCTACGTCTCGGCTACGCCCGGGCCCTATGAGCTGACGAAGTCGGCGGGAGTCGTGGTCGAGCAGATTATTCGTCCCACGGGGCTGGTGGATCCGGAAGTCGAGGTACGGCCGGTAAAAGGGCAGATTGACGACCTTTTGCACGAGATCCGCGAGCGCGCGGCCAAGGGTGAGCGCGTGCTGGTGACCACACTGACCAAGCGCATGGCCGAAGACCTGGCCGAGTACTACAGCGAAGTAGGGGTGCGGTGCCGCTACATGCACTCGGAGATCGAGACCCTGGAGCGCATCAAGATCCTGCGCGACCTGCGCAAGGGCGAATTCGACGTGCTGATCGGCATCAACCTGCTGCGCGAGGGGCTGGACCTGCCCGAGGTTTCGCTGGTGGCCATCCTCGACGCCGATAAAGAAGGCTTCCTGCGCTCCAGCGGCTCGCTGATCCAGACCATGGGCCGCTGCGCCCGCAACCTGAACGGCAAGTCGATCCTCTACGCCGACACGATGACAGACTCGATGCAGCGCGCTATGGACGAGACCACTCGCCGGCGCGCCATCCAGCAGGCCTACAACGAGGAGAACGGCATCACGCCGCAGTCCATCGTACGGCCGGTGGAGATGGCGCTGGCGCAGATCGTGGAAGCCGATTACGTGGATGTGGCCGAAGCGGCCGAAGGTATGCCGGAATTCAAGTCGCAGGAAGAGCTGGACGCCTACATCGCCCGGCTGGAGAACGACATGCGCGAGGCCGCCAAGCGCTTCGAGTTCGAGCAGGCCGCCAGATTGCGAGACACCATCAAAGAGCTGCGGACGAAAGAGTTCCTGTTCGCGTAGGTCGAAGCACTCTGCCCTTCGGCGCGCACTGTCTGGCGCTTCTCAGCGTACGCTTCAAACCGCCCGGCTCTTTCCTACAGGCTGGTTTTCGGTTTGAGAGTTCTCTGCAGCAATCTCCAGCTCGGCCTCGAGCGAGCTGAAGCGCTGCATCATCTGGTGCAGGCGCAATGCCATTGCCCGGATGGTCTTGAGCTGCTCGCGCGCCTGGGTCGGGAAGGTGTCCGGCTCCATCAGAAGTAATTCAGCATTGCCGAGAAGCGAAGTCATGGCGTTGTTGAAGGAGTGCCGCATTTCCGCGACATAGCGCCCCAAGGCAGCAAAGTGCTGGGTCTCAGCCGCAACGGGCTCGGCCGCGCGCGCCGCCCGTTCCTGGTCGATGATTCCATTGCGGGGCTGCCGCATAGGGATGCCTCTCACAAGGCACGATAACAGCCAGGGGCTGCCCGTGGTTCGCAATGCAAGAGCCGATTTCGCTGGAGAAGCTTCCAATGTGGGACAAGCAACAATGGGACGCGCGGCGCCGGTCGCGGCCGAAACGCCTGTTCAGAGATTCCCCGAAGCTGCGGCGCGGGCGACGATCCCGATGTTGTAGCGCTTGAGCTTGCGGTAAAGAGTAGCGCGACTGATGCCCAACATCTTGCCGGCCAGCACCTTGTCCCCGCGTACCTGGTGGAACACGCGCTCGATGGTAATTCTCTCGAGGTGCTCCAGGTCGGTGGGACCCTGGGAGGCAAGCGGGCCGGAAGCAGCGGAGGAGTACGATGAGGACAGAAACGTCGGCATACCGGCGCCGAGCGAATTTTCGATCCCGGGGGTCGCGACGCGCGCAATACCATTCTCCAGCTCCCGAACTCGATCACGCAGGCGGTCACGCTCGGCAAGCAGTCGGATTTTCTCCGCCATGCGCTGGAGGATGAGCTTCATCTCCTCGACCGAGAATGGCTTGGTGATGTAGTCATAGGCGCCGAGCTTCATGGCTTCGACGGCGCTCGAGGTGCAACCGCGGCCGGTCATGATGGCGACCTCGGCGCGCGGCCATTCGCTCTTGATCCGTCCCAGCAGTTCCACCCCGGACTGCTGCGGCAAGCTCAGATCGGAAACCACAACATCTGGATAATCAGTCACCAGTAGAGTGAGCGCTGCTTCGGCGCTTTCGGCTTCCGAGCAGGCGTAGCCGAGGGACTCGCCGATACGCAGGCACAGTTCACGGGTAGTGGGCTCGTTATCCACGATCAAAAAGCGGATGCGGGAATTGTCGTTCATTGCGGCTTCCCAAAAGTCTTTTCCACCAGGGTAATGAGCTGCTGTACGCGGAAGGGTTTTTCCACGAAGGGAGCGCCGGTATGCTGGAGCAGGGCGGCGGTGTCCTCGTTGACGGTGTCGCCGGTGACAAAGATTATGCGCGAGATCAGGTCGCGACGGTGGGCCTCGATCCAGGCATGGACGCCGGCGCCGCTGACGCCGCCGGGCGTGCGCATATCGGTGATTACCCCCAGGTACTCGCCGTCGGCCAGCAGCTTCAGGGCCTCCGCACCCGAGGAAGCGGCCACGGTCGGATAGCCGCTGCGCTCCAGCGCCGTGCGCATGAATTCCATGACAGCAGGTTCGTCCTCGACAATCAGGATGGGTAAGCGTGGCAAAACTGACGAACCGGGGGCGCTCACGCTCGCGCTCCTGCGGCCGCCAGGGCCGCAACCCTGGGAAGGCGGACGATGAAGGTGGCGCCCGGCTGAGCGGGATTGTTGTAGGCCACGATCTCTCCGTTGTGCTCGCTCACGATGCCGTAGCAGATGCTCAGGCCCAGGCCCGTTCCCTTGCCGACCCCTTTCGTAGTGAAGAAGGGATCAAAGATGCGGTCGGGGTGCGAGATGCCGGGGCCGTTATCGCGGAACAGGACTTCCACCGAGCCGCCGGCTGCCGTCGTCTCCACTTCGATGCGGCCTTTGCGGCCGGACTCGCTCACGGCATCGCAGGCGTTGTTGAGGATGTTGAGGAAGACCTGCTGCAACCGGTGAGGGTCACCGATCACCTCGGGCAGGGTTTCATCGAGCCGTTCCACCACCTCCAGCCCCCGGCTGCCCAGGTCGTAGGAGCGCAGTTCCAGGGTCCGCCGGACGATCGAATTCAGGTTCACGGACTGCCGCTGCGGCGCAGTCTGGCGCGCGAAGCTCAACAGATTCTGGACGATCTGCTTGGTGCGCTGCGCCTCGTGCACGATGACCTGCAGCTCCTTGTGCGCGCTCTCACCGAGGTCGCGTTGCAACAGCAGATCCGCGAAACCGAGGATCGCGGTCAGCGGATTGTTAACCTCGTGGGCCACACCGGAAACCAGCTGTCCGACCGCGGCCATCTTCTCGGCGTGCATCAGGCTGGCTTTCAGCATCGCAGTGTCGGTGATGTCCGTCATGACGACGATGACGCTGGCGACCTCGCCGTGCTCGTCGCGCATAGGGCTGAGATTGATGGAAAACCGGCCGTGGCTGCCATCGGGGCGCACGAGCGGCAGTTCCAGGTTATCCACATTCTGGCCAGCGAGTGTGGATTCCAGAGCACGGGCCATCGCTTCCTGCGCTGCGGGAGTGACAAGCTCGAGGAGCGGCTGCCTTAGCAGGCGCTCCCGGCTGTAGCCGACAGCGAATGAGCGGCGGTTGGCATAGGTAATCAGCCCGCTGGCGTCGGCCACCAGGATCAGACTTTGCGTGTTGTTGAGGATCTTGCTGGTGAAGTCCCGCTCTCGCTGCAACTGCGACTGAAAAGCCTTCAGTTCGCTGATGTCGAGGACCACGCCGCGGTACTGCACGATCCTGCCCTCGGCATCGCGGACGGCGAATGCGTTCTCCAGCGTGTGTACCCAGGAGCCATCCTTGCGTCGCAGCACCTGGTCGAGGTTGCGCACGGTGCCATTGGCTTCAATGGCTTCAAGGAAGGCCTGGCGGCGGGCCGGTGAGGGGTAGAGCTGGCTGGGAATGTCAGCCTGCAGCAATGCTTCCCGGCTCTCATAACCGAGCATGCGCACCAGCGCGTCATTGACTTCGACGAACCGGCCTTCAGGAGTAGAGAAGAAGACGCCTTCCTGGATGTTGTCGAAGAGTTCGCGGTAGCGGCGCTCCGCCTCGCGCCGGTCGGTAATGTCCTTGAGCACATGGATGGTCTGGTCGCCACGCCCGGAGGCGCGCAGGCGCGCGCTGGAAACCAGATAGGTGTGCCCCAGCGAAGGGTACGCGAACTCCTCCGCCCCTTCCTCGTCCCCTCGGCAGAGGGGGCAGGGACCGGCGCCGACGTTGCCGCTGAACGAGAGCAGGGCCCGCATCTCCACCCCGACCAGCTCCGCCGGGACCAATCCAATGAGCTCCGCCAGCGAACGATTTACCCGCAGGACCCGGTTCTGGTGGTCGTGCATCACGATGAGATCGGAGACGAGATCCAGGATTTCGATCCAGCTTCGGTACGCGGATGCGGGCAGATCCAACGCCAGCCGCTCGTGCGGATTGTCCCCGACCGGGGTGGTGGTGCCGGTTTCCAAGTTGGCTGTGTGCATGGGCCCTGGAACGGCCGCTAATGCCTGCCCCGGGTGACGCGACAGGGGAAGAGACTCCAACCGGAAGCTAATCGCGAATCTCAATTTGAGTCAAGTGAATAGAAGGACATGTTCCCAGGTCACAACGGGGTAGGAGGAAGCGAGATGCAAGGTCTCAACTTGAAATGACGCGGTCGCAGTGACCCCGCAGCAGGCGCCGTCCCCGAAGCAAGAACCTGCTGCAGAGAGCCTAGGGGGTCATGGCAATGAAGGTTGGCGTGCCGCCCGTGGGGATAGTCAGGGGCGTCGTGCCATCGTTCTGCTTCACCAGGGTGTCGTCGGAGGTCTGGATAATCGCGACATAACCCACAGTAGCCGTGCCTCCCGAAGAAGCAGAATTAGCACCCGATTGGGGATAGGTGAATTGGGTTGAGGAAATGACGGTAGCAATGGCGAAGGACCCGTCATATGTGGTGTCCGCTACCCCTGCAATCACCACGGTCTGCCCGACCGCGAACGCATTGCTGCCGGACGTGGCGACCGTGACCACATTGCCGCTGCGGGAAATCGAAGCGATAGGAAGCGTAGCCGAGCTCGCCGCATAAACCCGGGTCGAGTCCGAATCCGAGGCGATGGCGGCGGTAGTTGTTGGCGCCGTCCCGACGGGGATTACCTTGGTGAACGTGTTGCTGGCAGTGTTCAGCACGCAAACGTTGTTGGTTGTCTGGTCGGCCACGTAGGCGCGCGTGCCGTCGGCCAGCGCCGTGACCGAGATGGGGCTGAGCGCGTTGCAGGGCGCTCCGGCCGTCGATACGGTCTGCACCGTGCCCATGTTGTTGTCGATGATCGAGAGGCCATGCCCCGCCGGGCTGGTGACGTAGGCGCGGTTCAGGATTGGCTCGTACACGATGTAGTTTGGTCCGGCGCCAACGGGCAGGGGGGGCCCGACGACCGTGTCGCTAGCGGTATCGATCACCGACACAGTACTGTCCCCTTGATTGACCACAAACACGCGGGTACTATCGCTGCTCGCCGTTCCCCAAACGGGGCTGGTGCCGACCGTAATAGTCTTGAAAACAGTGTTGTTAGCAGGAAGAATGACGGTCACCGTGCTGTCGCCCTGGTTCAGACAGTAAAGCTGAGTGCCGTCCGGTGTCGCCACCAGCGCAACCGGATTGCTGCCTACCGGGATCTCCTGGGCCAGGCTATTGGTGACAGGGTTGACGACGGCCACGCTGTTGCGGCCGCTTTCGGCTACGAAGACTTTGTTCTGGGCGACGGCGGCGAAAACCGGGGTGGCGCCGGCGGGCAGAGTGATAACGCTGGGCGGGTTCAGCGAGTTGGGTACAACCGGAAGGAGGAAGGAGGACAGGGAATTGTCGTCGCGATTCACGACATAGTCCGTCCCCGAAAGGTTGGTCGCGTGCACCGGGTTCCGGCCGACGGCGTTGACGCCGGTGAAGTAGGCGACAGCGGTGTCGCCGGAAACGTCAATGGCCACGGCCGTTCCGCAGTCCATAGTAGTGCCTGTGGGGCAGAGACCGTTCTTGCTCACCACCAGGGCATGGCGCGTACGTTGCGGATCGCCTCCGGGTAGCGGAACTGGGTTGGCCACTGGGCGGAAGTAGTCTCCGCAACCCGTGCAACACAGCCCGAGACTGAATATAACTGCCACTAGGGCAGGCGTAGCGATGGACTTCCCCTTAAGACTCATCCCGACTCCCGGGGACTGGTTCCCAGACAAGCCGTTCATTTTAGCGGGAAGGCGGGATCGGAGCAAAAGTTGAGGCGCTTGGCGCGCCATTCGACAACTTCGCTTCGCTCCGTTGCTCAGGGCAGGCTACAGTCTGAGCCCGCTGGAGCCTGCCCCGAGCCAAGCGAGGCAGCTATTTGCGTCCAGACCTGCGCTGGAACGCGGCCACCTTGGATGGGCGCTCTGCTTCCGCAGCGCGCTGCGCCGGTTTCTTGGGGACCTGCGCCAAGCTCTCTTTCAGTGCCGCCATGAGGTCCACGACCGGAGCCAGCTTGCGCGGTTTCTCCACGGCAGCGACCTCCTTGCCTTCCAGGCGCGCCTGGATGAGCTTCCTCACGTTCTCCTCGAAGGTGTCGTGATATTTCTTGGGGTCGAAGTCGTCGGCCAGGGCCTCGACGAGCTGATGGGCCACTTTGAGCTCGGCTTCCTTCAGTTCGATGCCGCCGGTCTTGCCGAACTGCTCCACCTGCCGGACCTCGTTTTCGTAATACATGGTATGCAGCATGAGCCCGTTGTTCATGGGGCGCAGGAAGACGGTGTATTCGCGGTTGTGCATGGAGAGTTTGGCGATGGCCACGTACTCACTCTCCTCCAGCGCGCGCGTGAGCAGGGCGCAGGGGCGCTCGCCCGCCTCTTCCGGCACCAGATAATAGGAGGATTCGAAATACACAGGGTCGATCTGCGACTCCTTGACGAACTCCAGAATCTCCATCGCTTTGCTGGTCTTAGGTTCGATCTTCTTGATGTCCTCGGGTTCAATGACCACGTACTCGCCCTTTTCGTACTCGTAGCCCTTGACGATCTCGTCACGGCTGACCACGCGCTCCTCGTGCGGGCAATAAAGCTGCTGCTTGATGCGCACGTGGTCAGGGCGATGCAACATGTGGAATTCCACGCGGCTGCCGCGCGCCGCCGAGAACAGCCGCACCGGCATGGAGATAAGCCCGAAGGTCAGATATCCCGACCAGACTGATGCTGCCATAAACCCTCCCCCAAATCGCCAGCCGGCCACCGGGGCGCCGGCGTCACTAACCAGCCTGCGCCTCTGTTAGGATGCGCTCGGACGTAGCCGTCTGGAACTTACTTGGCAATGAACATCGCGCACGGAAGCCGCGCATCCATCCGCCGCCTCCTGGAGAAACTGACGGCCCGGCTCGAATACCGCCTTGGCTGGGCGGCGGTTATCATACCTTGGCCGGCGCTTGCGTCACAGGTGCATTCGCTGATGCCGTCGGGGCGTGTCCTGTGGGCTCTGGGACTGACCGCGGCTTTCGCGGTCTCGGCGCGGTTGCTGCGGGCCGTGACTGGGCCGGGAGCAGTCGCTGGCGGTGTTCTTGCATTCTTGCTGTATCTGGGCGGAGGATCAGGAGCCTTTGCCGCGCTGATCATGGTCTTCCTGCTGACCTGGGTCACGACTCGCCTGGGACACCGGCGCAAGCGGCAACTGGGCACCGCCGAAAGACACAGCGGCCGGTCGGCCTCGCAGATCGTGGCCAACGTCGGGATCGCGGTCGCCGCCGCCCTGGTGGGGCTGCTCACCCGGCATCCGGCGCTATGGTTGCTGGCATCCGCCGCCGCGCTCGCCGAGGCTGCCGCCGATACCGCCTCCAGCGAAATGGGCCAGGCGGTCAGCGACTCTGCTTACCTGATCACCGACTTCCGCCCAGTTCCAGTAGGCACGGACGGCGGCATCAGCGCGGCGGGCACGCTGGCTGGGATCACCGCGGCGATTGCAGTCGCCGCCGTATGCGGGGCGACTCACATGATCGCCTGGCATTGGCTGCTCCCGGTGGCCGCCGCCGGGGCCCTGGGAATGTTCGTGGACAGCTTTCTCGGGGCTGTGCTGGAGCGCCGGCGACTCCTCAACAACGATGCCGTGAACCTGCTGAGCACGATCGCCGCGGCGTTGTTCGCGCTGTTCTTGTACTGGTCGCGGCACGGGGAGTTTTCCCGCCTGTAGCCCGTCGCAGAAGACGCGCAACGATGCACGGACGGACAGCATCTGAAGTAAGCGGCCGCCCGATTCACCTCCGCTCGCGCCACATTTAGAATCGGGGACACTGGTTGCGAAGTCGGGGGGAGCTTTTAGCCGGAATTCCGTCCTTGCCAACATGAGACTCAAGACCTTTACCATCGCATGCGCCTGCGCGCTGACGCTGTTCCTGTTCGCGCAACATCGCGCCTCTCCGGCTCCGCAGCAACTGTTCGCCGGGGTGCTCGACCTGACGCACCTGGTCAATGAAAAAGCTCCCAACTGGGAAGGTACGGCGGAATCGCCATTCCAGACGAAGCAGGTTGCCAGCTTCGATAAAGAGGGGTATTTCGCGCGGTACGTTTCTCTGCCCGAGCACTTTGGCACCCATATCGACGCACCCGCCCACTTCGCCCCAGGGGTGTGGACAGTTGACCAGATTCCGCCGCAGCGCCTGGTGGCGCCGCTGGTCGTGATCGACGTTCGCGGCAAGGTAGCGAACAATCCCGACTACCAGGTATCGCTCGATGACCTGGCGGTTTGGGAGCATGACAACGGGGCCGTTCCTCCGGGGGCTGTGGTAATGGCGCTGACCGGCTGGGCCGCGCGCTGGGACTCCATGAAGGACTACCGCAATGCTGACAACAGGGGCATGATGCACTTCCCTGGGTTCGCACTCGAGACTGCGAAATTCCTGGTCCAGGCGCGCAAGATCGCCGGGCTGGGAATCGACACCTTGAGTGTAGACAGTGGCGCCGCAAAGGACTTTCCCGTCCATCATTTCACGGCCAGGAACAATGTTTACCACCTGGAAAACGTCGCCAATCTGGAACGAGCGCCGGAAGCGGGTGCCATTGTGGTGGTTGCCCCAGCGAAGCTGGAAGGCGGCTCGGGAGGCCCGGTGAGGATTCTCGCCCTCTTGAAGCAGGGGCAGTAAATTGAGCCATTGATTCACTGTTCCATTGAGTCATTGAGGGTTGAGCGAGCTGCTTTGGCAATGGGCCAATGAATCAATGCCTCAATCGATCAACGACTCAATCCTCCACGCGGCGTAGCCCACCACCTCGCGCAGGGTGAGGACGGTCTCATGCCACTTCGAAGGCGGGTGTGGCTGCGGCCGCGGGGCTCCATAGACGGTGAAGCCCTGGTGTTCCAGCATCTTCTTGACGCGAAAGATGTGGTAGCCGTCGCTGACGGCAATGCAGGTACGCATGCCATTGGCGTGCAGGATGGTCGCCACTCGCTCCACTGACTCATCGGTGTTGTCGGCCTGGGTCTCGGCGATGATGTCCTGCTCAGGGATACCGCGCCCCATCAGGTAGACGCGTCCTACCCCGCCCTCACTGAAGCGCGGATCGCCGCCGTAACCGCCGGTGGTGATCACAATGGGCGCCAGCCCGCGCTGGAAGAGGTTGTAGGCGTGGTCGAGTCGGGCGCGCAACACCGGCGAGGGCCGCCCGGAATACTCCGCCGCCCCGAACACGACGATGCAATCGGCCGGGCGGGCTTCGTCGCGCCAGGACTGGCGCTGGATCCTGACAAAAGTCACGGCCGTGAAGGCGAGCACGCACATCGCGGCCGCGGCCAGGATGGTGCGCAGCCAGTGATGTCGTTTATTCACCACAAGGGCCTGCACCCCAGTTGCGGGACCTCAAGCCTGGGCCAGAAAGTCGGAAATCTCCTGCGCCGGGATAGCTCCCTCGCGCAACACGCGGCAGCCGGACGGGTCGGTGAGATCCACGATGGTGGACGCCACACTGCGCGGAGAAGGGCCGCCATCGACGATCACCGGAATGAAGTCTCCCAATTGCTGGCGCACGCCGTCGGCGGTGGTGCACTCGGCGGCGCCGCTGATGTTGGCGGAGGTTGCGGTCAGGGGTACGCCGGCGGCCCGGACCACTGCCACCGGGATCCTGGCGGCGGGCACACGCAGCGCCACGTTGCCGGTGTTGGCCGTCACCTTCAGCGGCAGGCGGGAGGCGGCGCGCACGATCAGCGTAAGAGGGCCTGGCCAGTACTTGCGTGCCAGCTTGTAGAACTCTTCGGGCAGCGGCCGGGTGAGGTCTTCGGCCTGGTCCACGCTCTCGATCATCAGCGAGAGCGGCTTGTGCCGCGAGCGCGACTTGACGTCGTAGATTTTCTCCACGGCGCGCAGATTGAAGGGATCGGCGGCCAGGCCGTAGAAGGTATCCGTGGGCATGCCCAGCACATACCCGGCCCGGATCTGCTCCGCCACGTAGGCGATCAGCGAACTCTCCGGCGTCTCGCTGTTGATCCTGACAATCTCCGCGGCCACACGCACTTCCTTTGCGAGCCTGTTACTGCGCATAAGATCGTACCTGCTCAGACGGGCGAAACCTAACACATCGTATTGTACGCTGCAAGGATAGCAGACTACCGGGCGTATGATGTTGCTGCTGGTATGAATAAGGACCTGCGGCAGCGGCTGCGGCGGGTGGCCAGCCGGCAGAACCTGCTGGTAAAGGAACTGCGGCGCGCCTTTGCCCGCAGCGAAACCACCCCCGACGGTTGCTGCGCCATCGAGAGCGTGCGCCTGGTGGAGGAGGCCATCCGCAGCGGGTTGAAGTTCCGCGCCGTGTTCTTCCGCCAGTCCTCTCTGGAAGTGGCCGACCGGCTGCTGCCGCAGATCGCCGCCCAGGTTGAAACCGTCCTGCTGCCGAACGAGGTTTTTGACAGCGCGGTGGCCACGGAAACGCCGCAGGGAGTGGCGGCGCTGGCCAAGGCCAGGAACTTTACGCTGGACGACGTGCTGCGCCCTCACCAGCCGCTGGTGGTGGCGCTGAGCGGCATCCAGGACCCCGGGAACCTGGGCACGATCCTGCGGTCCGCCGAAGCCTTTGGCGCGAGCGGCGTGCTGCTCGGCGAGGGCACTGTCAGCCAGTTCAACTCCAAGGCGGTGCGGGCGTCGGCAGGATCGGTGTTCCGGATGCCGG
>Ga0335070_10007584_pt1 | contig 12718 bp, 12 predicted proteins | sample Lox_Sample_13_FD_206722 | JGI IMG/M metagenome (GOLD analysis project Ga0335070, IMG submission 206722) | Soil microbial communities from Loxahatchee National Wildlife Refuge, Florida, United States - Lox_Sample_1.3 | ecosystem: Environmental > Terrestrial > Soil > Wetlands | place: USA...
GGGGCGCCGGCATGCCGTGCGGGAAGAAGCGCTCGCTCATCGTCGCCCCAGCAGGAGCGCACTCGACGGCACGCAGGCCCCGCTCGTCACGAGGCACACCTCGGCGCCTTCGACCGGGCTCGTCGACTCTCCGCGCAGGGAGCGCACGCCCTCGACCACGTGGTTGAGCCCGTGGATGTAGGCCTCCGAGAGGCTTCCGCCGTGGGTGTTGGTGGGAAGGCTCCCGCCAGCCCAGGAGAGCGCCCCGCTCTCGACGAAGGGGCCGCCCTCCCCGCGCTTGCAGAAGCCGAAGTCCTCGATCTGCATCAGGACGCAGCCGGTGAAGTGATCGTAGATCTGCGCGACGTCCACGTCGCCGGGATCGAGGCCCGCCTTGCCGTAGAGGCGCCTCGCCAGCTCCTCGGTGCCTCCCGTCGCGTAGAGCTCGTCGGCGATGTTCGCGTTGGTGAAGTGGCCGAACGCGAAGCCCCGGGGCGCGCCCTGCGCGCTCGCGAGGATCTCGACGGGACGCTTCGCGAGGTCGCGCGCGCGCTCCTCCGTCGTGAGGACCACCGCGCACGCGCCGTCGCTCTCGAGGCAGCAGTCGAGCAGCCGATGGGGATCGGCAATCATCGGCGAGGCCTGATGGTCGGCGAGGGTCATCGGCCGGCCGCCCATGACGGCGCGCGGATTGCGGCTCGCGTGCTCGCGGAATGTCACCGCGATCCGGCCCAGCTGCTCGCTCGTCGTGCCGTACAGATGCATGTGGCGGCGCGTCGGAAGCGCGTACGCCGCGGCGGCCATGGCGAGGCCGTAGGGCAGCGCGAAGCCCATGGAGGCCAGGAGGAGCGAGCTCGCGTGCTGCACCGTCGGCGGCCGGGGCTCCGCGGGAGCGGCGCTGAGCAGGCCCCCGCTCCCGAATCGGAAGAACTGCCCCTGACACAAGGAGCGGTAGACGACGACGACCTCGGCCTGGCCGGTCTCCACGGCCATGGCGGCGTTGCCGACGGCCGCGCAGCCTCCGCCTCCGCCCGGCATCCAGACCATGTTCGCGAAGCGCAGCGCCGGGAGCCCGAGCTCCGCCGCGAGGAAGATCGCTTCGTTCCGGTCCTCGGCGAACGAGGCGAGGCCGTCGACGTCGTCCATCGAGAGCCCCGCGTCCGCGACGGCGTTCTGGATCGCCTGGCACGCGAGCGCGTGCTCCGTCACGTCGCCGATCTTGCCCCAGCGTGCGTAGCGCGTCTCCCCGACGCCGACGATGTGCGCGCGCGCCCGGCTCATGCGCAGGCGAGCCCGCGGCCCGCGATCGCGCGGCCGACTCCTTCGAGCGGAAGGCGGGCCGGGCCGAGCTCGTCGTTCGCCGACCTCATCGTCGCCGTTCTCGCGACGAGGGGCGCGGCGCGCGGCGGCCGAGGCCGTCGCGCAGCAGCCCGAGGTAGGCGTCGACGACCGCCTCGGCGGTCGCGCCTCCAGGGCGCTCCATCATGGGCTCGAGGAAGTGTCGGGCACCGAGCAGGAAGTGCGCCTGCGCGGCGATCTCGGGCTCCTCCATCGAACGCAGCGTTCCCTCCGCGATCCCAGCGCGGATCTTCGCAGCCATCCGCTCGACCCAGCCGGCGACCGCCCGTCGGTACAGCGCGGGGTCGTGGAGCTTGATCTCGTCCGCCAGCCGCACGAGCGCGGGGCGCGCGCGCAGGTAGTCGAGGTAGACGAGGAGCCCGGCGCGCTGGCGCTCGAAGAAGTCGGTGCCCTCTTCGGCGTCGATCGCATGGAGCCGCGGCATCAGATCGGCCACCAGGGCGCCCATCAGCTCCCGCAGGAGCGCGCGCCGCGAGCCGAAGTGGTAGTGGAGGTTGCCGACCGCCACCCCCGCGCGCGCCGCGATGCCGGAGACCGAGGCCTTGTGGAGGCCCGCGCGACTGGCCTCGGCCAGGGCGGCGGCGAGAATGCGCGCCCGCGTCGCGCGCGACTTCGCGTAGCCCGCCCGCCCTCGCGCGCGCGTCGCGGACCGAGCGCGCGCCAATCCGTCACGGAGGGCCTTCTTCGGCACGGCCAAAATATTGAACCGATTTTCAGTTTCTGACAATCTGTGTCGGGCGCCATCCCGTTCGATTCGACGAGCCCGCCCCGTCGCCGGCCTGCGCCGCGGGCAGGCCGGCGGTCGTGATCCAGAAGCCTCCCGGGCCCCTGAGCGCAGCATGCCGACGAGCGCCGACCTCGACCTGCCCCCCTACGACCCGCAGCGCCTCCTCGGAGCGCCGTTCCCCGAGCGCGTGCGACTCGTGTGTCGCACCTGGGCCTCGCAGGTCCATCCCAACCCCCTCGTCGTGATCGCGATGTACTGGGCGAAGTACCTGCTGCTCTTCATCGGCGGCTGGGCGTTCTTCCTCTCGTTCTCCGCCGGCTACCCCGGCTTCCTCTCGCCCGGCGCGTGGGCGTTCACGCCGATCGCGTTCCAGAAGGCGATGCTGTGGGCGATCTTCTACGAGCTCGCCGGCTTCGGCTGCGGCTCGGGCCCGATGAACGGCCGCTTCTCGCCGCCGATCGGCGGCTTCCTCCATTTCCTCCGCCCGGGGACGACGAAGCTCCCGCTCTTCCCGCGCCTCCCGCTGCTCGGGGGAATCCGGCGCACGTGGCTCGACGCGGCCCTCTACGCCGCGAACCAGCTCTTCCTCCTGCGCGCGCTCGTCGCGCCGGACGTCACCCCGCAGCTCCTTCTTCCGAGCGTCGCGCTGATCCCGCTGCTCGGCGTCACGGACAAGACGCTCTTCCTCGCCGCGCGTGCCGAGCACTACTACGTGGCGCTCTTCTGCATGACCGTGGCCAGCGCCGGCGCGCTCTGGATCGCCGCATGCAAGGTGCTCTGGGGCGCGATCTGGTTCTGGGCCGCAACCTCGAAGCTCAACCACCACTTCCCATCCGTGATCATGGTCATGATGAACAACGGGCCCTTCTTCCCGAAATGGCTGAAGAGACGGCTCTTCGTCGCCTACCCCGACGATCTGCGTCCCTCCGCCTTCGCCACTGCGCTGGCGCGCATGGGAACGCTGACCGAGTACGCGCTCCCGCTCGTGCTGCTCACGAGCCACAGCCCGGTGGTCACCGGCGCGATGCTCGTCGTGATGGCCGCCTTCCACGGCTTCATCGCCCTCAACAACCCGAGCGGCATGCCGATCGAGTGGAACCTCCTCATGATCTACGGCGGCATCTTCCTGTTCGGCCTCCATCCGGAGGCGAGCCCGCTCGCGCTCGGCGCGACACCGTGGCTCGCCGGCTTCCTCTTCTTCTGCCTCTTCGCCGTGCCGCTCTACGGCAACCTCGTGCCGTCGCGCGTCTCCTTCCTGCTGTCCATGCGCTACTACGCCGGCAACTGGGCCTACAACGTCTGGCTCTTCCGCAAGGGCGCCGTCGCCAAGCTCGGCAAGCTCACCAAGGCCGCAGGGACCATGCGCGACCAGCTCGAGAAGCTTCTCGCCGACTCGACGGCCGTGGAGATGGCGCTCAGCCTCTCGCTCGCCCACCGCTACATGCACCTCGAAGGCCGGCCGCTGCTCGAGGCGATGCCGCAGGCGGTGGAGGACATCGATGCCTACGAGTGGATGGACGGGGAAGTCGTGGGGGGCCTCGTGCTGGGCTGGAACTTCGGTGACGGGCACCTGAACGGCGAGCAGCTCCTGCGCGCGGTGCAGGAGCAATGTCACTTCGAGCCCGGCGAGCTGCGCGTGGTGACGATCGAGTCCCAGCCGCTCTTCGGCCGTACGATGCGCTGGAAGGTCGTCGACGCCGCGCGCGGCGTGCTCGAAGAGGGCGAGACGGAGATCGATCCGATGCGCGCGCTCCAGCCCTGGCCGACGGGCAGGTACGCCGAGGCCCTCGTGCGCTTGCGGGCAGGCGGCGGCTCCTAGGGCATCCGGCGTGGCGGAGCGCGACCTCGACGCCGTCGTGATCGGATCGGGCCCGAACGGGCTCGCCGCCGCGATCGCGCTGGCGCGGGCCGGCGTCTCGGTGCTCGTCGTCGAGGCGGCGGACGAGCCCGGCGGCGGCGCGCGCAGCGCCGAGCTGACACTGCCCGGGTTCGTCCACGACGTCTGCTCCGCCGTCCATCCGCTGGGGATCCTCTCCCCCTTCTTCCGCGAGCTTCCGCTCGGCGAGCACGGCCTGGTCTGGCTGCGGCCGCGCGCCTCCGTCGCCCACCCGATGCCCGACGCGCCCGCCGTGATGCTCTATCGCTCGCTCGCACGCACGGTGGAGGGCCTCGGCGAGGATGCCCGCGCCTGGCAGCGCCTGGTGGCCCCCTTCCTTGCCGATCCGCATGGGCTCCTCGCCGACACGCTGGGGCCGCTCCGGCTCCCCGCCCACCCGCTCACGATGCTGCGCTTCGCGCTCCGCGGCGCCTTCTCGGCCAATCGGCTCGCGCGCCTCTGCTTCCGCGGCGAGCGGGCGCGCGCGCTCCTCGCCGGCTGCGCGGCGCACTCGCTGCTGCCCCTCACCCACCCGCTCAGCGCGGCGATCGGCGTGCTCTTCGCGATCACCGCCCACGTGGAGGAGTGGCCCGTGGCGAAGGGCGGATCGAGCGCCATCACTCGCGCCCTCGTCTCCCATCTGCGTAGCCTGGGAGGCGGCGTCGAGACGGGCCGGCGCGTCGAGGCGCTGCGCGAGCTGCCCGACGTCCGGATCGTGATCTTCGACACCTCCCCGGATCAGCTCGCGCGGATCGCCGGCGAGGAGCTGCCCGCCGGCTATCGCCGCCGCCTGGCGCGATACCGCTACGGCCCCGGCGTCTTCAAGCTCGACTGGGCCCTCGACGGACCGATCCCGTGGCGAGACCCCGCTTGCCGCGAGGCCTCGACCGTCCACGTGGGCGGCAGCCTCGAGGAGCTCTGTGCCTCCGAGCGCGACATGTACCGCGGCCGTCCCAGCGAGCGTCCGTTCGTGATGCTCTGCCAGCAGAGCGAGGTCGATGCGACGCGCGCGCCGGCGGGACGCCACACCGGCTACGCGTACTGCCACGTCCCGCACGGCTCGACCCGGGACATGACCGACGCGATCGAGCGGCAGGTGGAGCGCTTCGCGCCCGGCTTTCGCGATCGCATCCTCGCGCGGCACGCGATGAGCCCCGCGGACCTCGAGCGCTACAACCCGAACTACCGGGGCGGCGCGATCACGGGCGGAGTCACGGATGCGCTCCAGCTCTGGAACCGGCCCGTCACGCGCCTCGATCCCTACGCCACGCCCAATCCGCGTCTCTTCATCTGCTCGGCGGCGACGCCGCCGGGAGGCGGCGTCCACGGACAGTGCGGCTACTGGGCGGCCCGATCGGTCCTCACGCGGCTCGGCAAGCGCTGAGCTCTAGTCGAGCGGCAGGGAGACGGTGACCGTTCCGCTCGCGTGGTCGCCGAGGTCGTTGGCGGCACGCACCGCGAGCTCGAGCACGCACTCGCCCGACGCCTCCCTCTTCCCGGCGACGCGGCCCGAGAACCGGAGGGGCTTTCCGGGGATCGCGGGCGCGCCGAGGCGGATCTTGATGCTCTTCACCATGGCCTCCGGGCCGGCCCAGTCCGTGACGAAGCGCGACACGTAGCCATTCGTGGTGAGGATGTTCATGAAGACGTCCGGCGCTCCTTGCGCCTTCGCGAACACGGGGTCGTGGTGCGCGGGCATGAAGTCGCGCGATGCGATCGCGCCGGCGACGATCACCGTCGGGGTGACGGTGAGCTCGAACGGGGGAAGCTCGTCGCCGACGCGGATGTCGGCGCTCGGACGCGAGCTCGTGGTGGTCATCGGACGCCCTTCAGCTTGCTGAGGTCGATGGTGCGCGGGTCGAACTTCAAGATCCGGAACAGCTGGCGTCCCACGACCTCGCCGTCGGCCGTCTGGTAGGTGGTCACCCAGGTCACGAAGTATCCCTGCCCGAGCGACGTGGTCTTGCGGCTCGAGATCGACTCCACCTCCGACGAGAGACGGAGATGGTCTCCGGGCCGCAGGTACCGCACGAACTCGAGCTCGGAGTTCGTGGCGAGCGTGCCGACGTAGCCGGCCTCGTCGAGCGCCGTGATGGGGCTGTCGAAGGGGATCTCGTCCGGCGCGCCGCCCCGCTCGGCGATGCCCTGGATCTTCGGGCGCGGCATCCCCCACGTCTGGAGCATGGCGGGCGGCGCCACGATCCCGCCGAAGCGGCTTCTCGCGGCGACGCCCTCGTCGAGATACACGGGATTGCGATCGTCCAGGGCATCGACCCAGTGCCGGATCATGGGCACGTTCACCGGGTCTGGCGCGACCGACGGCGAGCCCATGGGCTTCCCGACGTACTTCTCGAGCCGCTCCCGCAGCGCATCCGCGGCCGCTTCTTCCATCCCGCTCCTCGCTCCCGCCGCGCGGCGGCATTCTACGCGGTCGAACGCTCGAATCTCGAGGGATCCGCGGCCGTCGCCGCGGCGCAGCGACGCGCCGGGCCGTACGCGCGAGGCAGGCGGACGGCACCCGACGGCAGCTCGTGGACCCACGCGGGGTCTTGCGGTGATGGGGTCGGGGTGGTTGGATTCGAACCCACGGCTGCGCAGAAAAACGTCGGCGCGACAGCGACTTGGAGTCGCGGATCGTTCGCCAGCTACAAACCAGCTACAGGTCACGCCGCGACACGGAGACCGGACCTGGTCGTGCTCGCCGGTCGGTGAGCTCGCGCGCGATGCCGAGCTGGATCAGGAGGCGCACGCGCATAGGAGTTTCAGGCCGGTTTTTTTTGGCGGTCTGATAACGCCCATTCCGTCAAGCAGGACCGAAATGAGGCAGGAAGCCCCGCGCACGGGCGATGAGCCGCGACGACGAGGATCCGGCTCTCCGCGAGGTCGGACGCGAGACTGCGCAACAGCAAGAGCGAGCTTTCATCTCCCCGGTGGACGTCGTCGAGGTGGATCAGAAGTCCGCAGTCTTGGGCGGCGAGGCGCAAGCAGGCCGCGATCGCCTCGAAGAGCAGATGGCGCGCGGCCCCGCCCTCGTCGCGCGGAAGGGGCCGGACATCCGGCCAGACTTCGCGCAGCTCCGGCAGCAGCTGGGCGAGCGCTGGCGCTCGCCAGCCGAGGGCGGCGCGAAGTGGGGTGGGCTCGTGCGCGGTGATGACGCCACGCAGGACGCGCATCCACGGCCAATAGGGCGGAGCACCGCCGGTCTCCAAGCACCCGCCTGTGTGCACTGGAATGTCTTGCGCCGGGCCCGCGCGCAGAACTCCTGCGCCGTTCGAATGCCCCCTTGAACCGCTTATCCGTTCCGCATCGGATTGGGGTCGAGGGCGGCTCCGGTTTCCGACCGCCGCCGATCTCGATCGCGCCTGACTCGAATGGATTCCTTCCTTGTGGTGTCGCATTCCCTGGATCCCCCTCGCAGGCGCCGAACATCGGCCGCATCGGCAAGGAGGGCCTCCGGGCAGATCGTTCCGTTGACACCTTTGCTGCACCACGACCACTAGACTCCTAGGAAGCCAGATCGAAGGGCTTCGTCAAAGATGGCCAGCGGTCGTGTCGCTTGCTGCTGGCTGACTCTCGTGTCGCGACTTGGACGACGCGCCGCGGGGTTGGGCACGGAAGCGCGGTGTCTTGCTGGGGGACGACGCCATGCGGTCGCGTAGCTTGTCGCTGTCCGCGGCGGTTCTGGGATTCCTGGCGCTCGTGTCCGGAGGGGCAAGGGCCACGGTCATCCTGACCGCGGCCGGGACGCCTTACACCGAGAATTTCGACACCATCGCCAACACCGGCACCAGCAGCGCCCTTCCAGCGGGCTGGTTGATCAGCGAATCTGGCACCAACGCCAACACGACCTATGCCGCCGACAGCGGCTCCAGCAATGCCGGCAATACCTATAGTTACGGCAGCGTCGGCAGCACAGACCGAGCCCTCGGTGGCCTTCAGAGCGGCTCATTGAACCCAACCATCGGCGCAGGGTTCACCAATCAGATCGGCGTGCCCATCACGATGCTGACCATCAGCTATACCGGCGAGGAGTGGAGGCTTGGCGTCGCCGGCCGGCCTGACAGTCTATCGTTCCAATATTCGCTCGATGCGACCGGGCTGACGGACGGAAGTTGGATCTCAGTAGCTGCCCTCAATTTCGATTCGCCAGATACGGTCGGGTTCGCCGGAGCGCGCGACGGCAACTCGAGTTCGGACCGCACCGCGATTTCCGCCGCCATCACCGGCCTCGATATCGCGTCCGGACAGAGTTTCTTCCTGCGCCTCGTGGATTTCAACGCGACCGGCGCCGACGATGGGCTGGCGGTCGATGACTTCCAACTGACCCCCACTGTCGTCCCCGAGCCTGAGGTCTGGAGCATGATGATCCTTGGGTTCGCGGCCCTCGCCGCCGCCAAGGGGCCTCGGCGTGGTGCTCGTGGCGGGTAATCAGGCGGCGGTAGTTCTGGAGCCACGCGAACAATCGCTCGATTCTCCAGCGGCGCCGGCATCTGCGAAGCGGGAACCGTCCTGGGCTTTCTCTCGGCGGCGGGCTTGGCGATCTCAGCATCGAGCGGAGCCAGGCGCGGGGCGCGCTCGTTGCCACACGGCCCGTGACGCGCAGCCACGAGACTCGGTCGTTAGCGCATGGGAAGAGCAAGACCCGCAGCTCGAGTCGCTCGGGGTTGCTTCTCCTCTGCGGAAGTGGACGTAACACCCCTTCCCGGACCTCGAATGCCCCCTTGAACCGCTTGTCCGTACGAACGCTGCCGTCGGACCCGACACCTGGAAGCGTGATCCGCCGAGGAGCGCGGTCGCGCCGCCGGCGAGGACCGCGGTGTAGAGCCCGTGCTGCGGCGGGACGCCCGAGGCGATCGCGAGCGCCATCGAGAGCGGCAGGGCGACGATTCCGACGACGCAGCTGGCCAGCAGGTCGGCCCGCAGATCGGAGAAGTCGCATCCGGAGCGGAGGACGTGACGCAGCGCTGCTGCGGGAATCGCGCGCAGCGGAACGAGCGCGGTCGCAGCCTCGTGGCGAGTGCGCGGCATGCGTGCGCGGCGCAGCATACGCGAGCGCGGCCGGGCCCGCGAGGCATGCTCGCTCTCGGGACACGCGCGCCCGCCTCCCCGTGCTGCGCGCCTCCTCCTCTTGCCCGTGCAGCTCGCCTTGTGCGACTCGATTCTGTGTTGGCGTCGCCGCGCGCTCACGCGGGAGCAGCACCCTCCTCGACTACGTCCGGTCCGCGACCTTCGCCACGATGTTCCAACCGCCTGAGTCGAGACGGGTCATCTCCACGAAGAGGCCCGGGAAGGTGCGGATGGAAGAGCTCATCTTGCGGGCGAGGCCCATGGCGGCCTTGTAGATCGCGGCGTCCGACTCGAGCCGGCGCTCCTCGCTTCCCGCGGCGTCGCGCAAGACGATCTCCAGGGCGCGAGCGCTCCCGGTGGGCGCCACGCGGACCTCACAGAGGAGCTTCTTCCACGAGGCAGGAGCGTGCTCGCCAAGGAGGCGGGTCAGGGCCTGCATCGCCTGGACGACCGCTGCCTGATCGGCCGGGACCGGAAGGTCCGTCGTGATCCCCTCGGCAGGTCCCGGTCCCGACCCGTTGTGGGAAGCGGGGGCTGCAGCGGGCCGCGGCTCCGGAGGAGGCGCACCGACGATCCCGGAATCGTTCCGGAGTCGATCGCCGAGCAGGTGCGTGAGGGCGTACACCGCGGAGCTCGCATCTTCCGGCGACTCCAGGAGCAGCACGCTCTCCTTCGGATCGCCGCGCTGCGTGAAGTGGAAGCGGCCCGAGTTCGGCCCGAACGAGACCAGTTTCCCTTTCGCCTCGATACGCGGCTCGAGAATGTCCTGGGGAGCCAGCGCGAAGTTGTCCGCGTGTTTCGCAAGGAGCTGCGTCGGCGACGTTGCATCGTCGTCCTGGACGAAGTCAGCGGCGGATTTCCGCTTCGCGGCCTCCACGAGGCCTACGGCGAGCCCCCCGAGGAGGCCGAATTGCGACCCGATCGCCGCAGCGGTCCCACGGCTCACCCCGCTCGTAGCCCGGCGGATGAAATAGAGGGCATCCGTCACGTACACACGATAGGGACGGTTCCCCTTCCACGTGAAGAAGAGGGTTCCCTTGAACGAAAGCGGGAGAGAGGCCGAAGCCATGCGAAGCCCTCCGAGCGCGCTGGCAGGACGGAATCCGCCAGTGCCCGGCGCGCCCCTCGCGTCTGGCTCTGGATCGTCCGCAGAGTGTCGGCACAATGGCCTGTCGGCCGAACGGCGCTCGAGCCGTAGAGGTGACCGCCGTCAGCGGCGCGCAGCGCTTCCAGTCGACCTCGGCGACCTCGGTCTGGGAGCGCTCGGCCGGCGCGGCCCAGCGGTGATGCGGCGGCCCGGGGCTCCTTCCATGCTCTGCACATGTACAAGGGGAATGCCAGCGTGATCGGGTGCATCCATCGCATCTCGCTTCCGCGCCGCAGGCGTTGCGGGGCGGAACCGATCTCGCGGGTCGAGCCTCTTCCGAGGTCGTCTGGAGTCTTCGGGCATCGCTCTTGCTGGCAAGGAGATCGGGACGCGTATGCACGACTGGATCCACGTTGTCGGGCCCTTCGGCGCGCTCGAGCCGTTCGGAGTGCGGCTGGTCGGCGTCAGCGCGGAGAACGGCAAGAAGCTGCTCTTCACCGTCGGCTTCATCGCCTTCGTCTTTGCGCTCTCCGGTCTCTTGCGTGGGGTGAGCTCTCGCGTCACATCCCAGGACCAGCGCGTCCCCTTCTGGCCCCGGCAAGGCCTGAGCGTGCTCACGGCCGTGATCCTTCTCATCGGGGTGGTTTCGATCTGGTTTCGACGACCCCGGTCGCCTGACCACGGCGATCGGCCTCGTCACGGCGGGCCTCGCGTTCGCGCTGCAGAAGGTGGTGACCGCCGTCGCCGCCTACGCGCAGCCGCGGCAGCGGGTAGTGCGCCCGCACGAAGCGCTGCACGGCCTTGTAGCTTCCGGCATAGCCATGCTCGGCCGCGAACCACTCGTAGAGCGCTTGCCCGTTCATTCCGCCCGCCGACCCCCTCTCCATCCAGTGCGCCACCGCGGCACTCAGCGGAGCCACCGACGAGACCTGGTCCGCCCTGCGATCGCGCGCCTGGGTCGCCAGCCGCTTCAGCCGGTACCGCACTGCGGTCTCATGGATGCCGGGCTGCCGGGCAATCGCCCGCCCGCTCACGCCGCGCTCCCGCAACACCTCGATCGTCATCACTTCCTCCCGTCGCAGCCGGCGCTCCATCGTCGACCCCCCCTGGAGGCCGAGACGGGAGCACCTCAACAGGAGGTGCGCAAAACTGGGTGTCCTCTTGCTCGGCATCACGTCCGCCGGCGGGCGGCAGCCCCGAGCGCGCGAACTGCCCCCGAAAAAGGGGTTCCGCTTCGAGCCGCGCAGGCGTAAAAGGGTCCGCAGGCGGGCACCGTCCCGCCTTCGCACCCAACCCGCTTCACAGAAGGGGCCAACCGTGTCGCTACTGGATGTTCTACACCAATCGGTGAGGCCTGACAGCCTCGAGACGTACGAAGAGAAGATCCGTCAGCTCGCCGAGCGTGCGGTGTCGCGCAAGGAGTCGTTCCACTGGAGCACGTTCCAGACCGCCATCGGCGAGCTCGGCAACTACTACTACGTGGCGCCGGCGGAGAGCTGGGCCGTGATCAAGCAGCGAGGGAACGCGCAGGAGCTGGTCCTGCGCCTGCTGGGCGAGAAGGACGGGCGCAGGTGGCTGCAGGAGACGTCCGCGTGTCTGCTGAGCGCCACCCAGACCATCTTGGTCGACCGGCCGGAGCTCAGCTACACGCAGGACGAGGCGATACGAGCTCCGTTCGGGGTGGTGACCGCGGTGCGCGTGCGCTCCGGGGAGCAGGAAGCCTTCGAGGAGTTCGTCCGCAAGATCGCCGAGGGGATCCCCAAGGTGAACGACCGCTGGCGGATCACCACCCGCCAGACCGTCGTCGGCAACCTGCGCGAGTACCGCCTCTTGTCGCCCCTCGAGGACCTCGCTCAGCTCGACACGTTGCTGCCGGCGGACGTGCTCCTCACCCAGGCGTTCGGACAGGCCGAAGGAGGTCTCCTCTACCGCGCCGGTATCGCGGCCGTCGAGCATGCCGAGCGCCGCATCGTCGCGCTGCGGCCGGATCTCTCGAACCCGGCGAGCTGAGCGCACCGAGCCGAGGGCCGGCCGGCCTCTCGAGCCGACCGGCTTCTCGGCCGCGTCCGTGGAAGCACATCGCGCTCCCGCCGAGCGTCTTCGCTGACCGCGACGCCGTAGTAGTCCCGTGCATGGGGCTTGTTGCGTCGTTTCGTGTCTGCTTTACCGAACGCTACCTATCGGACGTAGAATGACGCCCCAGAGGCGGCTGGCGCTCGACCTCGCTCAGTGGATCCAGCCCTGCTGCTCGAATCGCTGCCTCAGCACGTCGGCGATCTCCTGCGCCGTCTGCTTGCCCCGGCCCTCGACCGTGCTGCTGCCGGATGCCTCGCCGGCCACCTTGACTGCGCTGGTGACGATGAGGCCGATCGGGTTCGCCGTCGCGATGGCGACGGCCGCCGGCACGGCCGCCCCCGGCCCTTTTCCTCCGCTGGAATCCACAGTGCCGGATCCGAGTCTTCGCAGACCCTGCTCCGTCATCTGGAAGCCCTCGACCGCCGTCTTCAGCTCGGCCGCACCGGAGCCGAATCCGACGAGCATGCGCTTGGCGGCGCTGCCTTCGTCGATCGACACGAAGTAGCCGCGGATCACGATGTCGTTGAGCTGCGGCGGCCCCGTCTCG
>Ga0335070_10007585_pt1 | contig 12718 bp, 10 predicted proteins | sample Lox_Sample_13_FD_206722 | JGI IMG/M metagenome (GOLD analysis project Ga0335070, IMG submission 206722) | Soil microbial communities from Loxahatchee National Wildlife Refuge, Florida, United States - Lox_Sample_1.3 | ecosystem: Environmental > Terrestrial > Soil > Wetlands | place: USA...
GGCTCGACCTCAAGGAGGTGCGCTGGATCGACATGGTCCGCGGGCCCCAGCATATCGACGAGGCCAGCCAGAGCGATCCGGTCCTGATCCGCGAGGACGGCACCTACCTCTACACGCTGCCTTCCGTGGTGGACGATATCGATCTCGGCGTCACGCACGTCATCCGCGGCGCCGATCATGTCACCAACACCGGTGCGCAGATCCAGATCTTCGAGGCGCTGGGCGGGCCGGTGCCGCGCTTCGGCCATCTTCCCCTGCTGAAGGGCAAGGGCGGGGAGGAGCTCTCCAAGCGCATCGGCAGCCTGTCGATCGGCGAGCTGCGCGCGGCCGGCATCGAGCCCTTGGCGCTGGCGAGCTATCTGGCGCGGCTGGGGACGGGCGACCCGATGCGCCCGGTCCATGCGCTGGCCGAGCTCGCGCCGGACCACAATCTCGGCAAGCTGGGCGCGGCGTCGCCCCATTTCGATCGCGACGAGCTGGCGCAGATCAATGCCAGACTGCTCCACGAGACTGATTTCAAGGAGATCGCCGCTCGTGTGAGCACCAGCGGTGCCGACGAGCGCCTTTGGAACGCCGTGCGCGGCAATCTGGAGAAGCTGGCCGATTTCGAGCAGTGGGCCAGGATCTGCCATGGCGAGATCCTGACCCGGGCCGACGATGTCGATCTGGTGCGGATCGCGGCGGCCGAGCTGCCCCCGGAACCGTGGAACGACGAGACCTGGAAGAACTGGACCGGGGCGATCACCTCGGCGACCGGCAAGAAGGGCAAGGCGTTGTTCCAGCCGCTGCGCCAGGCCCTGACCGGCCTCGACCATGGACCCGAGATGCGGCTTTTGCTACCTCTCATCGGGCGCGCCCGCGCCGCCGCCCGTCTGTTGCGCGGCAAGGGCTGACCCCGGACCTTCACCAGCGACCGCCGAGACATGCCGATCCACCTGCACAATACGCTGACGCGCCGGAAAGAGACGTTCGTGCCGCTCGATCCAAAGCAGGTGCGCATGTATGTCTGCGGGCCGACGGTCTATGACTTCGCCCATATCGGCAATGCGCGGCCGGTGGTCGTATTCGACACGCTGTTCCGCCTGCTGCGCCATGTCTATGGCGCCGAGCATGTCACCTATGTGCGCAACATCACGGATATCGACGACAAGATCATCGCGGCGGCCAACGAGCGCGGCGAGACGATCCGCGCGGTGACGGAGCGCACTGCCCAGGCCTATCAGGACGATATGGGTGCATTGGGCGCCTTGGCGCCAACGCACCAGCCGCGCGCGACCGAGCATGTGGCCGGCATGGTGGCGATGATCGAGCGGCTGATCGCGCTTGGCCATGCCTATTCGGCCGAAGGCCATGTGTTGTTCAACGTGCCCTCCATGCCCGACTATGGCCGGCTCTCGGGCCGTACGCTGGACGAGATGATCGCAGGTGCGCGGGTCGAGGTGGCGCCTTACAAGAAGCACCCCGCCGATTTTGTGCTATGGAAGCCGAGCAGCGCCGATCAGCCCGGCTGGGACAGCCCTTGGGGGCGCGGCCGGCCCGGCTGGCATATCGAGTGCTCGGTCATGTCCGCCGAGCTGTTGGGGCCGATCTTCGACATCCATGGCGGCGGGCTCGATCTCATCTTCCCGCACCACGAGAACGAGATCGCACAGAGCCGCTGCGCCCACGGCACGCCGCTGCTCGCGCGTTACTGGATGCATAACGGCTTCGTCCAGGTCAGCGGCGAGAAGATGTCGAAATCGCTCGGCAACTTCTTCACGGTGCGCGAGCTGTTGGAGGAGGGCCATCGCGGCGAAGCCATCCGCCTGGCGCTGCTCTCGGCCCATTACCGCCAGCCGATCGACATCACGCGCGACGGTCTGGTCGAGGCCAAATCCACGCTCGATCGCTTCTATACCGCGCTGGCGCGCGCCGGCGGCGCGGCCATGCCAATCCAGGATGCCATCGACGAGGCGCCGCTCGACGTCATGGCGGCGCTCGAGGACGATCTCAATACGCCCCTGGCCCTGAGCCATCTGCACGAGTTGGTGCATCGGCTGAACAAGGCGGCCGGCGACGAGGAGCGCGAGCGGGCGGTGCAGGCGCTGACCCGGTCGGGTGCCTTGCTCGGATTGCTGCAGCAGGAGCCGGAACAGTGGCTTCGCGGCGATGTGGACGACAGTGCCGAAATTGAAGCGGCGATCGCCGCACGCGCGGCGGCACGCAAGTCGCGCAACTTCGCCGAGGCCGACCGCATTCGCAAGGATCTGGCGGCCCGCGGCATCCTGCTCGATGACGGGCCCCAAGGAACGACCTGGCGGCGAGCCGGCTGAGGCCGGGCGCCGGCCAGGCATCACCGGCACGTGACCCGGCTTCCCCGATTCAATCCGGCGCGAACAGGCCCCGTTGGCGCTCGATCGTGCTGAAATCCTCGATGCCGACGCTATGGGTGACGCTGCGGCCGTCCACCGTCAGCGGGAAGACCGCCCACTCATATTCCTTGATCTTGCCGTCCGTCCAGAGCAGCGAATCGCGCCCGAAGACCGGCTGGCCGGTCTCGATCATCTCGCGGATGGCGGTGAGCCAAAACTCGACATAGCGCGGATCCCACAGCATCTCATGCAGCCATTTGCCGGTGTAGTCTTCGCCGACATGGCGGACCTGCTCCGTGCCCGCGAGGCGGTAGCGAACCCGCAGCGGATCGAGATGGTATTCGGCGATGATGAGATAGGGCAGCAGCAGGATGACGCGCGAGGGGTCGAAGTCCTTCTTGAACGGATAGGGCTTGCTGCCGCGGATTTCGTTCCAATAGTCCGCGAGCTGGCGGATCATGGCGGATGTCACCTCGGCAAAGGGCAATCGCACCATCCGCGCCGTCGCCGTGGTGAGCCGCGCGCCGGTCTTGTGCCCGCCTGGAACTCGCTCGTCAGCCATGCAACGAGGCCTCTGACCTCCTCGGAAACCCGCCGCTTCGATCCTGCCCCCTCGCAATCCCGGCCTGGGGCTGCCGAGGCTTGGCCATCAGGGGCCGCCAAGCTTTGGAGAATTGATTAACACTGGCAGCGCGGGGTTAACGTTCGCTTAGCGCCACCCGGGCCGCCAGCCCGACGAACAGGCTGGCCGTGATCCAGCGCAAGGCCGTCACCGCACGCCGCGAGTTCAGGATCCGGTCCCTCGCGGCGCTGGCCGAGATGGCCACCGCCAGGAGCACCGAGGTGCCGCCGATATTGAACAGGAAACCCAGGAATAAAATCTGGCCCGCGACCGAGCCGCGAGTTGGATCCACGAACTGCGGCAGGAAGGCAAGGACGAACAGCGCCACTTTCGGGTTGAACAGGTTCGTCAACAGGCCGTCGAGGAAGGCCCGATGGGCGCGCCGCGGCGGCAGTGGTGCCGCCTGCAACGGCCCCGAGCGATCGATCGCGGCCCGCAGGGCGAGATAGAGAAGGTAGAGCGCACCCGCATATTTGGCGGCCAGGAAGGCCATCTCCGAGTGCTGCAGCAGCGCCGAGACGCCGAAGGCGGCCAACAGGGAATGGATCAGGCTGCCTCCGGCGACCCCGAAGGCGGCCCAGATCCCGGCGCCGCGGCCGCGGCCCAGGCTTTGGGCCAGGACCATCGTCATGTCGGCGCCGGGCGTCAGATTGAGGGCCAGGGCGGCCGCCAGGAAGGGTAGGAGCGTGGCGAGATGGGGCAGAAAGCTCGGCATGGGAGCGCCATTCGGGAATGCAGGCCGTTGCGGGGTCGCCAGCGTGGCCCGCCGGCAAGGGGTCGGGCAGAATACCGGCTCCTCCGGGCTCTGTCAGGGCATGGGCGCCATCCAGCCGGCCGCTGGTTGACGGCGCTGGGTTCAGCAGGCAGAAAGGCGGAACGCGGCTGCCGGTCGGCCGCCAATTCCCTGCTTTTTCGGACCTTTTCGCCGATGGACGACAGGCGCGTTTATCTCTTTGACAGCACGCTGCGCGACGGGGCGCAGACCCAGGGCGTCGACTTCAACGTCCTCGACAAGCAGGCCATTGCCCAGGCGCTGGACAAGATCGGGATCGACTATGTCGAAGGCGGCTGGCCGGGCGCCAACCCGACCGACGACGCCTTTTTCGCCCAGCCCCCGGGGCTCAAGACCGCCAAGCTCGTGGCCTTCGGCATGACCCGCCGGCCGGGCCGCAGCGCCGCCAACGATCCGGGGCTGGCGGCCCTGATCGGCACCAAGGCCAGGTCGGTCTGCATGGTGGGCAAGAGCTGGGATTTCCATGTCGACCTGGCCCTCGGCATTCCGCGATCCGAGAATATCGACATGATCGCCGAGAGCGTGACGCATGCGAAGACGCGCGTCGAGGAGGTCATGTTCGACGCCGAGCATTTCTTCGACGGCTACAAGGCCAATCCCGCCTATGCGCTCGACTGCGTCAAGGCCGCCTTCGAGGCGGGCGCACGCTGGATCGTGCTTTGCGACACGAATGGCGGCACGCTGCCGCACGAGATCGAGCGCATCGTGGGCGAGGTGGCGAAGACCATCCCCGGCTCCAAGCTCGGCATCCATTGCCACAACGACACGGAGAACGCCGTCGCCAACAGCTTGGCCGCGATACGTGCCGGTGCGCGCCAGATCCAGGGTACGCTCAACGGCCTGGGGGAGCGCTGCGGCAACGCCAACCTCGTTTCGCTGATCCCGAGCCTGCTGCTCAAGACCGATTTCCAGATCGGCATCGCCCGCGAGGCCCTGAAGGGGCTGACCCATCTTTCACGCCTGCTCGACGAGCGGCTCAACCGCGCGCCCTCGCGCAACGCCGCTTACGTCGGCGAATCCGCCTTCGCGCATAAGGGCGGTCTCCATGTCTCGGCGGTCGAGAAGGATCCGCGCACCTACGAGCATATCGAGCCGTCGCTGGTCGGCAATCGCCGCCATATCGTCGTATCGGACCAGTCGGGCCGCGCCAACATCCTGGCACGGTTCCGCGATATCGGGCTCTCCATCGAGGCGGACGATCCCAAGGTCGCGGCCCTGGTCGAGCTGGTGAAGGTCCGGGAATATGACGGCTACGCCTATGACGGCGCCGAGGCGAGCTTCGAGCTTCTGGCCCGGCGGGAGCTGGGCGGTATCCCGGAATATTTTCGCGTCGCGCGCTTCCGCGTGATGGACGACCGGCGCTGGAACGCGCGGGGCGAGCTGGTAACGGAATCCGAGGCCACCATCACGCTCGAGGTCGGCGAGGAGCGGCTGATGACCGTCGCCACCGGCAATGGCCCGGTCAACGCGCTCGACAGCGCGCTGCGGAAGGCCCTGCTGACCTTCTATCCCGAGCTCGAAGATATGCGGCTGGTCGACTACAAGGTCCGCATCCTCACGCCCAGCGCCGGCACCGGCGCCGTCACGCGCGTCATGATCGAGAGCGCCGATGCGACCGGCGAGCGCTGGTCCACGGTCGGCGTTTCCGCCAACATCATCGACGCTTCGTTCAACGCCCTTCACGACGGTATCAGCTGGAAGCTGTTCCGCGCCGGTGCGCCGGTGCGCAGCGGCGCGCCGAAGGGCGTCGCCAGGAAGCCCTGATGACCACGACCGGTCGGCGGGCGCAAGCGCCGCTCGACGCACCCGCGATTCTCCTGATCGAGCCGCAGCTGCCCGAGAATATCGGCGCCACGGCGCGCGCCATGATGAATTGCGGCCTCACGAATCTGCGCCTCGTGCGCCCGCGCGAACAATGGCCCAACGAGCGGGCGCGCGAGGTCTCGTCGGGCGCCCATGAACCGATCGATAAGGCGCAGGTCTATCCGTCGGCGCGCGCGGCCATGGCGGATCTGACCCGTGTCTATGCGACCTCCGCGCGCCACCGCCAGATGATCAAGACGGTGATGACGCCGCGCGAGGCGGCGCTGGAGATGCGGGCCGTCATCGCCAGAGGCGAGCGCGTCGGCGTCATGTTCGGCCCGGAGCGGGCCGGCCTCGAGAATGACGAGCTATCGCTGGCCGATGCGGTGATCCGGGTGCCGCTCAATCCCGACTTCACTTCGCTCAATCTGGCGCAAGCGGTCTTGCTGATCGGTTATGAATGGTATCAGGCGGGCGATGCGACGCTGCCGCGCGAGCTGGTGGTCAATGGCACGCGGCCGGCCGAGAAGGAGGAGCTGCTCAACTTCTTCGACCATCTCGAGCGCGAGCTCGACGCCTCGGGCTTCCTGCGCAATGCCGAGAAGCGACCGGGAATGGTGCGCAATATCCGCAACCTGTTTCAGCGCGCCGGCCTGACCCGCCAGGAGATCCGCACCCTCCATGGCATCGTCAAGGAGCTTTCCTCCAAGCGCGAAAACCGGCCCCGGCGCCGGAAACCGACCGCAAGAGACTGAAATATATAAATTTAATCGGCTTTGACAGGGCCTGCGGCAGCGGCTACAACCTGCCGCCTCATTCCCGAGAAAGTGGATCTAGCGCCAAGGGGCCGTGATCCCGTCCGCCTGCGTCCCGCGAGGGGCGCCTGGGATGGAACTATCGGGACATAAACAGCAAAAGGAACCTGCCGGTGACGAAGCGCGCCGAATCCAAATACAAGATCGACCGACGCCTCAATGTGAATCTCTGGGGCCGTCCCAAGAGCCCCCTCAACAAGCGCGAATATGGCCCGGGCCAGCATGGTCAGCGCCGCAAGAAGCCGTCCGACTTCGGCCTGCAGCTGATGGCGAAGCAGCGGCTCAAGGGCTATTACGGCAATATCGGCGAGCGTCAGTTCCGCCGCATGTATGAAGAGGCCGCGCGCCGTCGGGGCGATACCGGTGAGCAGCTGGTGGGCCTCCTGGAGCGCCGCCTCGATGCCGTGGTCTATCGCGCCAAGTTCGTGCCGACCGTGTTCGCGGCGCGGCAGTTCGTCAACCATGGCCATGTGAAGGTCAACGGCAAGCGCGTCAACATTCCGTCCTACCAGGTGAAGGAAGGCGACATCGTCGAGGTGAAGGACCGCTCCAAGCAGCTCGCCACCGTGCTCGAGGCCGCGGCCTCGAACGAGCGCGATGTGCCTGACTATATCGAGGCGGATCACAAGGGCATGCGCGCCAAGTTCGTGCGCGTCCCGGCTCTCGCCGACGTGCCCTACCCGGTCCAGATGGAACCGCATCTGGTGGTCGAGTTCTATTCGCGCTGATCGGCGCCGAGAGAACGGGTACGAAAGGCCGGCCCCTCGGGGCCGGCCTTTTTCGCATGCGCAGCCGGGAGGGGCGGGATCGCCCATGGCCGGCTGTGGCCCCTTCGACTAGTCTGGGCTGCCGCCGCAGGAGGGCAGTGTCAGGGATGTCAGACGGATGACTTCATCCGACGATTCCACCGCCATCGCAGGGCCCGATGCGGGCCTATCGGCCGATCTGGTTGCCGCCAACGAGCATCGCGCAGCGGCCCGATGGCAGGAGGCGGCCGACCTCTACCGCCGGGTCCTGACCCATAGGCCCGACTCGATTGAGGCTCTGTCGGGCCTCGGCGACAGCCTGCGCGATCTCGGCTCGGTGGAAGAGGCCATCGGGCTGCTCGAGGCCGGGGCCCGTCGGCATCAGGATTCGGCAGCCCTGCATTACAGCCTCGGGCGTGCCTATCAACGGGCCGGCCGTCTGCGAGAGGCGATCGACATCTACAAGGTCGTATTGCGACTGGACCGGCATCATGCCGATGCGCTCAACAGCGTCGGCCTGTTCTTCAGCACGCGCGGCGATCTCGAGAACGGCAATGTGATGTTTCGCCGAGCTCTGGCTGCGCGCCCGAAATTTCCCGACGCCTTGGTCAACCTGGGTCTCAATCTGAAGATCCTAAGGCAATACGCACCGGCACTGTCAGCCTTCCAGAAAGCGGTCCGGTTCGATCCGGATGATGCTCGCGCGCATTGGGCCGAGGCGCAGCTCCAGTTGCTCATGGGCCGGTTCGAGGCCGGTTGGCGCGGCTATGAGTGGCGCTGGCGTACCCGTGACGTAGGCTCGAATCGGGGCCGTCTCTTTCCCCAGCCGTCATGGGACGGCAAGCCGTTTCAAGGCGGCAAGCTGCTGATCTGGAGCGAGCAGGGGGTCGGCGACGAGATCATGTTCGCGAGCCTGTTGCCGGAGCTGTCGGGTCAGCAGGATTGCCTGCTGGAATGCGATCCGCGCTTGGTTCCGCTGTTCGCGCGTTCGCTGCCGGGCGTCGAGCTGGTGGGCCGCGCCGATCCCTTGCCGGCCCGCCTGGCCGCACCGGATATTGGTGCCCAGTGTGCCGCCGGCAGCCTCGCACGCTGGCTGAGGCCCGACCGTGCCAGCTTTGCCGGGCATGGCGGCGCCTATCTCCGGCCCGATCTGGCGAAGCGCGACCGTCTTCGCGCGCGTTACGGTGACGACAGATTCACAGTCGGGATCGCCTGGCACACCGTCAAGAACGAGCCCACCGGTCAGAGGCGCATGGCGCTCGAGGAGATGCTGCCGATCCTGCGGGTATCGGGAATCCGCTTCGTCAGCCTCCAATATGGCGATCATCGCAATGCGATCGCCAAGCTCGCCGCCGAAACGGGAATCGAGCTGCTGCAGGATCTCGAGATTGATCAGATCAAGTGTCTCGACGATTTCGCCGCTCAGATGGCGGCCCTCGATCTGGTCATCAGCATCGACAGCAGCGCCGCTCACATGGCAGGCGCCCTCGGCGTTCCCGCCTGGGTCCTCCTGCCGCATCCGCCCGAATGGCGTTGGCTGCTGGAGGGCCAAGGCTGCCTCTGGTGGCCCTCCCTGCGGCTGTTCCGCCAGAAGGTTTGGCGCCGTTGGGACGGGGTCGTCGATGAGGTGGCCCGGGCGCTCGTCGCTCATGTCGCTTCCAATCGCGGACGGCAGGCGCTTGCTCGATGACGCAATCGCCGCTGGCCGTCGCCATTGCCCATCACAAGGCTGGCCGCTTGGTCGAGGCCGAAACGGCCTATCGGCGTCTCCTGGCCGCCGCGCCGAGCAACCCCGACATCACGATGCTGCTGGGGCTCCTGCTCGATCAGCGCGGCGCCCACGCCGAAGCCGTCCAGCATCTGGCCAATGCCGCGAAGGCGAAATCCTCGGATCCTGCGGTTCACTACAATCTCGCCCTGGCGCTGCAGCATGCCGGGCGCGCCGGCGAGGCCATATCGGCCTATCGCCGCGCCCTCGATCTACGCCCCGACTATCTCGCGGCGCGGGTCAATCTCGGCAATCTGCTCGCCGAGACCGGGGCGGGCGAGGCGGCGATCGCGCTGTTTCGCGACGGCTTGGCGCGCCACCGCGAACAGGCCGATCTGCATTACAATCTGGCGCGCCTGCTGCAGCAGACGGGTCGATATGCCGAGGCCGTCACGCATTATCGGTCGGCACTTGCGATCAAGCCCGATCTGCCGGGAGCGCTCAACAATCTGGGCCTGCTGCTACAGAGCGGACAGGAGATCGAGGAAGCCATCGCTCTCTATCGCCGCGGCCTCGCCGCCGCGCCGGCAAACCTCGACCTTCTGCTCAATCTGGGCAACGCCCTCATGCTGGCAAGTGGTTTCGAGGAAGCCATCGCCGCATACAGGCGCGCCCAGGCGATCGCGCCAGATAATGTCGACTCGCATCACTTCGAATCCTTCGCGCTGCTCTTGCTGGGTCGGTTCGAGGCGGGTTGGGAAGCCTACGAATGGCGCTTGCGGACGCCGGATATGAGGGCGAAGGCCGCGCGCTATCCGCAAGCGAGATGGGACGGCCGGCGCGACCTGGATGGCCGCCTCCTGGTCTGGAACGAGCAGGGCGTGGGCGACGAGCTGATGTTTCTGAGCCTTCTGCCGGAGCTCGCCCGCGAGGTGGATTTGACGGTGGAATGCGACGCCAGGCTGGCCCTGCTGTTTCGCCGGTCGCTGCCGGGGATCGACGTCGTCGCGCGGCCAGCCGACGTTTCGGGCCGGCGCGACTGGCCTTCCGATATCGTCGCTCAGGTTCCGGCCGGCTCGTTGATGCGCCACCTCCGGCCCGATCTCGCGAGCTTTGCCGGGCGCGGCGGGGCCTATCTCGAGCCCGATCCGGAGCTCCGCGATGCGCTAAAGCGACGCTACGGAAGCGACCGGCTCCGGGTCGGTATTGCCTGGCATACCAGCGCGGCCAATGCCGGATTGCGCCGGCGCATGGCGCTGTCGGCCTTGCTTCCGCTCCTGCGCCTGCCGGGGGCGGTATTCGTCAATCTGCAATATGGCGATCATGCCGCCGAGATCCGAGCGCTCACGGCCGCCGGCGGCGAGCTCCTCAACGATCCGACGGTCGATCCATGGGCCGACCTCGACGGTTTCGCCGCGCAGGTTGCCGCCCTCGATCTGGTGATCGCCATCGACAACAGCACGGCCCATATGGCCGGCGCCCTCGGCGTGCCTTGCTGGGTCATGTTGCCGCATCCGCCGGAATGGCGCTGGCTGCTGCAGCGATCCGACTGCATCTGGTGGCCCTCCTTGCGCCTCTTCCGTCAGTCCGCGCCGGGGGATTGGGGACCCGTGATCGACGCATTAACCCTGTCGCTCGCCGAGAGGATCGCTTTCAAGGGAAGCGGGCAGGCCCTATCCTAGGCCCGAGGTCGGCATCCAACATCGCATCGGCGAGGCGAGGGCAGACATGCTGCGTGTCTTCATCGGCTACGATCCGCGTCAACCGGTCGCCTATAGCGTGCTGCAATTCTCGCTCATGCGGCGTTCTTCCCGTCCGGTGGCCATCACGCCGCTCGTGATCCAGCAACTGCCGATCAAGCGGATGGGCCTCACGCCCTTCACCTACTCCCGATTTCTGGTGCCGCATCTCTGCGACTACCAAGGGTGGGCCCTCTTTCTCGATCTGGACATGTTGGTCCAGGCCGACATCGCCGAGCTGTTCGACATGGCCGACGAGAACAGCGCCGTCATGGTGGTCAAGAGCGGCGCCCGCTTCGAATGGGCCTCGGTGATCCTGTTCAATTGCGGACATCCGGACAATCGGCGGCTGACGCCGGAGTACGTCGAAAGCGCCGAAGGGATGCACGGGATCGGTTGGACCGACAAGATCGGCAGCCTGCCGGCGGAATGGAATCATCTCGTCATGTACGATCCGCCCAAGCCGGCGAAGCTCCTGCACTACACGGCGGGAATGCCGTGTTATCCGGAGACCAAGGATCTGGGCTATGCCGAGGAGTGGATGAAAGAATTGAAGCAGATGACGATGATCGCCCCCTGGGCGCAGCTCATGGGAAGCTCGATCCATGCCAAGCCGGTCCTGGAACGGCTGGAACGCGCGAAGCAGCAGAAGCCGGCCGGCTGACGGCGCCGGCTCGTTGTCCGAAAGGCCGGTAGCGCACCTTCTGGGCACCGGCCGGAGACCAGGTTACCCGCCCGTGGGTGATGGAACTTCGGGATCGGAATGGCTATCTCTAGCCCCATGACCGAGAAGCCGCTCCCTGTCCTGTTCGTCTCCCATGGTTCGCCGATGCTCCCCTTCGAGGACATTCCGGCGCGCGGTTTCATGACGGGTCTTGGCGCGCGTCTGCCGCGGCCTCAGGCCATCCTCTGCATCTCGGCCCATTGGGAGACACCGGCGCCGGCTGTGAGCACGGCCCTGGCCCCCGAGACGATCCATGATTTCTACGGATTCCCGGAGGCGCTCTACCGGCTGACCTATCAGGCGCCGGGTGCCCCGGCGCTGGCCGAGCGTGCGAAGGCCCTCCTGGACGCAGCCGGACTGCCGACCAGCACCGACCCCAATCGCGGGCTGGATCACGGCGCCTGGAATCCCTTGCTCCTGATCTACCCGAAGGCCGATATCCCGGTGACGCAGCTCTCGATCCAGCACCCTGCGGGACCCGGTCATCACTTCGCCATGGGCCGGGCGCTCAAGCCGCTGCGCAAGGAAGGGATCCTGATCCTGGCGAGCGGCGGGGCCGTGCATAACCTGCGTCAGTTCCAGGTCGATCGCGAGAAACCGGCGGCCTGGGCCACCGGCTTCGACGATTGGCTAGCCGATCGGATCGCCGCCCAGGATGCAGCCAGCCTGATCGAGTATCGCCGTCTCAAGCCCGAAGGCATGCAGGCCCATCCGCGCGACGAGCATTTCCTGCCCTTCTTCGTGGCGCTGGGCGCTGGCGAGGGCGAGGTAGGAAGGCCGATCCATCGCAGCTTCGCCCATGGCAGCCTCAGCATGGCGTCCTACTCCTGGGGCGAACTGGCACCGGACCAGGCCCGCGCCGCCTGAGCGAGCCGAGTTCCCGCGCCGCCTGAGCGAGCCGAGTTCCCGCGCCGCCTGAGCAAATAGGGTTCTCGCGGTGCCTGACCTCGGTGCCGGTCTTCAGTTATGCTTGGACCATCCATCATCGGCGAAAGAGGTCGGCCATGGCGCCCGGCGGCAATATGCCCAAGACCAGCCGCGAGATCCGTCTCAAGCGCTACCCCAAAGGGATGCCGACGCGCGACGACTTCGATCTTGTCGAGGTGAAGCTGCCGGAGCTTCAGGACGGCCAGATGACGGTGCGCAACATCGTCATGTCGGTGGACCCCTATATGCGCGGACGCATGAGCGGCGCCCGTGACAGCTACATCCCGCCCTTCGAGCTGGGCCAGCCTCTCATCGGCGAGGCGATCGGACAGGTCATGACCTCGCGCGACGGCACTTATCCGGTCGGCGCCTACGTGACTTCCATGCTCGGCTGGCGCGAGGCGTTCGTGGCGGCGGGCGATCAGCTTTCGCCGGTCGATGGCAAGGCAGCGCCACTCGCCGCCTATCTGAGCGTTCTCGGCATGCCGGG
>Ga0335070_10007588_pt1 | contig 12717 bp, 7 predicted proteins | sample Lox_Sample_13_FD_206722 | JGI IMG/M metagenome (GOLD analysis project Ga0335070, IMG submission 206722) | Soil microbial communities from Loxahatchee National Wildlife Refuge, Florida, United States - Lox_Sample_1.3 | ecosystem: Environmental > Terrestrial > Soil > Wetlands | place: USA: Florida...
CAGCAGGTGATGACCGCACTGTCCCCCGGCGAGCAGGTGATCAAGATCGTTCGCGATGAGCTGGTCGAAACGCTGGGCAAAGACACCGCGAAGCTAAAGTTCGCGTCGCAACCGCCCACGGTGGTGCTGATGGCCGGCCTGCAGGGGTCGGGCAAGACTACGACCTCCGGCAAGCTCGCCAACTGGTTAAAGAATGGCGGCCATCGTCCGCTGCTGGTTTCCGTGGACGTCTATCGGCCCGCCGCCCGCGAACAGCTCAAGGTTGTCGCCCACGCGATCAAGGCCCACCTTTACGAGGGCGAGGTCAGCGAGTCCAACACCGCCACCGTCGAGCGCCTCGCGAAGGAGGCCCGCCGCGAGGCCGTCAACAGTGGCTGCGACGTGCTCATCGTGGACACCGCCGGCCGACTGCACATTGACGACCAGCTCATGGACGAGATGCAGTCGCTCAAGCGCCTGCTCAATCCGCAGGAGATTCTCTTCGTCGCCGACTCCATGACCGGCCAGGACGCAGTCAAGTCCGCCGACGAGTTTCATAAGAAGCTCACGCTTACAGGCGTTGTCCTCACCAAGATGGACGGCGATGCCCGGGGCGGCGCCGCGCTTTCTATCCGCCAGGTTACCGGCCAGCCCATCAAGTTCATCGGCGTGGGTGAAAAATACGATGCGCTCGAACCCTTCCACCCTGATCGCATCGTCTCCCGCATTCTGGGCATGGGCGACATCCTCTCGCTGATCGAAAAAGCCGAATCGCAGATTGATAAGAAAAAGGCCGAGGAGCTCGCCGCCAAGGCCCTTGCCGGAGACGGCTTCTCGCTCGAAGACTTCCGCGACCAGCTTCGCCAGGTAAAGAAGATGGGCTCGCTGCAAAGCCTGATGGGGATGCTGCCCAGCGTCGGCCCCTTCGCCGGCCTGCAAAAAGCCGCCGACAAAGTGGACGAGAAGCAGGTGAACCGGGTTGAGGCCATCATCAACTCGATGACGGTGTACGAGCGCAACCATCACGAGGCCATCAACGGCAGCCGCCGCAAGCGCATCGCCCGCGGCTCCGGCACCACGGTGCAGGAGGTCAACAACCTGCTGCGCCAGTACGCCCAGATGCGAAAGATGTTCAAGCAGATGGGCAAAGCCAGCTTCGGACGGAAGCTGGCGGGGATGAAGTTCCCGGGAATGTAGAAGCAGGCTCCAGGCCCTAGGCTTTGGGCTCTGGGCGGGTCCCGGAGGGACGACCGCTCACAGCCCGTCACTTCAGTGGCGGGTTGGTTAGCAAACCGACACGAGTGCCGTGGGCACAACCGAACAGCTGCCATGAAATGGCGTTCTCTGGAAGAATCCAACCCGGCCACTGACACCCGCTCGCTCCGGGAGATCTTCGCCGAGCGCAAACAACTCATCGCCAAGTACGTCCCGGCCGAAACGCAGGCCATCCACGCCCGCGTCGTGGAGGAACTGAAGCAGGTCGGCATCGCCGGCCGGTCCTTTGCCGCTGGCGCCAAGGCCCCGGCCTTCGAGCTCAAAGACCACAACGGCAGACTGGTTTCATCCGCTGAACTGCTGAGCCGCGGCCGCCTGGTGCTCTGTTTCATGCGCGGGCGCTGGTGCCCCTTCTGCGTGGGGCAGATGGAAGCCATGAACGCAATCCTCCCGCAAATCGAGAAAGCCAGGGCGTCGCTCGCCGCCATCTCCCCGCAAACTGTCCAGCAGTCGTTCTTCATGGCCGATCAGCACAAGCTGCGCTTCCCGCTGCTCAGCGACACCGGCAATCAGGTCGCCCGCCAATTCGGCCTCGTTTACCGCGTTCCCGATGAGCAGCAGGCCGTCTATCGCCGCGCCTTCGTCAACCTGCCCTTTGCCAACGGCGATGAGAGCTGGGAACTCCCCATCCCCGCCACCTACATCCTCGACCGGGACCACGCCATCCTCTACGCCTCGGCCAACCCCGACTACACCGAGCGGCCGGAGCCGGCGGACATTCTCAAAATGCTCGCCGCTTAAAAGGAGCGATCCGTCGTCCACGCCGCCACAAGCAAAAAGCCCGCCGCGGGAGCAGCGGGCTTTCGAGCGGTTTGCGTTTTACAGGCCGGGACAGCCGCTGTGCTTGTGGTTCTGGAAGTCGATCCATTTGTTGATCGGCAGATTGCGCGCGGCCCCGAAGTAATCGATGAACACCAGGTTTTGCAGGTGATAAGTAAAGCCGTTCACCGGGTAAGCGGTGTCATCCAGCACCAGCGGGTCGCCGTTCTCCATGATGCTGTTGTCGAGGCAGGGCACACGGTTGTCGATGAACGGGTCATCCATCCACTCGCCGATCTCGTGGGCGGCGGCGGCGGTGTCCTGCGAGAACACGCCGTTGCCCTGATCGACCAGCGTGGTGTAGGCATAGGTCTGGCCGCTGGGCTGGCTGCCATTGGCGCTGTGATAGCCGCCGATGCAGCAACCACCTTCGGTCAGATAGACGTCGTAGTTGACGAAAATGGGCAGGCTGTCCGGCGTGATCTGCGGGAACTGGCTCAGGAAGCCCTGCAGCTTGGCATCAAAGGCGAAGATATCCATGGTCCCGACCTTTTTCCCGGAGAGAAAAGGATTGGAAATCACCGAGCCTTGCGAACTGGTCACCGTAATGGTCTGCGTGGGCAGGATGGTCGGAGTACCCAGCACCACGTGATAGTTGTTGTTGGTCTGGACGATTTTCCAGAAGTTGGCGCGCTGGTACGCGTCAATGTACTGGGTTGTCCCCAGGTCCACGCCGCCCTGCACGAAATGCACGGTCGAGGCAAACAGCGGAGATGAGGTCAGCACGGTCACAGCGCTCATGGTGCCGAAGTTGCTGGACAGGGTGGGGTCGAAGGTCATGTTCCCGTTGCTGGCGCCATACACCATCTTGACCGGAATGATGTACACCGGAATCGAGGTGGTGCTGTTGTTGGTGCGAGGATCAGGGCCGACCATGGTGAAATTGAAGCGCTGGTTCTTGTGGGTGTAATTGCCATTCCACTGCGACAGGTTGGCGGCAGGAGTTTGTACGGTGTACAGCGAGTGTGGCGGCAGGGCGGCGAACCGCGGTTGGGCCTTGGCAGAATTCTGGGCAAATGTCAGGCCGGCCAGGAAGGTAACAGCCAGCAGCAAAGCAGTAAGCAAACACAGCGTACGCGAACCTCTGGTCATAGCGGATCCATTCTCCTTAAGAAGTATTGTTGGTAAAGGTCAAGCACATCTCGACCGCAGCATGCTCATCGCTTGTCGCGCGGTCAGCGGACGATTGTCTTGCGCCAGCCGTGGCCATGGTTTGGCGCGCACTTCGGGCGACCATGCTGCTGCCTGGCCGGAACTTCCATTGTCGTGGTTGACGAACGAGGAAGAGAAAAACCTAACAGGGTCCGTTTGGGAAAGGAGCCTGGGTCTCTCCACCGTTGGCGGAGATACTATGTTTCGCGGACTCCTACTACCATAGCTAGTTCGAGATAAAGGGATAAAGGTATGGAGACCAGCGTCTGCTGAGCGCGGCCCGGCGCGCCTCAATTCGCCGGCAGCACCTTGATCTTGGCCATCATGCCACCGTCTTCATGATCGAGGATGTGGCAGTGGTAGAGAAACGTTCCAACAATCTCCGGATCGCGAAAATCCATGCGCAGCTTGACGCTGGGATAGCGCGAACTCACTCCGTCCCAGTAGGGAACGAGGATCGTATCCCGCAACGTTGCGCCCTGCGCGGGCTGGCCGTTGATTTCGAGTACCTGGAAGTGGATCTGGTGCATGTGGAAGGCGTGCACTTCCGTCGAGCGGTTCTCGATCGTCCAGTCTTCGACGGCCCCCTGCCGGGTGACGATCGCGGGCGGATCGAAGGGATCGTAAACTTTGGGGGTTTGCCCGGCGACGGTGATAAAGAACTGCGTGCCGTCATCACTCTCCGAGAAATAGAGTCTCCGCTCTGCGGTGGGCTTCTGGTTCAGCAATCCGGTAAAGCGCCGCAGTGTGTCTTTCACCGCGGCAGTCGGCAAGTGTGTGGGGGCTTCTGCTGCATCCTCGCTGGGGATGATCTCCGCCAGCAGGGCATCAGGATTACGATCGCCGCCCGGACCCGTATCGAACGCCAGGCTATACCACTGCGCGCCGAGATTGGCCGCCGGGCCTTGAATGACGAATTCTGCTCTTCCTGCCGGTGGAATGACCAGCGTATCGATGTCGAGCGGAGTATCCAGGGGAACGGCATCCATGGAGATGAGCTTGACCTTCGCCGCCCGCGCACCAATATCCACCTGCAGGTTCAGAAATGAGATTGAACTGGCGTTGACCACCCGCCAGAACTGTTTCTCGCCGGGCTTGAGGACGATCGAGGAGGGAAAATCCCCGAAAGCAGGAACGAAATTCACCGACAACAGCGTGCTTTCGTCGCCCATATTGATCGCCTTCTGGCGGACGACGAAGACGCGTTGCGGCAAACCCGCCAGTTCAGGGCGAATCTTCTCGATTCCACCGACAATCAGTGCGCCCGAGGCTCCTCCCACAATCTGAGGAGCGGTAAAGCCGTGGGGATGCGGATGGTACCAGTACAGACCTGGCGGCTCGTTGTCCGGAATGCGAATGCTGTACTGGAACGGCGGATCGGTGGGCTGAATCACGGTCTTGATCACCTCATCGGAGTGACACCGGGGCGTCACATTGAGACCGTGAAAGTGCACGTTGGTCGAGGTAATGCTCATTGGGCCGCCGTCGCATGGAGCCGGAGACGGGTGGCTGCCGGCGGCGTGCACCATGGATGTGCCGACACTCAAGCCCGGGGCGGTATCGGTCAGATGATTGGTCAGGGTAAACAGCAGCTGGTCTCCGGGGTTCACCAACAGCGTGGGCGCTTCGCTGCCATCGCGATACACATAGCAGTAGGACATGCTGCCATCGGGAGCTACATCGTTGACCATGGTGAGGTCAACGCGCAGCACGCCGTTCTGGCTGCGCAGAACCATGGGATCCTTGATAATGCTGCCGCCACCCGGGCGCGGCGGACAGACCTGCGCGTTGGCGGTGAGAGCAGTCGCGCAAAACACGATGAGGACGAAGGCGGCAGCTCTAAGCATGATCAGTTCTCGCAGTTCCGAGCAGAGGGTGCGGTTGCAAAGCCGCCCATCACAGTGGACTCAACCGCAAACCGCCCCTGTCATGACGAACGGATAACTGGGCGATGCTAACACGAGAACCCAACGGCCGCAGGAGACCTTTGTCTCTGCAGGGTGGGCAGTACTAGGCGCCGGCGGAGAGTTTGTGGTGGCTCTTGGCCTGGGCGATACCGTACTGGCGGATCTTATAGAGCAGCGCCTTGTAGCTGATCTTCAACAGCGCGGCCGCCTGCTTGCGGTTCCAGTTGGTTTCTTCCAGGGCGCGGGTGATGGCTTCGGCTTCGGCTTCGTCTTTGGCGCTGCGGGCCAGGGACTTCAGGCCGCCGGCGGGCTCGGCGGGGTTGCGGGGCGCGGTATCGAACTGGGCGCCACTGCCGTCGCCCTTGGGATGGAGTTCGTTGACGGCCAGCTTCTCGTCACCGAGGATCAGGTAGCGCTTGATGAAGTTGCTGAGTTCGCGCAAATTGCCCGGCCAGGAGTAGTCGAGGCAGGCCTGCATCATGGTGGCCGACAGCGGCAGCGGGGCGCGGGCATACCGTTCCGACATGTGCGACATGAAATGCTTCAGCAGGATCGGTATCTCTTCCTTGCGATCGCGCAGCGGAGGCAGACTCAGCGTGAAGGCGTTCAGGCGGTAGTAGAGGTCTTCGCGCAGACGCTTGGTGGCCAGGGCTTCTGGAATATTGATATTGGTAGCAGCCAGGATGCGCACATCCACCTTGATCACCGAGCGGCTGCCCAGACGGGAGAACTGCTGGTCCTGCAGCACGTGCAGCAGCTTGGCTTGCAGCAGCGGAGGCATTTCGCCGATCTCGTCCAGCAGGATGGTGCCCTTGTTGCACAGCTCGAACTTGCCGGGCTTGGGGTGGTTGGCGCCGGTGAAGGCGCCGGCTTCGTAGCCGAACAGTTCGCTTTCCAGCAGGTCGGCGGGGACCGCGGCACAATTGACTTTGAGGAAAGTACGGTGGGCGCGGGGAGAAAGTTTGTGGATCAGGCGCGCCAGCACCTCCTTGCCGGTGCCGCTTTCCCCGAGCAGCAGGACGGGGATATCCACGTTGGCGACCAGCGCGGCCTGCGAGCGAATCTTGCGCATGGCGGGGCTGGCGGCGACGAAGAAGACATCGTCGGCGAGTTCTTCGACTTCGCTGGGATAGTTTTGCTGATTGGTGCCCAGGCACTGGTCCACCACGGCGTCCAGTTCGGCCTTTTGGAAGGGCTTGGTGAGGTAATCGTGCGCGCCCAGGCGCATGGCCTGGACCACCTTGCGGGTGTCGCCCACGCAGGACAGCATGACCACTTTCACGCCGGGATAGATCTGGCGCAGCTGCTCCAGGGTCTGCAGGCCGTCAATGCCCGGCATCAGCAGATCCAGCAATACCAGGTCGGGATGCAGGCCCTTCTGCACCCGCTCCACGGCTTCCTCGCCGGTGGAGGCAGTTTCCACCTTGTAGTCTTCCACTTCCAGCAGGGTACGGATGTACCGCAACATCCCAGGTTCGTCATCGACCAGCAGAATGTTGGCCGTATTGCTCATTTGTTTTTCCCTTTGTTCGTCCCGTTAGAGACCGGCTTCAGCGGCACAATGAAGGAGAACTTGCATCCCGCGCCGGGCTCGCTTTCCACCCAAATCTTACCGCCCATGCCATTGACCAGACGGCGCGCGATGGCCAGGCCGAGGCCCATCCCGTCCGGCTGGTTCTCGCTCAGCGGCAAACGAAAGAAATCGTCAAACACCTCGATGTGATACTCGGGAGGGATACCCGGCCCCGTGTCCGAAACGCTTACCTTGACCGAGTTGGGCAGGGGATTGTCCTGGCGGCGGCGCTCGCTGGCGACGTCCACCGTGTTCGCGCTCCGCCGCTCCCACATGTAGGGCTCGGCATGCAGCCACACCGTGCCTCCCGCGGGCGTGAACTTGGATGCATTCTCCAGCAGGTTGGAGATCACGCGCTGCACTTTCGCCGAGTCGAAGGCAAAGCGGGTGAGCTTGTCATTGGCCAGGAAATACAGCGCCAGGCCGCGTTCCTGAAAGCGATTGGACCACAGGCGGCAGACTTCGGAGAGACAGGCGTTCATGTCCCCGGTCTCATACTGCATCTTCATCTCGCCGGTTTCCAGCACGCTGAAGCTCAGGAAGTCCTGGATGAAGTGCTGTAATCGCTGGCCGCTGGAGTGCATGTCACGCAGAATATCGCGCTGGCGGTCGTTGAGGCTGCCCAGCTTCTCGCTCTGCAGCAACTCGACATATCCGTTGAGGATGGAAAGCGGCGTTTTCAGATCGTGGGCCGCGGAGGCCAGGGCGTTGGTAGTACGCACAAAACGTTCCCGCAGTTGAGTGTATTCCTGGAGCAGTTCCTGGCGGCACTCCGGGCCGGGGCAAGGCTCGCCGCCCTGCGGTTTGACCGGGCATAGCTCGGCGGCTGCCCGATCATTCTCCGGCGACTTGGGGAGACACATCTTTTCCGGCGTTGCGGCCATATCTCAATAGCTCGTGGCTTGGTAAACGAGGGGAGGGAACACGACGTAACAGGACGTATGTTTAGTTGTGGCGATGGTAAGCCAGAGCCCGGCCCCTGTCAACGAAAAAGGCAAGCAAATTGTCACTGAAGGGAAAAAGCTTGCAGTTGTAAGCACTCAAGGGAGCGGGGCATAGCGCCCACACCCGGCGTATAAAAAGCGAATATATGTGACCCAAATGGCGCTCCCGGCTCGGGGTTGGAGAAACCGCCTGCAACCGGCACGTCTTGCCCCGCAAGTGCCAGGCGCGCGGCTCCGAGGTTTGGCCCCCCAGGTGCGGGAAAAGGACGGTTAATTACGAGTTTTAGGGGCTGGTCTTGAACCGAAAGAGAGCGGAAAAAGAGCGCCGCAGGTGGCCACGACTGCCCCTTGCAATTCCTGTGTTCGTGCGCAGCCACGACGAGAACGGGAAGGACTTTCTGGAGTTTGCCACCGCCTTGAACATTTCCGCGAACGGCGCCCTGGTGGCGGTGCGCCGCTCCCTGCCGCCATCGTCGCAGGTTTTGCTCGAGATCCCCAGCGCCCCTTTGGCTGCAACCACCTCCCTTCCCAACGCTTCCCGCAACTTACGGGCACGAACTGTGAGGGTTCTGCATGCCGAGGGTTACCATCTGCTGGGCCTTAAATTTTCCCGCCCACTGCTCAATCACAACTCCAGCGCCCCCGCCGCGCGCCACCCCGCCGGACGGAAACTTGCTTCTTCGGTGTGAAAACATTTTCCTCTAGGGAAAGACCATTGTAGGCCGGATTTCTAGGGTGGTATGGAGCCTGGGCCATTCTTACGGAATTCCCGCAACATACTGAACAGAATAAGCTTAAGTGCTCTTTTTAGGGGGTGGGCGAGGGGTGGAGTGGTTTGGCTCTCGGGGTGCACTGTGGGAGGGCGTTCGCAGGAGTACAGGCGACCACATGGCGATCACAAGCACAAATTCTGTCAGCTCCCTGGTTCAATCCTTGGGTGAGATTCCGCCCGACGCGGTGGTGTTTGGCCGTTCCGACGCCATGCAAGGGGTACGGGAGCGGCTGGACAAAGTAGCCAGCGCCAATGTGCCCGTCCTGATTCAGGGCGAAAGCGGCACCGGCAAGGACATTATCGCCCGCATGATCCACGGGTTTTCGCCGTGGAAGAGCGGCCCCTTCGTCAAGGTGAATTGCCCGGCGATTCCGGGGACGCTGCTGGAGAGCGAGCTGTTCGGCTACGAGAAGGGTGCATTCACCGGCGCCTACGGGGCGAAGCCCGGGCGGGTGGAACTGGCGCACCGCGGCACCCTGTTTCTGGACGAGATTTCAGAATTGGACCTGGCGCTGCAATCCAAGCTCCTGCAATTGCTGCAGGACGGGCAGTTCTGCCGCATCGGGGCGCAGGAAGACAAGCGGGTGGAAGTGCGCGTGGTCTGCGCCACCAACCGGCAATTGGAAGTGGAAATCGACAACGGCACCTTCCGCCAGGACTTGTTTTACCGCATCAACGTGGTGAACATCCACATGCCGCCGCTGCGCGAGCGCCGTGGCGACATCGAAGACCTGGTGCATTACTTCCTGGAGTATTACAACCGCAAGTACAACTGCCGGGCGCGGCCGCTCTCGAACGATCTCATGGCGGTGCTGCAGAAATATCACTGGCCGGGCAACATTCGCGAGCTGGAAAACCTGGTGAAGCGCTACGTGATCCTGGGCACGGAAGAGGCAATCAGCAGCGACCTGATTTCCCGGGAACAGGAGTACTTCAATCCCGACGTCATCCTGGATGGGCCAATCTCGCTGAAGAAGCTGACTCGGCAAGCGGTGCGCGAACTGGAGCGCAAGGTCATCCTCAAGGTGCTGCAGGCCAACCATTGGAACCGCAAGCAGGCAGCGCGGGCGCTGAGCATCAGCTATCGCGCACTGCTCTATAAGATCCGCGACGCCGGCCTGCCCCCCAACCGCGCCTCCCGCCGCCAACCCGAGGAGCCGGTGGTGAACCAGGGCGCCGCCGCCGACTAGAGAATCCGCTCTCGCAGTCACTCCTGACCTGCCGCAGCGATGCGGCAGGTTTTTTTGGTTGGAAGGATTCCCCGGCTGGCGGTTTGGTTCTCCACCGCACCCGGACCGCGACTAGGACACTGTCACCTCGACCGCGCGCGCCTCGGTGACGTCGGGGCTGGTCAGTTCCAATCCCCAGGTTTCTCCGCCGTGGTTGATGGCTTCCACGCCCACCTGATACTCGCTGGTCCCTTCGAGCTGTCTCACCCACACCACGCGGAAGTTGATCTTGCGCTGGCGGTATTGCAGCAGCAGCTTGTCGCCGGGTTTCAGGGGATGACGAATAGCTCCCAGGCGCGCGCCACTGTTGGTGATGTCCAGCGTATGGGCCAATTCATCGAACTGCTGGTTGGTGGCATCCTTGGCCGTAATCTTCACCGGCAGGACCATCTTGATTCGTTTGTGGCGACGCTTGTTCATGGTTTCCTCACGCAGGGCCCGTGCGCCCGTTTCCGCAGGTCATGGAGCGTATGTGCATCCCGCCTGCCACCCCGGGATTACCCTCGTGCCAGATGCCGCGGCTTGAGAATCAAGGGCTTGGGAAGCCGAATGGCGGCAGAGGCCGGCCGGTTGACAAAATGTGTCAGGGGGAGCGACGGCTTTTGCCGACGCCTTTCCCGGCGTATCGGGCGTGCCTTTCGGCGCAAGGTCTCTTACCGCAGAGTTCGCCAAGAAAGGCGCGAGAGTCCGCCGAGCAAGGGTTTTCAACCGCACGGTCAGGAGCGCAGTTGGGCCAGGGCCTTTCTCACGTCGGCAGCGCTGGAGTAGTTGGGATCAAGCTTGAGGACGCGTTCCAGATGCTGGCGCGCCAGGGTTGGCTGGTTGTCCTTCTGGTAAGCCAGCCCGAGGTGGTAGTGGACGGTGGGATTCTCCGCCTGCTTGCTTCTCTCCCCCAGCTTGAGCGCTTCCTGGAACAGGTCAATGGCAGACTTGTAGGCTCCCTTCTGGTAATACACCCAGCCCAGAGTGTCGGCGGCGCTGGCGGAATCCGGCATGCCCTGCCGCGCGGTCTGGGCCAGCGAGAGCGCCACGTCCAGGTTCCCCGCGCTCTGCAGCATGACGTAGGCAAGGTTGTTGGAAGCCACGGGATTGTTGGGGGAACTCGCCAGCGCTTTTTGGTACATCAGCTTGGCGTTCTCCCAGTCCTGCTTGGACTCGTACAGCTGTCCGCTGAGGACGTAGAAGGTGGCATCGCGCACCGTGCCCTGCATGGAGCGCTGATAGGTAGCGATCGCCTGGTCGGTGGAACCCTTGTCCACCTGGACTCGGCCCAGGCGCAATAGGGCATCGAAGTTGTTGGGGTCGAGTTCGATGGACTTCTCAAAGGCCGCCTGGGCGCCGTTTAGATCATGCTTGCTGTCGTAGAGGACGGTGCCGAGCAGATCGTAGAAAGCGCTGTTGGCCGGCGCTTTGGTGATCTGGGTCTTGACAGCGGCGAGCGCTTTGTCGGGCTGCTTCTGAGACGTGTAGGTACTGGCCAGGCCGCGGAGCGCGTCGGCGGAACCGGTGTCGTGGTCCAGGGCCAGGCGATAGAAGGTCTCGGCTTCGCCGAACTGTTTCTGGAGCAACCGCAGATTGCCCATCTGAACATAGCCCACGGAACTCTGAGGCGCGACCCCCATGGCCTTGCGGGCGTCCGCCTCGGCTTCGGTGAATTGTCCACGGTTCATGGCGCCGGTGGCGCGCAGGGCATACCCGTCGGGGTTGTTGGGCTGAAGAGCGATGAGGCGGGTGGCGGACTGCTGCAGTCCGCTCCAGTCGCCCTTGCGCCCGGCGGCCGCTGCCAGGGCGCGGTGGGCCTCGGGCAAATCGGGGCGCAGGCGCACCGCATCCTGCCATTCGCTCTGCGCGCGCGCCAGGTTGCCCAACTGGTCGAACGCTACTCCCAGATGATAGTGGGCCACCCCGTTCTGCGGATCATTCTTGAGGGCCGCTTGCAAGGTGGTGACGGCGTCATTGGCGTGGCCTTCCCGGAGCTGTATCTGCCCCTGATAGAGTAGGCCCTCCGTGTCGTTCGGGGCGGCTTGCAGAATCTCATTGTTCAGCTTGCGCGCTTGGTCCAGGCGGTCCTGCAGAACCAGAAGCCGAATGTAGTTTTTCTTCACCTGCAGGTCGTTGGCATGGTCGTGAAAGAGCCGCGTGTATTCGTTGGTGGCCTTGGCGAGTTCTCCGTTGGCGAGATAGAAGTCACCCAGCATGCGATAGCCGACGGAGTTGTCGGAGAAGTCCTGCTTCGCCTGCTGTAACAGGGTTTCCGCATCGGCTGGCCGGCCTTCAGCGAGAAAAAGGCGGGCAAGAGCAGCGCGCGGCTCAGGGTCCTTGGGCGCCAGTTGCATGACCCGGCGCAACTGCTGCTCCGCTTCCGCAAAGCGCCCGCGGGACTGGTAGAAGCCAGCCAGCGCGAGTTGCACCTGGGTAGCGCTGGGATCGAGTGCCAGCGACTTCTTGAAGCTGGCTTCGGCGGCATCCAACTGGTTGATCCGCGCTTGCAGCAGGGCCAGGCCGAAATAGGAGTCGGCGCGGCCCGGGTCCAAAGCGACTGCCTTCTGCATTTCCTCTAGGGCGGCCTCGAGCTCTTGCTGGGCAGCCAGCAGATTGGCGTGCACCATATGGGTCAGGGGATTGTTGGGCTGCTGCTTCAGCAGGACCTCGGCTTGTTCGCGCGCCGGCTGAAGTTGGTTGCCTGCCACCAGCAGATTGGCCATGTCAACCCGGGCCTGATAATTGTCGGGCTGGAGCTCAAGGGTAAGGTTGAGTTCTTGATAGCCGTGGGACCAGTCCTGCAGCTTGAGGTAGGCCCCGGCCAGCTTGTAGTGGGCTTCCGCGAAACGCGGGTCTACCTGGACCGCGTTGCTGAACTCAATGACAGCTTCATGGTACTGACCCTGGTCAAAATAGCGCTGGCCGCTCGCGAAGTACTTCTGCTTGCGGACGTTGGGGTCGCGGGAGCAGCCGGCGAATAAGGCCGTGATCAGGCCCAAGGTAAGTATCAAGCTGCCAATGCGACACTTCATCGCCCCATTGAAGCACAGAGTTGCCGGGAATTCACCGTCCGAATGGCATCCCG
>Ga0335070_10007589_pt1 | contig 12715 bp, 14 predicted proteins | sample Lox_Sample_13_FD_206722 | JGI IMG/M metagenome (GOLD analysis project Ga0335070, IMG submission 206722) | Soil microbial communities from Loxahatchee National Wildlife Refuge, Florida, United States - Lox_Sample_1.3 | ecosystem: Environmental > Terrestrial > Soil > Wetlands | place: USA...
GGCAGCCTCAGTGGCGTCCAGATGTGAGCCCTGGGCCGGGATGATTACAAGGTCCGCCCGGCTCATGGCGTATCCCACCATCATCGACGCGGTGCCTTCAAGGTCCACGATGACGAACGCAGTATTCTGAGCTGCTCTTTCAATCGTGTCGATGATCGTATCTTCCGAGGTGCTCTCAATCACGTTGAGTGCTTGAGGCCTGCCTGGCCTGCTCGCCCATTGCGAGAGCGGTTTGTTTGGGTCCGCGTCGATGATCGTCACGGATGCCCCGTGGCTCGCGAGTTCAGTGGCGAGCAGTACGGCGGCGGTGGATTTGCCAACGCCTCCCTTGGGACTTGCAAATACGATGGTTGGCATTGTCTGAGAACACTAAATGTTGTAGGAGTTGGCGCAACGTAGTCGATATTTAGTCGATACTCAAGAGAAATCGGAAAGCTAACGGCTATCCACCAGATACCAGTTAGCTAGCTGACGGCATTCCGTCGGCTACCGGTTGACCGTCGGATTGCTACCAGTCGGCTTTCCGGCGGCTAGCTGATGTCTACCCGATAGCTCACAGTGTGCATACTGGTTGCCTTCCGATACTAGATAGCCAGCTGATATCCGGATTGCCTTCGGGTAGCTTTCGGATATCCTTCGAGTTCATCCGCCATTTCGTAGGAAACGCTTAAGGCTCCTGCCGAAGTAGGGCAGGGGCCTGGGCAGCTGCTTTTCCAGCCCACAAGTTCTCGCGCTAGAGCAAAATGCTCGGGCTGTTGGCACTCACTTCCCATATTCATTTGTGGGGGGACCATTACGCGCGGCAGGCTATTTCTCTTGCACTGCGTTGACGCCTGAATAGCCAAAGTTTCCCAAAGCAAAATAGGCCGGGATTGCTGCATAAAGGCAAAGGGCGAAGAACGGATACGCAAGCGAAATAACAGCCCCCGCGAGATAGAGTAGCGGGCTTAAGCGCGAAATACGCACACGGCGCATGAGCAAGCCATTGCCAATCTCTTGCTTCATCAACCCCGCGCGCGTGGATGCGTACCATCGCATCAGCCAAAACGCAAACCCCGTAAGCATGCAGACCACGCCATAAAACGCGGTCGCCACCGGCTGGCCTGGATGGTGTCCGAGAAGACCTGTCGGAAAGGGGATGAAGGCAATCAGCATGAGAAAAAGGCTGTTCGCCCATAGCAAGCGACGATCAACCGAATGTAGGTCGTGGATGAACGTATGGTGGGAAATCCACCACACCGTGCAGACGACGAAGCTGATGACATACACGGCAAAATTTGGCAGCAACGCGAGAATCGCCTTGAACATCGCCTGGTTATCGACACTTGGGCCCAAGTCCGGAATATGGATTTCGAGGATAAGGAGCGTAATGGCAAAAGCGATGATACAGTCGCTGAAAGCCTCTAGCCGGTTTTTGGGCATGACATCAAGACTCCTTCTTGCACCAGCGCGCGCTGCCACATCTACCAGTAGGGCGGGCGCTCGGGGAGTCCTGCGCCACAGTTCTTGCAGTCGCGGTGGTTGTCGGTCACATCGTTAGGCTGATTGCAGGCCGGGCAACGCGTCCAGATCCGATTGATGTGGCCAGGCTTCCATACGCTGGTCCACACGCCCGGTGAGACATCTCCTGTGCGGAAATCATGCTTGGCGTGGGAATGTGATTTGTTGAGGGCACTGTAGAGCGCGTCTTCGCTCTCCCACGCCGTAACAGTGAAGGCCCGGTCCCCGGCAGCACCTGTCACGATGCTGATGAATCCGGGCTCGTCTAGAAAGTCCTGGATGATCTTCGCGGAATGCGTCCGAATATGGTCGAGCTCGGAGAGGTTCTGAAAGCGAATCCAAGTCATCCCTATCACGGCGGGTACGGCGGGATTGCCCGAGGCAACACGCTTGGAGTATCCATAAACCGCCTTGCCTTGCGAGAGCGGTTCGACAATCACCTGCATTCCGATCTGTTCGTAGAGTGTCTTCTGGTCAAAATACCGCTGGACGCGGGTGAAGCCATCCGCACCTTCAAATATCTCAACGCCGCGAAGCGTGGTCTTCTTTCCGGTGGGATCGATTCCGGGTTTCAGCGATCTGGAATTGGTCCCGCGGAGTATCCATTCGACGGTCGCGCGGTCAGCGGTGCAGGTCATCGACGTGATGTCGAAGCTGAAGTCAGGCAGCACCGTCTCAATCGACCAAAGCACCGTGGCGAGGTCAAACGAGCGAACCGCCATCCGGCTGACCGGGTCTTCGTAGGTGCCGCTTTCAGCGAACAATTCCCCGAGTTTGGCGGCATCATGCGAGTTCCAGGCGGCAAAATACTGCTCGATTGCGTCGTCCATTGTCATGTCATTTATATCCGTAGGCTTTCCAATTGCTCAAAACCCTTTGCTGTATGTCCTTGGGCCAGCCGTGCTTCAGATCGGCCGGGACCGGGCGCTCCGCGTCTGAATAGCGGTCGGCGAGCAGACAATTGTGAATGACCTTGCTCGCGTGATAGGAGAACTTCTCGTTGGGATCGAGAAATACCGGCAGATTATTTTGCGGAAGATTTTCGAAGTAAATTTCCCCGTGGTGGGGATGGGCGCGGCTGGCAAATGCCCACACGACCTGGCCTACGTCGGTGAAATCAAAATCGTCTTCCACCAGGATGACTTTGGGAATTCCGAATCCTGTCTTGGTGGAAAACAAAACCTCCCCGATCTTCTGCGCAAGGTCTTTTGAAGATCCCGGAAAACTCGCGTGCCAGTCTGCGTGCACTGCGACTAGCAGCCAGTGACATGCGCTCTCAAGGACCATCCATGCGCACGCTACCGGAAGGCCTGCTTTGCGCATGTCGGCTAGGCACATGGCCGCATGGGGCAATCCCCATCCCGTATGGTCTTCCTCCACGGGAGGCCCTGCTGCCACGACCGGCAGAATGGGATTGGTGCGATAGGTGACCGCGCTTACATGAAGAACGGGCTTGGGCGTACCGTGGGAGCGGTCAAGGTAGCCGGGATATTCCCCCATCGGCCCTTCATGGTCGAGCTCCGTATGGGAAACGTGGCCCTCGATGACAATCTCGGCAGTTGCGGGTACCGGCAGATCGACCGTCTCACCCTTGACGACGTCGAGAGCTTCGCCGAAGTGTGCGCCTAAGACATGGCTCTCATCCACACCCTCCGGCACACTCATGCCCCCGACGTAAGGGAGGCCGGGTTCGACGCCCAGCGCCACGACAATGGGCGTCGGCTCGCCTTTTTCTTTCCATTGCGCATGAATGATTCCGAGATGCTGATTCGGAGGGATCAAACAGGTCAGTTTGTTGCGATCAAACAGCATCATGCGGTTGATGGACCAGTTCGTCCACCTGCCGTCCGGCGTCCGCACGATATTCATGCCGTAGGTCTGGATGTAGCGCCCGCCATCGGTGCCGTGGATCAGCGGCGTCGGAAAGCGAAACAAGTCCACCTCGTCCCCGCGCATCACATTTTCCTTGCAAGGTCCGGTTGCAACCCAGCGCGGGGGGATTGCCGGACGCGATACCGCCGTGGCGAGCGCTTCAACCAAGTGTCGCCCCGCGGTTGAGGGATCGAAACCGAGCGCCGTTGCGATGCGGGAATATTTATACGCGGGATTTGCGCTGAGTCCGCCGGGCGCTCCAAGTGCTCTGAATCCGCGCTCGATGCCTTTGACGTTTTCAAAGAGCGGCGCGGGGGCGCGAAGTTCGTAGGAATGCCTCGTAATCGCCCCGATTTCCAGATTCCAGTCAACCTCTGCGGCAATGGGCTGAATTTCCCCGATGGAAGTCAGAAGGTCGATCCATTCCCGCAGGCTCTTGTAATGCATGGTTGCGATCCTTAAAAGAAGTCAGTTGCCGCGGCGCATAAGCCGGAACGCGATACCGCGCCCCATCTTTTGCGCGTATGCCAGGTTGCCCCACAGCGATGCCATCACTTCCAGCGCAAGCGATTGCGCGAGCGGTCCGGCATCGACCGGGTCGAATCCGATATCCATAATCAAGCCACGCACGATCTTCTTGGCTGATGCGTCATCGCCCGCGAAGAACATGCTGGTCTGTCCGTCTGGATATTCCGGCTTCACCATGTTTTCGTGCCCAGTGTTGTTGAATGCTTTGACGACCTTTGCTGCAGGGACCATGCGTGCCACTTGCTCGCCGCCGGAGCCTTCTGAATGATCAAGCATCGGCCACTGTTTCACCGGGTTGGTGCAGTCGATTAGAATTTTCCCTTGCACTTCATTCGAGATGTCTTGAAGGACACTCTCAACGGCAGTCCAAGGCACGGCGAGAACGATTACATCGGCAGCGGCCGTTGCTTGCTTGGGGCTTCTCACCGAAACCCGGTCGCCTGCGGATACGAATGTATTCGTTGCCGCCGATTCCGATTCGCGCGAGCCGTAGATAATTCCGTGACCGGCGCGTACCCAAGCGTTTCCGAGCGCGGTCCCTACGTTGCCTGTACCGATCACCGCAATATGCATTAAGCCTCTTTCAAATCACGGTGCATCAGGCGGAGCGCGATTCCGCTGCCCATTTTCTGGCCGTAGGCGAGGTTGACCCAAAAAAGCGCCATGACTTCCAGGGCATAGGCCTGAGCAAGGGGACCCGCATCCACCGCGTCGAATCCCAGGTCAGTGGCAAGCTGGTGAACAATTTTCTTGGACCCTTCATCGTCACCGGCATAAAACATGACCGCTGGTCCTTCAGGATACCGAGGGCTCTCGACGTTCTGCGATCCGGTTATGTTGAAGGCCTTGATGACTTTCGCTTCCGGGGCCCTGCGTGCAACCTTTTCCCCGCCGGATTGGCCTACGACGGGAAGACCCGGATTGGTGCAGTCCACCATAATTTTTCCAACGACCGCTTTCTGAATTTCGTCCAATACCTGCTCGACGGCCTTTCCCGGAATGGCCAGCACGATGACTTCTGAAACAGCGGACGCTTCGACTGAGCCAAGCATTGGGATTACGGAAGGGGAGGGCGGCCCACCCACTTTTGCCTGAGCGTTTTGAACCCCGTAAACAACTTGATGCCCGGCACGCAACCACCCTTCCGCGAGAGCGCTCCCCATGCGCCCTTTTCCTATCACGGCGATTTTTAGTTTGTTCGTCTGCGTCGCGGGCATGCTCACTTCTCCCGCGCAATTGTTTCGATAATGTCAGCCAGTTCATCGGGCCGGGTAATGTAGGAAGCGTGCCCGGCGTCGAGCTTGAATACCGCCTTCACGGGTGTGGCTTTTATCATCCTTTCCTGTAAGGCTGGACTGACGCAGTGGTCTTTCGTCGTTTCGATGTAGTATTTCGAGACCTTGCCGAACCGTTCGGCGGAAAGCTTGACGGCGACTGTCTGAGGACCTGCAGGCTCGGGGATCAGGCTGGCCACGATTGCCGCGCGGTCAGGGGCATTCGCGTCATTGGCGAAGATGTCCGCTTTCGCTTCATCCTTAATGCTGGCCAGACGGTAGTCGGCGGAAAGAATGAAATTTCCAGGGACGGCCAGCCCAGAATCCGTGTCCGTCGCAGCAAGGGATTGCAGGGACTGCCCGTCACCTGGAAGATAAGCGGAAAGATAGACGAGAGCTTTGATCTTGTCGGGAGCCGCCTCAGCTACGTTCGAAATCGTGATTCCACCGAAACTATGTCCCACAAGGATCACCGGGTCTTTTGTCGCATTCATCTCCTTCACCACGGTGTCTCTGTAGATTTCCAAGGAGAGCTTCCCGACATCGACGCCGTCGTGGTCCCGCCCCGGCAGCGTGACTACGAAGGTCTTGTAGCCCTTCGCGTTAAGGCGCGGTGCAACACGCGACCACGTGTTTTTCCCATCCTGAAAAGCCCCGTGGACCAGGACGATCGTGGGTTTATCTGAAGCGGCGGAAGCCATAGTTGTCATCTCACTCCCCCAGCGCCGCAATGACTGCATCGGCGGTTTCCGACCCGGAAAAATTCTGCTGTCCGGTAATGAGGTTTCCGTCACGCACGGCGAATCCGCGCCATAAGCCCGACTGGATGTAGTTGGCCCCGAGTTTCTTAAGTTCGTCCTCGATGCGCCAGGGCATGACATGCTTGTCGCGCGCAAGCAGGTTCATTTCCCAAACCGCGTTGTCAGCAAAGTCCTCCTCGACATTGGCGAATCCGGTGACAGTCTTGCCCTTCACCAGCGGCTGTCCGTTGGAGAGTTTTGCGTACCGCAGGATCGCGGTACCGTGGCACAGAGCGCAGGTGATTTTTCCAGCCTCGTAGAATTCAGAAAATTTCTTGTGAAGCTCCGGCGACTTCTCAAACGTGAACATGGGTCCTTGGCCGCCCGCGACGACCAGGGCGTCAAAATCGGCGACCTTGATGTCACCAGCTTTCCTCGTAGACTCAACCAACGCCGCAAGCTTCGGGGTTGCGATGAAGCCCATGCTAATTAAGTCGTCTGCCGAGTAGCCGCTGGCGTCCCGTGGATCGCTCATGGCATCGGCTTCGCACTTTCCTCCGTTCGGGCTGAATACTTCAATCTGATATCCCTTTTCGTGAAACTTGGAATAAGGGTGGGCGAGTTCCGACCACCAAAAGCCGACTGGCCAACCAGTGGTCGTCGAAACCGCGGGATTGGAAATCACGATTGCGACACGCTTGGGACGCTTAGTGTTTACAGGATTTGGATCTCTGAGGCTCATTGCGTTCTCCTACCAAAAGACAATTGCGCTGCGAGTTGACTGCGAAGTGTTTTTAGCAGCACTTGTAAAGTCTTCGCTACGCACTTTCCAGTAAGCTGCTTACCACGAGGTGTTTCAATCCTGACCAGGCAGGGCAAGCGTCCCGAATTCAGGCGGTTGCAGATTGCTGGCAACACGGGGGGGCGGGTGGCGATGAAATATCCGATCCGTCCTGAGGATGACCGCCAACCCGAGAAAGTTCACGCTGCGCAGGTAGCGGTCGTCCTGCCGGATATACGAGGGTTGAAAGGAAATGTGGCAGTTCAGGGGCATCTCCACGGCGGCGGCTACCCAATTGCGGCGCAGCCAAGGCTCCCGGCACGAAGTCGTGGTACACCTCTTCGAATAGGAAAGGCGTGAAGTGGTAGGACGCCACTGACATTCGGCGAGCGATGTAGAACTTGCTGCGATAGCGGTTCACGTCCGACGACGGTGTGAAGCGCCTAACGTACATATTTCTGTTTGACAAAATAAACTTGTGAAATTCTGTCGTAATCGCTCCGGCAAGCCGGAACTGGTGCTCCTGGTACGTCTGGAAGGCGGGCTTGTTGGTGAGAAGCGATAGACCTTCGGGCGGGACGCTTACGAAAAGATAGCTGGGCGTAACACTCAGATGCTTTTGCAGTGTGACCGGGACTTCGATGAGTGCGATGCCCGCACGAATGTTGCCGACATAGAACCCGTAGGTGTTCACGCCAACCCGGCCCGTCAAGGGTATGCAAACCTGCAGATAATCGGCCGGCGAAAACAGCGCCCCCGTGCTCTTTCCAGAACCCTCAACTTCTTGCCCCGAACAAGCGGAGATCGATAGTAACGTCATCGCAATGCTAAAGAATATTTTGACCATGCCGAAAATCTTGGCATGGCTCGTCAGGCAACGGCGACGCACTGTGAGGCTAGTGACTTACCACTCGGTAACCAGAGATAAGGGATGAAACGCGCGAAAACACCGCTATAATGGCGGACAAACTCTGGCCTCACGAGGTTAAGGAAATGGGAAAGGTTCAATCCATCAGGATACGCGCCCTGCAGTCGCGGGATGCAATCGAACTGCTTAGCAACAAGTGGAGGGTGGTCGTTCTGCATGTCCTGACTCCGGGAACGCTGCGTGCGAATGAAATTCAGCGCGCCCTCGATGAGGTATCGCCGAAAGTATTGACGGAGACGCTGCGCGGTCTGGAACGTGACGGCCTGATCGAGCGCCGGGTCGAGGAACTTGTGCCCGCACACGTGGAATATGAGCTGACCCCAATGGGGGAGAGCGTGATTCCCCTCCTTCGTGACCTGTGCCATTGGGCGAAAGCCAACTCAAAGAATCGCGATGAATCCAGAAGGCGATTCGATCTTGCCCACGAGAATGGCAACGGCCGCTTACGGCCTTCGGCGCGCGGGTTAAAAAAAGTCTCAATCCCTTGAGACATGAGTGCGATAGTTGACGTAAGACTTTGTCATGCCCAGCTTTCGGCCCGGTCGCCCCACCGTGGCGTCAACCCGTTATCGAGGGCAAACAAATCCAGCGCGCGGCCGGCGGTGTGTCGGACGATTTCATCCACCGTCTTAGGTTTGTGATAAAGGGCTGGAACGGGCGGCATGACGATGCCACCGGCATCCGTAACCGCGAGCATACTGCTCAGATGACCCCGATGCAGGGGTGTCTCACGGACAAGAAGTACCAGGCGGCGGCGTTCCTTAAGGCAAACATCCGCCGCCCTGGTCAACAGACTGCTAGTCACTCCCGTCGCGATCTCAGAGAGCGTGCGGACTGAACACGGAGCAACAATCATTCCCATTGTTCGGAAGGATCCACTAGCTATGGGCGCACCGATATCTCTGACAGAATGCACCACATCGGCCATTGCGTGGAGGTCCTTGCTCGTAAGGGAGGTTTCGTAAGCCCGTGTTCGCTCACCCGCTGAAGACACTACGAGGTGAGTTTCGACGCAAAGCGTTTTGAGCGCACGAAGAATCTCAACGCCGTAAGCAATTCCAGTAGCCCCACTGATTCCGACAATAATTCTTCGCGGAGATTCCACGCACGCACCTGTTTTTTAGTGTGTTAGCACGATACCGGCTTGTATCTCTAGGCACTTGAAGGTAAGTAGACATGACATGACGGACAGGCAGTGCAAACAACGACCTAGTCGTTCAAGGTAGCGTTCAGTGCAGTTTCCAGAGAATTCCCAACCCACAACCCAACCCACAAAAGAGGATGTCTTGTACGACTTGCAGGTATTTTGGCAGTCCCCGCGTTGTTGTAAGTTGTTGTAAAACCTATTCAGGCAGCGCTGTCACGGCAGAGGTCGCGAGTTCGAGTCTCGTCGTCCCCGCCATTCCTCAGTGAATGTTCCGTCTGTCCCCATATTCCCAACTTTCAATCAAACTTGTGCCTGCCCACTGGTCGTTTCTCTGCCCGCGCACTTCCGGCAAGACCGGCACAATGTCCTGTTCAGCCAATGAGCCACGATCAGAAATGAGCTTCCGACCAGAGTGATGAGGACCTCCAAGCGGTGTGATGGAAGCAGGGAGTCAGCGTACGCACCGACCGTCACGCCCAGGATCCCGATGCTCAAGAAAAGCAAAACTAGTTTCTGACGATGAATTCTGTACCCGGTCCAAAACGCGATTAGTCCCACCGCCGCCAGCAGATACGCAAGCGCGCGGTGAACGGCTTCATCTCCAGGGATGATATGAACCAGGGTCGGCGAGAAGGCCAGGATAATTGGCAGCAACACACAATGAATCAAGCACAGCGTGGATGTCCCGATTCCGACAATGTCCCAATTGATTTTCGACAGACTATTCGGCACTGAAGACATTACTTGTTGCTCCTTGGATGGAATTACGCGCGCTGACTCGGCTTAGAGCCAGCGTTGCCGATGCGCTCGGAACCAACCGATCAGCAGCATCGGTGGATTTGGCATGGCAGACTGGAATGCTCGATATCAACACGCTGATCAGCCCGGCAACAAAACTAGTTATCCAAAGCTGGGCATCCGCTTTTCGATAGGCACGACGCGTACTCACGCAACCCTTCCGCCGATAAGCACCCGATATCGTTCCGTGACCGGAACGAACAGGTTTGTGATGTTGTGGAGGACAACCTCTCCGTGTCGTTGACCTGCATGTACCAAGCGCATGGGACGCTCGGCTGACAGGATGGACGCCAGAACACGGCGCAGCTAGACTGCGCGCTAATCTGTCCTATGTGGCGGAACGTTAAGTTGTGGGTGGAGCGCGGTCCTGCGCGGGACGGGATTGAATGGAAACGAGAGTTTCAAGACTGGCCTGAAGAGTATGACGGCTAACAATCGGAACGAAATGCAAACTAGCGGGTGCGGAAGTAATGCCATTGGTACCACTATGCGCAGCTAGGCAAATTCCGCAGTGCGACTCGTCAGTCGGCCTCACTCCGCGATGGCTGTGATGGCTGTGCGCCAGGGTGGCTGTTGCGAGCGCGATAACCGCTATGGCGGCTACAACGGCGAGTACGCGAGTAAGAAGAGTCCGGCCCATAATGGTTCTTGTTGCTGGCAATATTGGACGTTGCTTCTCGACTTGTCAAGGCGTACGCACTACGCGACGATCATTTGCTATGCTGCCCGCATGAACGAATTCGCGGTTGACCGTGAAGCGATTGCCTGTCACGGCAAACGACTGAGCCTAACCGACGTCGGTGCCAATCCGCCCGCTGGTTGGTTCGGAATTCCGACGCCTACATCCGGGAACAACGCGGGAACATTAACAGTTCCCTTCCCGCCCGTGCTGTGCTCTTGCGTTCCTTTGGGTGCCCGTAAGTTCTTCAAATTCCAGATCAAGGTGCTCTGTCACGGCAGAGGCCGCGGGTTCGAGTCTCGTCGTCCCCGCCATTCCTTCGTTCGGAGTTGTCGGACGTGACACCGCTAACTGCCTGCATCGAATCCAATACCTCAGCTTGAATAGTGAGAACAGTAAAGCTTTCTCAGGCGTTGCGATGGCGTTCTGCCGGAACGAGCCGCGCAATTTCCCTATGGGCAATGACCGTCAACTCTCTCCGCAGCCATTGATGAAGCGGGTCTCGATCCACTCGCCTAGACCATCCGATGTCGATGCGCACCGGGGGAACCGCCACCGGGAGCGGCACAAGCGATAGCTTTAGACGACTTGAGTAGCGCTGTGCGAAAGACCAAGGAACGGTGGCCACAAAATCCGTATCCGCGACCAGAAGCAGTACATAAGAAAAATAGACAGAATACCTTTTGATATTTCTGCGAAGGCCCAATGTCGCAAGCGCACGGTCAACGGCCGCTCTAGTTCCTCCTCCCGGCGAGACTAGAACATGATCCAAACCTGCGTACTCCTCTACTGTCAGTCGGCGTGCGGCCCTGGGATGTCCGCGCCTCATTGCGACCGCAAAAGGCTCCTGCAGCAGGCGGGCTGCCAGAAGTTCCTCGGAAAAATTGGTGCGCGGAGCAATTAACAGTTCCAGATCTCCAGTCCGCAGACGCTCACCCGCAGAGCTGGAGAATGGCTCCATGACCAGTTCGATGCCAGGGGCGGCCTTTCTAAGCCTGCGGATCAGCGGTTCCACCACAACGGAGTCAATGTGATCGGACGTCGCAATCCTGAATTGTCCCTTCGCCTCCGACGGAATGAAGCGAGACGGCCTAGCAAATGCCTTCTCCAGAGCTCCGGCGGCCAACTCTACGCTGGGTCTTAGATCCTTTGCCCGCTTTGTGGCCACCATCCTCTGACCCTCGCGCACCAGCAGCTCATCGCCAAAGTGTTTTCTCAGTCGGCGCAGGGCGTTACTGGTCGCTGCCTGGGTTACACCAAGAGCCTCCGCCGCGCGGGACACAGAGTTGTGCGCCAGCAGTTGGTCAAGGACACGAAGGAGGTTGAGATCAACATCGGGAAGGCCCATCGCACGGACTCCTTATATTCATCGTGTGAATACATTACATCAGTATGTTTATTTGCGGTGATCTACCGAGTCCGGTACTGTTTAACGTTCAAGAGAACCAGCGTAGCTGAAAGTTTGTGCGACGCGTTCTTGCCGCCGACAAAAACGGATACGACACTATTCAGGTGTTTCAACGAAAATACCGACGCTTCCTGGCGGCAAACTGATTTAAAGCTCGCGTGGCCGAGCGCGGTGCTCGGAACGGCTCGAAAAAAGGGGATACTCGTGAATCTGCTTGTAATCGGCTCTACCGGGCCGCTTGGCCGTCTGATTGTTGACTCGGCGTTGGCTGCGCAACATAACGTGACAGTCTTAATGCGGAACCTCTCTTCTGCTCAGTTTTCGTCAAAGGTAAAGCGTATGCAGGGGGACGTGCTTAGCGTGGAGTCGCTTGCCGAAGCCATGCGCGGTCAGCACGCCGTCATCTCGTCGCTGGGATCGAAGATTTCTTTAAAACCCATCACCATCCTCTCGGATGGAACGCGAAACATGGTCACAGCAATGCGCGGCTCCGGAGTTCGCAGATTTGTCTGCGTCACGGGAATAGGGGCCGGCGACAGCAAAGGCCACGGTGGTTTCCTCTATGACCACCTTATTCAGCCATTCCTCCTGAACCAAGTTTATTTGGACAAGACCCGGCAGGAAGCCGTAGTGCGGGAAAGCGGCCTGGAATGGACCATTGTGCGCCCAGCACAGCTTACCAATGGTCCGGCGAGGGGCCCTATGGCTTACCGCGTACTTTCTGATCTAAACGGCATTACTGCCACAAAGATCTCGCGTAAGGATGTTGCGGATTTCACCGTGGAAACTCTGTTAAAGCCCGATCATTTAGGCAAAGCCGTGCTCATCACCTACTAAACGGCCTGTATCCGTGGAAAATTACCTTCCTTCCGCGGGTTGCAAGTTGCAACGCGGCTTCAAACCCAATTCCCTTGGCCCTATCTGCGCCGGCTATCAGTGCGATGGGTGGGTTCGTATTCACCAGAGGCCCCTGAACCGTTGTATGGAATCCACCTTGAAAACGAAGTCCGCAAATCTCAACTCGCCGATTGCCTGTTGCTAGATTTATCAGGAAATGACC
>Ga0335070_10007590_pt1 | contig 12714 bp, 11 predicted proteins | sample Lox_Sample_13_FD_206722 | JGI IMG/M metagenome (GOLD analysis project Ga0335070, IMG submission 206722) | Soil microbial communities from Loxahatchee National Wildlife Refuge, Florida, United States - Lox_Sample_1.3 | ecosystem: Environmental > Terrestrial > Soil > Wetlands | place: USA...
GGCGTCATCTGGATGCCGGCGCCGATGCGCTGGAACGCGCGCGCCTGCTCGTAGACCTGGACGTCGATGCCGACGCGACGGAGCGCGATCGCCGCGGCCAGGCCGCCGATGCCGGCGCCGACGATGGCAATGGACGGGGACCGCGAAACCATGACCGCATCCTAGCGCACCCAAGTCCTCGGTGTCGTTCCGCGGGTCTCGCCCGGCGGCGCCGATCCGGCCGCATTCATAAGCGATTCCTGCCGCTTGCTTAGCGAATCGGTAACGACTACCGTTGTATTCTGGTAGTGGGGAGGCGTCAGCAGAACGCCGACGTCAGAAACGAGAACCGTTCATGGATTCGCAGGAGCTCATCGCCGTCCTCCGGGCCCACGCCGCGTTTTTGGCCGGCCGGCCGGGGGGCATTCGCGCCGACCTGAAAGGCGCCATTCTCTCCCATATGCCGCTGCGCAAGGTCCGCCTGGGCGGCGCCCTGCTGGCTGGCGTGGATTTCTCGGGATCGCTGCTCACCGAGGCCGATCTCGCCGCCGCCGACCTGTTCGGCGCGGTGTTCGATGCGGCCGATCTGACCCGGGCCCAGCTCGCGCGCGCCGACATGCGCGGCGCCCGGCTGCGCGGCGCGAAGTTGAGCCATGCGGACCTGCGCGAGGTCGATCTGCGCCCCGGCACGCTCGCCTATGCGTCGCACGGCCTCAACGTGACCGAGCGGCGCAAGGCCGACCTCACCGGCGCCCGGCTCGATGGGACGAGGCTCGACGGCGCCGACCTGCGGGAGGCCGATCTGTCGGATGCGGCTCTGGCCGGCCCGGCCGCTTCGGTCCCGGATCCCGCCGTGAGGGAGCCGCGCGCCGCCGACCTGAACGGCGCCACCTTGGTCGACGCCAATCTCGCGGGCGCCAGGCTCAAGGGCGCCAATCTCTCCGGCGTCGACTTCACCCGCGCGATCCTCACAGGTGCCGACCTGCGCGACGCCAATCTGCGCCGCGCCAATCTGACGGACGCCGATCTGACCGGCGCCCGTCTCGAGGGTGCCGTCCGGCTGCGCGACCTCGGCAGCTTTCCGCACGAGCTGCGGGCGGTGCTGCACCTCCACGATCTGTGGATCCGGACCAACGGATTGGATGGGACGCGGGCGGATTTTTCCGGCCGCGACCTCGGCGGCGTCGATCTCTCGGGGGCCGATCTCAGCGGCGCCACGTTCGCGTTCGCCAACCTGGCCGGCGCCAGGTTCGCCGGCGCGCTCCTGACGATGGCCAATTTCTGTTCGGCGAAGATCGACGGCGCCGACCTGTCGGCCGCGGACCTGAGCGGCGCCGATCTGCGCCGCGCCTCTCTCGCCCGCGCGCGCCTCGCCGGCGCCAATCTCGGCCCGATCGAGCTCCGCAACAGCGTCGGCGCCTATACCGGCCGTCTGTGGCCGGCCAATCTCGAGGAGGCGGACCTTTCCTCCGCCGATCTCACCGGCGCCGACCTGCGCCAGGCCAAGCTCGCGCACGCCACCCTGAACGGCGCCGTTCTCGACCGTGCCATGTTCCCCGGCGCGGACCGGGACGCGGCGGCTGGCGCGTAGGCGGAGCAGCCGGGTGGCCGTGGGGCTTATGGCCGGAAGGTCACGGGCTCGAATCTTGGCCGCGCAAACGACGTGCGCGTATGAAGGACTGCGCGGCGGATAGGCTATCGTTGTGCCTTGCGGGCGCGGTTCGTACCGGAGTTCGCACGTCCGCCGTCGCCATTGCCGGAATCGCCGCCCGCCCGGCCGGTCGCGAGGCTTTCGCCGTTCGAGTTCGTTCCTGTCGTCGTGCCCCCCGAGCCGGCGCCCGTGCTCGGATTGTTGTGGTTCGTGCCCTTTTCGGCACCGGCACCGACCGCATTCGAGTTGCCATTGCCGGTGAGCCGGGGGGCGCCGCTGCTGCGGCTGTGAGCGCCGCCGCCGGACAAGCCGGTGGTGCCGCCGCTCTGAGCAAGCGCGGGAGTTGCGAGCATCGCCATCGCGGCGAACAGGATCGGTAAATGTCGTTTCACGCAGACCTCCAGTCAGGATGTACCTGCCATAAACGCCGAAGATGCGCCGGAGGTTCTGCGGTATCGCTCTTTCCGGCCGTCGGGTCTGGTAGGATTTTTGCCGTTGCCATCGAGGCTTGCTCCGCTAGAGTCGGGCCAGGGTAAGGGGCGGAGGAGGTCACGATGTCGGTCGAAGTCCTGAAGCGGCGCGCACCTGGCGCGATGAGCGAGGAGGAATGGCAGCTCCGGCTCGAGCTCGCCGCCGCTTACCGCCTGTTCGCGTTCCTCGGCTGGTTCGAGATGATCTACAACCACCTCACCGTCCGCGTGCCGGGGCCGGAGCCGCAGTACCTGATCAATCCGTTCGGTTTGAACTACGAGGAGGTCACGGCGCGCAATCTGGTGAAGATCAACACCAAAGGCGACGTGCTCGACGGCTCGCGCTATCCGGTGAACCTCGCCGGGTTCGTCATCCACAGCGCGATCCATACCGCGCGGCCCGATGCGCATTGCGTGATGCACACCCACACCACGGCCGGTTCGGCCGTCGCGGGCAAGGAAGGCGGGCTGCGCCCCGACAACTTCTACAGCGTCCTGATCAACGACCAGATCGCCTATCACGACTTCGAGGGCATCACCACGACGACCGACGAGCAGCCGCGCCTGGTGAAAAGCCTCGGCAACAAGAAGGTCTTGTTCCTGCGCAACCACGGCGTGCTCGTGGTCGGCGCGCACGTGCCCGAGGCCTTGAACCTGCACTGGACCGTGCAGCGCGCCTGCGAGGTGCAGCTCGCCACCGATTCCATGGCCGGGCCGAACCGGGCCGTATCCCAGAAGGTCCTCGACGAGACACCGGCCCGTTGTGCCGCCATGCGCACCGAGAACCGCCAGGGCCAGCTGTTCTTCGAGGCGCTGATGCGCCGCGCCAAGATCCGCTTCGAAGACATCGCGGGAGACTGACCACATGACAGCGTTGTCAGCCGTGAGTCAGCCGAACGCGCGGATGCGCGTTCGCCGCCCGGGCATGTGGGGTTGGTGGGGCGGCCACGTGCGAGGGCGGCCATGATATTCGGCGAGGGCGACAACGCGATCTATTACGAGGACCACGGCAAAGGCTTTCCGGTCCTCCTGGTCCCGGGCCTCGGCGGCGTGTGCGCATGTTTCGGCGCGCAGGTGCCGGTCTTCGCCCGCGAATTCCGGGTCATCCTCCACGATCATCGCGGCACCGGCCGCAGCGCCCGGCCGTTGATGGCCTACAGCGTCGATCAGATGACCGCCGACGTGATCCGGCTCCTCGACCATCTCAAGATCGAGAAGGCGCATCTGGTCGGTCATTCGACCGGCGGCGCCATCGGCCAGACCATGGCGATCGCCTATCCGGACCGCATCGCCGGCTTCGTCGGCTGCAACACCTGGACGCACGGCGATCCGTTCTTCCGCTACCTGTTCCGCTACCGTCGCGGCCTGTTGGAGCGCGGCTTGGTCGAGGCCTATGCGACCGGCACGTCGCTGCTGTTGTGGCCGGCGGAATGGATCGCCGCCAACATCGAGCGGGTCGAGCGCGAAGAGAAATTCATGCGCGACAACTTCCCCGATCCGCGCGTCGTGATCTCCCGCATCGACGCGATCTGCGCCTTCGATCGCCGTGACGGGCTCGGCAAGATCAGATGCCCGACCTTGATCCTCGGCAACGAAGACGACCAGATCACGCCGGCCTATTTCTCGCGCGATCTCGCCAAGCGCATCCCCGGCGCCAAGCTCGAGATGCTGCCGTCCGGCGGCCATTCGAGCTACCAGACGACCGTCGACAAATGGAACGAGACCGTCCTCACGTTCTTGCGCAGCATTACCAAGCAATGACGCTTCCGAAAGATCGTCTCCCGTATTCCGCCATCGTCGACCGGCCGAAGCTGAAGCTGCCGGATGGCGGCCGCATGATCGTGTGGACGATGGTCAACGTCGAGGAATGGGGCATCGAGCGGCCGATGCCGCGCACGGTGTTGTCGCCGCCGATGGGGCAGCCGCTGCTGCCGGACCTGCCGAACTGGGCCTGGCACGAATACGGCATGCGTGTCGGCTTTTGGCGCTTTCTCGACTGCTTCACCGGCCGCAAGATCGTTCCGACCCTCGCCATCAACGGTTCGGTGTGCCGCACATATCCGCGCGTCGCCCAGGCGGCGCGGGAGGCCGGTTGGGAGTTTCTCGGCCACGGCTACCTGCAGGGGCCGATGCACAAGGTCGAGGACCAGCGCCAGGCCATCCGCGACACGATCGCCGCGATCAAGGAGACCACCGGCAAGAAGCCGCGCGGCTGGGAAAGCCCGGGTCTGACCGAGACCTACGAGACGGTCGATTATCTGGCCGAGGAGGGGATCGAATACGTCTGCGACTGGGTGCTCGACGACCAGCCGTGCGACATCCAGACCTCCAAGGGGCCGATCGTGTCGATCCCCTACACGGTCGAGACCAACGACATCACGATGATGGCGCTGCAGCACCATTCGTCGGACGAGATGCTCCGGCGGTCCGTCGACCAGTTCGACCGGCTCTACCAGGAGAGCGCCACGATCACACGCGTCATGTGCGTGAGCCTCCACCCCTACATCAGCGGCGTGCCGCACCGGATCAAATACGTCGAGCAGCTGTTCGATTACATGCAGCGGCGCCCTGGCGTTCTGTTCTGGACCGGCGAGCAGGTGCTCGACTGGTACAAGGCCGCCCGCCGTTCAGCCTAGGAGCATCGGATGAAGGACAGTCTGCGCGCGGGTGTGGCCCGCGAGGCCAAATATGTCGTGGATCAGGGGCGCACGACCGCCGTGCTTGGCGAGGACATGCGCGTCTATGCGACGCCGTTCATGATCCTCGACGTCGAGCGCACCTGCCATGATCTGTTCAAGCAGCACGCCGACGAAGGCGAGGGCAGCGTCGGGACCAAGGTCGAGATCGAGCATCTGGCGCCGACGTTGCCGGGCACAGAAGTCACCGTCTCGGTGAAGGTCGTCGAGGTCAACGGCCGTCGGCTGCGCTTCCAGGCCTCGGTGCGCGACCGGATCGAGGAGCTCGGCCGCGGGTTCCACGAGCGTTTCGTGGTTCAGACCAGCAAGTCGAAGGAGCGTATCGAAAAGAAGCGCCGCCAACTGCAGGAGACGAAGTGAAGCCGCTCGACGGCATCACCGTCGTTGCGGTCGAGCAGGCAGTCGCGGCCCCGTTTGCGACCCGTCAGCTCGCCGACCTGGGCGCGCGGGTGATCAAGATCGAGCGCCCGGGCAGCGGCGACTTCGCCCGGGCTTATGATCGCACGGTCAAGGGTCTCTCCAGCCATTTCGTATGGCTCAACCGCGGCAAACAGTCGCTCACCCTCGATGTGAAATTCGACGAGGGCAAGGAGATCCTGCGCGGATTGCTCGAACGCGCCGACGTGTTCATCCAGAACCTCGCGCCTGGGGCGGTGAACCGGCTGGGCTTCGGCGGCGAGGCGTTGCGCGCCAGGCACAAGCGGCTGATCGTCTGCAACGTCTCTGGCTACGGTCCGGATGGTCCGTATCGCGACAAGAAGGCGTACGATCTGCTGGTGCAGGCCGAGGCCGGCGTCCTGGCGATTACGGGCACGCCGGCCGAGCCGGCGAAGTGCGGAATCCCGGTCGCCGACATCGCGGCCGGCATGTACGCCTATAGCGGCATCCTGTCGGCGCTCTTCGCACGCGAGCGCAGCGGCGAGGGTGCCGTGCTCGATGTGTCGCTGCTCGACGCGCTGGCCGAATGGATGGGCTATCCCGCCTATTACACCGACTACGGCGGCACGGCGCCGGCCCGCAGCGGGTCCTATCACGCGGCGGTGGCACCTTACGGGCCGTTCGCGGCGGGTGACGGCAAGAGCGTCCTGCTCTCCATCCAGAACGAGCGCGAATGGGAGTCGTTCTGCCTCACGGTTCTCGAGGCCCCCGAGATGGTGCGCGATCCGAAGTTCGTCACCAACTCGGAACGGGTGCAGCACCGTGACGACCTGCATCGCCGCATCAATTCCGTCTTTCAGCGCCTGACCGTAGACCAGGTGGTCGAGCGGCTCGAACGCGGCAAGATCGCCTATGGCCGTATGCGCACGGTCGAGGAGTTCGTCGCGCATCCGCAGCTCGCAGCCCGCGGACGGTGGGGCGAGATCGACAGCCCCGCCGGACGGCTCTGGGCGCTGCGGCCGCCGGTCGACATCGCCGGTGTTGCGCCCGAGTTCGGCGCCATTCCGGCCGTCAGTCAGCACACCGACGCGATCCTCGGCGAGCTCGGCTACAGCCGCGACAAGATCGCGGCGCTGCGCAAGCAAGGCGTAGTCTAGCCGCGATCGAAGGGCGGATGCCGGGAACGGACGGTGTTGTCCGTATTGGCCGGTTAACGGCCGGTTATGCCGACGTTTTCCCGCCGTTTTTTTTAGGGCCCGATCCGTGCGGTCCGTTGTCTGGCCGGTTTTTCCGCCGTTATTTTAACCGCGATGTTCGCCATGCGAACGACTGCGGTTAAACAAGCCCTTATTTAAACGGCGCGGCCCAATGGGACAAAAACTCAGCTGGCCGGATAGGTGTGCTCGGCCGCCGGGAACTTCCGCGCGCGCACCTCGTCGGCATAGGCCTTCACAGCGTCGCTGATCGTCGGCGCGAGCTCGCCGTAGCGCTTGACGAAGCGCGGCTTCAGGTTGCTGACCAGGCCGAGGATGTCCTCGGTGACCAGGACCTGCCCGTCGCAAGCGGACGAGGCGCCGATGCCGATGGTCGGGATGGCGATCGCGGATGTGGCGGCGCGTGCGACCGGCTCGGCCGTACCTTCGACCACCACGGCGAAGGCACCCGCCTCGGCGACGGCCTTCGCATCGGCGAGAACCTTGGCCTGGCTTTGGTCGGTTTTTCCCTGGACCTTGAACCCGCCGAGGGCGTTTACGGATTGCGGCTGCAGGCCGATATGGGCCAGCACCGGAACACCGCGCTCGACCAGGAAGCGGATCGTTTCGGCCATTTCCTGACCGCCTTCGATCTTGACGCCGGCGCAGCCGGTCTCGGCCATGACCCGCGCCGAGCTGCGGAAGGCGTCGGCGGGCGAGGCCTGATAGGTGCCGAAAGGCATGTCGACGATCACGCACGCCTGCTTGGAACCGCGCACGACGGCGCCGCCGTGCGCAATCATCATCTCGAGAGTCACGGGCAGCGTGCTGTCGAAGCCGTAGAGCACCATGCCGAGTGAGTCGCCGACCAGCAGCAGATCGACGTGCGGGTCGAGAAGCCTCGCCATCGGGGCCGTATAGGCGGTCAGCGAGACGACCGGCACCTTGCCCTTATGGGCGCGGATGTCGGCGGGTGTCTTGCGGCGGCTTGTGGTCGGGGTGCTCACGCTGCGTCCTCTGGCGGCCGGCCGTGGGCCGGCGTTCGATCACGATACCGCCCGAATATAGCCGCATTCCCGCGCCATTTGAGCCGTTGATTTACGCATAGCATGCCTATGTTGGTTGCGGGGCTTCCCGGTTCCGCCCGGTCCGATCCCACCTTCGTCGTACTTCAGTACACACATGTCACGTCTGTCGCCGCTCCTTCGTGCCGCTTGGTCATTAACCCGTCCTTACTTCACCTCTGAGGATCGCTGGCCCGCGCTCGCGCTGATCACGGTCCTGGTCGGTCTCAACCTCGGCCAGGTGTTCCTCAGCGTGCTGTTCAACGAGTGGAACAATCTCTTCTACACCGCGCTTCAGGACAAGGACTGGCCGGTCTTCGTGCATCAGCTGACCCGCTTCTGCTGGCTGGCGGCACTCTTCATCATTGCCGGCGTCTACCAGCTCTACTTCAATCAGATGCTGCAGATCCGCTGGCGGCAGTGGCTGACCCGCCGCTATCTCGACGCCTGGTTGGATCGCCGCGCCTATTACCGGATGCAGCTCGTGAACGGCGCGACGGACAATCCCGACCAGCGCATTGCCGACGATCTTCGGCTTTTCACCCAGCGCACGCTCGATCTGTCGCTCGGGCTTTTGAGCGCTGTCGTCACATTGGTTTCGTTCCTCGGCATTCTGTGGGCGCTGTCGGGGAATTTCAGCATTACGCTCTTCGGGCACGACGTCGTCGTCCCGGGCTACATGGTGTGGTTTGCGCTCGCCTACGCATTTATCGGCACGTGGCTGACCAACAAGATCGGCCGTCGGCTCATCCGCCTGAATTTCGATCAACAGCGCTATGAGGCGGATTTCCGCTTCAGCCTTGTCCGCGTGCGCGAAAATGCCGACGCCATCGCTCTGGATCGTGGCGAGCCGAGCGAGAAGCGCGGCCTTGTAGAGCGCTTCGCGGCCGTGGCCGCGAACTGGTGGGGCATCATGCGTGCCCAGAAGCGACTCACGTGGTTCACGGCGGGTTACGGCCAGGTCGCGATCGTGTTTCCCTTCGCCGTGGCGAGCCCGCAATATTTCGCCGGCAAGCTGGCGCTCGGCGGGCTCATGCAGACGGCCTCGGCCTTCGGCCAGGTCCAGAACTCGCTCAGCTTCATCATCACCTCTTATGCGGAAATCGCGGAGTGGACGTCGGTGGTCGACCGGCTGGCGCAGTTCCGCGCCGCGACGATCGCGGCGAACGAGAGCGAACGAGAGGGCCGCAGCGTCGATCTGCGACCTTCCGACCGGCCGGCGATGGTGCTGGACCATGTCACGGTCGAACTGCCCGATGAACGGCCGTTGCTGGAGGTCACCGGCGTAGAACTGGAGGCCGGCCAATCCGTGCTGATTACCGGCCCGTCGGGCTCGGGGAAAAGCACGTTATTCCGGGCGCTGGCGGGCATCTGGCCGTTCGGGAAGGGAACGGTCCGTATACCGGCGGGTGCGAAGCTCATGTTCCTGCCGCAGCGACCCTATCTGCCGGTCGCGACCTTGCGGGAGGTGCTGGCCTATCCAGGCTCGCCCGCGGATTTCGACGACGAGCGGCTGAAGGCGGCGCTGGTCGCCTGCCGTCTGCCGGAGCTCGCCTCGCGGCTCGACCAAAGCCGTCATTGGGCGCTGATCCTGTCGCCGGGCGAGCAGCAGCGGCTCGCATTCGTCCGGGCTCTGTTGCACAGGCCGGACTGGCTGTTCGCCGACGAGGCGACCTCCGCCCTCGATGAGGCGACCGAACGCCACCTCTACACGAACGTCAACCGGCTGCTGCCGAACACCACGGTGATCAGCGTCGGTCATCGCTCGACCCTCAGGGATCTGCACTCGGTCCATCTCGCCGTCGAGCGGCCGCCCGACGGTCGTCGGGCGCGCTTGGTCGATGCCGAGCCGGCACGACCGAACAGCGTGCGCGTCTGATCGCGGTTTTAAAATCGGCGCCGGTGATGGAAAATGCGGGATCGCATGACCCCGCGCGACGAGACGATTCCCGCCCTCTGCCGTGACTGCCTGTCGCGATCGCCTGCCGGCGCGTCCGGCGACACATGCCCGAAGTGCGGGTCGCGCCGCATGCTGCGGCACCCCGAGCTCGAGTCGCTGACGCTCGCCCACGTCGATTGCGACGCCTTCTATGCGACGGTCGAGAAGCGCGACAACCCGGCGCTCGCGGACAAGCCGGTGATCGTCGGCGGCGGGCGGCGCGGTGTCGCGACCACCGCCTGTTACATCGCCCGCAAATTCGGCGTGCACTCGGCGATGCCGATGTTCAAGGCGCTGAAACTGTGCCCCCAGGCGGTGGTGATCCGGCCGCGCATGGACCATTACGCCGAGGTCAGCCGCCAAGTCCGCGAGATCTTCCTGGATGCGACCCCGCTCGTCGAGCCGGTATCGCTCGACGAGGCCTATCTCGACCTGTCGGGCACCGAGGCGGTGCATCGCCGCAGCCCGGCCGTCACTTTGGCCGACATCGGCCGGCGCGTCGAACGCGAGATCGGCATCACCGTGTCGATCGGCCTCAGCTTCAACAAGCTGCTGGCCAAGCTCGCATCCGAAATGGACAAGCCGCGCGGCTTCGGCGTCATCGGCCGCGCGGAGGCCGAAGGCTTTCTCGCCGCACGGCCGGTGCGGGTGCTGCCGGGTGTCGGCCGGGTGATGGCGGCCAAGCTCGAAGCGCAGGGGCTGACCACCGTCGGCGATCTCCAGCGCGTGTCGCCCGCCGAAATGACCCGCCGGTACGGCGCACATGGCAGTCACCTGGCCGCACTCGCCCGCGCCCAGGACGACCGTACGGTCAGTCCGGATCGGGACGCCAAGACGATTTCCGCCGAGACGACGTTCGATGTCGATCTGGCCGATGCCGAGGCGCTCCGCGCCGAACTCTGGCCCTTGTGCGAGAAGGTCGCGAGGCGGCTGAAGGACGCAAGCTTGGCCGGCCGGACCGTGGTCCTCAAGCTGAAGACGGCATCGTTCCAGCTTCTGACGCGCCGCCGGCAACTCAAGCTGCCGACCCAGCTTGCCGACGACCTCTACCGGACGGCCGGGCCGCTGCTCGATCGCGAGGTCGCCGGCAAGCCCGGTCGCCGTTTCCGCCTGATCGGCGTCGGCATGGCTGACCTCGACGCCGCCGCAGCGGCGCCCACGCTCGATCTGTTCAATGCCGACCGCGAACGGCGCAGCGCCATCGAACATGCCATGGACAAGGTCCGTGAGCGCTTCGGCGACGAAAGCATCCGCCTTGGCCGCGGCCTGGCGCCACGCCGGCCGCGCTAGGTTCGAAGCAGGCGGCGTATCGCGAGCGACACCGACGAGTCGGAGCGCAAGACGGAGATCGCAAGAGCTTTTATGAAAGCCGCAGGTGACCGCCGGATCAGGACCAGTTCGCCGCTCTGCCGCATCCGGCAGACATTCGCCAGCAGCCCGGAGCCTCCGCCCGGAAGAATGAACTCGCGGACCCCGTCCCTGATCAACCGCTCGATCGTGTAGCTGCGGTTACTGAGGGACAGCCAAGCTTTCGGGTAGTTGCGGTGGTTCAGCTGGTACAGGACGACGGCGGCTCCGTCCGACACAAATCCGGCGCAGCAGCTGAGGAGGTCGCCGCCGGCAGAACGTAAATTGGCGTGAAAGCTGTCTTTTTGGGCCGCCAGGAACGTATCGTATGCATCGATGTGGCGAGGGGCGTAAGGCTCAGGGTGTCCAAAGCGGCCCAATGCCTGCCGTTCTTTCAAACCAGCGGCCGTTGCGGCACTGAAGTCGAAGACGTAGCCCTTTGTTTCGTTACGCCGGCGGAGCTTGCGCATGTCGCGACGGGTATGTCTCCCGAGCGTCGCCAAGAACTCTTCGTAGCTGTGGGGCAGTTCGATGACCTCCGCGGCATCGCAGGGGAAGAAGGCCGCGTAATATAGGGTTCCTGCGGGACCGCTGACCATTTGTATGCTGGAGGACCGTTCGGTCGGGACGCCGGCGACGAACAGTTTCACAATGTCGAGTCCCGGATCACCTTCCAGCGCGTCGAGCGCCGCCGCCGCGGTGGCGACAAGATCGAGGGGGCCCGATGTTCGGTTCCCTCGCTCGATCAGTGCGCTCGTGACCGGGCTCGGAACTCCGTAGAAGCGCCGCCGCGTCGCATAAATCCGATAGTCGCCGGACCGTCTCTGGTCGATTTGCGCCGGTAGCGGGTAGCTGGCCGCATTGAGACAGTATTGGCCGAAAGACGCGCGCTGATCGGCATCGCGCAGCATTTCCGCTGGTGGCGCGCAGAGCCGGTTGACGGGTGCATGCATGGCCCGGCCGGCGTGTGTTAGGCCCGTCGGAGCAGGCTGCGGACCGCGACCGCCTCGGCTGGATCGAGCCCGAACACGAACATGGCGCCATAGAACGCGACCGCCGTGGCCGCCGCTATGGCCAGGAGGAACGGCCAGGAAGGGGTCGACCAGACGGCGATCAGGGCGCTTGCGGCAGCGAACGCGGCCACCAGCGCCATCGGCATGCCACGGCCGATCCGCCTAGCATAGGTGACGGTCGTCATTCCGGTCCGTGCGGCGGCGAGTACGCCGAACGCCAGCGACATGATGGCGACCGATCCGGCCTGCAACAGCGAGACCGACAACGCGTCGAGACGGTCGGTCCACCATAAGGCCGCAGCGCACAGGATGAGACCCGCGGTTCCAACAACCTGGACGATGACGATCGCCCCGATAAGCTCCATGCCCCATAGGAAATAACGGGCGCCTTCGCCCATCGCATGTGCCGCAACCGCCACACCGGCGATCTGAAGCATGGCGGTGAGGTCCGGATCGTCCTGTCCGACCCAGACCAGGAGGAACGGTGCCGCGGCGAACCACAGCGTGATGACCGCGGGTAAGGATAAAGCCATGGCGATCCGCGACGACGAGATCGCCACGGTCGCGCGGGCATCGACTTGTGCGGCGAGCGCACCGCTGGCGGCCGGCATCGTGACCTCTGCCGCACGCGAGATAAAGCCAATCAACGCGACCGGCACCTTCTGGGCGACGTGAAACGTGACCACGGCTGCAGGACCAATCTGACCGACGATCAGCACACCGAGGTTCCAGAAGAGATCGGCGAGACCGTCCGACACCTGGCTTTCGATGCTGAAACGGATCACCCGGCCGGGTGCCGTCGGCCAGCGCAGCGCCGGACGAAATGCCGCCGTCGGACATAGCCGCGCCGCCACGATCAACTTCACGATGCAAGCGCTGACGACGACTATGGCTTCCCACGTCGCCACCGCCATGATTCCGCCGCCCGACAGCAGGATGGTGATGACGCCCCCGGACGACGCAGCCGCTTCCAGCGTGACGATG
>Ga0335070_10007592_pt1 | contig 12712 bp, 12 predicted proteins | sample Lox_Sample_13_FD_206722 | JGI IMG/M metagenome (GOLD analysis project Ga0335070, IMG submission 206722) | Soil microbial communities from Loxahatchee National Wildlife Refuge, Florida, United States - Lox_Sample_1.3 | ecosystem: Environmental > Terrestrial > Soil > Wetlands | place: USA...
CATGGTCGCCTGGATGCACTCGTCGACGGGCAGCCCGAGCGTCTCCCACACCTCGCGCTGGTTGAAGCGATCCCGCATGTGATAGCAGGCCTCGACCACGAACTCCTCGCGCTCGTCACGCTCGGCGTCGGAAAGCTGCGGGTAGTAGTCGCGAAGGGCGAGCCTGCCGAAGGCCACGTGCCGCGCCTCGTCCTGCATCACATAGGCGTTGACCGCCGCGGCGAGCGGATTCTTCGCGGTGTCGCGGATGCGCTGGAACGCGGCCAGAGCCAGGCCCTCGATCAGGATCTGCATGCCGAGATACGTCATGTCCCAGCGCCGGTCGCTGATGGTCTGCTCGAGCAGCGTCTTGAGGCCCGGAGTGATCGGATACGCCAGCTCGAACTTCTCGTGGAGGAGCCGCGCATAGGCCTCGACGTGTCGGGCCTCGTCCATCACCTGGGTCGCCGCGTAGAACTTGGCGTCGACGCCGGGCACGGTTTGGACGATCTTGGCGGTGGCGATGAGCGCTCCCTGCTCGCCGTGCATGAACTGCGAGAGCGTCTGCGCCTGGAGGTGATGGCGAACGCGGACCCGCTCCTTCTCCGTGAGGCGGTCCCAGACCGGGGAGCCCCAGATCTGCACGGCGCGGTCGTCGAGCATCATCGGGTTCTCGGGATCGAGGTCCTGCGACCAGTCGATGCGCGTGGCCGCGTCCCACTGCTGCTTCTTGCCCTTGTCGTAGAGGTTGAGGAGCTTCTCGCGCCCGTCCTCGTACTCCCAGGTCAAGATGGTCTCGTTCTTGCCCTCGAACTTCCATTGGGTCTGCTCGACGGGAATCTGGTACCGATACGTGCTCGACATGGGTACGGGACCTCCCAGCCCCTGGATGTCGACGGTAGTGGGAATGGCGCCCGGGTGTCAACCGGCTTCTGAGAGCGGCCGGCGCGCCACGGCGAGCAGGTGAGGATGAAGGCCGAGGAGGGTTGGCTCTCGCTCCACCGCGCGGGCGGCCTCGAGCAGCCGTTCCCGCTCCTCCGGGTCGGCCCAGCGCCGCTCGAGGTCCGGGAGGAGCCAGCCCGGGCCTTCGATTCCTACCAACTCGACCAGGTCGAAGCCTGCCTCGGTCACCTCGCTCGAGAGCTCGTCGGGGTGGTGGAAGAACGTTGTCGTGAAGTAATCCTTGTCCGTCGGGTTCCGGTGCTGGCCGTCGAGGAGGTCTCGGGCCACGATGGCGGCGAAATCGGGATCGCCCAGCATGCCTTCCGCCACGCCCGACAGCAGGGACGCGTAGCGGCCGACGGCGGCGGCGAAGAGGAGCCCGCCCGGCTCGAGCACGCGCCGGGCTTCCCGGAGCGCGGCCAGCCGGTCCGGGCGCTCGGTCAGGTGGTAGAGCGGGCCGAGCAGCAGCACGGCGCGCGCGCTGCCGTCGGCGCTCTCGAGCTGCCGCGCGTCTCCCACGTGCAGCGCGGCGACCGGCGTGTCGGGCTGCCGCGCCGACGCCGCCCGGGCCTGCTCGACATGCAGCGGGACGGCGTCGACGAGGGCGACGCGGTAGCCGCGCGCGGCGAGCCAGCAGGCATAGACCCCCGGTCCACCGCCCACGTCGAGGACGGTGCAGGGCGGCGGCGGCAGGTGGCGCAGGATGATCTCCTGCGTGCGGGCGAGCTCGATGAGACCGTGGCTGCGGGACAGGCGACCGGCCTCGATGCCCCGGTCATAGTAGGCCTGTGCCTCGCGTGGTATCGGTTCGTTCACTCCAAGATTCCCTTCCGCGTCCTTCCAGTGTAGAGCATAGGGCTCATGTCTCACGCTCTCGTCCAGCGCGTCCTCGTGCCCGCAGGCTTCATCCTCCTCTGGAGCTCCGCGTATATCGTCGTTCGGATGGGCCTGCCCGACATGTCGCCGATCGCCTCGCTGGCGCTCCGCTTCGTCATCGCCGCCACCACTCTCTTCGTCCTGGCGCAGTGGATGGGGCAGCCGCTCTCCGCGCTCGGCCGCCGCTGGCCGCACTTCGCCGTGTCGGGCGCATTGATGAACGGAATCTATCTCACCACCGCCTACGTGGCGCTCCAGTACTTGACGGCCGGGACGATGGGCCTGCTCGCGGCGCTCAACCCCATGCTGACCGCGCTGCTCGGCCTGATCCTCCTCGGCGAGCGCATGCGGGTCGCGCAGTGGCTGGGGCTGGGACTCGGTGTCGGGGGAGTCGTCCTCGTCGTGGGTTTGGCTCCCGTACCGGGCCGGAGCGTGACGGCCGCATTGCTCGCCGTCGGGGGCATCATCGCCTTCGCCGTCGGCACCATCTACTTCCGTCGATACTGCGGCCCCAGCGCGCTGCTGGCCGGCAATGCGGTGCAGATGGGCTCGGCGGCCGTGTTCTGCGCCCTCCTCGCCGCCGCCTTCGAGCCGCTTCACGTCGCGTGGACGTGGCGGCTCATCGGCTGCACCGTGTACCTGGCGCTCGCCGTCTCGGTGGGCGCCATGGGGCTCTTCGGCTACATGCTGCGCTCTCGCACCGCAGGGGTGGTCTCGAGCAACTTCTACGTCATTCCCGGGCTCACCGCGGTGCTGGCCTGGCTCGTCCTCGGCGAGACGCTCACGCCGACGGCGATGGCGGGCTTCTGCATCTCGTCCATCGGCGTCTGGCTCGCTCAGCGGGAGGCGCCTTCGTCTTGAGAGACCCGGCCGTTTCGGTTATGGTGTCGCCATGAACTCGCGCTGGGACGAGGCGGCGGCCGGCACGCTCGACGGCCTCGGTCTCCTCGTCTATGCCTCGCGGCTGATCGGCGCCGAGACCTCGCTGGTCGTCTGGGGCGGGGGCAATACCTCGATCAAGCTCGCCGAGCGCGACTACCGTGGGCGCGAGGTTCGCGTGCTGCGGGTCAAGGGATCGGGCTCGGATCTCAAGAGCATCGAGAAGAAGCACTTCCCCGGCGTGCGCATGGACGACGTCACGGCGCTCCTCGACCGGCAGGACATGGGCGACCAGGAGATGGTGGACTATCTCGCGCATGCGTTGCAGGAGCCGGCCAGCCCACGGCCGTCCATCGAGACGCTCCTGCACGGGTTCCTGCCCGCGGAAGCGGTGATCCACACCCACGCCGATGCCATCGTCTCGCTGACCAACAATGACCGCGCGGCGGAGGTGCTTCGCGACGTGTACGGCGCCGACGTCATCGCGCTGCCGTACCGGCGCCCGGGCTTCCTGATCTCGCGCGAGGTCGCGGAGACCTTCGGGCGACATCCAGAAGCGAAGGCGCTCCTGCTCGAGAAGCACGGGACGATTTGCTGGGGCGCGACCGTGAAGGAGGCCTATCTCTCGACGGTGGACCTGATCAGCCGCGCCGAGGAGGCGATCGCGCATCGCGCGAAGGGGAGGGTGCGCTTCGGCGGCGTCGCGGTGCCTGCCGCCTCGCCCGAGGAGCGACGACAGGTGGCGCTGGCGGTGGCGCCGGCGCTGCGCGGGCTCGTGGGCAGGGACCGCCGCGTGGTTATGGCTTTCGACGACGCGCCGGACGTGCTCGAGTTCGCCTCCTCGAAGGAGGCCGCGGCGCTGTCGACGATCGGTCCCGCCACGCCGGATCACACGATCTACACCAAGCGGCTGCCCTGCTTCGTCCCCGCAGAGAATCCGCGCGATCCGGCGGCGGTGAGCGTGGCGATCAGGGCCGCCGTCGAGCGCTTCGTGGTCGACTACACGGCGTACTTCAAGGCCGGCAATACCGAGGGGGCCGCGCTCACGGATGCCTTCCCGCGGGTGGTCACGGTGGCCGGGCTGGGCATGTTCACCACGGGCAAGGATCGCCGCACCGCCGGCATCGTCAGCGATATCTATCACCACACGATCTCCGTGCTGGGAGCCGCCACATCGTTCGGGCGCTATGTCTCGCTGTCGGCCAGGGACGCCTTCGACGTTGAGTACTGGCCACTCGAGCTCTACAAGCTGAGCCAGGCGCCTCCCGAGAAAGAACTGGCGAGGCGGATCGTGCTCGTCACCGGCGGCGCCTCGGGCATTGGCCGGGCGGCGGCGCTCCGGCTGGCCGCCGAGGGCGCGCATGTGGTGGTCGCCGACCTCGACGCAGCCGGCGCCGGCAAGGTGGCCGACGAAGTGATAGCGGCGGTCGGGGCCGGACGGGCGATCGGCCTGGGCATGGACGTGGCGAGCGAGGCCTCGGTGCGCGCCGGATTCGAGGAGGCCGTGCTCGCGTACGGCGGTCTCGACATCGTGGTATCGAACGCAGGCATCGCACACTCCTCGCCGGTGGACCAGATGACGCTTGCGGACTGGGAGCGCTCCTTCGCCGTCAATTCGACGGGCCACTTCCTCGTGGCACGCGAAGGCATGCGCGTGCTGAAGGCGCAGGGGCTGGGCGGGTCCTTCGTCTTCGTGGCGACCAAGAACGTGATGTCGCCCGGCAAGGACTTTGCCGCGTACTCGGCCGCCAAGGCCGCCGAGGCGCAGCTCGCCAAGGTGCTGGCTCTCGAAGGCGGACCGTACGGCATCCGCTCCAATATCGTGAACCCGGACGCCGTTTTCCGCGACTCGAAGCTCTGGTCGGAGGACGTGCGTCGCGAGCGCGCCCGCGCGCAGGGCATCACCGTGGACCAGCTCGAGGACTTCTATCGCAAGCGCAATATCCTGGCCGCGCCCATCCTGCCCGAGGATGTGGCGGAGGCCGTGCTCTTCCTCGCCTCCGACCGCTCGGCCAAGACCACGGGCTGCACCATCACGGTGGACGGCGGGGTCAAGGACGCCTTCCCGAGGTAGCCCATGCCGCCCATCCGCTTCGGCGCTTTCCTGATGCTGCATCCGCCGGCGGAGCAGTTCGCCATCGCCCGCCGGGTGGACGAGCTCGGCTTCGACTCGCTGTGGACGGGGGATCACGTGTCCTTCCATGGCCCGATCTACGAGTCGCTGACGCTCCTGTCCTCGTATGCGGGGATCACGCGCCGGACGCGGCTCGGTGTCGGCGTCTATCTGCTGGCGCTGCGCCAGCCCGCGGTGGCGGCCAAGATCGCCTCGACGCTCGACGTGCTGTCGGGCGGGCGCCTGATCTTCGGCGTCGGCGTGGGCGGCGAGAATCCGAAGGAGTTCGAGGCCTGCGGCATCCCGCACAAGGAGCGCGGCGCGCGGGTGACCGAGGGCATCGACGTCGTCCGCACGCTGTGGCGCGACTCGCCCGCCTCTTTCAATGGGCGCTTCACCCAGTTCGAAGGCGTGAGCATCGACCCGAAGCCCGTGCAGAAGCCCGCGCCACCCATCTGGGTCGGTGGGCGGTCGGACGCCGCGCTCGCCCGGGCCGGGCGGCAGGGTGACGGCTGGATTTCCTATGTCGTCCAGCCGGAGCGCTACAAGCAGAGCGTGGCCAAGATCGAGTCGGCCGCATCGGAGGCGGGACGCTCGCTCGAGGGCTTCGTGAAAGCGCACCTGACCTTCATCAGCGTGGGCCGGGACTACGAGAGCGCCGAGCGCGTCTGGGTCGAGCGGCTCTCGAAGCGCTACGCTCAGGACTTCGCGCCGCTGGCCAGAAAGTACGGCATCATCGGCACCCCCGCTCAGTGCGCCGAGCAGCTCCAGCGCTTCATCGAAGCCGGCTGCTCCTACTTCGTCCTCGACGCGATCTGTGACGCGGCCGACGAGGCGCGCCAGATCGAGATCTTCGCCGCCGAGCTCTTTCCACAGTTCCAGGGCCGGTAGTTGGCGCAGAAGCCGCGGGAGTGCCGCGCGGAAGTGACCGCCATTCGCTGGCCCCGCCCGGATGTCATCGAGGTGGATCTCCGCATGGTCGACCCGCCGGAGCTCGACTTCGAGGCAGGGCAGTGGATCTCCGTCCCCTTCGGCCCCAAGGTCGTCCGTGCGTGGACCATCCTGTCGTCGCCCACGCGCCGGCGGACGATCACGCTATCCGTGGACGTCGCGCCGGGCGGTATGGGCTCGCAATGGCTCCGGGCGCTCAAGCCCGGCGATCCCGTCGAGTTCAAGGGGCCGACGGGTGGCTTCGTCTTCAACCGCGCCGACCCGCGCCGCGCCGTCTTCGTCGCCGAGGAGATCGGTGTGGTGCCGGTGCGCGCCATCCTCGCCGATCTCTACGAGACCGGCTTCGGCCGCCCGACCATCCTGATCAATTGGGGACGCGATCCCTCGTGGCTGCTCTACGACGCCGAGTTCCGTGGGCTGGCTCGGCGTTACCCCGGCTTCACGTATGTGCCGGCGGTGCGAGAGGCTCCCGCGGGCTGGCGGGGGGAGACGGGAGAGGCCGCCGCCGCCGTCGACCGGCTCGTGCACAGCGTGGACCGACTCGTGGTCTACGTCTGCGGCGGCGGCGACACGGTCAACGCCGTGCGCGACGCGCTGGTGAAGAAAGGCATGGATCGCAAGAGCGTCAAGTGGGAGAAGTTCTGGTAGCATGACCGCGCGGCTCTATCACGTGCAGATCAACGTGGGCTCGGCCGCCCGCGCGCTGCCTTTCTATCGGGACCTGTTCCGGTACCTCGAGTGGCGGACCATCCACGACGAAGACGGTATCGCCGCCTTCTCCGACGGCGGCATGAACATCTGGCTCATTCCGACCGATGCGCGCTTCGTCGAGAGCGGCTTCCACCGGAAGCGCACGGGCCTCAACCACCTCGCCTTCCGCGTGGACCGGCGGGAGGACGTGGAGCGGTTCCGGGACGAGTTCATGACGCCGCGGGGCATCGGGGCGCTGTACGCCACGCCGCGCGAGTTCCCGGAATACGCGCCCGGGTACTACGCGGTGTTCTTCGAGGATGCTGACCGGATCAAGCTCGAGGTCGCCCACGTGCCACCGCGGCGGGGGTAGGGAGGGGAGTCATGGCGGATCTCAACGGTGGGCATCTGGTGGCCCGGACGCTCAAGCAGGCGGGCGTCGGCCATATCTTCACGCTCTGCGGCGGGCACATCCTGCCCATCTACGACGGCTGCATCAGCGAGGGTGTGGAGGTGGTGGATGTCCGCCACGAGCAGGCGGCGGCGCATGCGGGTGACGCCTATGCGCGTCTCACGCGCAATATCGGCGTGGCCGCGGTCACCGCGGGACCGGGCGTGACCGACGCGGTGACGGGAGTCGCCAACGCGTATTCAGCGCGCAGCCCGCTGCTCCTCATCGGCGGCGCGGCGCCGATGGGCCTGCGCGGCCTGGGCTCGCTCCAGGAAGTCGAGCAGGTGGATCTGCTGAGGCCCATCACCAAGGGCTCGTGGACGGTGTCCGAGACGCGGCAAATCCCCGAAGTGCTGACCTCGGCCATTCGCACCGCGCTGACCGGCCGGCCCGGCCCGGTCTTCGTCGAGATCCCCGTGGATCTGCTGATGACCACGATCGAGGACAGGCTCGCCCCCATCCCGACGGGCTACGTGCATCGGCGGCCCCTGGCGCCGGATCCGGAGTCGATCCAGAGGCTCGCCGATCTCCTCGGAGGGGCGGAGCGGCCCATCGTGATGGCAGGCAGCGGCGTCTACTGGGACGATGCGGCCGCCGAGCTCGCGGCATTCGCCGAGGCGTCGGGCGTGCCGGTGTTCATGAACGGCGCCGGCCGCGGCTGCCTGCCCAGCCGCCATCCGCTCGCGTTCTCCCAGGCGCGCGGCTTCGCGCTGGGCCAGGCGGACGTCGTTCTCGTTCTCGGCACGCCGCTCGACTTCCGGCTGGGCTATGGCCGGCCGCCGTCCTTTGCCGATCATGCGCGAGTCGTGATGGTCGACTGCGATCCCGTGGAGCTCGGGCGCAACCGGCCGCTCGAGCTCGGGCTTGGTTCGCATATCGGGCTCACCCTCCAGGCGGCCAGGAATGTGCTGGCCAAGAATGTGGCCGCGCGATTCGAGGCGTGGCGCCAGGCCGTGAGAAGGAAGGAGACGGAGAGCCAGGAGCGGCTCATGGCCGAGCGGCTCTCGGACGGCGTGCCCATCAGCCACTACCGCCTCGGACACGAGCTGGCGGCCGTGGTGGACGAGCACACGACCGTGGTCGGCGACGGGGGCGACGTGGTCGGCTGCGCGTCGAAGATCGTCGCGCTCGAGCGGCCGGGGCAGTGGCTCGATCCGGGTCCGTTCGGCTGCCTCGGTGTGGGGCCGTCTTTCGCCATCGCGGCCAAGCTGCTGCGACCCGCGGATCGCCTGCTGCTGATCGCGGGCGACGGCGCTTTCGGGCTCAACGGTATGGAGATGGAGACGGCCGTGCGTTTCAAGCTGCCCATGACGGTGGTGATCGGCAATGACGGCGGCTGGGGGCAGATCCGCAACCCGCAGCTGTCCTTCTTCGGCGCCGAGCGTCAGGTGGCGACCTCGCTGCCCTTCACACGCTTCGACCAGATGGTGGAGGCGCTCGGCGGCAAGGGCGTGTACGTGACGGAGCCGAAGCAGCTGCGTCCCGCGCTCGAGCGCGCCATGGGCTCGACCGAGGTGACGTGCATCAATGTCGTGCTGGATCCGGGTGCGTATCGGCGTACCGGCCAGGTGTCGATGGCTATTTGATGGTGGGTGTCACATCACCGCCCTCTCAGCACCACCCCCTCACCCTGCCCTCTCCCCAGAGGGGAGAGGGATTCAGGTGAAGATTACCTTCCTCGCGCCGCACATTCGAATCGCGGGAGGTGTGCGCGCCATTCTGACGTATGCGGATCGCCTCGCCGGGCGCGGCCACGACGTCACCGTGCTCGTGCCGGCCAAGCGTCCGTGGCGCGCCTGGACCCGGAATCTGCGCGGGCAGGGGCCCGACTGGATTCCCGGCTTCCGCTCTCGAGTGCGCTGGGTCACGTCGTGGAATGCCGCGCGCCTGCCGGCCGCCGACGCCCTCATCGCCACCGCATGGCAGACGGCGGATACCGCGGCCACGGCGCCCGCCCGCTGCGGCGCCAAGTTCTACTTCGTCCAGCACTTCGAGAGCCTCTATCACGGCGACCCGCAGCGCGTGGACGCGACCTACGGGCTGCCGCTACGGAAGATCGTCATCTCCTCGTGGCTCCGGGAGATCATGAAGGAGCGCTTCGGCGCCGACGCGGAGGTGCTGGTCACGCCGGTGGACCGCGATCTCTTCCACCCGGTCGAAGGCGCGCGCTCCGACGACGCGCTTCGTGTCCTCATGCTCCATCACGACTATGCGTGGAAGGGTGTGCGCGAGGGGCTCGAAGCGGTGGCGGCGGTGAAGCTCCGGCATCCACGGATCCGGCTCGTGGGCTTCGGCGTCAAGCGCCCGCGCGAAACCTTGCCCTACGACGAGTTCCACGAAAACCTGCCCCAGGAGCGACTCGCCTGGCTCTACAGCCGCTGCTCCATTTATCTCTGCCCCTCGTGGGACGAGGGGCTCGGCATGCCGTCCATGGAGGCCATGGCCTGCGGCGCCGCGCTGGTCACCTTCGACAATGGCGGCAGCCGCGACTACGCGACCGACGGCGCGACGGCCCTGGTGGCGCCGCGTCGCGACGTGGCGGCGCTCGCGCGCTGCCTCGAGCGCATGGTGGCCGACGGCGCGCTGCGGGAGCGCATCGCCGCCCGCGGCCGCGAGTTCGTCACGCAGAGCTTCGACTGGGACCGCGCGGCGGCGCGGCTCGAGAAGATCCTCGGCTCCTACTGAGCGTCGGCCTTGGGCGCGACCGATACGCCGCGAAAGCCCGACTTCTCGATCGAGCGCGCGACCATCCCGGACGCCTTGGCGTCCTCGACGAAGGCACGCAGATAGGCGAAGCCCCCGTCGCGGCCCTTCGGGATGGCCACGGACTGCTGCACGGCCATGAACCGGCCATCGAGTATCCGTGCCCCGGGCAGCTTCTCGGCGAGCGGCAGCAGCGCCTGTCGGAGACCCGCCAGCGCCTCGACCCTGCCCGAGACCAGCAGGCCGAAGGCCGCGTCGGCATTCTCCGCGCGCACAAGGTTGGCGCGCCGGAGGTTCCGACTGAGATAGAGCTCGTAGTTGGCCCGCGCCGGCGCGGCCACGCGCACGCCGTCCTGGTCGACATCCGCAACCGTGAGCAGACGAGAGCCTGCGGGGACGAGATAGGTCGCCTCGAGCTCCAGGTAGGCCGCGGTGAAGTCCATTTCGTCGGCACGCGCGGGATCGGACCCGAGGAAGGCGATGTCCCAAGCGCCGGTCTTCGCGCCGTCGACCATGGTGCCGACGCTCGTGTACGCGACGAGCTCGACGGGCACGCCCAAACGCTTGCCCAGCTCGCGCGTGAGATCGATGGCCGGCCCGCGGGAGTCGCCGGTGGCCGGATCCTTTTGCGCGAGGATCATGTTCCCGTAGTTGATGCCGGCGCGCAGCTTGCCCGTGGGAGCGAGGTCGGCTCGCGCCGCCGGGCTCGGTGAAGGCGCGGATGCGCAGGCCGTCATGAGGGCCACACCGGCAAGAGCGAGGGCGAGGCGGCGCATGGCTGGGATCTAGCCCATCTTGCAGGTCGAGCGGATCTGGTCGATCCTTTCGTCGATCTTTCGGTTGTAGTCGCCGGTCCCGACGTCATACTTCGCGCCTCCTGTTCCCGTGATGGCACCCATGATGATCGTGGTCGGCAGGGCATAGCTCAAGCCGGCGGCGGCCTCGGTGGCTTTGCTGACCTTGTCTTCTTCGAGCGCCTGAATGTCCATCTGAGCCGTGGAGCAATTGACGGGCTGTTCGAAGCTTTCCTCGACCTTCGCATACTTCGAAGCGCAGCCCGATGCGACGAGAAGCATCGCGAATCCGGATCCGACGGCGGTCAGGCGATTCACGCCGGCCTAGCCCTTGAACCAGTCGCGGAGCGGCTTCACGGTGGCGCCCGCCTTGACGAGGCCCTCGCGCACCGCCGCCACGATCTTGTCGGAGCCGGGACTGTCGCCGTGGATGCAGATGGTGTCCACCTTGGCGGTGATGGTCTTGCCGGTGATGGTCTTCACCTTCTGCTCCATCGCCATGCGCACGGCCTGCTCCGCGGCCTTGGGCGGATCGGTGATGAGGGCATCCTTGCCGAGCTTGCGCGAGACGAGCTGGCCGTCGTCGGCATAGACGCGGTCGGCGAAGCCCTCGGCCGCCACACGCGCCTTGGTTTTGCGCGCCTCCGCGTCGTACTTGGTCATGGCCATGACCATGAGGATGAGGCTCGGGTCGAGCTCCAGCACCTGCTCGGCGGAGGCGCGTCCAAGCTCGAGGTTTTCCTCGAACATGTGGTACTGGATGCCGTGCGCCTTGACGTGCTGGAGCGTGGCGCCGGAGGCCTTGACGAAGGCGCCGAGGGCGCCCACCTGGTAGCGGTGGTAGTCCTTGATCTCCTGCGGCGAGACCTCCATGCGTCGCCGGCCGAAGCCCATGAGATCGGGCAGGCCCGGATGAGCGCCGATGGCCACGCCGTGCTTGAGCGCCAGCTCCACGGTCTTCCGCATCACGTGCGGATCGCCGCCGTGGAAGCCGCAGGCGATATTGGCGGACGTGATGTGGGGCATCACGCCCTCGTCATTGCCGAGGGTCCACCGGCCGTAGCTCTCGCCCATGTCGCAGTTGATGTCGATGTAGGTAGTCATAGCTGTGGCAAGACCTCCTTGGCGACCCGCTCCACTTGCGCGGGCTCGTAGCGGTAGGGGATGAGGATGATGCGGTCCACGCCGGTCTTCACGTGGGCGCGCAGCTGCTCGACGCACTCCTCGGCCGAGCCGTGGATGGCGTGCTCGATCGTCGACTCGCTCCACGCCGCGGTGTCCCACTCGGTCGAGAGCCAGCGGCGCATGTCCTTCTCGGTCTCCGCGCGGTTCTTCCCGACGTAGATCGCGAGCTGGTTGGTGGACGTGAGCTTCGAGGGGTCGCGGCCGGCTTCCTTCGCGAAGGCCTGGACCTTCTGCCAGCCCTTGGTGAAGCTCTCCGGCGTGTAGAAATAGGTCAGCCAGCCGTCGCCCACTGTGCCCGCGCGCTTGAGCACCGCGTCGACGTAGCCGCCGATCAGGATGGGCGGCCGTGGGCGCTGCACGGTGCGGGGGACCATGACGGCCTCGCGGAGATTGAACTCGTCGACCTTGAGCGTGGCGCGCTCATCCGTCCACAGGCGCATGAGGATGTCGAGGTTGCGCTCGAAGATCCGGCCGCGCTGCTTGAAGGGCACACCGACCGCGTCAAACTCGCGCGCGTACCACCCGGCAGCCACGCCGAGGACGAGACGGCCGCCCGAGAGGACGTCGAGACTGCCCAGCGCCTTCGCGGCGACGACGGGGTTCCGCAGGGGCAGCACGAGCACGCCGGTGCCGAGCTTGATCCGGCTCGTTCGCGCGGCGACGGCGCCGAGCGTGGTGACGGAGTCGATGATGGGGAAAGACGGCTCGACGCCGAGCAGGATGTGGTCCCAGGCCCACAGGGACTCGAAGCCGAGCGCCTCGGCACGCTCGGCATAGGCATAGAGCCCTTTGACGTCGGGCACCTCGCCCGGTCCGACGAAGTTCCTGATCGCGAGGCCGAACTGGGTCACATCGCTCCTCTCTTCGCTCGTGATGTCATCGTACTCCTCCTGATCATCTCAGCCCTCGCCTCCCCGCTCGAAGCGAGCGGCTCAGCTCGAACTGCGACCCTCTCCCCTCCGGGGGCGAGGGATTCGGCTGCCCTCACCCTGTCTTCGATCCGAGTCCCTCTCCCCTCAGGGGAGAGGGTAGGGTGAGGGGTGGTCTACCCCACCGCGCTCTACAAAAACTGCCGCGCCGGATCGAGCATACGCAGTATCCCCAGCTCCTCATCGCTTGGCGGCTTCGTGGTGGTCAGCGTGTCGGAGA
>Ga0335070_10007594_pt1 | contig 12711 bp, 8 predicted proteins | sample Lox_Sample_13_FD_206722 | JGI IMG/M metagenome (GOLD analysis project Ga0335070, IMG submission 206722) | Soil microbial communities from Loxahatchee National Wildlife Refuge, Florida, United States - Lox_Sample_1.3 | ecosystem: Environmental > Terrestrial > Soil > Wetlands | place: USA: Florida...
CTTTCGCGGCAGCGCGGCCAGCGCCCCCGCCGCGCTGATCCTGGACGTGTCCGGCACGGCGAGCGGGCCGTCGGCGGGCGTGGCGGGCTGTGTGGGGCGGGTGCTGGTCTCGCAGTTGAACTTCCGCGACGGTCCCGGCACCGCTGCCAACCGCCTCGGCCAGTTCGACGTAGGCGAGACGGTGACGGTGATCGGGCGCAACGCCGATGGAAGCTGGTACAAGGTTCAGCGCTTCAACGCGCAGCAGGCGTGGGCGATCAACAACGCGCAGTGGCTTCAGGTCGAGGGGCAGTGCGACGCCCTGCCGGTCACGGGCTAGGCCCCGTGCCCCAGCCGCTCGGCGCTGGCTAACATGGCGCAGCCGATGACGGTCGCGTTATCACCGAGAGCTGCCTCCAGAATCGGGAGCTTGTCCGGGCTGACCGGGCGGATCAGGTAGCGGTAGGTTGTCTTGCGGATGATGGGCATTAGGAAGCTCCCGCACGCTTCGATCAGCCCTCCGCCGTAGACGACGCACTCCGGATCCAGCACATTCACCAGACTGCCAGTGAAAATGCCCAGGTGGTACGCGGCGCGTTCGAGCACGTCTGTCACCACCGGGTCCTGTTCCTGGAGCGCCTGGGCGAGGTCGCCGCTGGTGATCAGGCCAGACTCCGGATCGGCCAGTTCGGTGATTATGCTGGACCGCCCCCCGCGAATTTCCCCGAAGATGTCGCGCTCGATGGCCGTCCGCGAGGCCAGCGCCTCAATGCACCCACGCCGTCCGCAGCCACATACCGGCCCGTCGATCAGCACCACCATGTGGCCGATCTCGGCGGCAGCATTGCGCGCCCCGCGCCACAGCCGCCCATCCAGCACGATCCCGCCGCCGATGCCGGTGCCCGGAAATATGCCGACCACGGAACGATAGCCTCTGGCGACACCAGCGGTCGCCTCGCCGTAGGTGCCCGCATTCACGTCGTTCTCGACAAGCACCGGCACGCCCAGCATCTGCTGCAGCCGGGGGCCAAGCGGGATATTCGTCCAGTCGGGGAGGTTGGGCGCGAATTCCAGCACCCCGGTGTTGGGATCGGCAACCCCCGGCGCGCCGATTCCAACGGCCTGGATCATCGACATTTCCAGATGCGCCTCATCAACCGCGTCGCTGGCGGATTTGGCGATCCGGGCGATCACCTCGTCGACGCCGCGCTCGGCACGGGTCTTGTGCTTGACCGCGCCAAGAATGCGCCCGTTTTGATCCACCACTGCGGCCAGAATCTTGGTGCCGCCCAGGTCGACGCCGAGCGTCATCAGCGACTGATCCTGGTCCGTGTCCTTTTTGGCCATGTGAGAAGCTCCTTTGGTATCCGGGCGGGGCGGGTGCCCAGGTGCGGGCCGCCGGCATGATCATACTGATAAGCCGCGTCCCGTGCAACGGACGGTGGTCTCCCTGCGCTCTTTCTCTGTCGTTCGTTCAGGAGTATATGGGGCCTGACCACCCGTATCGGGGCACACTAAGAATGGTGACTGGACGACAGGGGAAACACGCGCATACAGCGCGCTGGACTCCCCTTTTCTCCAGCTTGGCTGGGCACAGGGAGTCAGGGGCTTGCCTACCACGCGCCGGTCACTGCACGCTCGCACTGCGGCGCAGCATCTCCCGCAAGCCGTGCACCATCCGTCGCAGGCCGCTCGGCGACACGCCCGTGCTGGGGACGGAACTGATGAGGCTGTCGTCAGGCAGCGCGAGTCGGCGCTCGTCACGGAAGTCCATGACGCTCTCGGTCATGGTCCAGATCACGGGGTCGTTGCGGCGGACTCGAGTTCCCGACTCGAGCAGGCGGCTGACAAGCTGGTGGACCGACCGGCTGTAATACTGGTCCCGCGTGAAATCAACCGGGCGGCGTGTGCGGAGCGGGCCGGGGGGATCGCACACCCGAGCCAGTACAGGGATCACCGGGCGGTACGCTTCGAGATAGGCCTGCCACTCCACGGATACGTGCGGCTCCTGGAGTGCCGCCGGAGAGAGCACGACGATCATCATGCTCGACTCGCTCAGCGCCTGCTCGATGCTGCGCGCCCAGTGCCGCCCTGGACGCGCGTTGCGAATGTCCAGCCACACCGTGGCTCCCGTGCGGTTCAGGTCGTCGGTCAGTCGCACGACGAACGCTTCATCCTCTTGAGCGTAACTCATGAAGATTTGACGTATCATTGTTATTCCTATTCACGCCCGCTCGGCCCCAACTATTTCTTATTGTACTATGCTTGTCTGGCGCATCCACGGCCTACGGGGCGATTTCGCGAATTATTCATAAGTCCGTTGCCGGGCCGACGGGTCCTATGGTAGCATCCAGCCGGGGCCGCCAACAGAGGAAAGATCTACTATGTCCAGCGCGATGACGCCTAGAGAACGGGTTCTGGCAGCCTTCGATCACAGCGAGCCGGACCGGGTGCCGGTATGGCTGGGAGCGTCGCCCGCGTTTCGAGAGAAGGCCTGCCGCGTTTTGGGCCTCGACGACGAGGGCCTCTCCCTGTACGTCGGCGATGACTTCCGCCGCGTCTACGCCCGATACACAGGCCCGGAGCACGCGTCCCCCTATGCCAACCTGCCGCCTGGCACAACCTACCGGTCGCCCTTCGGTGTCCTCCGGCACGGCTACGAGGGCGGCCAGCCGGTCAGCCATCCTCTGGAAAACGCGACCATCGTCGCCGAGGTGGACCGCTATCCGTGGCCCAACCCTGCCTGGATGGATGCATCTCTCATCCTGGCAGAAGCTCTGCGCTATGCAGGCCATTACGCCATGCTCGGCGGCGACTGGTCCCCCTTCTGGCACGATGCCATCGACCTGTTGGGCATGGAGAACCTCATGCTCGCCATGTACGACAACCCGCCGATTATCGATGCCGTGCTGGAGCACCTGGTCGATTTCTACGCTGGCGTGAGCCGCCGCATTTTTGAGGCCGCCGCCGACGTGATCGACATCTTCTTCATCGGCAACGACTTCGGCTCTCAGAATGGGCCGCTGCTGGGCGACAGGCAGTTCCGCCGCTTCATCGTGCCACACCTCTCACGCCTGATCGACCTCGGCCACTCGTATCGCCTGAAAGTGCTGATGCACTGCTGCGGAGGATTTGCCCCGCTCATCCCCGCCATGATCGACGCCGGGCTGGACGGATTGCAGGCGCTCCAGCCGAACTGCCGGGGCATGAACCCGGCCCGGCTGAAGGCCGAGTTCGGCAGCAGCATCACGCTGATGGGTGCGATCAACAGCCAGTTGATCATCGAGGGGACGCCGGACCTGGTGCGAGGCGAGACACGCCGGATCCTCGACATCATGAAGCCCGGCGGCGGGTACGTCGCCTCGCCCAGCCACGATTACGTCCTCGGCGAAACGCCCGTCCAGAACCTTCTGGCCGTGTACGAGGCCGCGCGCGAATACGGCCGCTACGACTGATTCCGCTGCCGGGGATCAGCTCCCGTCCCCGCCGTCGCTGGTCGGGTCACCCGGCGGCACCTGGGTTGTGTCTGCCGTGGGAGCGAGTTCAGCCTGGGGCGCATCGCCCAGCGGCACAACCATCGGGGCCTCGACTGCCGGGGGCGTGTCCGCCGGTGGACTGTCCGCACCTGCGGCAGGTGGTGGATCGAACTGGGCCAGCGCCAGGTCATTCCCGGACGGATTACCCGGCTCGACGGCGGGTGGCGTTCCCGAACCACCCACGAGCGGCAGATCGGGCAGTGGGGTAGCCAGACTGCCGCCCGCCTCCGCGACAGGCGGCACGTCCGGCGTCGCGCCGGGATCGTCAGTCGGCGGCAGATCGGGGACTGGCGTCCCCAGATCATCTCCTGGCGGATCGCCCGGATCGTCGACAACGAGTCTCTCATCGGGATCATCCACCACCGGCCTGTCCCCCGGTGGGGTGCCCGGCTCGACCGTGGGCGGCACGTCCGGCGTCGGCGTGTCCAGTTCGTCGCCCGGATCCCCGACGACGGGCCGGTCGCCCGGCGGGTTGCCGGGATCGACGGCGGGTGGTTCGTCTGGCGTGCCGGGATCGACGGCGGGCGGTGTGCTCGTCGGCACGACCGTGGGTGGCTTGTAGACCACGGGAGATTGAGGCGCTTCCGGTTGGACGAAGACGGCTGTCGGTGCGTCCACCGTGGCGGCTGGCGCCGGGGTCGCATCGTGCGGGATGAATACCATCGATTCCCGGCCCAGGTTCTGCTGACGGGACCGTGTGTTGAGCCAATCAGGGACGGTGTGCGCTTCGGTCTTGGCAGGCGGCGTGATCAGTTGGCGTGCCTCGGCCTGCACGGCGTTCGCCTCGGTGAGCGCCTCGTGCAGCCGGATCACCTTCGCCGGATCGCCATTAACCTGGACGCTCGCTTCCTCGGCAAGCGCCACCTGCCGCGCGCTGAGATCGATCAGCCGATTGGCCACCGTTTCCGGCGTTCCTGCGCCATCCTCCACCAGGGCAAGCGTGGAGTTCATCTGCGCGGTGGCGTCATCCAGGGTTTCCGGGTGGACCTCACCTTGCTTGAGCAGTGTCTCAAACTCATCCAGTCGACGCCCGGCCAGGTCCAGCCGCAGCGTGACCTCACTCCCGTCGCTGGCCAGCGCCAACCGCCCCTGCTCGACCAGCCGCTTCACCGGGTACAGGGTGTCACCGGGCAGGCTCCTGGCCGACGCGGTCGCCGTGCTCACCACCGCGACCACCAGCACCAGGCACGCTGCCGCCGCCCAGCGCAGCACGCCCATCGCCGGGCTGAAGGTGATCCGGCGTGCCGCCGGTCGGCTGTCTACCGCGGCGAGCATGCGGGCCCCGATCCGGGCGACGGCCTCGGCGTCCAGCGTGGGATGGGGACCGCGGGCCAGGCGCAGCGCGAGAGCCAGGGCGGGATCTCCCTCTGGCGGTTCTGGCACGCCCAGGCCGTGGGGTGGAAGCAACCGGTCCAGGCGGTCGGCAAGCTGGTCGGCGTCAGAGATGCTACTCATCCTGTCCTCGCAGATAATGCCGTGACTTTCCGTTCGATCCCATCAACTCGGCCAGCCGGGTCAGGGCGCGGTGCTGGGCGCTCTTGATCGCCGTGACCGACTTGCCCAGCAGGGAGGCCACTTCGGCGTGGCTCTTGCGTTCGACAAAGCGCAGCAGCAGGATATCCTGGTGCTCGGCGCTCAGTTCACGCAGCGCCGCCCGCAGCGCGCGTTCCTCTTCCTTGACCTGGAGCATCCCTTCCGGTGTCACGACGGGGGCGGGTTCGACCTCCGACAGGGCTTCCTCCGGGTGGCGGGAAGCAGCGCGGTAGTAATCGGCCACCCGCGCCGCCGCGATCCGGTACAGCCACGCTTCAAACGGCACGCCGTTCAGTTGATACTTCGGCAGCCCCTCGACCATGCGCAGAAAGACCTCCGCCGCCAGGTCTTCCACGGCGGCGTACTCCGGCACCCGGTAACTGACGTAGCGATAGATGGCCTGTACGTAGCGCTGGTACAAAGCCCCTATCGCCTCGCGGTCGCCGTGGCGCGCGCGATCAATTAAGCGCGCTTCGTCTTCATTTAGCATACCTTCATTATGCCACAATTCGGCGCGCCGGAACAATCACCGCAGTGTACTATTCGGCTATTAATGGCGTTCACTCAGCCATTAGCTATACCGCTCCAGGACACCCAACGTCGCGCGCCGCCATCGCGCGGCTAACCAACTGGTCGACAGGGTTCTTCTATAGGGGCGATCCGCTGCGTCGCCCTGGGCAAGCCACTGGCGTGCCCCTACGTTCCGCGGGGCGGTGGGGCCTCTTTCAGGGGGGCATTTCATGGTAAGGCTGGCTTCTTAACGGTTTTACCCTTCCCCTGACCCCTCCCCGCTTCGCGGAGAGGGGAAAACACTGCTGCTCCCCTTTTCTCCAACTCGGTTGGGGAAAGGGGGTCGGGGGATAGGAGTAAACTGTGCGACCAATCGTTAAAAACCTGCCTCTGAAAGCATGGGGTCTGTCCCGCATGGGCGGGATCGTCTTGTGAAGGCGTACGACCAGACACACCGAGTGGAGTTCACGCGCCCGTGGGCTGATCGCCCGTTTCCCGCCTCCAAACGGCTATAGCCAGGTCCTGGATCGAGGGGTATACTTGGCCTCCGTGCTGGCCCATCCGCCGTAAATCTCCCCGGCCAGGCGAGACCTCGCGCCGCGCATCGGCGCGCCCGCTCCAGATCGAGCCGGGGTGGGACAGGCATCCGAATCGATGATGTGCAGGTATTGAGGTGTCGTTTCATGCGACGTTTTGCGCTTGTACTGGTAGTTACTGGAACGCTGCTGGCGGCGGCGCTGGACCTGGTGCACATGACCTCGCGGTCCGAAGCGGGCCAGGATACACAGCCGGCCGCGCAGGCCACCGTCCCGCCCACCAATACCCCGCGCCCATTCCCGACCTTGACGCCACCGCCGCCGCCGACCAACACCCCGCGCCCGACGGCGACCGACACGCCGACCCTGACTCCGAGCGTCACGCCTTCGCCGACGGTCACCTCTACGCCCACCCCAACCTACACGCCGACCAGCACACCCACGGATACCCCGTCGCCCACGCCGACGGCGACCGTCGTCGGGCCGAACGAGTACCCGGACAACTATAATCCGCTGACCGGCCTGCCGTATCCGAACGAGGAGGCGCGCGACCGCCGCACCCTGATCGTGAAGGTCTCCAATTTCCCTGAGATCGTGCGCCCGCAGAGCGGGCTGAGCAAGGCCGACATCGTGATCGAATATGAGGTCGAGGGCGCGGTGACGCGCTTCGCGGCGATCTATCGGAGCCAGGGCGCGGAGAAGGTCGGCAGCATCCGCAGCGCCCGCCTGATCGACCTGGAGCTGGTGCCCATGTTCCAGGCGCTGCTGGCCTACAGCGGGGCGAACGAATGGATCGACAACTATATCCTGAACGCGGACTGGAAATGGCAGGCGCTCTCGCCGCAGCACGGTGTGAACGACCCCGCTTTCTACCGTGTGCCGGAGGCGGGGAAAGCCTACGAACACACGCTGTTCGGCAACACCTTCGAGATGTGGAACGCCGCCGCTCAGCGCCAGGTTAACCAGGGCTTTCAGATGCGCGGGCTGGCGTTTTCTGACGTGCCCGACCCGGACGGCAGACCGGCGCGCGACATCTACATCGACTACTGGAACGAGCGCCAGGATACGCGCTGGCAGTACAGCCCCCATGACGGGCGCTATTACCGCTGGAACAGCGGCCTGCCGCACACCGACGCGGTCACCGGCGATCAGCTTTCGACAGACAACGTCGTGATCCTGGAGGCGCAGCACGTGGACCGGCCCGACATTTACGACAGCGAGATCGGCGGCATCGTGATCGAGACACAGCTCTGGGGGCGCGGCACCGCCTGGCTGTTCCGCGACGGCCTGTGGTATGAGGGCATCTGGGTGCACTCCCGGGGACGATCCGGCCTGTGGCTGCTCTTCCCGGACGGTGAGACGCCCATCCACCTCAAGCCGGGCCAGACCTGGATCGAGATCGTGCGCCCGGTGATGTACGGCGTGACGATCAGCGAGCAGTCGGTCGATGCGCAGGCGACGGCACGGGCGATCTACGCCACACAAACCGAGACATTCGCGGAGACGGCGACGGCCGTCGCGCCTTATGTTACACCTACCCCGGTCACGCCGACGGCCACGCTGGAAGTGATTCCCTGATGGGCCTCATGCCGTTCGGCGTGCAAGACTGTTGGCGAGAATGGTTGTTGTAGGAGCGGCGCTTGCTCGCCACCATAAGCCCCTATCCCCCGGCCCCCTTTCCCCACCCGAGGTGGAGAAAGGGGGAGGCAAGCGGGCCTAATGGGGCCGTAGAAGGTGCAGGGCCAGAGGTTACGACGTGAGACCCAGGCACGCGAAGGATGCAGACGATCTGCTAGCTGGCCGCTGACAGCAATGCCGCCAGGAGGCATGAATGCGCCAGGTGTGGATTACCAAAGCCGGTCCGCCGGACGTGCTCCAGGTCCGTGACGCCCCGTCGCCCGAACCCGGTCCGGGCGAGGTGCGGATCGCGGTCGAGGCGTGCGGCGTGAACTTCGCCGATATCGTGGGCCGGTTGGGAATCAACGTCGATGCCCCTCGTATTCCGTTCGTGCCCGGCTACGAGGTGGCAGGGCGGATCGAGGCGGTGGGGCAGGGGGTAGACCCGGCGTGCCTGGGGACGGATGTGATCACCCTGGTGAGCTTCGGCGGCTACAGCGAGCAGGTGTGCGTCCCTCTCGACCAGACGTTTCCTCGACCGGCGATAATGCCGGTCGAGCAGGCCGCCGGGTTCGCGGTTGCCGCCCTGGCCGCGTATGCCGGGCTGGTCGTGATGGCTGGCGTCAGGCCGGGCGATCACGTGCTGATCCACGCCGCGGCCGGGGGGCAGGGCCTGGCGGCGGTCCAGATCGCCCGGATCGTTGGCGCGACGGTCTACGGCACGGCGTCGGCGTCCAAGCACGACTTCCTGCGCGAACACGGTGTGGATTACCCGATCGACTACCACACGACCGACTTCGAGCGCGAAGTGAAGCGGCTGACCCATGGGCGCGGCGTGCAGATCGTGCTGGACTCCATCGGCGGGCGGTCGTGGCTCAAGAGTTACCGCGCGCTGTCGCCTGCCGGACGGCTGATTATCTGCGGCGTCACGGCGATGGCACCCGGCCAGCGGCGCTCGCTGTGGGGACTCGCCCGGTTCCTGTTGTCAATCCCGTGGCTCAAATTCAACCCCGTCACGCTGGCCAACGATAATAAGGGTGTGGTGGGAATCAACCTGGCGCATCTGTGGGACGAGCGGGCGATGCTCCACACGTGGGCCGAGCAGCTCCTGGCGTGGTATAGAGAGGGTAAGCTCACCGTGCATGTGGATCGTGTCTTCAGGTTGAGCGAAGCAGCGGATGCGCACCGCTACCTTCAGGAGCGGCGCAATATCGGGAAAGTGATATTGAAGCCGTAGGAGCGAGAAGCAGTTTACGAGACGGTCAGCAGGCGCGCCACAGACCGGGTGAAGACATCCAGATCGACGGGTTTGGCCAGGAATCCATCCGCATTGAGTTGGTAGGCCAGCTCCGCGCCGTTGGGATGCGCTGAGACCACCAGCACGCGCGTCTTTTTAAGCTCGTCGGTGCTGCGGATGAACCCCAGCACGGCGTCCCCGGCAGCCCAGGGCATCATCAGGTCGAGAATGACCAGGTCCGGCCTATAATGAGCGGCCTGATACAGCGCGTCCACGCCGTTCAGCGAGCTGTACACGTCATAGCCTTGCCTTTTCAGCACCATTTGCATCAAAGCCTGGAGTTCCTGGTCATCTTCAACGATCAGTATCGTCGCCATAGCCTCACCAGTCCCAACCGATGCATTACCCCCATCCCCCTTCATTGTACGTTCACACAACCACGCTGACAAGCCGACACCCACAAAGATAAAGATTTTCGTACAATCAAGGTGGGCGGTCTTCTCGGGGTGGAATGCGGCGCGTGGTCGCCAGACCAGCCCTCCTTTCTCCATCTTGTGGGGGGACAGCGGGCCTTTTCAGGGGTAGGTTGTTAACGGTTGGCTGCGCGGTTTACCCCTGTCCCCCAGTCCCCTTTCCCCAACCGAGTTGGAGAAAGGGGGAGCAGCAGTGCGTTTCCCCTCTCCGCGAAGCGGGGAAGGGTCAAGGAAGGGGTCAAAAAACCGTTAAGTCGCCAGCCTTATCATGAAATACCTACCCCTGAAAGAGGGCCGGGGAAGGGATAAACACCTGAGAATCCGGCTTCCATAAAATACCTGCCACTGAAAGGAAAGGAGGCCGGATGACAGGGGCTTGATCGGGCGATCACGCTATTTTGCCGTGCTGCCTCCTGCTGGGCGCTACTTCTTTCGGGCCGGGAATCGGCTCAGCACCGTCACCGGGTTGGGGACGACCGTCTTGTCGCCGATGCCCAGTTCGCTGACCGGCTTGCCCGCTCGGATGCTGTCTGAACCTGCGAAGACATACAGCAACGTCCCTTCGTCGGCGTGGGTGAGCTTGAGATACGCCTGGCCCAGCGAATAGCCGTCAGAGTCGATGCTGCACGACGTGACGGCGCCGACCACACGCCCGCGTCCGTCTACCAGCGGATCGCCGGGGTGCGGCGCGCGCATCCCTTTGCCCTCCAGCCGGAAGCGCGTCACCACGGCATCGCGCACCGCTTCGTGCGCGACATACGCCCGCCTGCCAACGAAGAACGGCTTCCACACCTTCACGTAGTTGCCGAAGCCCGCATCTGCCGGGTTCAGGGCGAGATCGCCTGCCAGCTCGTGCCCGTAGAGCGGGAGACCCGCCTCGGTGCGCAGGCTGTCACGCGCGGCCAGCCCGACCGGGGTCGCACCCGCCTCGGCCAGGTCCTTGAACAGCGCCGGGGCCTGGTCGGGGTTGACGAACAGCTCATACGCCACGCGTTCGCCGGTGTAGCCGGTGCGCGCTACGACGAGGTCGTAGCCGCCGAGCACCGCCCGCGTGACACCCGCCCAGGGCAGCGCCTTGACCCGCGCCCGGTCTGCCCCGTCGCCGTGCAGGCTGAGCAGGATGTCGCGGCTGCTGGGTCCCTGGAGCGCGATATCCACGCGGCGCTGGTTGCCCAGGACCGGATCGCGCAGGTCGCGCATCATACAGTCGGCCCGCCCCCGCACCCGGACGTGAGGGCGGTCGGGATCGGCCTGGACGTCGCCGCGCTTCAGACGGGTGAGCCACGCCCAGTCCTTGTCGTCGTTGGACGCATTGACCACCATGATGAAGTAGTCCTGCGCCAGCCGGTAGACAAAAATGTCGTCAATCGGGATGCCGTCGATGCCGAGCAGATAGCTGTAATGGGCCCTGCCCGGTTCGAGCGCGGCGACATCGTTCGCCGTGACGGCGTCGAGGAAGGCCTCGGCGTCCCGGCCTGTGAAGTCGAACACGCCCATGTGCGACACGTCGAACAGGCCCGCCCCGGTCCGTGTGGCGGCGTGCTCCGCGCCCACCGAGGTGTACCACACGGGCATGTCGTACCCGGCGAAGGGCACCATCTTCGCGCCCAACTCCTTGTGCAGGGCGTGGAGACTCGTCGTCTTGAGCGGGGGGTTCTCCGGCTCCGTCCAGGAGAAGACGGGCAGCGCGGCGCCAGTTGGGCCGCCGTACTGCGCGCCGCGGCACCCGACAAAGTAGGCCTTGCCGGGTTCGTAACCGCTGCCATTCGCGGCCCAGTCGGCGTTCAGGTCCCAGGCGTCGAAACCGTTCATATCCGGTAGCTTGTTCAGCAGGCTGACGCTCACCGGACCGGGCACTTTGCCGTAGAGGTCTACTGGATCGAACCGGACGAACCCATCCGAGAGCGTGCGCAGCCACGTCGCGATCTGTTCGGCATTACGCTCGACGTGCAGGTGATACACGTCGTCGTATACCTTGTGCACAATGCCCCGCGAGAGCGGCGATCCATCCGCCGCCAGCACCCATGTCGGCTGGTACTGGTGATCGCCGAGCGCGAGCACGTCGCTGGTCAGCGCCGTATCCAGGAACCTCCCAGCTTCCGGGCCGTAAATGTCGATGGTGTACCAGCCCCACCGCGCGTCGGCATACTCCGGAAGCACGCGGAAATGCTCCGCTGCCGCGTCCGCCTCTTTTGGGTAGCAAAACGGCACGCACGCCAGCAGCACATCCGCGAGGATATCGGCCAGCCGGTCGATCTCCGGCTCGCGGAAGCCGCGCTGTGTCACCCAGGGCGTGCCCAGGCGGATGCCTGTCGCCCGGAACGGCGACTCGTCGCCGGGGATCGTGTTGCGGTTGCAGATGATGCCCGCCAGGTCGAGGATGCGCGCCACCATGTCCCCGCTGAGCGGGGTGCCATCCGATCCCGGCACCGATTTGCAGTCGACCAGCAGCAGGTGAGTATTCGTGCCGCCGTGAGGGATGCGCAGACCGCGAGCCGCCAACCGCTCCGCTAGGCGGCTGGCGTTGGCCACGATCTGGCGCTGCAACTCGCGGAACTGGTCGGTCTCCGCCAGCTTGAACGCTACCGCCATGCCCGCTATTGCGTTGACGTGCGGCCCACCCTGCTCGCCGGGGAAGACAGCGCGATCCAGCTTCCTGCCGATCTTCGGATCGGTGGTCATCAGCACCGCGCCGCGCGGCCCGGCCAGGGTTTTGTGCGTGGTGAAGCTGATCACGTGGGCGTGCCCGACCGGCGAGGGAAACACCTTCGCCGCGAGCAGGCCGGAGACGTGCGACACATCCGCCAGCAGGTACGCGCCGATCTCGTCCGCGATGGCGCGGAACCTGGCCCAATCCGGGGCATAGGGGTACGACGTGAATCCGGCCACGATGATCTTGGGGCGCGCCTGGAGCGCCAGTTCGCGAATCTGGTCGTAGTTCAACCGCTCGGTTTCCGGGTCCACCTTGTAGCTGACCGCGTGGTAGACGATCCCGCTGCGGTTGACCGGGCTGCCGTGGGTCAGGTGACCGCCGTGCAGCAGGTCGAGGCCCATCAGCGTGTCGCCGGGTTCGAGCAGGGCGCTATAGACAGCATTGTTGGCCGGTGCGCCGCTCAACGGCTGCACGTTGACCCACAGCTCATCGGGGCCGACCGTGTCGGTCGCGAACAGCTCCGCCGCACGACGGCGGGCGAGGCTTTCGGTGATGTCGGCAAACTCGGTCCCCTTGTAGTAGCGGGGATCGGAATAACGGCGGTATTCGGCCAGCCGGAGGTCGACATCCAGGATTT
>Ga0335070_10007595_pt1 | contig 12710 bp, 11 predicted proteins | sample Lox_Sample_13_FD_206722 | JGI IMG/M metagenome (GOLD analysis project Ga0335070, IMG submission 206722) | Soil microbial communities from Loxahatchee National Wildlife Refuge, Florida, United States - Lox_Sample_1.3 | ecosystem: Environmental > Terrestrial > Soil > Wetlands | place: USA...
CGATCTGGCCATGGGTCCGGGCCGCGCAGACGAGGCCCCGGGTCTCCTTCGCCCGCCTGAGGAGGATGGCGAGGAGCCGGAGGAGCTTCTCCTCGAGGAGGGCGAGGCTCTCCCGGAGCTGGAGCCCCGTCGCCGTGTCGAGGATGTCGTTCGAGGTCGCCCCGAAGTGGACCCACCGCCCCGCTTCACCGCATTCCTCTGAGAGGGCCTTCACCACCGCCATCATGTCATGGTGGATCTCGGCCTCGATCTCCTTCGCCCGGGTGAGGGAGGCCTTCTTCGCCCCTTGCGCGATGGCCCGGGCATCCTTCGCCGGAATGAGCCCGCAGGCTGCTTCGGCCGCCGCGAGGGCGGCCTCTGCCCTCACGATGCACGCGAACCGGTGCTCCTCGGTCCAGACCGCCCGCATCCCCGGGGTCCCGTAGCGCGAGTCGATGGGGTGGATCGCCATGCAGAGGTCTTTCGCCTGCAAGAGTAAAAAGGAGACGGGGCGATAGATATGGTACAGATGGACCCGAAGGACCCCCTCGCCGCGTACTTCCCGTACGACACCTACCGCCCCTACCAGCGGGAGATGCTCGACCTGGTGGCCGGGACGGCGAGGGAGGGGGGGATTGCCATGATCGATGCCCCCACCGGGAGCGGGAAGTCCAGCGTCGTCTCGGCGCTCCTCGCGGAGCGGCGGGGGAGGACGGTGGTCATCGCCGTCCGGACGGTCTCCCAGCTCGCCACCTTCGTCCGGGAGCTCACCCTCGTCCGGGAGAAGCAGCCGGGGCTCCGGTTCGCCTACCTCATCGGCAAGGGGCAGATGTGCCGGCTCGGGGGCGGAGGGGATGTCTACCGCCGGTGCGAGGGGCTGAAGTCCCTCTCCACCACCCTCATGCGCGAGCGGGCCGAGGCAGGCTCCCTCGTCCCGGCGAGGGACCATTTCATCAGGCAGCAGATCCGGAAGACCTCGGCGGAACGTCCCTTCCTCTGCCCGCCCTTCATCCACAGCCGGTCCTACTCCCGGGAGGAGGGGGCCGGCCTCCGGATGGTCCCCTCCACGGCCCTCCGGACGAGGGCCGAGCGGGTGAGCAAAGAGACGGTCTGGCCCGAGCAGCTCGCCGCCGCCTCGGGTGACTGCTGCCCGTACGAGGTGATGCTCCAGGCTGCCCGGGGCGCCGATGTCATCCTCATGAACTTCTACCATGTCTTCGACGATGCCATCCGGGAGCAGCTCTACCTCCAGCTCGGCATCGCGGCAGGGGAGGTCCTCCTCCTCGTGGACGAGGCCCACAACCTCGGGGACGCGGTCCAGTCCGTCCAGTCGGTGTCCGTGGGGGAGAAGGACCTCGAGGGGGCGGAGTCGGAGCTCCAGCGGCTCCGCGGGAAGGTCCGGTCCGCCGAGGCCGCGACCCGGGTCTTCCCCCAGGTGCGGCGGTTCATGGAGCTTCTCCGGGCCTCCCGGGAGGGCGAGGACTGGTTCGACCCCGCCATCTTTGAGCGTATGGTGGTGCAGGGGTCCCTCTACGCGAACATGGCGGCCATCGTGGACGACATGCTCGAGGTCTCTGACGCGATCAAGGAGCGGAACCTGAAGGCCGGCGAGTTCCGGGAGAGTGCCGTGGAGCGGCTCACCACCTTCCTCTACCGGATCTTCCTCTCTGCCCATGACCCCGCCTATCTCACCGTCTACCGCCGGGACGAGGAGGAGGTCATCCTCGAGGTGCGAAACATCGACCCGCAGGCGAAGATCCTGGAACTCGCCCGTTCTCATGCCGCAACCATCCTCATTTCGGGCACCCTTTCCCCGGTGGACTCCTTCCGCCGGCTCTATTTCGGGGACGAGCAGGTCGCGACCCTGACCCTCCCGAATGCCTTCCCCAGGGACCACCGGAGGATCATCGGGGCAAAGGACGTAACCACCCTCTACAGCATGCGGGACCAGGCGGGGAACAGCCAGCGGATCGAGAGGTACATCACGGAGTTCGCCCGGCTCCCGGGAAACCTCGCTGTCTACTTCCCTTCGTACCAGGTCCTCTCCTCCTTCGTGGACCGGTGCGCGGGGTCCATCCGGGGCAAGGAGGTCATCATCGAGCCCCGGGATACGGGGGATGCCTCGGCCGCGCTCCGCGCCTTCCTCCGGCTCCCGTCGGAGGGGAAGGCCGGGGTGATCTTCGCCGTCTGCGGGGGGAAGTGGAGCGAGGGCCTCGACTACCGGGGGGAGCTCCTGAAGGGGGCGATGGTCGTCGGCCTCCCCCTCGCGCCCTTCACCCGGGTCCGGTCCATGGTTATCGATTACTTCAGGCGGAAGTTCGGGGACGAGGGGGAGTTCCTCTCCTACACCCTCCCGGCCATGAACCGTGCGCTCCAGGCACTTGGGAGGGTCATCCGGGCACCCGAAGACCGGGGATTTCTTGTATTCTGCGAACAGAGATTCCTTGAACCCCAGATCCGGGTTGCCCTCCCTGCCTGGATCAGGGAGGAGATGGTGGAAACGATGCTGGACGGGTTCGGAAGCCTGGTGAAGCGATGGCGGTGACAACGGGATCGGAGGCCTTCGGGCTCTGGGTGGTGACGGTGAGCTGGCAGGGGAACACGGTGTACCGGGTGCATCTCGGGAGGACCGGGGAGGAGGGCCCCGTCCACCCCCTGATCCACCGGTACCTCACCGGGCACGAGGTGGACCTCTCGGGCATCGCCTCCCCCGCGGATGAGATGGGTGGGGTGAACGGCGCCATCTACCGGGTGGTCCGCGGGGTGGGGTACGGGGAGACGGCGACCTACGGCGAGATCGCGGCGGAGGTCGGCACCTCGCCCCGGGCGGTTGGCCAGGCCATGGCACGGAACACCACCCCCCTCGTCATCCCCTGCCACCGGATCGTTTCGAAAAACGGCCTCGGCGGCTTCACCCCGGACCTCGGGATAAAGCGGGACCTCCTCGCCATGGAGCGCTCCGTCTGCCAGGGGCGGAAGAGAAGGGTTTAACCCGGGATCGACCATACCTCAGGAGCTACCATGCCGGCACGCCTTTTCATGGCAGGGAGCGGGGGATCACCCCCCGGAGGGCCCCGGGTGCCGGCCCGATACCCCGCGGGTGGTCCCTGATGAGGTCGGCCATCGTCCTCGTGGGGGGTGAGGCGAGGCGCGCCGGCGGCCGGGAGAAGTACTTCTTCCTGAGGGACGGAAAGACCTTCATCGAACACATCCTCTGGACCCTCGGGGGAATCGTCGATGAGGTGGTGCTCGCCGCGCGGGACCCGGCCCAGTGCGAGCGGTTCCGGCATCTCGCAGGGGTGAGGTGCGTCTCCGATATCAGGAAGGGAGTGGGCCCAATGGGAGGACTCCACGCCGGCGTCCTCGAGGTGAAGGGCGACCTCGTGGCCGTGGTCGCCTGCGACATGCCCTGCATCAATGCCCGGGTCCTCGGGCACCTCTTCTCCCTCATGGATGACTACGACGCCGTCATACCCGCCTGGAACCCGGAGATGCTCGAGCCCCTCCATGCCGTATACCGGCGCACGGCCCTCCTCGCGTACCTGGAGGAGCCTGGCCACCGCTCCCTCAGGGAGATGGTGAAAGGGATGCGGGTCCGGTACGTGGAGATCGAGGACCTGAGGAAGATGGACCCGGAGCTCGCGACCTTCATGAACATCAACAAGATCGAGGAACTGGAGGAGATGAAGAAAAGGCAGGAAGGGACCGGGGATTAACCGCGGGCCTCAAGGTTCTCTCCCTGTTCCACTGCGATCAACGTATCAGGTCCTTCCCAACGGAGAAAGCCTTCCCGAGGAGCTTCCCGATCCCGTAGTACTCCTGCCTCGCCGAGTCGTAGACAAAAGGCCTGACCCGGCCCATCTCCGGCCTCCCGTCGGGGCCGATGACTGCACGGTCCACCCGTACATCGAGGATCTCCCCGACGAACTGGGTATGGACCCCGAGCTCGTAGGCATGGAGAAGCCGGCACTCGAGCACGACGGGGAACTCGTCCACGTACGGGGCATTCACCTTCGATCCCTTCATGGGGGTAAGGCCCGAGGCCGCGAATTTGTCGGTGTCTTTCCCCGAGGCCATCCCGAAGAAGTCGGCCTCCCGCACATGGTCCTCCGAGGGGATGCTCACGGTGAAGGCCTTGTTCGCCATGATGTTCCCATGGCTGTACCTGGGCCTCTGGAGGGACACGGCGGCGCAGGGGGGGCTCGAGCAGCAGATCCCCGCCCAGGCGGCGGTCATGACATTCGGTCTCCCTTCCCGGTCATAGGTCCCGATGACTACCACCGGGTGGGTATAGAGGAGCGTCCTCGCCCCGAGCGACTGCTTCATGCGAGATGCATGGGTACCCCCGGGGTATGAAGGTGTGGGTCGGCCCTGCTTCTCAGACCCTCTTCTCCCCGGTCTGCCTTCCGAAGGGGCCGAGCCGCTCCTCGAGGGCTGCTCCGATCGCCCCGATCGCAGCACGGGTGACCTCTGCCCCCGGGAGGTCGAAGACCGGCGATCCCGCTTCCTCCGCTTCCTGCACGGCGGGGTCGAAGGGGAGGGTCCCGAGAGGCAGAATCCCGAGGCCAGAGAGCCGGGAGACAAAGGGCTCCCCCCGGCCGTCCCGGACCTTGTTCACGACGCCGAAGACGCGGGTGATCCCGAGGTCCCGGGCGAGCCTCGCGATCTGCGCCGCCGCCTCCACCGACTTCACCGTCGGCTCGGTGACAACGAGGAGGGCCTCGACGGTCCGGGTCGTTCCCCGGCCGAGGTGCTCCACCCCGGCCTCCATGTCCATGACGAGGAGGTCCGCGGTCCCCGAAAGGTGGTCGACGAGCCGGCGGGCGAGGGCGTTCGCAGGGCAGAAGCAGCCCCCGCCCCCCGTCCGAATGGACCCGAGAACGAGGAGCCGGACGCCGTCCCGGCAAGGAATCCCGAACCGGCCGGGGATGTCGTCCACCTTCGGATTGATCTTAAAGACAACCCCGCCGCCCTCCGCGGGAGCCCCCGTCCTCTCGAGGATGAGGTCCTCCATCTCCACGAGGGGGGTGATGGACCCGCCCTCCGGGGGCCTGCAGGCGAGGGACGAGGCGAGGTTCGGGGACGGGTCCATGTCGAGAGCGACCACCCGGTAGCCCCTGGCCCCGAACGTCCGGGCGAGCCCTGCCGCGATGGTGGTCTTCCCGACGCCGCCCTTCCCCGTGACCGCGATCTTCACCATGATCCTTCTCCCATACCATGATGAGCCCCGAACTTAAATGGAAGGTATCTGCAGGCATGCCGGCCCGGAAGGAACCAGCCCGGCCCGGCTCTGCCCGCATCAGGGAGCAGGTGCAGGGGATGGGGGAGCTGATCATCCTCCCGGGCGGGAGGCGGAGGCCGCTCGAGGCAGGGAAAACGATCCTCTCCCAGCTCCAGGCTTTCTCCGTGCCGGTCACCGCCCTCTGCGGAGGCCGGGGGGAGTGCCGGGCCTGCGCCGTGACGGTGGAGGCCGGCCGGGAACTCCTCTCCCCGAGGACACCGGTCGAGGAGTCGGTGTTCCGGGACCCCCGCCAGCGCCTCGCCTGCCAGGCGGTGGTGGACCGGGCGGAGGGGACCATCATCGTGGAGCTACCCCGGTACCCGCGGTACTCCATCGTGGAACGCGGCCTGCGCCCCGCCGTCACCTTTTCCCCCCTCGTCAGGGTCGCGGGAGGCCCGGGCGCCCCGTCGGTGGTCTGGGGGCAACGGGTCCTCGGCCCCTGGGAGGGGGAGGTCTTCGGGGTCGCCCTCGACATCGGGACCACCACCCTCGCCCTGCGGTGGCTGGACCTCGGCGATCCGGAGAACCCGGACCGGTTCTCCGCCTCGGTCCTGAATCCCCAGGTCCGGTTCGGGGACAATGTTATCGACCGCATCCGTTATGCCACGGAGGTCCCGGGAGGCGCCCGGCACCTCCAGTCGGTGGTCATCGGCGCGGTGAACACCCTCCTCTCCTGCGGCGCGGTCCGCCCCGATCATATCTACGAGATGACGGTTGCCGGAAACAGCGTGATGCGCGACCTCTTCCTCGGGCGACCCGTCGGGGGGCTGGGGGCCTTCCCCTTCGAGCCGGTTTCCACGGGCGCGGAAAACGCGGCCGCAGGCGACCTCGGGATCGCCATTCACCCTCGGGGGAATGTCTATGCCCTCCCCCTCATCCGCCACTTCGTCGGGGCAGACACCCTCGCCCTCATCCTTGCCACCGGCATGCACCGTGTGGAGGAGGCGTGTATGGCCATCGACATCGGGACGAACACCGAGATCGCTCTCGGGAACCGGGATGGCATCCTCGTCACCTCCTGCGCCTCGGGGCCGGCCTTCGAGGGCTCGGGGATCGCCTGCGGGACCGGCTCGGTGGAGGGGGCCATCCAGCGGGTCGCCATCGGCGACGGGGGAGAGGTGTCCCTGGGAACCATCGGCGACGAGCCCCCCGTGGGGATCTGCGGGTCGGGGCTCATCGGCGCCCTCGCCGCCTTCCTCGAACGGGGGATCATCGACCGGGCGGGCAGGTTCACGGGCGGGCGCGAGCGCTTCACCCTCGCCGGGGGGGAGCGGGCCGTCTACCTGGACGGGCGCGACCTCGACAACCTGAAACTCGCCAAGGCCGCGGTGGCGGCGGGGGCGCGGGTCCTCCTCGGGAGGGCCGGCGTGGAGCCCGGGGACATCTCCCGGCTCTTCCTCGCAGGCGCCTTCGGGACATACATCGACGTTGGCGCCGCGAACCGGATCGGGATGCTTCCCGCGGTCCCTCACGAACGGGTGGTGAAGGTGGGGAATGCCTCTGTCGAGGGGGCGGCGATGGTTCTCCTCTCGCAGGAGAGCCGTGCCGGGGGAGAGGAGCTTGCCCCGCGGATCGCCCACGTGGCCCTCGAGCGGGACCCGGCGTTCCAGGACCTCTTCGTGGAGGAACTGGAGTTTCCGGGCGACGAGTTTTAGCTCGGACTGTATGGTGACATCATGGTGTCCCCGAACAAGCCCCTCCGCTGATAGGTGGGACGGCAGAATATCAAGGTAACATTACGTCGACGAGTCCTTCCTTAACCTTACTCTTCCACCAGCAATCTCCACCTTCCCCTCTTCGGCAAGCTCCGCGAGGTAAAGATCGACGGTCCTCCCCGTGGTGCAGCCCTTCACAGGCCCCTCCCACTGGACCTGTGGAGAGACCACCCGGGCCTTCAGCTCGTCAACGGCCATTTCTCCCCCCGCGGTCGCGAGGGTGCGGAGCATGAGGTCCTTCGTCGTGGGGAGGCCGGCCGACGAGAAAAAGGCATCCTTCAGGAGGTCCCCCGCCTCCTGCATGACGGGGTACAGGGGGTCCATCTCGGCGAGGCAGCAGTGCTCCGCCTCCTCGTTGTGATGCTCCTCGTAGCAGCGCCGGAGGATGGTGTCAGGCTCGCAGGGGAGGCCCTGCAGCTTCGCCGCCGCGGCCGAGGCCGTGCCGCAGGGTGTGTCCCGGAGGACCGTGATGGCGGTGATCCGGCGGGTGGCCGGATCGACCGTGGCCCGGAAGGCCGGCCTGCCGAACTGCTCGGCGAAGGCCCGGACCAGATCGTTCCTGCTCCCGGAGAGGATGCAGAAGGGCTCGGGGAACTCGGCATGGATGCGGGACTCCGCCAGATCCTCCCCGATGGACCGCCTCGCATCAGGGGCCATCCCCCGGTCGTCGATGGCGAAGATAACCGCCCGGGCCCTCCATGACCGGGCAATCTCCGGGACGAGGACCCCGAGGGCCCCCTGGACGCCGAGGACGAGGAGGAGGTCGCACCGGGCCTCCGGGAGATCGAGAGGCAGGAATGCCGTCGGATCCTCCCAGATCTCCCCGGGCCGGGCCCCGCCGGGAACCTTCTCCGGGGTGAGCTCGTACACGGCGACGATCCGGTCCCCGAACCCTGCGAGAGAGATGTGGTTGATCATCTGCTCCCCGAAGGGGCCGGCCCAGAGGATGCCTATCTTCATGGGCCCGCCCCGGTGAAGGAGAGGCATTTCTTCAGGCCATCGACAGCGTCCCGGCCCCAGGCGTCCGCCCCGATTTCCCGGGCGAACTCCCCGGTCACCGGGTGGCCCCCGACGATGACCTTCACCTGCTGCCTGAGGCCTCTCCTCTCGAGCTCCTCGAGCACCTCCCGCATGGCAGGGAGCGTGGAGGTGAGGAGCGCCGACAGGGAGAGGATATCGGGCCGGTGCCGGGCCACGGCATCGGCAAAGACCTCCCGGTCCACGTCGACCCCGAGGTCGATGCAGGAAAAGCCGTTACTCTCGAGGGTAACGGCGAAGATCATCTTCCCGATGTCATGGACGTCCCCCTTCACCGTCCCGAGGACGACGAGGCCTTTCCCCCGCCCGCTCCTCGGGAAGCTTTTCTCGCCGCCAGGTGAGAAGCTTTTCTCGCCGCCAGGTGAGAAGTGGGGCCGGAGGATGGCGAGGGCCCGCTTCATGTTCCGGCCCGAGACGATGAGGTCAGAGGTGAAGTACCGGGTCGTCCCGGCCCCCTCGAAACCCCTCCCGATCTCCTCGAGGCCTGCCGAGAGCTCGCCGAAGATATCGTGGGGGTCCGCCCCTTCCCCGATCCTCCTCCCGCAATACTCCCTGATCCGCTCCCCCTTGAAATCGAGGAGGATGGAGAGGATCTCCCTTCCGTCGGTCACCGGCATCCCGTCCCCTTCCCCCTCTGCCCTACCGCGACGTCCATCCGGGGGTGTGGTCCTGCCCGTACCACTTCGCCTTCACGTACCCGGGGATGGCCGAGGAGTCCCTCGGGCCGACTACCACGTCCCATCCCGTAGCGTCCTCGATGTCTCCCTTCAGCCGGGCCGCGAGGCCGGGGATGATAAGGGTCCGGTGAGCGACCTTGTCCGCGATCCCCGAGCTCGCAATGACCTCGGCCACCTTCGCCGCCGTGAACTTCCGCCCCGCGACGGCCGAGTCCACGCTCATGCCCTCGGTGTCCACCACGAGGAGGTGGCAGTCCAGCTTCTCGATGTCCGAGAGGACCGTGTAGTAGGTGAGGGCGAAGTTCGAGGTGAGGAAAACGGGGGCCTCCTTGGGGTCGGGCTCCCCGAAGGTCCGGAGGCCGGGGTCGACACTCACGGGCCTGCGCGGGTCATTGTAGATGTTGTTCCGGAGCACGACGAGGGGGAGGGTGGACCATTTCGAGGCCGAGGAGACCATGAGGAGGTCCACGTACCGTACCACCATCATCGCCGCAAGGCAGGCCTCCTTCCACCGGACCACGTCCTTCCCCTCGTCGTAGAGCTTCTCCCAGAGGGTGGCCGGGGCCCCCGCGAGGGGGTACCCGAGGAGCTCGTCCTCCTCCCGGATGGCCGCGATCCGGATCTGGGTGAGGGCGCTCACCGTCTCCTGGAGGTCGCCCCGGAACCCGCAGCCGGGGTCGAGGACGAGGTCGTCCACCCCCATGACCCTGAGCGTCTTCACGATGGAGCGGAGCATGCGGATCTCATGGTCGTATACCCCGAGGGGGCACCGGTACCGGAGGGCGAGCTCCCCCATCTGCCTCCAGTTCTCCCTCGTCGCGGGATAGAGGAGCGGCCGGCGTGCCTGGACAAGCTTCACCCCCTCCTCGATGACGGCGGGGTTGTGGGCCCAGAGGACGAGAGGGAGCTGGGTGGACCGGGCCACCATGTCCACGAGCTTCGTAAACTTCTCCGGGGTGTCGTCCGCCGATCGGATGGCAATCGCGTCCAGGGTGAGGATCTTCCCGATGTACTTGTAGTGGAAGTAGTTGGTCTCCTGCACCCGCTTCATCACGGTCTCCGCCGGCATGCTGTCGTCCACCACGACTGCAATGGCCGGCGGGTTCGTGTACCGGAGCTCATGGCGCATGAGGACGAGGGCCCCGCCGACGGTGACCTTGTGGTCCCCCGTCCCGATGACCACCTCCCGCACAGGCGGGGCGAAGATCTCCCGGAGCCGGACGAGGTTCTCCCGGTACTTACCCTCGAGGAGGGGGGTGCACTCCCCGAGGGAGGCGCTCCGCTCGCAGAGCTGGACGGCGAAGCCCATGCAGGTCCTCGGCCCGCAGATCCCGCAGTTGGTCTTGGGAAGGAGGGGGTAGACCTTCATGGGGCCGATCTGCTTCATGGCCGGCTCACTTCCCCACCCCGATGAGCTCCCGGAATGTCGGCGGCGCCGATCCGCCCGAGAGCCATCCCACGATGTCCTTTACCGTGCTGGACGCACCGGGGTGGAGCATGATGAAGAGGTCGACCCCCGCGAGGAGGTAGGCGAGGCTCCCGGTGAGCTCCCACATGGGCCCCCGGAGCTCCCTCGGCCCGAGGGTGGGGTCGGTCTTCCAGGCCTCCCTCGCGCCCCAGGAGTTCGCGGTGCCAGCCGCCTGGGGCGACTGGAGCTCCCGGTCCCCCATAAGGGCGGCGAGCCGGATACGCTCGATGACGCTGTATGCGTACTCGAGGCCGTACCCGAGGGCCGCCGAGGTGGGGTCCATGATGATCTGGGAGGCCGGGATGAACTCCGAGAGGTTCCGGTTCAGCTCCTTCGCCTGGTTGATGTCGATGGGGGACCAGGCGAGGACGAGGTGCCCGTGGCGCTTCGCCGCCTCGGCGACGGGCCGCCACATGTCCAGGTTCGCCGAGGAGAGGAGCACCCGCTCCCCCTCGCAGACCTCGGCCACCTTCGGGAGGAGCCGGGCGTCCTTCTGGGGGTTCCCCGAGCCCCCGATGATGATGGGTACGTCCACGGCCTGGAGGAGATCCTCCACGAGCCGGGCTGCGTCGGCGACCGGGGTATCTTTTATGTACGGGTCGGTGCTCGTCAGGTCGAGGTCGACGAGGTCTGCCCCGTACTTCTTCACCCAGAGGCGTGCCCATTCGCAGGGGTCGTTGAGGGCGTCCCCGAAGAAGGCCCGGACGGGGAGGGGGAGGGGCGGGGCGGTGTCGAAGATGGAGCCCGCGATGATTGGCGGGTGGAGGGGGATCTCCTGGAAGGTGTGGAAGGCCGGGGCCCTCTCGCCTCCGATGGTGACCGGCCGCGCCCGGGTCCCGCCGTCCGCCCGCCCGGCGCCGAGGGTGACCTCGACGATGGAGCCCGGGTAGGTGCGGGTGGGGGCATGGTACTCGGCTTCGAGGAGGGCCTCGGGAGGGGCAAAGGCGAGCTCCTCGGCGAGGAGCCGTGAGAGGGCCGCCTTCCCCTCGAAGGAGAGGGTGAGCTCCTCCGCGGCGATGGCGATGTCCTGGAGCTCAACCTCCCCCGAGGCAGAGAGGAGCTCGAGGAGGACCCGGACCAGCTCCCCGTCACCGTCGCCCATCTCCTCACTCCTGCTTCTTCCGGATGATCATCCGCTCGGCATGGATCTTCACGTTCTTCAGCGTGATGCTCACGCTCCCGCCAGGGATGGTCACCGCGTTCTGCGGGGATGCCTGCAGCCTCACCGCCTCCTTCCCGGGGTTTTCAGCCGCTGCTGCCGGCGACTCCGGCGCCCTCATCCGGTCGATTACAGGGTGCCGGTGCTGCCTGAGAAACTCCACGAGGCCGTCGACCGTGGACACATCCTTCTCCGTGGCGATGGCGTCGTAGAGCTCCGGCGGGATGAACTCCTTCATCCGTTCCTTGAGCTCGGAGGGGAGCCACACGATCCGCTTCCACCCCCCGCTCGCGGCGAGGAACCTCGGTGACCGCATGTACTCGAAGGAAATGCCATGGAACCCGTCCACCTGCCTCCCGCCCGCCGTCGAGTCGGCGATGGCCCCGAAGGAGAGGCCCGTGGGGGTGGTCCCCCGGAACTCCCGGTGGACGATCCCGAGGCCGTCGCACTCGGGGACGAAGAAGGTGGTGCCCTCGAAGCAGCCGCAGGAGGTGTGGGGGTACCCGAAGGCCGTGTAGAGCTGGACCCGCTCGACGTTCCCGAGGGACCGCTCCTTGACCACCGCGTTCACCCCGGTGTACTCCCCGGTAGCGGCGTCCACGCACTCCCCCTTTTCGATCTCGAAGATGGGCCCCTTCGGGTCCACCCGGGAGGCGGCCCGGCCATCCATCCAGGAGATGGCCCCGCAGTTCGCGTACCGCTGGGGGGTGATGACGCAGACATGGGAGGGGGCGAAGGACTGGCAGAGGGTGCATCCGAAGAAGACCCCGACGTCATTGTCGGTCATCCCCCGTGTCCGGGAGTCCCGCTCCTCGAAGACCGCCCGTACCCTCCCGAGGCGCCGGCCGACCTCGGCCGGGTCGGTGATGAAGGTCACCTCCACGGCCTCGATGAGGGGGATGGCGCTCTTCAGGAGCCGGGCGAGGACGGTGCCGACGTGCCGAAGGGTGAGCCCCTTCTTCACCGACCGCTTGTCCACCCGGAGCCAGATGGCGTCCCTCTGGTTCAGGTGCATGTACCCCTCGATCCAGTTGGAGAAGTCATGGATGCGCCGCTCCATGACGCCGGCCATGTCGGGTTCCACTCCCTTCCCGGAGACGGCGATCTCGGTCCCGAAGGGAAGGCTTGAGCCCTCGGGGATCTCCCCGAGGTCCGGCCCGATGACGGTGATCTTCCCGTCCTCCACCTCGCCGGGGGGCTTTACCTCGAGGATCTCGTACTTGTCCGGCACGTGGGCGCCCCCGAACTCCACGTGCATCTGCTGCTTCCGGACCCGCTCACCCTCGAAGACTACCCCCACCTCGACCGGGATGTCCGAGAACATGCCCTCGCCCGCGCTCATCCCTTTTCCACCTCCTTTGCGATGGCGCGGAGGCTCTTCTCCCACTCCTCC
>Ga0335070_10007596_pt1 | contig 12710 bp, 18 predicted proteins | sample Lox_Sample_13_FD_206722 | JGI IMG/M metagenome (GOLD analysis project Ga0335070, IMG submission 206722) | Soil microbial communities from Loxahatchee National Wildlife Refuge, Florida, United States - Lox_Sample_1.3 | ecosystem: Environmental > Terrestrial > Soil > Wetlands | place: USA...
CTCAAGGAAATGGGCTACTCATCGAACGCGTCAAAAGAAATACTGAAATGGTACAAAGACAACTCCCCTAGCAGAAAGACATGAAAGGCGTTTACGTTCTGATCATAATCGTTGCCAAGAACATTTCTGTAAAGGTAGGAGCACTAGGCCTGATCGAGTTTAAGCATGGGCTCTATGCTTACGTCGGTTCTGCTCAGAACAACTTGAACAAACGCTTAGAACGTCACCAAAGGTTAGAAAAGAAAGAGTTTTGGCATATTGATTACCTGCTCGCCAACAAGCAGGCAAAAATCATGAAAATCTTCCACACGAAAGCGCCAAGATCTGAAGAGTGCAAGCTTTCGGCTCAACTGAGCAAGAACGGCAGGCCAATAGTCGGTTTTGGAAGTTCAGACTGCAATTGCACGAGCCACCTTTTCAAGATTCAAGAATATGAATTCTTAAAAGAACATATGAGAGAAACAGTTCTGGGGTCCTCTTGAGCAGAAGAATGTCGCATGAGCTTGGCTGGTGTGTCTGGATTACGGGTCTGCCTGGCAGCGGAAAGTCCGTCGTGTCTGATGCTCTTCTGAAGCTTATGAACAAGAAGCGTATTCACGTTCAACTTTTGTCTTCTGATGAATTGCGCAAAGTCTTGACTCCTAAACCAGATTATTCGTTGGAGGAGCGTGACACAGTGTACCGAACTCTTGTCTATATTGCTTACCTTCTTACCGCCAACGGCACCAACGTCATCATCGACGCCACGGGAAACCGCCGAAGCTACCGGGACGAGGCAAGGCGTCAGATTCCAAGGTTCATCGAAGTCTATCTTGAATGCCCACTGGAGATTTGCGTGGAGCGCGAGGTCAAACGCGTTAATACTCACAATGCTCCTAGTCGGATATATTCTAAAGCGTTTGAAGGGAAGGCTCCTACTGTTCCAGGGGTTGGCGAGCCCTACGAACCACCGTTGAAACCAGAAGTGACTATAAACACGATAAAGTGTTCGCCAACAGAAGGTGCCCGGCAGATCGTTAAAAATCTGTTATCTTGATTTACACACAGAACGAAGGTTCCAGTGTATTCACCTGTCTTTCACATAACTGATGACGGCATCTGCATGCTCTTTCGAAATTTTCGATTCTTGAAGGAGTCTCGCCGCCAATTGGGTGACTTCTGCCAGAGCATGAACTTTGTAGCCTAGCTTGGCGAGGTTCTCTTTTCCCCCTTGCTGTCTGTCGACTACAACAAGTATATGCTCGATTCGAGCTCCTAGCTGTTCAAGAGGTCTTATAGCTTCCAGCTTAGACGTACCTTCACTGATCACATCGTCGAAGAACAGTGCCGCATTACCTCTCCTCACCAGTGCTCCCGCTGTTCTTCCTGTTGCACCATAGGTTTTCTCTTCCTTCCTCACCACCACGCAGGGAAGGTTCGTGCGGCAGGCAATGCTGGGGAGGATCAGGGCTCCTTTGAGCTCGATCGACGCTAACAGGTCTATTTTGTTGTCAACTGTTATTTTCTGAACTTCTTCAGCGGCGAGGTCTGCTATTGTGCACAGGTCTTTTGGACTTGAGAGCAGACATGCGAGGTCGATATAGTAGGGGCTTTGGGCTCCAGACTTGATGGAGTAACTACCGAATTTCAGGCAACCCGAGCTATATAGTGCCTCTGCGACTCGTGATGTTTTGTCGGTCATGTGTCGTCCTCAAGAAGACTGAATTCTTGTAGATTTAACGTTTGTCAGTGTTTTCCAGCTCTGAAGATAAGAACAGTGAATATTCCAGAGCGGCCGCTACCGTAGAGTAATGTTTATAACTCATCGTCATTATTCCTAGAAGACGCGAGTCGGAAAACGATGGGACACCGCAAAACACACGCTCCTAGACATGGTTCTCTCGCATACTTGCCTAGGAAACGTTCTGAACGCTTACTTGCCAAAGTACGTTTTTGGCCTAAGATAGCATCAGAAGCGCCTCGCCTTCTGGGTTTCACTGGTTTCAAGGCGGGCATGACTCACGTTTTCACGATCGAGGACCGTAAACGATCGCCAGATTTCGGGAAAGAAGTCATTGTTCCAGCAACGGTCTTAGAAACACCACCTATGCTGGTCGGCGCCGTCAAGGTTTATGCTAAGGACCTAGATGGTCTGCACAGTTTGGCTGAAGCCTGGTTGAAAGAGCCTCCGCCAAGTTTGGGTCGGGTCTTGACCCTTCCAAAAGACTTTGGTACAGAAGAAGCTTTGAAAAAAGTCGAAGAAAACCTGCCCAAAGTCGCCAAAGTCCGTGTAATCACATTAACTCAACCGAAGGAAGCAAGTCTTGCAAAGAAGAAGCCAGACGTAGCCGAGGTAGAAGTCGGCGGAGGTACAGTACAACAGCAATTCGAGTATGCAAAAACTCTTCTGGGGAAAACTATAACCGCCGCAGAGATCTTCAAAGAAGGTCAGTTTGTCGACATCGCTTCCGTTTCAACAGGCAAAGGCTGGCAGGGGCCTGTCAAACGTTGGGGAGTAACTATTCTTCAGGCTAAGGGAAGAAAGACGAAAAGAGGTATTGCCACCCTGGGACCATGGAACCCGCACCACATAATGTACAGCATCGCCAGAGCTGGACAGATGGGCTACCACCAGAGAACGGAGTACAACAAGCGCATTCTAAGAATAGGTAAGGATGGAAAGGAAATCACACCGAAGGGTGGCTTTCTGAGGTACGGCATAATCAGGGGTCCATACATGCTTCTTGCGGGAAGCGTTGCGGGCACCGAGAAACGACCGATACGACTTCGTTATCCTGCTCGACCACCGAGGAGCGTTGCGGAAGAACCACCCCAAATAACTTACGTGTCGCTTGAATCGCCGCAGGGAAGATGACTGGGTGAGCCCTGATGGTCAAAAGGACGGTTAAGGTCTTCAATCTCGAAGGAAGGGCAGTGGGGAAAATTGAGCTTCCCCCGCTTTTTGCAACTCCGCTTCGACCAGACGTGATTAAGCGAGCTGTCCTAGCGATACAATCGAAAAGGGTTCAGCCACAAGGGAGAGATCCTATGGCTGGCAAGAGAACGACCGCTGAATCCCAAGGAACAGGTTCAGGTCAGGCAAGAATACCCAGACGCAAAGGAGGGACCTCAAGGGCCGCCTTCGCTCCTGGAACAGTTGGCGGTAGGGCGGCACATCCGCCTCTTTCCGAAAAGAAGATCGTCAGAAGAATCCCGAAGAAGGAGAAGCGATTGGCCCTACTTTCCGCGATAGCGGCGACGGCTTCCAAAGAAACAGTAGCCAAAAGGGGTCACAACATCGAGGACGTTCCGCAGATCCCGCTTATTGTCACGCCTGAGATTGAAAGCTTACAAAAGACGAAGGAAGTTGAGGAAGCTCTAATTAGACTTGGAGCGTTGTCTGAGATTTTTCGCGTTAGGGAAAGCCGAAAAGTACGGGCAGGAAGAGGCAAGAGCAGAGGACGCAAGATGAAGCAAAGCGTTGGACCGTTGATCGTGGTAGCCGAGAACAAGGGGATCATTGAAGCTGCGAACAACATTCCTGGAGTCGACGCCGTCTCGGTGACAAATCTCAACGCAGAAATGCTTGCTCCTGGCACACACGCAGGAAGACTAATCGTCTGGACGAGTGATGCAATCGAGAAGCTCGGTAACCTGTATGGTCAAGGAGGACACGCCTAATGGACCCGTATAACATCATTCTTTATCCGTTGATGACCGAGTCTGCCAGTTTATTAGTAGAGAAAGAGAACAAAATTGTGTTTATGGTTGATTTGAAAGCTGGAAAAAGCGACGTTAAGAAGGCGGTGGAACAGCTCTATGAAGTGAAGGTCCAGCACGTCAACATGCAGATAACTCCTCGCGGAGAGAAGAAAGCTTTCGTGAAACTGCATCCTGATTACAAGGCAGCTGACATCGCCATTAGACTTGGAATACTATAAGCTTGGTGGATTGACTGATGGGAAAGAGGATTCGTGTTCAGAGGCGTGGACGTGGTGGATCAACATTCCAAGCTTCAACGCACAAGAGAGTTGCCCCAGCAAGGTACCCTTCAACCAAAGTGAAAGAAGGCTTTGAAACCGCATTAAGCGGCGTTGTTGAACAGTTAGTTCACGACCCTGGAAGAGGGACACCGTTGGGGTTGATAAGATTCGAAAGCGGAGAGACGTTCTACACAGTTGTTCCCGAAGGCGTTTATGAGGGTAAACCGATTCAGTTCGGTGGAAAAGCAGTTGTTGACGTGGGGAACATACTTCCTGTCGGAAAGATCCCTGAGGGCACGATGATTTGTAACATAGAACTTCGCCCAGGAGACGGTGGCAAACTTTCGAAATCCTCGGGGTCGTATGCGACGGTTGTCACTCACACGCCTAATGGTACGATTCTTAAGCTTCCGTCGGGCAAGTCGAAGTATGTCGCAGACTTCTGTCGGGCAACGATAGGTATTGTTTCAGGGTCGGGTCGCACGGACAAACCGTTCTTGAAATCGGGTACGAAATTCCATCTGATGAGGGCAAGAGGACGAAAGTATCCTAGGACCAGCGGACGAAAGATGGTTGCCGCAGTGCACCCGTATGGCAGTAGCAAGAGAAGCGCAAGGAAAGGCACGACGACTTCGCATGGAGCTCCTCCTGGACAGAAGGTCGGTCTGATTGCGGCTCGCGGCACTGGAAGGAAAAAGAAGAAAATAGCAAAGGAGTAAACGTTCACCGTTGCAGGCGCAATGATTAGGGTGGGTTAGAAATGCCGAAGGAATATATGTACCGTGGATTGAGTCTTAGCCAACTGCAAAGTATGTCGATGGACGAGTTTATTGACCTTCTACCGTCTAGACAGAGACGGAGTCTTCACCGTGGGTTGCAACCCGAACAAAGAATACTGCTTGAAAAGATCAGGCAGACGCGGGAAGAAATGAGGAAGGGAGGAAGCTCCTCAGTTAAGACTCACGTTCGGAATATGATAATACTTCCAGAGATGGTAGGGCTTGTTATCGGTGTTCACAACGGGAAAGACTTTGTTCAGGTTGAGATAAAGCCTGAAATGATTGGGCATTATTTGGGCGAATTCGCGGTCACAAACAAACCCGTTAGGCATGGAACTCCAGGTATAGGTGCCTCTCGCTCTTCGATGTATGTTCCTCTAAAATGATAGGTCAAGCTCCTCTAACGCGTGTAGTCGCCGTCGGAGGGCTTCTTTTCGATTGGCTTGTTTTCGGGAATCTGAGGCAACGGAATTGGTGGAGGAACGTTCAGCGTCCTTGATATAAGAACTGACTCGATGAAAGCAACGTTTGATACGGATTGAATGACAACTGGCGGCGGAGGCTTTTTTGCCTCATAATCATTGTATGCCTGTTCTATCTCGCGTTTTTCTCCGACAACATATGCTGTTCCCTTCAAGTTAATCTGAGCTACAGAAGGGTTATAGCTGATTGTCAGGATGAACGGAACTTCCAACGAATCATCCGGCTTCTTCTCCATGCTCGTCAAGTTGAGGTTCGTGCTGATGTGAATTTGAGGGAAGGGTTTTCGAAAATCTAGGAATCGTTCCGCAGAAATGTTGGATACAATAACGTTTACCCTTAGCATCTTAGGGACCATCAAGAACCTTGATCATCGGTCGATTTAAAGATGTTTATTCTTTGGCTGGTTTGTACCGGGTGAATCCGCAGTGCCCGCACGTGTACCTATTGCCGTGGTCAGCCATGAAATAGCCTGGTCCACACCGCTCGCACGTTGGTCGAAGTCTGACCGCCTTGTCTTGTTCAACCTTATAGAGCTTGAATATGCCCTTCTCCTCTTTCTTTTTCTTTTCAGGTTTTGGGGCTTTCTCTGCTTTCGGCGCTGGTTTTGCTTCTTCTTTCGGCACTTCCACTGGTGGCGCTTCTGGCTTTCTTACTTCTTTCTTAGGTTCCTCTACTTTCTTCGATGCTTCTTTCTTGTCGCTTTTCTTAGACATCTATTTCCTTACTCCTTCTTTTCCTCAGTTTTAGGAGGAGGAATGTTTCTCTTGACAATGTACTCAGGTTCTACGAGTTTCGCATTGTCAACCGTATCATAAAGGTTCGCTACACCAATCGCGATGTGCGTTCCCGACTTCGTGACAAATCGTTTCACAAAGACCAAGTCAACATTAGCCTTCAAAGCATCCGCAACTGCTTTTCTGATCTCTAATCTAGGCGGTGTGGAAGCTGCGGTGTGTTTGATTTGAAAACGCACTTCCTTACGCTTCAGAAGCTGATTCTCTTTTTCAGATATGATCTTGACTTCCATGATGTTTCCTCGTTGAGGTGTTGACTTTGATGCTACACACTCTTATTTAGCTTTTTGAGTTTTTCCCATTGACTTCAGGATTGCTTTGATCTCAGCTCTTTTTTCATCAGTCACTGTGACTACTACGATTCCCTCGTAGGGTTGACCGTAAACGACAAGCGCATTGTTAGGTGCATGGAGTATCGCGGGAAGAGTCAGGAGGTCTTCTTCTCCCTCTACGACCATTTTGACGCTTTGGGTTCCTCTGAGGGCATTCACAATTGCTCCCTCAGCTTCGTCCGTAATAGTTCCCTGCGGGTTCTTCACGCAGACGGTTTGGTCCGCAGCCAACCTGGCGGGTTCTACGCTTTTCCGCATGCACTTGTTGTCAACGATTGAGAGCCGAGGGGTGAAACCTTTTTTTGCCAGATTTCTGGAGACGGTGTCTCCAACAGAAATTACGGCTGAAGGTTTCTCGTCTTGAATCACTTTTCCGAGTATCTTCATTGTTTCAACAAATGAACCTCGGATCAGTATGCCCAACGGCTGTTTGAGTCTTGTGCGCAGTTCTGGCGTTAGATAGTATTCGATTGGCATTTCATCTGACTCTTAGCGCAAAGCGGCCCTTTTCTTTTATGTTCATGGCCTTTGCAACCTCAGAATGTTCAGGGTCAAAAACAATAATCAGTCCACTGAAATCGTCGGATAGGCTTGTCCCTTTGCACTTGGGGCAAACGTTTTCTCGTGTGAGGAAGTGGCAGTTAGTGCAGGCTTTCTCACTCACTTGTTTTCCCCTTCTTCTCTGTTGGTTTCTTTTCTGCAGCTTCTTTGATTTTCTGCAGATCAGTGTCTATCCATTCGAGCTTGCCCAAGAATGGTTGTCTTGCAGTAACGCCAATCTTGCCTGAACTTCCAGCTCTGCCAAGTGAAACTGCAGTTATGCGGACGCGAACTTGGTCGCCGCTCATGAGTCTTCTCTTGCTCTCCTTTCCCAGAAGAACTCCTTGTTTCTCATCGTACGAAATGAAATCGTCCATCAATTGTGAAACGTGAAGTAACGCGTCAATTGGTCCTATGCGAACGAACGCGCCAAAGTCGGCTATTTCAACAACTTCGCCTTCAACAACTTCTTGGATCTTAGGATAGAAGGTTAGCAACGAAAAGCTCACTTTATGGTAAGTGGCACCGTCTCCAGGGATGATTTTGCCGATTTGGCTCACTTTTACTTGTGTGACGGCGATGACATAACCCAGTTCCTCATCAACAACTCCTTCATACTTCGTCTTGACTTGTTGGCGTCCCACATCTTCCAGTGGATTGCCGAAGGTCTCAGGTGGTATGCGAATGGTATCTTCTCTTGTTACAAGTTTGAACAGGGGTCATAGCCTCCCGTCGATCTCTAGACGTGACTTTTGTCTCACATAGATTACTGGCACATTTATATCTCTTAGCCTGTTCCTTAACTGTCTGTCATTGGTGAAAACCGCATATTTCTGATTGCTGGCCACTTGAACAATTAGGTCGTCAACGGGGACCTCTTCTTTATGAGTGACCTTCAAAACCCTGCATTTTTTAGTTAGCCTCAAAGCGTTTTCTGCTTGTTTTCGCATTTTCAGCGAGCCTTGGGTTGAGATTCTTTCAAGTTCTTCAAGCGTGGGAGAAAGAAGGATGGGTTCAAAGTTTCTGTTCAAAATCTTCTTCATTTCTTCGAAAATGTCGATTTTGAATGCTAATGGAACAAAAAGGGCGTTTGTATCCAAAATGATTGCCGGGATTCTTCTTGTGGGTTTAGGCTTCACGGTCATTCTATAGTATCATTCCGAAACCGATTAGCCGCCATCTTCCCGCGATTTTTCTGCTTAGAGCGACTCTTGATCCTTTCTGGACACACACTGGTCGTGTGAGTTTTATTTGGACGCTGTTCTTTCTCACTGACGATACTTTGCCGACGGTGATGGCCGCGCCCACGTGTAGAAGGAGTGATTCGTTCATTGCGACTGCCTCGATTTTAGACAGTTCCTTCGTGCCTACGGCTCTCTCAAGAATTTTTGCCTCTAGGAGCAGTTCTGAAGTCGTTGGGGGAAGCATGTCGCGTTTTCCGGCGATGTTGCCGATGAGGCTGTCGGCTTTTGAGTATGAAGGGTCAAGAAGTGTTCCAACGCCCACTAGCCCGCCGCAGCGGGCTTCTGTCACGTTCTTTTGGCCCGCCTGCAGGCTTACGATTTCGCTGAACATTGGTTGATAAGTGTTTTTTCCTTCTACCACTGTTCCGGGTCTTATCTCTAGTTCATCGCCGACGTGGAGTTTTCCTTCAACGATGGTTCCACCTAGCACGCCGCCTTCCAGTTTGTCGACAGTTGTGCCAGGTTTGTTGGTGTCAAAGGAGCGAACTATGTACATGAATGGGGGTTTTGTTTCGTCTCTGTTTGGTGTCGGAATGAGCTGCTGTATTGCTTCAAGTAGAATGTCGATGTTTACTCCGCGTTGTGCTGAAATTGGAATTATCGGAGCGTTCTCGGCCACGGTTCCCTTCACGAAGTTTTTTATCTCTGCGTAGCTTTGGCGTGCCCTTTTTTCGTCAACGATGTCGATTTTGTTCTGAACGATTATTATGTTTTTTATGCCGATGGCGTCTGCAGCTGCCAAGTGCTCTCTTGTCTGTGGTTGTGGGCAGGGTTCGTCTGCAGCTATAACTAGCAAGGCACCATCCATGATAGCAGCTCCAGAAAGCATAGTTGCCATTAAAGCTTCATGTCCTGGGGCATCTACAAAGCTGATTGCCCGAACGAAAACGCCTTTTGAACTGCATTTGGGACAGTTGGGTGAAGTTGAAAGGTTGTAGGGCGGCTCGCATTGTGGGCATTGGTAAACTGGCATGTCAGCATATCCCAGTTTGATAGTGATGCCTCTCTTCAGCTCCTCGCTGTGTCTTGAGGCCCAGACGCCAGTCAGCGCTTGGACGAGGGTTGTCTTACCATGATCTACATGTCCTATCGTGCCAATGTTGACTTCGGGTTGACGGGGCAAAGGTGCACGTTTTTCGTTGCTCATTCTCTATTTTCCCATAAATGTTTACAAATTCTTGAAGAATTAGATTTGATGCTGCTAATAAACGTTAAGGGTTCATTGAGGTTTGCTTTGCGGTTAAGCTGTAGGCTGAGCTGGTGGTTCAGATTCCTTCGGAGCTGGGCTCTTTTCTTCTTTCTTTTCTTTTGTTTTCTTTGTTTCTTTGGCGCCTTTTGGCTTCTCAACAACTTTCAGATTCACTTGAACAATCTCTTCTGTAACAATGTTTCCCCTCACGGTTTTGCGTCTCCGCATTCCATCGTCGGTGGGATTAAATCCGACGCCTCCACTGAGAACGATCCTCCTTCGGACACCGCCGTGAACGCTCGGTCTCATTGGAAAACCGTCTTTGTCGGAGCCACCCATTAGTTGTACTTTATGTCCTGGCATGTCTACTATTGCTCCGTCGATGACTTCGCCTATTTTCTTGCTGACAAGCGGAGCTGCACGTGCTTCTTGAAGCTCAACGACTTTTGAGGTGCCGGTCTCGGCGTCTGAAACGATGACTTTGAACTTTGCCATTGCTGATAGCCTTCTTTGAGGCAGTGTTATGAAAATTGAACATCTCGTTATTAAGGATTTGTTAAAGGTTTGTTCGCTATCCACAGAAAATCCGGGTTTTATTGCGTAAAGGTTTTAATTGACTGGCGAGACGTTTTCTGGCTATGTGGCGACTGGGATTCTTCTTCCACGAAATGGGCTTTGGGTTGCTGTCCATTTTTCTCCCTCTCTATATTATTGGCATTGACCCCAGTAACGGAATGTTCTACATAGGCGTTTTTTCAGCCGTCGCATTGTTCGTGGCGATTCCAGCATCTTTCTTATGGGGATATCTGTGCGACAAGACGAGACGTTACAAGCGTTACATCCTTTTGTCGTTCTTGACCTCGGCAGTTATCCTGTATTTTTTCACTTACACGCAGAGCATTTTTCTGTTGATAGTTCTTTATAGTTTGATGTCGATACTTCATATGGCGCATGAGCCTCCAAAAAACGTGTTGATTGCTGAACTCTACTCGCATGAGGACTGGCATCGAAGTTACGCATTTTACGAAGGTCTGACTGAATTTGGTTGGCTTATCGGGCTTTTGTTAGGGTTTGTGACGTCGATCCTTGGGATCGGTTCGGTGATGACTTTCTTTGTTTGTAGCGGCTTGAATTTTGTAGGCTTCGTTCTTTCATTGATACTTGTTAGTGACCCTTCGTTGGTTTTTGAGAGGAAACTGGTAGGTATGGAGAAAGCGGTGGATTTTGCTTCGCGGGGAGTCTACGTGGCTTCGAGGCTTCTGGACGGTGCGCCTTTAACTGAGAAGCTGAAGAAGGAAAATGTGACTGCCTTCTGCGTTGGTTTGGTCCTGTTTTCTCTGGCTACTAGCATACTTTTTACGCCTCTACCAATATTCATTAAGAACATTGTTTCAAGCGCTTCTCTTCCTGAAGGATTGGTTTTTGCGATGTACGTCCTAAATTCTAGTGGTGCGATTGTAGGTTACGCGTTGGCGAGTCGCAGCGTAGAAGAGTCGAGGGAAAAAACAAACCTGAGAAGACTTGTTTTGTCCAGAGGTTTGTTCGCACTTGCCTTTGTTTTCGCTCTGTATCTTTCAGGAATTTCTTCTGTGGGATTCGCCACTGCGCTTCTGATTCTGATGGGTTTCCTTTTCGCGATGTTTATGGTCTATACGCTATCCTTGTCTATGGAGCTAATTCCTGCCGGAAAATCTGGTTTGTTCAACGTGTTGATCGGTGTCGGCGGTGCCTTCGGCTCCTTCGTCGGTCCTTTCCTCGCTCAAACGTTCGGTTTGGGCACGTTTGGTTTCTTCTATGTTTTTGTGACAGCAGGGGCTATTTTCCTTGTCGCTTATGTTTCATTCAAGCTCTTTTAGTCTAAAAAAAGAAAAGAGAGAGTTTATTCGACATGCACTCTGAAGAGGTCTACATCTTCTCTCATTTCTGGTGTTGCTTCAAGGAAGTCTCTGACCGCGTGTTCGACATCTCTTGATTGGGTTATGTATCTTCCGACGATGATTATGTCTGCACCTTTTTGAAGAGCTTGTTTTGCGGTTTCGGGCACTATTCCGCCGGCTACGGCTATTAGGAATTTCTTGTCTTTGAAGATCTGTCTTATTTCTGGGATAATATCCAGTCCATGTTCTCTGCCGGTTTCTTGATCTATTCCCCTGTGTAGTCCAACGATGTCCGGGAATTCTTTGATTGATTTAAGCTTCTTCAGTGGGTCTTCAACGTTTAGCATGTCTACTACTGAGTAGATTCCGAGTCTCCTTGCTTCGTGAATGAATGAGTCAAGCGTTTCTGCAGGTGCGAGTCCGGCAGCTACTACCGCGTCTGCGGTTTCGTCAAAGGCCAGATCAACTTCGACTTTTCCGACGTCTAGGGTTTTCAAGTCTGCGACGAAAAAGATGTCTTTGGCAACTTCTCTGAGTTGGCTGATTATTTTTGTTCCGTATCTTTTGATGAGCGGTGTGCCGACTTCGAGTATTATTCTGTCGCTTCCAGGCAAGTGAGATATGACTCTTTTTGCACCTTCTATCTCTGGATTGTCCAGTGAGATTTGTAGGTATGGTGGTCTCCATAGACGCGGCACTTTGAATCCCATTATTGGGTGCTTGGCTCTGTCTTTGTCGTAAAGCATTTTTTCCAGTGTGGGGTATTTCGCGAGAGCTCTTCTAAGAGCCAGTTTTGTTGCTCCGTAGTTATAGTGATAGATTTTGCGGAAGTCTGTTGCTTTGGGGTGGATGAAAACGCTTGCGATGATTACCCATTCGTCGATTTTTTCCTTGGGAATCATTCCTTCCTCGACAGCGTCTGCGACCGCTTTGGCAACTGCAGCTTGGGCTGGCCCGAAAATCTTACCTGCATCTTCCATGTTCTTTACAGTCACTTTGGGCACAAGTAGTGTGTGCGGTTTGGGCGGAAGGTTTGGCCTTATGACAGCTAACAAGGGAGTGTGACCAGCGGATAAATTGCACATTCCTGATGCGAAAGCGTCTCCGACAGGTCCGCTCTTGTCTCCTATCATCAAGTCGATGTGGGCGACTTCGTTTCCTTCTCCGATTAAGGCTTCACCGATCAGGTATGCGTTTCCAGAGCCGTCTTCTCGCGTTTCCGACATTAGTTCTGTCGGTAAACTGTCTGTGATTTCTTTGAAGTCGACATTGAACTCTTTCAGCCATGTGTAGAGGGTGTCTCTGTGAATGTTTAGCGCTTCTGCTGTCCCGAGAACTGTCGGTTTTGTCGGTTTCGCTTTCGGTGCAACATGCCCTTCCACCGCTTTCTTTGCGGCTTCCGTCAGTATCTTGACGAGATCTTCTCTTGTTTCAGGTTTCTTTAGGTTCTGATCCGACATTATCTTCGCCACGACTCGTGGTAAATGCATATCTCGTATATAAAAATGTC
>Ga0335070_10007599_pt1 | contig 12706 bp, 10 predicted proteins | sample Lox_Sample_13_FD_206722 | JGI IMG/M metagenome (GOLD analysis project Ga0335070, IMG submission 206722) | Soil microbial communities from Loxahatchee National Wildlife Refuge, Florida, United States - Lox_Sample_1.3 | ecosystem: Environmental > Terrestrial > Soil > Wetlands | place: USA...
GGCCACCAGGCCGTAGTCGGTGCCGTTGGCCTGTGCGATCGCATCGGCTTCGTCGTCGAACGCGATCACCACCTGCACCGGGCCGAAGATCTCCTCCTGCGCCAGGCGGTGATCGTTGCGCACCGGCGCCAGCAGCGTCGGCGCGACGTAGCAGCCCTCGCGCGGCAGGTCGCTCCTCAGCTCGGCCTGGGCGGCCACGCGCAGCCCGCCGTCGCGCGCCGCCGCGAGGTAGCCCTGCACCAGCTCCTTCTGCCGCGCCGAGATCAGCGGCCCGACGTCGGGGTCGTTGATCGCCGGGCCGACTACGAGCTTCTTGTAGCGCTCGGCCATGCGTGCGACCACGTCGTCGAAGATGCTCGCCTGCACCAGGATGCGCGATGCCGCCGAGCAGGTCTGCCCGGCGTTCTGCACGCCGGCGTTGACCAGGAACGGCAGCGCGGCATCGAGGTCGGCATCGGCGAACACCAGCTGCGGGCTCTTGCCGCCGAGCTCGAGCGTCACCGGGACCGTGTTCTTCGCCGCCGCGGCCTGCACCTGCTGGCCCACTGCCACCGAGCCGGTGAACGACAGGTGCGCCACGCCGTGGTGGCGTGCCAGCGCGGCGCCCGCCTCTTCGCCCAGCCCCGGCACGACGTTGAGCGCGCCGGCCGGCAACCCGCAGTCGTGCGCGATGCGCGCGAACGCCAGCGCCGTCAGGCAGGCCTCCTCGGCGGGCTTGAGCACGCAGGCGTTGCCCATCGCCAGCGCCGCGCCGACCGAGCGGCCGATGATCTGCATCGGATAGTTCCACGGCACGATGTGGCCGGTGACGCCGTGCGGCTCGCGCAGCGTCAGCGCGGTGTAGCCGGTTGCGAACGGGATCGACTCGCCCATCACCTTGTCGGCCGCGCCACCGTAGAACTCGAGGTAGCGCGCCAGCGCGCGGGCGTCGGCCAGGCCCTGCTTGACCGGCTTGCCGACGTCGAGGGCCTCCATGCGCGCGAGCACGTCGGCGAGTTCGTTCACGCGCTGGCCCATGCGGTAGAGGATGCGGCCGCGCTCGGCGGCGCTCATGCGGCCCCACGGGCCATCGAGCGCGGCCTGGGCCGCATGCACCGCGGCATCGATCTCGGCCGGGCTGCCGCGCGCGATCTGCGTCAGCTCGGAGCCGTCGGACGGATTGATCAGCGGCAGCGTGCGGCCGAACGACGCGGCCTGCCAGTGACCGTCGATGAAGACCGAGCGGGTGTCGAAGTCGATCGATTCCATGGGCACTCCGCGCCGATGCGTGCCGCGGCGCCTGAAGGCGCACTCACGGGGTCGGCTTGTCGCTTTGGGGCATGATAGTCCGATGCCCCGAATCGAGCGCCCCGCGCCGTGCAACGTGTCGTGCCGACGCCGCGCCCCGGGGCTCGCAGCATGAGCGCCATGCGGCCGACCCGAACGCGCTCGTCCGCGCGCGACGCCGAGAGGGCGCATTGAGCGTCTTCCTGCTCAAGCGCTTCGCGACTTTCGTCGCCACGCTGGCGGTGGCCTCGGTGCTGGTGTTCGGCGTGCTCGACGTGCTGCCGGGTAACGTAGCCCAGGTGATCCTGGGCGACACCGCGACACCCGAGTCGATCGCCGCGCTGGAGGCCAAGCTCGGCCTCAACCGTCCGGTGCTCGTGCGCTATGGCGACTGGATCGGCGGCCTGCTGCAGGGCCGCACCGCGATGAGCTACTCGTACGACACGCCCACTGCAGCGTTGATCGGCGAGCGGCTGCAGGTGACGTTGCCGCTGGCGGTGATGGCGATGGCGTTCACGGTGCTGATCGGCATCAGCGCAGGCATCTACGCCGCGGCGCGCCAGAACAAGGCCGGCGACGTCGGCGTGATGGCGTTGAGCCAGCTCGGCATCGCGGTGCCGAGCTTCTGGTTCGCGATCCTGCTGATCCTGCTGTTCGCGGTGAAGCTGCAGTGGGTCAATGCCGGTGGCTTCCCCGGCTGGAGCGAGGACGACGGCGGCGGCTTCTGGGCGGGCCTGAGCGCGCTGCTGCTGCCGGCGGTCGCGCTGGCGGTGGTGCAGGCCGCCGTGCTGTCGCGCTGGACGCGCTCGGCCGTGCTCGAGACGCTGCGCGAAGACTACGTGCGCACCGCGCGTGCCAAGGGCCTGAGCCGCCGCGCGGTGCTGTGGAAGCACGTGCTGCGCAACGCGATGATCCCGGTGCTCACGATCCTGGGCCTGCAGTTTGCGTTCCTGATCAGCAGCACCGTGGTGGTGGAGAACGTATTCGTGCTGCCCGGCATCGGTCGGCTGGTGTTCCAGGCCATCGCCAATCGCGACCTGGTGGTCGTGCGCGACGTGGTGCTGCTGCTGGTGGCGATGGTGGTGGTGGTGAATTTCGTGGTCGACGTGCTGTACGCCGTGGTCGACCCGCGATTGAAGCCGAGCGACGCATGATCGCCGCACGGCCGTTCCGAAGGCGGTCATTCCCCCCCGGGGGGACAGCGCGCAGCGCCAAGGGGGCGATATGAGCGCCGTCCTGCCCGTGCCGGTTTCCGGTGGTTTCGCGGCGCGTGCCTGGCGCCATCCCAGCTTCGCGATCGGCGCGGTGCTGACGTTGCTGCTGCTGACCGCGGCGCTGGTGTCGCTGGTGTGGTCGCCGTACCCGCCGGCGGAGATCGACATCCCGCACAAGCTGCAGGGGGCCAGCGCCGCGCACTGGTTCGGCACCGATGGCCTCGGGCGCGACATCGCGTCGCAGTTGCTGGTGGGCGCGCGCGCGTCGATCCTGGTGGGGGTGTTCGCGGTGCTGATCGGTTTTTCGATCGGCGCCTCGCTCGGTCTGCTGGCCTCGGCGCGCGGCGGCTGGGTGGAGGAGGCGGTGATGCGGCTGTCGGACTTCACCTTCGCGTTCCCGGCGCTGCTGTCGGCGATCCTGCTCGGGGCCATCTACGGGCCGGGGCTGGTGACCGGCATCGTCGCGATCGGCATCTTCAACATCCCGGTGTTCGCCCGCGTCACCCGCGGCGCTGCCAACGCGATCTGGGCGCGCGAGTACGTGCTCGCGGCGCGCACCGCCGGCAAGCACCGCTGGCGCATCACCTGGGACCACGTGGTGCCCAACATCGCCAGCGTGCTGATCGTGCAGGCGACCAACCAGTTCGCCACCGCCATCATCGCCGAGGCGGCGCTGAGCTACCTGGGGCTCGGCACGCAGCCGCCGATGCCGAGCTGGGGCCGCATGCTCAACGAGGCGCAGACGCAGATGTTCCAGGCCCCGATGCTCGCCGTCTACCCCGGCCTGGCCATCGTGCTGGCGGTGCTGGGCCTCAACCTGATGGGCGACGGCCTGCGCGATCTGCTCGACCCGAAACTCGCGCGCAAGAGATGACCGACGTGACGACCGACATGAAGACCCTGAAGATCGATTTCGTTTCCGACGTGGCGTGTCCTTGGTGCGCCGTCGGCCTGAACTCGCTGGAGCGCGCGCTCGAACGCGTGCGGGCGGAGCAGATCGACGCCGAGCTGCACTTCCAGCCGTTCGAGCTGAATCCGACGCTGCCGGCCGAAGGGGCCGACACCGTGCAATACCTGTCGGCCAAGTACGGCATCGGGCGGGAGCAGATCGCCCGCAACCAGGCGGCGATCCGCGCCCGCGGCGCCGAGGTCGGCTTCGCGTTCGGTGCGCGCCCGCGCGTGTGGAACACCTTCGATGCGCACCGGCTGCTGCACTGGGCCGGCCTGCAGGGCAGACAGCGCGAACTGAAGCACGCGCTGCTGAAGGCCTATCACGGCGAAGGCCGCAACCCGGGGGCGCACGACGTGCTGCTCGAGCTGGCCGGTGCGGTGGGGCTCGACGTCGATGCGGCGCGCGACGTCCTCGAAAGTGGACAGTACGCCGACGAGGTGCGCGCGGCCGAGACGTTTTGGCAGGAGGCAGGCATCCACTCGGTGCCGTCGATCGTGATCAACGATCGCCATCTGATCCAGGGCGGCCAGCCGCCCGAGGTGTTCGAGCGCGCGCTGCGCCAGATCGCGGCGACCGAAGGCTGATGGCGCGCGCCGACGCCGCATGAGCTCGCCGTTGCTGGCCGTCGACGACCTGCACGTCACGCTGCAGACCGCGCGCGGGCCGGGCGCGGCGTTGCGCGGCGTGTCGTTCGCGATCGACCGCGGCCAGACGGTGGGTCTGATCGGCGAGTCGGGCTGCGGCAAGTCGATCACCGCGCTGGCGCTGATGGGCCTGCTGCCCGAAGGGGCGCGTGTCGGCGGCTCGATCCGCCTCGACGGGCACGAGCTCGTCGGGCTCGACGAGAGCGGCTGGTGTGCGTTGCGCGGCCGGCGCATCGGCATGGTGTTCCAGGAGCCGATGACCGCGCTCAACCCGCTGCACACCGTGGGCCGCCAGATCGCCGAGCCGCTGCGGCTGCACCTGGGCGTGTCGGCCGCGCAGGCGCGGCAGCGTGCGCTGCAGCTGCTCGAGCGCGTGCGCGTGCCGCAGGCGGCGCGCCGGCTCGATGCCTATCCGCACCAATTGTCCGGCGGCCAGCGCCAGCGCGTGGTGATCGCGATCGCGCTGGCGTGCGGGCCCGATCTGCTGATCGCCGACGAGCCGACCACGGCGCTCGATGCCACGGTGCAGCGCGAGGTGCTCGATCTGATCGCCGACCTGGTGGCCGAGCGCGGCATGGGCCTGCTGCTGATCAGCCACAACCTGGCGGTGGTGGCGCGCACCGTGCGCCGGCTGATGGTGATGTACGGTGGCATCGTCGCCGAGGCCGGCCCTACCGAAGGCGTCTTCGAGCGGCTCGCCCATCCGTACACGCGCGCACTGTCGCGGTCGCGGCCGCGCCTGGGGCTGCCGCGCGGCACGAGGCTGGCCACGATCCCGGGCCGCGTGCCCGAGCTGGCGGATCTGCCCGCCGGCTGTCCGTTCGCCGATCGCTGCGAGCGCGCGGACGATGCCTGCCGTGCCGCGTTGCCGCAGCCGGTCGTTGTGGTGGACGCGCACGAAACGCGCTGCATCCGTGCCTACGGCTCGTTGGACGCGCCAAGTGACTGACGCCGCGACACCGCTGCTGGAGGCCGAGCGGCTGAGCCGCGAATACCGGCTGCCGCGCGAAAGCGTTTTCGGCGCGGTGCCGACCGTGCGCGCGCTGAGCGACGTCAGCTTTGCGCTGCAGGCCGGCAGGAACCTGGGCGTGGTCGGCGAGTCCGGGTCGGGCAAGAGCACGCTGGCGCGGCTGGTGATGGCGCTGGAGCGTCCCGACCACGGCGTGGTGCGTTTCGCGGGCCAGGACCTGGCGCTGCTCGACGCCGCCGCGCTGCGCCGGGCGCGCTGCGGCTTCCAGATGGTGTTCCAGGATCCCTACGGCTCGCTCGACCCGCGCCGCACGGTGGTGCAGACGGTGGGCGAGCCGCTGGCCGTGCTGTACGGCGCCGGCCGCGCCGAGCAGCGCGAGCGCGCCGCCGAGGTGCTCGACGCCGTGGGCCTGCGCGCCAGCGACCTCGACAAGTACCCGCACGAGTTCTCCGGCGGCCAGCGCCAGCGCATCGCGATCGCGCGCGCACTGATCACGCGCCCGCAGCTGATCGTGGCCGACGAGCCGGTGAGCGCGCTCGACGTGTCGGTGCAGGCGCAGGTGCTCAACCTGATGCAGGACCTGCAGGACCGCTATGGCGTGACCTACCTCTTCATCAGCCACGACCTCGCGGTGGTCGACCTGGTGTGCGACGAGGTGTTGGTGCTGCAGCACGGCCTCGTGGTCGAGCGCGGCGGCACGCGCGAAGTGTTCGGCCGTCCGCAGCACGAATACACGCGCACGCTGCTGGCGGCCGCCGAGCTGGTGTAGCTGCCCGACTGCGGATGCCCCTTGCGTCGCTGCAGCGCTGCGGGATACTGCGCGGGCCCCGAGCCGGGGCGCAGTCGGGGGGTGTCCCATGGCCGAGAAGAAGTGGCGCAAGCGCAAGCTGGGTGAGCGCCCGTTGGCCCCCGAGACGCTGATGATGGGCTTCGGCTTCGACCCGATGCTGTCCGAAGGGTCGCTCAAGCCGCCGCTGTTCCAGACGTCGACGTTCGTGTTCCCTTCGGCGCAGGCCGGCAAGGACTTCTTCGCGACGATGCAGGGCCGGCGCAAGCTCGGCCCCGACGAAGAGCCGGGTCTCGTCTATTCGCGCTTCAACAACCCGAACCTCGAGGTGCTCGAAGACCGCCTCGCGTTGTGGGACGAGGCCGAAGCGAGCCTGGCGTTCGCGTCGGGCATGGCCGCGATCTCGACCTGCCTGTGGGCGTACCTGCGGCCCGGCGACGTCGTCGTGCAGAGCCAGCCGATCTACGGCGGTACCGAGACGCTGATGCATTCGATCCTGCCCGAGTTCGGCGTGCGGCAGTTCGGCTTCGAGGTCGAAGGTGGCGTGACCGCGATGCGGGCGGCGATGCAAGCGGCGCAGGCGGCCGGGCGTGTGGCCGCGGTCTACCTCGAGACGCCGGCCAATCCGACCAACGGGCTGGTCGACATCGCCGAGGCGCGGCGCCTGGCTGACGCAGTGGGTGTGCAGGGCAAGCGCCCGCCGGTGATCGTCGACAACACCATGCTCGGGCCGATCTATTGCACGCCGCTGGCGCACGGCGCCGACCTGGTGGTGACCTCGCTCACCAAGTACGTCGGCGGACATTCCGACCTGATCGGCGGTGGCGTCAGTGGCGCCAAGGAGATGCTGGCGCCGGTGCGCCGCATGCGCTCGACGCTGGGCACGATGTGCGACCCGCACACCGCGTGGCTGCTGCTGCGCTCGCTCGAGACGCTCAAGCTGCGCATGACCGCCAGCGCCGCCGGTGCGCGGCGGGTGGCCGAGTTCCTGCGCGACCATCCGAAGATCGACAACGTGTGGTACCTCGATTTCCTGCCGAAGGGCCACCCCGATCGCCCGCTGCACGAGCGGCAGAACAAGAGCGCCGGCTCGACGTTCTCGTTCGAGGTGAAGGGCGGCGAGCGCGCCGCGTTCGCGCTGCTCGACCGGCTGGAGGTGATCAAGCTCGCGGTCAGCCTGGGCGGCACCGAGACGCTGGCGTCGCACCCTGCGTCGACCACGCATTCGGGCATGCCGCCGGAGGAGCTCAAGCGCTTCTCGATCACGCCGGCGCTGATCCGCATCTCGATCGGGGTCGAGGAACCGCAGGATCTGATCGCCGATCTGCAGCAGGCGCTGGCCGCCGTGTGACGCCGTGCGGCCGGCGCTCTAGGGTTGGCACGCCGTGCCTGCGGCGGCGAAATGGGGCACCATCGACGCCTTCGACTGCATTCGCCCAGGAGAGACCATGAAACTGCATCGACGCGCGGCCGCCGCCGTGGTCGTTGTGGCCGCTGCCACGCTCGCTGCGCCGCTGGCGCTGGCCCAATCGAAAAAGGACACCGTCACGCTGGCGATGGTGCTCGAGCCGCCGGGGCTCGACCCCACCACCGCGCCGGCCGCCGCGATTGGCGAGATCGTGCACTACAACATTCTCGAGGGCCTCACCAAGATCAACGTCGACGGCTCGGTGACGCCGCTGCTGGCCGAAAGCTGGACGATGGACCCCGACGGCAAGAGCTACACCTTCAGGCTGAAGAAGGGCGTCAAGTTCCAGGACGGCGAGCCGTTCGACTCGTCGGCGGTGAAGTTCAGCTTCGAGCGCGCCAAGGACGAGAAGAGCACCAACAAGGCCAAGAAGGCGGTGTTCGACAACATCAGCTCGATCAGCACGCCCGACCCGTCCACGGTGATCCTGACGCTCAACAACGCCGACGGCAATTTCCTGTTTCGCCTGGGCGAGAACACCGCGGTGATCCTGCCCCCGAAGAGCGCGGCCGGTACCGCGACGCATCCGATCGGCACAGGGCCCTACCGATTCGAAGACTGGAAGAAGGGCAACTCGGTCACGCTGACCAAGTGGGACGGCTTTCGCGACGCCAAGTCGATCAAGATCAGGCGCGTCACCTTCCGCTTCATCAACGATCCTGCCGCCGCGGTGTCCGCACTTCTGGCCGGCGACGTCGACGGCATGCCGCGCTTCGGCGCGCTGCAGAGCCTGAAGCAGTTCCAGTCCGACAAGCGCTTCACGGTCGAGATCGGCTCGACCGCCGGCAAGGGCATCATGACGATCAACAACAAGCGCAAGCCGTTCGACGACGTGCGCGTGCGGCGCGCGCTGATGCACGCGATCGACCGCAAGGCGTTCATCGACGGCGTGCTCGAGGGGCTGGCCAAGCCGATCGGCAGCCACTTTGCGCCCACCGATGCCGGCTACATCGACCTCACCGGCATGTATCCCTACGATCCCGAGAAGGCCAAGGCGCTGCTGAAGGAGGCCGGCGTGCAGACGCCGCTGAACGTCACGCTGACGCTGCCGCCGCCGCAGTACGCGCGCAAGGGCGGCGAGGTGGTGGCGGCGATGCTGGCCAAGGTCGGCGTGATCGCCAAGATCGAGAACGTCGAGTGGGCGCAGTGGCTGTCGGGCCCGTTCAAGGGCAACTTCGACCTCACGATCATCAACCACGTCGAGCCGCTCGATTACATGCAGTACGCCAACACCTCGTACTACTGGGGCTACGACAGCAAGGCGTTCCGCGACCTGGCGGCGAAGCACGCTGCCGAGACCAACCCAAAAGAGCGTGCGCGGCTGTTCGCCGAGCTGCAGAAGATGCTGGCCGTCGACTGCGTCAACGCCTACATCTTCAACCCGGCACAAGTCGCGGTCGCCCGCAAGGGGCTGAAGGGCCTGTGGGCCAGCTCGCCGATCTTCGCCAACGACATCTCTGCCGTGTCGTGGCAGTGACGACGTAGCGGGGGCACGAGATGGCTGAACTGCACCAGCTCGGCGCGGCCGAGCTGTCTGCGCTGTACCGCAGCCGGCAGGCCTCTCCGGTGGAGGCCGTGCAGGCGGTGATCGCGCACATCGGGCGCTGCGAGCCGACGCTGCAGGCGCTGTATGCCTACGACCCCGACGCGGCGCTGGCCGCCGCGCGCGACAGCGAGGCGCGCTGGCGCGAGGGTGCGCCGCGGTCGGCGATCGACGGCGTGCCGGGCACCCTGAAGGAGAACATCGCCACCAAGGGCACGCCGATGCCGCTGGGCACCGCGGCGTCGCTGCTGACGCCGGCCGCCGAAGACGCGCCGCCGGCTGCGCGCTGGCGCGAGGCCGGTGCGGTGCTGCTGGCCAAGACGACGATGCCCGACTACGGCATGTTGTCGTCGGGGCTGTCGACCTTCCACCCGTTGACGCGCAACCCGTGGGACACGAGCAAGAACCCCGGCGGCTCGAGCGCGGGCGCCGGCGCGGCAGCGGCCGCCGGCTACGGACCGCTGCACGTCGGCACCGACATCGGCGGCTCGATCCGGCTGCCGGCCGGCTGGTGCGGCGTGTTCGGCCTCAAGCCGAGCCTGGGCCGCATCCCGATCAAGCCGCCGTACGCCGGCCGCGTCGCCGGCCCGATGACGCGCACGGTGACCGACGCCGCGCTGCTGATGGCCGAGCTGTCGAAGCCCGACTGGCGCGACGCGATGAGCCTGCCTTACCAATCGATCGAGTGGACGAACCTGCAGCGCGACGTCAGAGGCCTGAAGCTCGGGCTGCAGATGGACGCCGGCTGGGGAATGGCGGTCGAGCCCGAGGTGCGCGACGCGGTGGTGGCGGCTGCGGAGGCGTTCGAGCGCGCCGGCGCGATCGTCGAGCCGATCCCGGCGTTCTCGACGCGCACGATGGCCGACGGCATGGACCGCTTCTGGCGCATGCGCAGCTGGCTCGACATTTCGGCGCTGCCGCCCGAGCGGCGCGACAAGGTGCTGCCGTACATCCGCCAGTGGGTGGCCAGCGGCGAGCGGCTCACCGCGGCCGAGGTGTTCCACGGCTACAGCCAGATGGCCGCGCTGCGCGATGCCGCGATCGCCGCCTGCCAGCCGTATGACTTCGTGCTGTCGCCGGTGAGCCCGGTGCCGACCTACACCGCGCAGTGGGCGAGCCCGCTCAACGATCCGGAGCGGCCGTTCGAGCACATCGCCTTCACGCTGCCGTACAACATGAGCGAGCAGCCGGCAGCGTCGATCAACTGCGGCTACACGCGCAGCGGGCTGCCGATCGGGCTGCAGATCATCGGCCACCGGCACGATGATCTGGGCGTGCTGCAGGTGTCGCGGGCCTACGAGCAGCTGCGTCCGGCGCAGCGGCCCTGGCCCAGCTGACCGCCACGCTCAGTTCGTTCGCTGCCCCTTGGCCCCATCAGGGGCCACTTCGTGGCCGTCGGGGCGCAGTCGGCTTGGGAGCGGTCGGGCGCCGAGTGAGCTGACCAGCCAAGCCGCCGCGGCGAACAGCCCCAGTGCAGCATGGATGGCGGCGACGCCGTGCGCGCCGAAGCGCTCGACCACCACGCCGAACGCCAGCGTCAGCACCGCGTAGCCGGCCGCCGCGCGCAGCGGCGAGGTGCCCTGCTGGCCGCGTCGTGCCGGTGCCCACAGCTGGCCACCCCACGCGATGCCCCAGGCCGCGCCGTGGGTGAGCGCCAGGCCAAGCAGGTCGTAAGGGGCAGCCGCCCAAGTCACGATCGCTGCGCCAAGCGCCAGCAGCGCGGCGCACGCGGCCGACAGGCGCCGCAGCGACCACGATGCGATGGTCCGCCGCACCAGCAGCACAGGGCCGAACATCGCCGCCAGGTGCAGCAGCACCATCGCCTGCGACGGCACCGCGTGCGCGCGGCACCACGCCGCCATCCACGGCAGCGCCGCCATCATCGGCAGCATGGCCAGGCCGGCGAGCAGCGTCGGCCATTGCGCGACCTCGCGCCAGGCGCCGACCGGCCAGGCCGGCAGCGAACAGTCGAACAGCCCGGCACGGCAGCCCGGCGCGCGTGGCCGCAGTTGCGCTCTGTACTGGAGACCGATCAGCAGCACGGCCACCGTGATGACGAACGAACCCAGCCGCCAGGCCAGCGCGCCGACGTCGCCGACGTCGCCCAGCACCAGCGCTGCCGCGAGCGCGCCGATCGCGGCAGCGGCCACCGGCGGCGATGGCCTGGCGCGCAACGTCAGACGCAGGCTGCGTACGACCCCCGAGGCCAATGCGGTCAGTACCGCCCAGCCGAGCAGCGCGACCAGCAGTGCGACCACGCCATCGCCGCGCGGGGCCGCCCACAACGCGGCCGCGGTGACCGCCGCGCTCGCCGCCAGGGCCAACGTGCGGGCCCAGGCCGGCAGGCGGCCTCCCGTGGCCACGCTGGCGGTGGCGCCGAGTGCCAGCAACCACAGCGCCACCAGCGCGAAGCCGCTGGCAACGCCCGGTGCGAGCACGAGCGCGAAGCTGCCGACGCCGACCCAGCCGGCCACTAGCAGGCCCCACGCGCACGCGCGCGCTGCGGTCAGGCGCAGCGACGGCGCGCTCGTGTCGTGCTCGTTCATGCGGTGCTCGTGGCCAGCGAGGTTGGCCACTGCAGCGTGTGGCCGGTGAGCGTCGTGAATCGTTCGAGGTCCTCCGACGTGTCGATGTCGAGCCGGTAGCGCCGGTTGTCGGTGTCGAACCAGTGCACCCGCTCGGGATGCGCGAGGCGCCACTTGCGGCAGGCCGCGTCAGACTCGCCCGCGAGCCACTCGTCGCGCAGCGCGGCGTCGAAGATCACCGGGTTGCCCGGCAGCGCCTCGCCGTCGTCGACTCGCACGCGCGGCACCACCATCGAGGCCGCGCCGCGCTTCTTGAAGGCGCCGATCAGCGCGACGATGTCCTGCGCGTCGATCAGCGGCTGGTCGGCCAACGCGACGATCACCGCGTCGAGCCGCGGCGACAGCGCCTGCAAGCCGATGCGCACCGACGACGCCTGGCCGTCATCGGGGCTCGGATTGCGCGCGATCGAGATCGGGAACTGCCCGACCGCCGCTTCGACGGCGTCGGCATGATGGCCAAGCACCACCACCACCTCGTCGACGCCGGCGCCCGACAGAGCGACCAGCTGGCGCATCACTAGCGGCACGCCGCCCAGTTCGAGCAGCGCCTTCGGGCGACCGCCGAGGCGCGAGCCGGCGCCGGCGGCCAGCAGCACGGCCCCCACCGTGGTGCGGCTGTACAGGCCGTTGGCTTTGAGCAGGCAACCCATGGCGTGGAGTCCTTTCAGTGCAACGCGTCGATCAGGCCGGGTAGCACGGCGCGCAGGCTTGCAAGATCGCCGCCCGGTGCCAGCAGGTCGAGGTGCGGCAGCGCGGCCTGCATGCCCTGGCTCAGCGGTGCATAGCCCGCCTCGCCGGCCAGCGGGTTGAGCCAGACGATGCGCCGCGCGCGGCGCCTGAGCTGAGCCAGCGCCTGGGACAGCATTCGCGGCTCGCCGGTGTCGTAGCCATCGCTCATCACGACGACGGCGGTGCGCGAGTGCACGAGGCGCGATGCGTGCTCACGGTTGAACTGCGCCAGGCACTCGCCGATGCGGGTGCCGCCGGCGAAGCCCTGCGCGATCCAGTGCAGGCGCTCCTGTGCGCGCCAGGGGTCGGGGTCGTGCAGCGCCTGAGATACCGCGGTGAGGCCGGTGTGGAAGATGAAGCTGTGCACGTCGGCGCGCTCGAGCGCCAGCGCGCGCGCCAGCCGCAGGTAGAAGAAGCTGTAGAGCGCCATCGACCGGCTGACGTCGATCAACAGCACCAGCCGGGGACGCACGCGGCGGCGGTCGCGCCAGGCCAGATCGAACGGCGTACCGCCGCTGCCGACGCTGCGGCGGATCGTGGCGGGCAGG
>Ga0335070_10007600_pt1 | contig 12706 bp, 11 predicted proteins | sample Lox_Sample_13_FD_206722 | JGI IMG/M metagenome (GOLD analysis project Ga0335070, IMG submission 206722) | Soil microbial communities from Loxahatchee National Wildlife Refuge, Florida, United States - Lox_Sample_1.3 | ecosystem: Environmental > Terrestrial > Soil > Wetlands | place: USA...
GAACCCTGTCCCCCACTCAAACCCTGCCACCTTGGTCAATTTAGGCATGATCTCAATATGCCAATGGTAGTGTTCAGCGTCCAAATCCGGGAAAGAGGAGGTGTGAATTATGTAGTTGTAAGGAGGGTCGGTGAGCACCCGGTTTATTCTCCGGAGCGTCTCGGAAAGGATTTGAGCCGCATATTCATATTGAGAGGGCTCCGTGTGCTCGAAGCTGGGATGATGGGTTTTGGGAAGGATCCATGTTTCAAACGGAAAGCGTGATGCAAAGGGAGCGACGGCGAGGAAGAATTTATTTTCGATGATGATCCGGCGTTTCTGCTGAAGCTCCTGCCGTATGATATCGCAGAAGACGCACCGATCTTTATAGTGAAAATAGGCTTTGGCCCCTTCAATTTCCTCGCTCAACCTTCTCGGAATGATGGGAAGGGCGATGATTTGCGAATGCGAGTGTTCCAGAGAGGCTCCCGCTGCGACGCCGTGGTTTTTGAAGACGAGGACGTAACGCAGGCGCTGGTCACGCCTCAGGTCGATGATCCGGTCGCGGTAAGCTGACAGGACATTGACCACACTTTTGAGCGGTAAGGTGGCCAAGGTCTCCTGGTGCCGCGGCGTCTCGACCACCACCTCATGGGCACCAATTCCATTCATCTTATCGTAGATGCCTTCGCCTTCTCGGTCCAGCTCTCCTTCTATCCTGAGGGCAGGGAATTTATTCGGGACGACACGAAGCGTCCAACCGGGGGAGTTAGGAGGGGTTCCATTGTCTCGAAATGCAAGAACCTCTGGAGGTGTCCGATCTTCATTCCCCTCGCAGAGGGGACAGAATCCGCCAGTGGGTCTTCGCTCCTCTGTCACAAAATCAGAGGGCCTTCGACTTCTTTCTGTGGAGATGATCACCCATCTTCCGTGAATGGGGTCTTTTCTCAGTTCCGGCATAGACGGTTTTTTCCCGAAGGAGCATCTGGTCTAAGAGGGGAAGCCTCTTCTCACCCGTGTCCCTCTTTGCCTCTCCATTCTCTCCTGATTCTCTCCTTCGGTTTTGCATTCGATGCAGAGGGTGGTAACCGGTCTGGCCATCAGCCTCTTTTCAGAAATAGATCTTCCACAGGATTCACAAACCCCAAACGTCCCGTTGTCAATTCGATCCAACGCCTCTTTGACTTTCGTGATCAACCTTCTCTCACGGTCCTTAATTCTCAAAAGGAAATTCCGGTCCGATTCTAAAGAGGCTCGGTCTGTTGGGTCAGGGAAGTCACCCTTGCTGTCTTGGCGCATGTCACTGCACGTCTTTCCAGCTTCCAGCAGGAGATCGTGGAGCATCCCCTCCAGTAATCCTTTAAAATAGACAAGCTTTTCCTGGTCCATTCAAACTCTCCTTTGGGGGTAACTCAAACTCCTCAAAGAGGAAGAGAGTTAATTTAATCTACTAATGATAATATATTTTTTTTAAGAAAATCAAATGATAAATGTGGGTTGCTGAGCCGATTAGCGAATAAAATGGCAGGCGACGAAATGATCCTCTCCTTCTTCGAGGAGCACGGGTTCTTCGCTTTGGCACTTTTCTCCAGGATGGGGGCACCGTGGCTGAAACTGGCATTTCTGGTTCGGAGGGGAAGAAGGCTGTTCCTCTTTGAAAGGAGCCTCTTCTCTCCTGTGGGAGGGATCTAATTTCGGGATCGCCTTGAGCAAGATCTGAGTGTAGGGATGAAGGGGTCGTTTGAACAGGTCGTCGCTCTTGGCCATCTCTACGATCTTTCCCATATACATCACGGCGATCCGATCGCTGATGTGTTTGACGATACGCAGATCGTGGGAGATGAAAAGATAGGTGAGACCCAGTTGATCTCTTAAGTCACCCAAAAGGTTGAGAATCTGAGCCTGTATGGAGACGTCGAGAGCAGAGACGGGTTCGTCTGCCACGACCAGTTCGGGGTGGAGGGAGATGGCCCTGGCAATTCCAATTCTTTGGCGCTGCCCGCCACTAAACTCATGAGCATAACGAGAGGCATCTTGAGGGTGGAGTCCTACCTGTTCAAGGATCTGTGAGACCTTCCGCATCTTTTCTTTTCCACGGGCGATACCGTGGACCTCCATGCCCTCGCCCACGATTTCTCCCACTTTCATCCTGGGGTTGAGGGATTCATAAGGGTCCTGAAAGATGAATTGCATGTGAGGTCTCAGTGTTCTCATCGCTTTCCGGTCGAGAGAGAGAATGTCCTGGCCTTTAAAAAAGATCTGGCCGGAAGTCGGCTCGATCAGCCTTAGAATGGACTTGCCTGCGGTCGTTTTGCCACAGCCGCTTTCCCCCACCAGTCCGAGGGTTTCTCCTTTTCGGATGGGAAAGGAGATGCCGTCGACCGCACGGATCGGTTTCTTCTCTGTAGAGAAGAAACCTTCTTTATAGAAATATTTTCTTAAATCTTGAACCTGAATCAAAAGATCATTCTGTGACATATCACAATTCCAAGCTCAAATTTCAAAGTTCAAATATCAAAGGAATGCCAAAGCCCAAATTTCAAATTAGGAGTCTCTCGATTCTTTGGCATTTGTCATTTGAAATTCCTTTGAACTTTGAGTTTTGACATTTTCTTTCTTAACAACACTCTTTCCATCGGATGCAACGGCTGAAGTGGTCTCCGTTGACCTGAAACATAGGTTCTCCCTTTTTACAATCTTCGATCATCAAGTGGCACCTCGGATGGAATTTACACCCCTCAGGCAGATGCATGGGGTCAGGGATCTGGCCCGGAATGGCATAGAGTCTGCTCTTCTTCTCGGTCAGCTGGGGGATCGAGCGCATCAGTCCATAAGTGTAAGGATTTCGCATTCGAGTAAAGATGGCTTCAAGGGGGCCATATTCAAAAATCCTCCCTGCGTACATCACGGCCACCCGATCAGCGATTTCCGAGATCACTCCCAGATCATGAGTGATGAGCATGACCGACATTCCCATCTCTCTTTGAATCTCTTTGATGAGCTGCAGAACCTGAGCTTGAATCGTCACATCCAAGGCGGTGGTGGGCTCATCGGCGATGAGAAGCTTGGGTTGACAGGAGAGTGCCATGGCGATCATCGCCCTCTGCCTCATGCCGCCACTTAATTGATGAGGATAGGAATCGATTCTCTTTTCGGGGGACGAAATCTTCACCCAGTCGAGCATCTCGATCGCTTTCTTCCTCGCTTCCGTCTTATCCAATCTCTGATGAAGGATGATGGCCTCCATGATCTGGTCTCCAATCGTAAAGACCGGATTCAGGGAGGTCATGGGCTCCTGAAAGATCATGGCGATATCGTTTCCCCTCACTTTCTCCATCTCCTCTTCTCCCAAACGCAAGAGACTCCTTCCATCGAAAAGGATGTCGCCGCTCACGATTCGGCCGGGCGGCATGGAGATAAGTCTTAAGAGTGAGAGGCCGGTCACACTCTTTCCACAGCCAGATTCACCCACGAGTCCAAGGATCTCACCGGGATAAATTTCAAAGCTCACGTTTTCGGCAGCTCGGATCACACCTTCTTCCGTGAAAAAATGGATGGTCAGCTCTCGAACCTCTAAAAGGGGAGCGTTCAGCGAATTTTGTTTAGTCTGGTCCATCTTTTGTTAATTCCAAATACCCAAATCCAAATGTCAAACGAATGACAAATGATGAAATGTCAAAAACCTATTTTAGCGTTTTGTCATTTGAACTTTGACATTTGACATTGATTCACCTGTTACCTTCTTCCTCGAAGCCTTGGATCCAGGGCATCACGCAGACCCTCTCCGACAAGGTTAAAAGAGAGGACCGTGATGAGAATCGCCAGGCCTGGAAAGACGGTCAACCACCAGGCGTCGAAAATATAGGTTCTTCCCTCGGTGAGAATATTTCCCCAACTCGGTGCAGGAGGCTGAACTCCAAACCCAAGGAAACTCAAGCCGGCTTCTACAAGAATCGCTGAAGCCACGCTGAGCGTCGCGGTCACAAAAACAGGAGCGAGGGCATTGGGCAAGATATGTCGAAAAATGATCCGGAGATCCTTTACCCCGAGGGATCGTGCAGCTTGAACAAAGTCCCTTTCACGCAGAGAGAGAAATTCTGCTCTGACGAACCGCGCGGTTCCCATCCAGGATGTAATGCCAATAACGATCATAATATTAATCAGGCTGGGGCCCATGAGGGCAACGACCGTGAGAATAAGGAAGAAGGAAGGAAAACAGAGCATGGTGTCAACAAAGCGCATCAGCAAGGAATCGATCCATCGACCGTAGTATCCCGCGAGAGCTCCCACGAGAACCCCGATGAGGATCGAGATTCCGACGGCAATAAATCCAACGGTCAAAGAAATTCTGGAACCATGAAGCATCCGGCTAAAGACATCTCTTCCTAACTGATCCGTCCCGAGATAATTGTGGAGGGTAGGAGGTTTCAACTTTAAGGAGACCTCTGTTTTGCCGGGGTCATACGGGGAGAATAGGGTAGCGAAGATGGCGATTACGAAGATGACGATCACCAGGATCAATCCTCCAACTGCCAACCGGTTCTTCTTGAAATATCGCCAGAAAACTTTAGACTGCTGTTTTTCCATTAATCTATACCGAGTGCTGGAAAACAGGGCATGGTCCCGATCTCATCCATTCTTCACGCTATGCGCCATGCGCTCTGCGATCTCCTAATTATCGATACCGGATCCGTGGATCAGCGATCCCATAGAGAAGATCCGCCACAAAATTCCCGATGAGTGTGAGCACGGCCGATATGGTCAGAATCGTCATCACCACAGGGTAATCCCTGGCAAGGACGGCCTGGTAGCTGAGCCGTCCAATCCCGGGCCAGGCAAAGACGGTCTCCATGATGATGGCCCCGCCGATCAGGTCCGGGATAAGAAACCCGAAGATCGTGATGATGGGAAGCAGGGCATTCCGCAGCGCGTGCTTATAATAAACTTCTTCCTCCGGGATGCCTTTGGCCTTGGCTGTCCGGACATAGTCCTGGCGGATCACTTCCAGCATGCTGGAGCGTGTGTACCGCGAGAGGCCAGCGATGGAATGGATTGCCAGAATGATCGACGGGAGCATCAGGTGCCAGATCCGGTCCAGAACCAGTTCCGTCGTTGTGAAGTCTTCGGTCACAAAGGACCTCATACCAAGAACTGGATAGCCAAATAGCATGACCGTTCCCAGGATGAGAAGATAGGCCAGCCAGAACGTCGGAGCCGAGATTCCCAGGTAAGCTCCAAACGTCCCAAGATGGTCAAGAAAACTGTACTGTCGTCTTGCCGAAAAAACGCCGAGGGGTATGGCAAGGGAAAAGGTAATAATCATCGCGACCAGATTGAGGAGGAGGGTGTTCCAGATCCTCTCCTCAATTTTTTGCATCACCGGCCTCCCGTCTTTGAAGGAATAGAGCTTACCGGTAAAAAGTTTCTTGAGCCACAGGAAGTATTGCTGATAAATAGGCTTATCGAGGTCGTAGTTCTTCATCATCTGCTCGATGACCTTGGGAGAAGCCTTTGGATCCATGGTCAGAGCGATCGGGCTTCCCGGGGCCTGGGTAATGACCACCCAGGAGATGATGCTGATGCCCACCAGGGTAATCAGCATTTGACCCAAACGTCGAAGAATAAAAGAAGTCATAGGCTATTTCTCCAGAACCGGCGCTCCCGGGACATACCACTTGGTGAGGTCATACGTGAGCCCCGCTTTTTCCATCTTAATAGGACGAAAGATTTTCTTACCCTTTGAATCCTTTTCTACTAATACAAATTTATTCTGAAGCGCAGCAATACCGAGAGGTACAAAAAGAAATGTGTAAGGTTGATCCTCGGCCATCAGCTCATTGATCTTCCAGTAGATCGCCCTTCTCTTTTCGATATTATATTCGCGCCGCCCCTCTTCCCACAGCCGATCCACTTCCGGATTCCGGTAGGAGATGAAATTGAATCCTTTTTCAATCTGACTCGAATGCCAGATCTGATAGTCGTCTGGATCAGGAGAGAGGGCCCATCCCAGGATACAGACATCAAATGCTTTTGGATTAATGAAATTTTTGAGAAAAACACTCCACTCATACAGTTCAAGCTTGACATCGATGCCCAGTTCCCTGAACGCCCTCTGAACCAGAACACCCACGTCCCTGCGGGTCTCATTGCCGCTGTTTGTAATCAGTTTGAAGCTGAAAGGCTTCCCATCTTTATCGAGGATACCGTCACCATCCGTATCTTTCCATCCTGCTTCAGCCAGCAACTGGCGGGCCTTGGCAGGATCATAGGGCAGGGGCTTTACATGGGGGTTCGAGTACCAGAGCTGCGGAGGAAAAGGACCGTTGGCCACTTTTCCCAGACCGTAAAGCACATACTGGACGATCTCCTCACGATTGATTGCGTAGGTAAGGGCCTGACGAACCCGTTTGTCCTGAAAGAGCGGGTTCTTCTCATTATATCCAATGTAAGTATAGCCGAGGCTTGGCTGGGAATAGACTTTTACAAAAGGAGTCTCTCTCATCCTCTGGAACTCAAATGGATAGACCCCATAATAGTCAATTCCATGAGTGAGAAATTCCATTTCGCTCAGCGAAGGGTCGGGAATGATCCGGTAGATGATCCGATCCAGGTATGGTTTCCCCTCAAAGTACTTCGAATTAGCTTCAACCACAATTTCCTCATCCGTCGACCATCTTACAAAGCGGAACGGCCCTGTTCCAACGGGGTGCCGGTTAAAGGAGGTGGTATTGATATCCTGGTTTTCGAGCAAATGCTTCGGGATGATACCCATGCTCCAGGTCCCCAAACCCGGTGAAAACGGCTGGCTGTAAGTGACCTTAAAAGTGTAGGGGGCAAGAACCTCGGCCTTCTTCACGAGTTCATAGTCGCTCCGACGAACCGTATTGGTCTTCTCGTCCATGATCTTGTCATAAGTGAATTTCACGTCTTCGGCAGTAAATTCCTTTCCGTCATGCCAGAGGACACCCTTTCGCAAAAAGAATGTAATCTCCGGTTCAGGTCCCTCCTTGATCTTCCAAGATTCTGCCAGAACGCCGACAAAAAATTCGAGATTTTTGTCGTATTTGATCAGACCATTGAAAACAAGACCATTAATATCGCTGGAAGCCGAATCTTGCGCAAGAATCGGATTGAGAAAGGAAGCGTCCCCAATCGAACTCTCAACGAGCTGATTCACCTTCATGGGTGGTCGGGAACCCACAAAAACGATATTGATGGCCAGGAGAACCAGAAAGAGAACAGGAGAGATAAATAGAATTTTCTTGATTTTCAGAAGGGGTTTCCTTTCAAGTGAGATGCCTTAAATCATTATAGAAAAAATTTTTCGCATCTACAACATATCTTTAAACCCCAACCCTTGTCAGTTATAAGTCACTTAGTAACTAAGTCATTTTAATGACCGATACTCAATAACCTAATGACCCAATAACTTTCATAAAAACTAACGACTGGTCACCAAAACCTTGAAGCCCATTTGGGAAAGTTTTTCCGCTATGATCAGAGCTGCTTCTCTGGTATCAAATTGGCCAACCCTCACTCGATGATATTTCTGAGTCGGTGTTTCCAGGGTAGCCACATGGACGTTCTCAAAACTTCTTCGGAGCTGATCTGCTAATCTCTGGGCATTAGTTTCATCCGTGAAGGAACCCACCTGAAGCGTGAATCGGAGAACGGGCTCACTCGCAAGACTGATCACCTCTACTTTGACAGGGGCTGTCCCATTTGCCCACATCCCGAGCATCTGAGCGGCCGCATAAGAAACATCAATGATCCTTTCTTTAACAAAAGGACCCCGATCATTGACCTTCAGCTCAAGAGATCTTCCGTTTTCCAGGTTGGTCACCATCACGGTCGTTCCCAGAGGAAGTGTGTTATGAGCACAGGTGAGCTGGTACATATCATAGACTTCACCACTTGAAGTGGCTCTTCCGTGAAATTCCCCTCCATACCATGAAGCAACTCCGTATTGAACCCATTTGTTATCCATCTTTTCGAACTTTGTCTCTGGAACAGAACGCTCTTTCCTTGTTTCTTGTTTTTCGGGAAGATTGGATCTCCTTTCCGTCACAACATGTCTAGGACCACAAGAGAAAAATAAAAAGAGAGAGAAAATGATAACCACAGGTAAGGGAGAGCTTGTCTTCACACTACTCATAACAAATTTCCCCATGTATGGGTACGGGAGGCTTTAGCCTCCCATTTATTTATAAAAAACTTCCCCATATTTGATCTTATACTCCATTGCACTTGAATATTTATAATCTTCCGCTTTCTCCACCAAGCCCCTCTTGACTGGATTATAATGAATATAATTAAACTTCTCCCCAAATTTTTTATCCGTTAGTATTGCAAAATCAAAAAAGCCCTTCTGCCAAACATGCGTAAAGCGACTAAAGTTGCCCCTACTCGGGAGGATCACTCTTTTGGAGCTATGAAGGGTAGGGGAGGCTTCAGCCTCCCTATGGATATTTATCCGCCTTGAGGCTCTTCCTTTCAGTAACTGCATAGTTTTTGAAATCCCTTGATTTATAGGTTTTATGAGAAGATGAATATGGTCAGGCATGATTACATAAGCATAAAGCATTATTTCTTTTCTGGAGGCGGAGTCCAAAATTGTTTCTACAATGATTTCGGCCTCCTCTTCATTAAATGAACGAGTCTTTTGACTCAGGCTTGTCGTTATAAAATATATCGAACCATTAATATCAAAATGAGGTGGCTGCGCCATATTATTTAATCTTAGGGCGACTTAAGTCGCCCCCACGCGCCATTTAATTGCTAAAGTTGTAAAATTATACCGAAAAAATGTTTGATTTCAAAGGCTTTTCAATAAAAAGGTATTGACACTATTTTTCAGGGAATATAAAATTCAACCAATTGTAGAATCAACTTAAAAATAAATGTTCCCGAATCGCTGCGCGCTTCGGGAACGACCCCGCTGAGCTTGAACGGATTAAAAGCGTTCCCTTGCGCGCTGATTCGCGCTCGGGAACAATCCGCTCGAACTGACGGGCCTTTCGGCCCACCGCTCAGCGGGGTCGTCCCCCGAAGCAATTGAAAATAGATGAAATTTGGAGTATGATTTAAAATGAAGGAGGACAGCGAAAGATGATAGGTAAAGCAGATATCCTTGGACTAAGCGTTTCCGAACGAATTCAGCTCGTTCAGGATATTTGGGATAGCATTGCCGAAGTACCCGACTCTGTCCCCCTGACAGATGAGCAGAAAGCTGAGCTCGATCGGCGACTCGAGGCCTATCACAAGAATCCAAATGCTGGCTCGCCGTGGTCCATTGTGCGTGAGCGATTCAAGAGCCGAGCATGAGTGGCAAGCTTATCATCCGTCCGGAGGCAGAAGCTGATTTAACCGAAGCCTTCGAGTGGTACGAAGCCCGTGTCTCTGATCTTGGGTTAGAGTTCATCCGGGCGGTTGATAGTCTCTTCAATTCCATCATTCGTAATCCTCAAGCGTTTCCAATCGTCTATAAGAGCGTCCGCCGCGCACTCACGCGTAAGTTTCCCTACGAGGTCTTCTTCATGGTAGATCCCGACAGCGTTGTTATCCTCGCTGTATTTCATGCCAAGCGTAGTCCCCAGCGATGGCAAGAAAGAATTTAAGTCGCCTCGAACAAATCACTCCAGCGGATGGCTTACACCGCCATTTACCTTTGTCGTTAGAAATCCTGCAATACATTTTCTAAAAAAGGAGAGATCTTCTATCGATCGAAACCTCTCCTTTTTGGGTTTGAAACCCAAGAAAACCCCTTGGCATTTCCTTTCTCTCTTCCATTAAGATTTCGCTGAGGTTGAAATCCTTTTTCAATCTGAGAATGTTTTCATTCTTCTGGCCTCTTAGATTCGAGACCTCTCTGGGGTGGCACAGGAATATAGCTCGACCATTTTTTTCAAATCTTTGGAGAAGAGAGGTCGCGATGTCAAAAAAGATGGCTGAATCGACAAGCTGGTGAAGAGCTGGATGAAAAGGGCCTGAGAGACAGTCTCTTTGCAATTCCTTGGTGGGCTGAAGGCCAATGCGAGCGACCGCGATGGACGAATTTTCCAACTTAAGAATGCCTCTCTTAAGCCATTGAACGGCCTCGTCCAGCGGCAAAGGGTAATATTCTCTAGCTCTCCACAGGTCTTCAAGGGGAGCGCCCTTGAGGACGAGTGTGGGATGGATCCTCAGGAAATCGGGTTTTAGTTCGATCACTCGATCAAGGGTTTGAAGAAATCGTTCAAGGGTATCACGCGGAAGGCCGACCATGAGCTGAAGTCCCACTTCGAAATTCTTATCTTTTAATCGAAAAACAGCATCCGCCGTATCTGCCGCACAATGACCTCTCCGTGCAAGGAAGAGCACTTCATCAATCATCGATTGCACTCCGACTTCTATGGTCTTCACTCTGTATTCTTTGAGCAGGGAGAGAGTCTCTTCATCCAGAGCATCGGGCCTGGTGGAAATGCGAATGGAATCGATCAGACCTGAAACGAGGAAGGGCTGGACTTCCCTGAGATAGCGGACCTGGTCATCTCTATGGATCGCTGTGAAACTCCCACCATAAAAAGCAATTTGTTTTTCCCTGCCCTCGGGCAGACGGGCAGGAAGAGAGGCTTCGATGAAGTGCCGAACCGAAAGAGGGGAAGGGAGTTCCCCGGCCAATGCCTTTTGATTGCAAAAGAGGCAGCGCTCACGGCAACCCATAGCGGGTAGGAAGATGGGAATGATTAATGGCTTCAGGGCCATACGATCATTTATTTCAACCCGAATTCTGCATAAGAATGTCATTCCCGTGAAAACGGGAATCCAGGAAAGGCCAGGGATACTGGATTCCTGCTTCCGCAGGAATGACGAACTACAATGTGTTTATCGGAAGATTTCAAGTCCTCCTGGCCAGAGCTTTAGATTTCAGGTTTTTCAATTTGCGATTTGCCATTTGCAGTCCGCAATTCTTCCAAGGCATTCCTGGCAGCGTCCTGTTCTGCCTCTTTCTTGCTTTTTCCCCTTCCCGATCCTTTCACTTCGCCTTTGATGGTGACGGATGCCTGGAACCATTTATCATGATCCGGTCCGGACTCATTCAGCATTCGATACTGGGGAGAGACTCCATAAGTCTGCTGGGAATATATTTGCAGAAGGCTTTTGAAATCGTCGGATAGCCCGGACGACATTTTCATTTCGAGATAAGGCTCCAAATGCCGTCGAACAATCTCTAAAGCGCGATCGAAACCTGAATCCATGAAGATGGCTCCGACCAAGGCTTCATAAGCGTTTGCCAAGATGGAGGATTCCATCGTCCCATTTACCTGTTGGCTTTTTCCCAGCAGGAGATAGCCTTCTATTTGAAGTTCTTTAGAGAGGGATGCAAGAGAACTCTTTTTGACCAATTGCGACCTCATCATGGAGAGGGTCCCTTCCTGGGCCTCGGGGAATCTTTGGAGGAGGAGGTAGCTGACCGCAAGACCGAGAACCGAATCTCCGAGAAATTCCAGGACCTCGTTGGCAGTTTTTTCGGAACGATTGGTTTCATAGACAAAAGACTTATGCGTAAGGGCCTGATCGAGCCATTTGATCTCTTTGAATTGATGACCCAGACGCTCTTCAAATTCTTTTAAAGATATCAACCTCTCGTCGTCCACAGCCTTCTCCAAAACGTTTCCGACCATGCCCCTTTCGGCCAACTCCGTTACTGTGACGGACCATTCTTGATTGGTCCAATCTTGATGTTTCTTAACCCTCTTTTGATCGGCGAGCAGAACAGGGACGTAGTTCCGGGAAAGACCTCTCCATCTCCCGGTTTCTTCTCTACGGTCTTCCACCAGGACGCTCAGCTCTTGGTTGAGAAACTGACGGTAGAATGCCTGGCGCTTCTGCTGACCCAACTCCCTCATGCTCTCAGCCCTTTTCTTGATCTCTTTATCATCCACCCGTTGTGGAAATAGGAACGCGGGGGTTCCCTTTCTCCTTGAAAAAGGGAAGACGTGGAGATAAGAGAAGGGTAAAGATTCAACCAGTTGGTAGGTAGATTTAAATCTTTCTTCTGTCTCACCCGGGAATCCCACAATCACATCCGCACCGACGCAGAGCTTCGGAATCTTCAGGTGGAGTTCCTGGACGAGATCGAAGAGGAAGGACCGGTCATAGTCTCTATTCATCTTTTTGAGTATCTCGTCGTCTCCGCTCTGGATGGGGATGTGAAGGTGAGGACAGATCTTGTTCGACCCTGAGAGAGTGGAGATGAGCTCTGGAGAAAAATCCTTGGGCTCAATCGATGTGAGCCGAATTCGGTCAGGGGTCTCCTCTTTTTCGAGTTGCTTGATGAGTTCATCCAATGGAAGGGAGGGATCGAGGTCAAGTCCGTAGGCGCCAAGATGGATGCCGGTGAGAACGACTTCTTTAAATCCCCTCTCTTTCAATACCTTTATATTTTCAATCACCCTTTCCGGCCGGAGACTTCTCGATCGACCCCTAGCATGGGGAACGATGCAATACGAACAACCGGCATTGCAACCATCCTGAATTTTTAGAAAGGCACGGGTATGGTGACGAAAAGAGTGAAGAGGGGTCTCTGAAAAGAGCTCCTCCCTCTGGATATCACTCACCTGAACTGTTGGAAACTCGCCCTTTCGCATCGAGGGAAGGAGGTCAGGGATCTGGCTCTTTTCTCCGTTTCCCAAAACATAATGCACACCTCTCATCTTTAAGAAAGCATCTGGCTCCACCTGAGGAT
>Ga0335070_10007601_pt1 | contig 12705 bp, 13 predicted proteins | sample Lox_Sample_13_FD_206722 | JGI IMG/M metagenome (GOLD analysis project Ga0335070, IMG submission 206722) | Soil microbial communities from Loxahatchee National Wildlife Refuge, Florida, United States - Lox_Sample_1.3 | ecosystem: Environmental > Terrestrial > Soil > Wetlands | place: USA...
ACTCCAACCGGCATGTATGTGCCGGCTGGCTCGCGGCCGAAGCCGATCAGCTCTATACGCTGCTTGAACAGGAGGTAATCCCGGAATTTTACCGCCGGGACAAAAGCGGAGTCGCGGTCGGCTGGGTTGCGCGCATGCGTGAGAGCATGGCCCGGCTGACTCCGCGGTTTTCAGCCAACCGGGCGGTGCGCGAATATACGGCCGAATTCTATATTCCCGCCGCCCGGGCATACCTGGAGCGGGCGGCGGAGAAGGGTAAAGGGGGCGTGGAACTGGTCGGGTGGCGAAACGCCCTGGAAAAGAAGTGGGCCAATCTGCGTTTCGGGGAAATTGCCTGTGAGACAGCCGGTGAAAATCACAGGTTTTATGTCCATGTCTATCTGAACGGCGTCGTTCAGGAATCGGTGAGGGTGGAACTCTATGCCGCGGCAATTGGCGATGAGAGTCCCATCAGGCTCGAGATGGTCCGCGGAAGACGGCTGGTGGGCGCTGAAAACGGCTACGAATATAGTGTCGAGGCGCCTGCGTCAAGGGCTGCAGGGGACTACACGGCACGTATTGTTCCATTTATGAAGGGGACCTCTATTCCCCTCGAATCCGCAAGGATTCTCTGGCAGAGGTAAAGGTTAATCTTTGACCAGAAGGATCGCACACGGCATTTTGCGGATTATTTTCTCATGGCTTCGCCCGAAAATCAGATTTTCCAGTCGTTCCTCAAGGTGCTCCAGCTTCGATTCCTCGTGGGCGTGGGCGCGCATGACGAGCAGATCGATATTCATCTCCCTGACCAGGCTGGGTATTATCTTGGCCGGATCGCCTTCCTTGACCAGGCTCTGAATATTGAGCCCCTTCGTCCTTTCATTCTCTATTATTTTTTCCAGGTCGCCTTCAGCTTCCTTGATGACCCTTTTGTATGATTCGTCAAGCGAGATCATGGGCAAATTGAAACCTTCGTAGCCGAAAGGGTTATGCTCGACATGGATGACGTAAAGTTCGGCTCCGTACTTGTGGGCCATGGAAACGCCGTAATCAACGACTTTTCGGCAGGTTTTCGTCACTCCGGTAGCAACAAGTATGCGTTTGATCTTATCCATGGTGTTCCTCCAGTCGATGGGATTCCTTCTGGTAAAACTATATCACGGTAATTAATCCTATCAAATTACACCGTACTCCGGACGCCCGCTTCCCTCCCGCTCAGGAAATTTTTAAATAACCGGGCAGAAAGATTTTGAATAGGGAATCTTATTCGAGATAACCTGTGTATGGATTATCTCCTACGACTATGGCGTTGTGGTAAACTGATGATACAGGAGCACGCGCGGCGGGAAATCAAAACAAGGAGCAAGAAATGATAGAGATCATGCAAGGTATGCCGGAAAACATCGTGGCAGTGAGCGCCAGCGGAAAGGTGACCGGGGAGGACTATGACAATGTGCTCATCCCCGCTATTGAGGATAAACTCAGGAAACATGGGAAAATTCGCGTTCTCTACACGCTGGACTCTGATTTTACGGGCTTCACTGCCGAGGCGATGTGGGACGACGCGAAGATCGGCTTAAAGCATCTTACGGCATACGAAAAAGTCGCGGTTGTTTCCGACGTGAGCTGGGTAGTCAGTGCCGTGAAATTTTTTTCTTTCATTATGCCGTGCCCGGTAAAGACATTCGGTTATGGCAAGCTGTCGGAAGCAAAGAGCTGGATATGTGAATGAACAGTTCCGGCCGACGGATGCCTTAGTTGAAAGGAATTGGACCTTTTTTCAGCGGGTCGTCTGTAGCCTCAGTTGTTTTCAACGTGCACATCTTCCTCCGTGGGTACATTTACCTCCGAAGACAGAAGCAGCGTGGGCGGGATCTCCTGTACCCCGAGTATCTTGACGAGTTGGTTCAGCCCGTCCGCGATTCGGACCAAGTCTTTATCAGCCAGCGGCTCCAGCCCCCTGACAAGCAGCCCCTGGGCCACCTCGGGCGCCCTGTTCACTATACCTTTTCCAAGATCGGTCAAATCTATTTCCACCACCCTGCGGTCTTCCCGTGATCGTGTCCTGGTGACCAGTCCCCTTGCTTCCAGCCGGTCCAGTATTCCCACGACCGTCGCCGGGTGGAGATACATCCTGCGGGCAAGTTCAGACACCTTGATCGGCGCGGCATCGGCAAGAACCTTGATTGCCCACAACTGGGGGCCCGTCAGCCCCGTTTCCCGCTCCGCCTTTTTCGAGTATTCGTTCACCGCCTGGAAAACCCGGCGCAGATTGTCAATAATATCCGCAACCATTTTCGCCTTGGACATAAATTTTCCCTCCCCCTAAAAAAGCAATTGACAAGAATATGTTTGTGTACAAATAATATGTAGCAAAACGTTTGTAGCACAAACAATCACATTGCGACAATTAAAATAATTTTCCAAACTTTATCATAATTTTATGAAGTGAACACTGCGAGAGGCAAGTAGTGTAATTATCAAAAAGGAGGCAAGCAATGAAGAAAAATGCGGTTGGATTTTTGTTGGCTGCCGGATGCCTGTCATTGATGGCGAACGGTTGCGCCAAGCAGGAACTGGTCAAGAAAGACGAATCGATCGCTCCTGCCGCGAATACAGCGACTACGCCGGTCGGGAACAAAGAAGTCAAAGTCCCCGCCGAAAAAACAACCCCCGTTCAGGAATCCACTCTAAATGAGAATGCAAAGCAGGCTCTGAACAAGGAGCAGTTGCAGGCCGCGCTGGAGAAAATCTACTTCAGCTTTGATGCGTCCGAACTGGATGATACCGCACGCGCTACCCTTGCCAAGGACAGCAAGCTGCTCCAGAAGGATTCCGCGATCAAGGTACGCATAGAGGGAAATTGCGACGAGCGGGGTTCGGCCGAGTATAACCTGGCGCTTGGAGAAAAGCGTGCAAAAGCCGCGGAAAAATATCTGGAAACTATGGGCATTCCCGCCGCCAGTCTTTCGACAATCAGCTATGGCAAGGAAAAGCCCTCAGATCCCGGTCATGACGAAGCCGCATGGGCCAAAAACCGAAGAGATGAGATCGTAGTTCAGTAAAGGATGAAGGCAAGAGCTGCGATGAAATTCTGCCTGGGAGGGGACAATCCCTTTCCAGGCTTTTTTTGGTTGCAGACAAAAATCCAGAGGAAAAATGAAAAAGAAAATCTACGAAGAGGTCACCCTTTTCGCCAGTGTCGTCAAATGGACAGCGTACGCCTCGATTGTGGGTGCGCTTTCCGGACTGGCAACGGCCGGCTTTCTCAGGTCGCTGGCCTGGACGTCGGGACAGTTGGGCAGGTATCCCTTTTACTACTTCATATTGCCGCTGACCATAGGGGCAAGCAGTTTTCTCGTCAAATGGCTGGCTCCTGATGCCGAAGGGCACGGAACGGAAAAGGTTATCGAAGCCGTCCACAAACGCATGGGAAAAATCCAGTTGAGGGTAGTGCCGGTTAAGCTCGTAGCGACAGTCATAACCCTTGCCAGCGGAGGCTCGGCGGGGAAGGAAGGGCCGTGCGCCCAGATCGGTGCGGGGCTGGCTTCGGGATTCGGAGATTTACTGCGTCTGGATAACGTTGATCGTCGCAAGCTGGTTATCTGCGGCATCAGCGCAGGATTCGCCACAGTCTTCGGAACGCCGGTAGCCGGGGCGCTCTTCGGGATCGAAGTGCTGGTGCTTGGCCGGATGCTGTATGACGTGCTTTTCCCTTCTTTCGTGGCCGGAATCGTCGGCTACCATGTCGCGACAATGGTAGGCATCACCTATGGCTGGCATGCGATTCCGGTCATTCCCAACCTCACGGGGAGCAGTTTTATGGAGATGGTCCTCCTGGGAATGTGGTGCGGGCTGATCGCCCTGTTTCTAATCGAATCAATGAAATTCAGCCACAGGATGTTCGACCGGCTTCCCGGCCATTACCTGCTGAAGGCCGTTCTCGGAGGGGGACTCCTTGTCGTAATCGGCAAATTCATTTCCCCCGTCTATCTCGGGTTGGGGCTTGATTCAATCGACAAGGGACTCGGCGGCGCCGTTCTTCCGGCAGGGTCTTTCTTCTGGAAAAGCATCGCCACCTCGATCACGCTGGGCTGCGGTGGAAGTGGCGGAATCGTCACCCCCATCTTTTTCATAGGGTCGTCCGCGGGCAACCTGTTCGCGAGAATCTTCCACGAACCTTATCTCGCGGCATTTTCCGCCATCGGCATGACCGCTCTGCTGGCGGGCGCCGCCAATACTCCCATTGCCGCATCCGTCATGGCCATCGAGATGTTCGGCCCCGGCATGGCGCCCCATGCTGCTGTAGCCTGCATGGTAAGCTTTCTCATCGTCGGTTACCGGAGCGTCTATCCCAGCCAGGTGCTGGGCATCCAGAAAAGCGCATCACATAAAATGGCGACCGGGGTGCCTATCGGAGAAGCGGGCTATGCCGAATTTGTGCGGCGCGACAAATCCTTGCTCGGCCTGGTCGGGAGAGCCATAAACAGAATTCGCCGCAAAGACGGCTCCGAATGACCGCTATTCCTCCGAGTACCTGAAAATCGCACGGCGCCTTTGCCGGGAAGCAGGGTCATTTCTTCTCCTGCCTCCTGCAAAAAAACTTTCGAACATGTACATGCATTCCGACGCGAAAGAGTAAAAAGGCGCAGGAATGAAAAACCAGTTATTCACATCCGAAATAGCGCATCCTTTTAATGAAATGATATGGGAAACATGAACAAACTGCTGTCTCTGCTGGTATTATTCTCCTGCCTTGTCGGTGCCTTCCCTTCACATGCCGCGACGGCCGTCATGGTCGGAGCAAAGGTCCTCCACGACTGTGATTATTCGATGTTCCGGAGTAAAAATATCGGTCTGATTACCAATGACTCGTCAGTTGTGGAAGGCGTTCATCTGGCCGACATGATGCATGCCTGCGGCAAGGTGAGGCTTGCCGCGCTGTTCGCACCGGAACACGGTCTTCGCGGACTCAGGGAGGATGGGGAGAGATTCGCGGGAAGACTGGATAAACAGACGGGTGTGCCGGTATACAGTCTTTACGGAAAGGTAAATAAACCGACCCCGGAGATGCTGCGCGGGCTTGATTTCCTGCTTTTCGACATCCAGGACATCGGCGCCCGCTTCTACACTTTCATCTCGACCATGGGACTTGCAATGCAGGCGGCCGCGGAGGAGCACATCCCGTTTGTCGTCCTTGACCGCCCCAATCCGCTCGGCGGCGAATACTTCGCAGGCCCCGTCCTGGAAACGGGATGCCGCTCGTTTACGGGTGAATATGCGATCCCGGCCGCCCACGGTCTCACGGTCGGCGAACTGGCTCTCATGATCAAGGGAGAACGGATGTTGCCGGGCCTGGACGGGCTGGACCTGCGGGTAATCAGGATGGAAGGGTGGCGAAGGAGCATGCGCTGGTCCGATACCGGACTGGAGTGGGTAAGGACCAGCCCGAATATCCCCGACTTCGAGACGGCACTCCTTTACCCGGGAATCTGTTTTTTTGAAGGGACCGCGGCCAGTGTGGGGAGAGGCACGCCGGAACCGTTCAAAATGGTCGGCCTGCCGGGAATAAATGCCGGCAAAATTGCCGAGCAACTGAACTGCAGGAATCTGCCGGGCGTCAGATTCGAGGCCGTATTGTTCACTCCTCGCAGTATTCCTGGCATGAGCAGTTGCCCGAAGTATCAGAACCGGGAGATACCTGGAATCAAAATCGAAATTGTTGACTACCATGTGTATCAGCCGGTGGAAACCGGCATTCATCTTCTCTGCGCTCTTTACGGTTCCCTCGGTAAAGGGGAGCGGGAACATTTCTTCCGGCAAAAGGGGTTCGACGAGTTGGCAGGTTCGGACAGCCTTCGGGAAGCAATAGAAAATGGATCTTCGCCTGAAGAGATCATAACATCATGGAAAGGGGGACTAGAGCATTTTTCGGAGAAACGGAAAAAGTATCTCCTTTATTTCAATGACTCTGATCCCCAGATGTTGAAATGACGATCTGTCCACCAATCCTTCATTACCTGTTTGATCCAGGTCCGGTTGTTTCAAGTTCTTTATCTGGTAACATATCAATAGTCCGGTACGGAGGTTTGAATTTTTTCATATTGAATGCAACCGCTCCGGAATGTGCAGAGAGATGGATTTATACCAAGTTGCAATCAAACGATTTACAGACATGTCATGTCGAACAAAGAGAGACATTTTTGACAAGCGCGTTCAAGATTTCTCGCTTGAGCTCGAAATGACAATGAATTGAATGCAGCTTGGTATTAAAGATTAGGCAAGGAGGGGTGTATGAAGTTTCGACTGATTATTCTGGCGATTTCGAGTGCTTTCGCGGCAACCGCCGCAATGGCACAGGTATGCGTCGACTGCCACAAGAAGCTGACCCCGAATATCGTCAAGGACTGGCAGCTGAGCAGGCACAGCAAAAACAATATCAGCTGCTCGGATTGCCATGGCGATATGCACAAGTCGGCAAAGGACGTGGCCAAGGCGAGAATCCCGACGGCGGACACCTGCGCCGGCTGTCACCCGGATCGGGTGGCCCAGTTCAAGAGAGGGAAACATGCCGCGGCATGGGCCGCCATGAACGCCATGCCGACAATCCACTGGCAACCGATGGAACTGATTGAGGGGATGAAAGGTTGCGGCGGCTGTCACAAGATCGGATTGAAAAGCGAACAGGAAATTGTCGCGCTGAAGAAAGGCGGTTCAGGGTTTGGTTTCGCTTCCTGCGACGCCTGCCATACCCGGCACACATTCTCCGTGGCTGAAGCAAGGCAGCCGCAGGCTTGCCAGACCTGCCACATGGGTTTCGACCATCCGCAGTGGGAGATGTTCTCGGGGTCGAAGCACGGCGTGCGGTTCCTGCTGAAGCAGGCCAAGGCCATTCCGGCCGATTCCGCCGCCCCCACCTGCCAGACCTGCCACATGCAGGGCGGCAACCATGAAGTCAGGACGGCCTGGGGATTCCTCGCCGTACGGCTGCCGATGCCCGAAGATAAGCAGTGGGCAGCGGACCGCGCCACAATTTTGCAGGCGCTCGGCGTTCTCGATCCGGACGGCAAGCCCACAGCACGGCTGGATGTGGTGAAAGCCGCCGACGTGGCCCGGCTGACCCAGGATGCATGGCAGAAGGAGCGCGACAAGATGGTCAAAACCTGCAACAAGTGCCACTCCGCCAACTTCGCCCGGGGCGAGCTGAAAAAGGGCGACGAGATGATAAAAGACGCCGACCACCTGATGGCGGAAGGGATCCGGACGGTCGCGGCCTTGTACAAGGACGGGATTTTGCCCAAACCGAAGAACTACGCCTATGCGTTTCCGGATCTCCTGACCTTCAACGACGCGCCGACGCCGATCGAGCAGAAACTGTTTATCATGTACCTGGAGCACCGCATGCGTGCCTTCCAGGGGACATTCCACGCCAACCCCGATTACGCGCTCTGGTACGGCTGGAACTCGATGCAGAATGATCTGGTGGAGATCAAGGCCATGGCTGACGACATGCGAAGGTTCCACAAGCTGGGAGCGAAGTGATGTTCAGCCGAAAATAGGGTGTGCATAAACCGGCAGATATAAAAATCTTTAAGTGAGGAACGGAAAAGACCCCCGAAACAAGATCGGGGGTCTTTTTTATATTTGACTGCCGTTCATACCTGGTATTTTTCATTATGGCGAGACATCATGTACCGGAATCAATCTTTTTTGACAATAATTATTTTGCGTTATATATTGCGCATTGATTGAAGTATTTTTATAAAAAATGAAAACCGGACGGACCGGACTGGAAGACGGACAGGTCCTTCGCTCATTAAAGAATCGGGTTCCAGCATTTCTCGTACGTCACAGTACGTAAATTCAATCTGCAAGAAGGAGGGAAAAAGAGAATGGATTGGTACATTGGAGTGCTGAAAAAGTATGCGGTGTTTGAAGGCAGGGCTAGACGGAAGGAATATTGGATGTTTTTTCTCTTCAACGTCATCATTTCAGTCGCCATCGGTTTCGTTCTGGGCTTTATTGGAGGGATGCTCGGCATCGGAACCTCTTTGAGCACACCGGTCAGCACCATTTATTACCTGGCCGTGATTATTCCCAGTATTGCCGTTGGAATCCGCAGGATGCATGACATCGGCCGGAGCGGCTGGTGGATTCTCGTTCCCGTCGTCAATCTGGTGTTCGCATGCATGGACAGCCAGCCAAGCAATAACGAGTATGGTCACAATCCCAAGGCCGCCTGACGCTTGACTGAATACTGACAGAAAATAGGGGGCGGGCTGCTTTTCCGGAGAAAGCAGCTTGTCCCCTTTTTTTCCCCGGCCAGTGCCCGGAGTAGGGAACGCTTTTGAATTTCTTGAATTTCGCTTTCGATCAGAACAAGGACCAACAAAATACGTCAGGTCAGGGCAGTCCGCAGTCGTACCTTTTGAAGTCGACAGCTGGAATTGGGGTGCCTTTCTCCTGCACAGGGATCAAAGGAAAAGGGAGCCGTCTATTTGGAAGCGGTTAAAAAGATGGGGCAATGGAGTATCGTAAATATAGTTCTTGAAGAGTAAGGCACCGGCAGAAGAGTCTATCTCAACCATTGATTCTCCCCTTCATGATGTCAATGGAGTATCAAAAATATGGGATTTCGAAACCGCGCTCCTGTATTCCGGCATGGAAAGCGGAGCTTGAGCGTTTTGCCGGGATGCGCGAAAAGTATCCGCTCTATTGATATGAACAGTTGGTAATCCTCCGCACTCACTAATCTGCTTCTTGTCCGCATATTACCTGACAGACAATCCCGCACGTCAAGCCATCTTTTCTCTGACAAAGACGAAGACAATATTTGCTTTCCGTATAAAGGATATTCCGCCGCCGCGGACGATTTAGTCCGCATCCTGCAAACAACCCGGAATTTGACATGTTATACATTACCGGTATCCTCTTTTGTACTGTATCCGTCTTTTTTGAACCTTCGGAATGACAGCAAAGGAGGCTTTATCCATGAGCGGCAAAACGGCCCGTCTGATCTTCTGGCTCGGGACATTGTCGTCGGCCGTGATTTTTCTCTGGCTGACGTACGATTTCCATCGCCAGACACCGAGGTATACCCAGGTCGACAAACTGAGTGAAGATGTCGTGGCCGGTAAGAAGGTCTGGCAGAAGTACAACTGCAACGACTGCCATACCATCCTCGGCTTCGGCGGCTACTACGCGCCGGACATGACGAAGGCGTTTTACCGGCTCGGGGAGAACAATATCGTCTCCATCGTCATGCATCCGGAAGACGTCTACCGCAATTCATTCCGCAAGATGCCACACCTGGGGGTAACTGAACGGGAGGCGAAACAGCTGGTAGCTTTCCTCAAATGGGTCGGCACCATCGACAACCGCCACTGGCCGCCCCAGGACGAGAAATACGTAAAGGCGTACCATCTGCGGGAAGTCAGAGCCCATCAGCTGGAGAAGGTCGATATCGTCATGGGAGCGTGCGGCGGCTGCCACAGCTTCGAAAACCAGGGAAGGAACATAGCGGGTGACTTCAGCGACATCGCGAAGCGGATTACCTTTGACCGTGAAACATTGATCAAATACATACTCGATCCCCAGTCGGTCGTGCCGGGCATCGGCATGCCTCCCCAGAACGTGAGCAGGGAAACGGCCGCTCTCATCGCCGATTTCGTGCTCGCGCTGAAGATCCCCAAGGAGGTGCGACCATGATACGTTTCGAAAGCCAGCGTGTTTCCCTCTGGTATATCCGGCTCGCCCTCTGCCTCTTCTGCCTGCAGGTGGTAATGGGTCTGTGGCTCTCCATCAATTACGCCTTCACCCTTCCCCAGTGGCTCGTGGATGTCTTCGCCTTCAACACGGCCCGCGCCATACACACCAATCTGCTCGTCGCCTGGATGCTGCTCGGTTTCATGGGCGGCGCCTATTTCATCCTTCCCATGGAGTGCGACCGTGAGCTGTTCAGCACGAAAATCGCATGGGTGCAGCTCATTCTCTTCGCCGTGACCGCGGTGACCGCGGTGGTCGGTTTCCTGTTCCGCTGGACCAAGGGGAGGCCGCTCCTGGAAATCCCGTTCCCCCTCAACGGCCTGATCGTCGTGGTAGCCCTCCTGTTCGTCGCCAACGTGGCACTGACGATCCTGAAATCGAAGGAAAAGTCCGCCCTCCAGTGGATGCTGCTGGGAGGGGTGACATTTCTCGCGCTGCTCTACCTGTTCGGCATGCCTTTCTACAAGAATCTGAATACCGATTATTATTACTGGTGGTGGGTCATCCATCTCTGGGTGGAAGGGGCATGGGAGGTCGTTACCGCGGCAATCGTCGCCTTCATCATCATGGAAGTAACCGGGGTGGAACGGAAGGTTGTCGAGAAATGGCTTTATGTGGAAACCGGCCTGTTCCTGTTTACCGGGATTGTCGGCACCGGCCACCATTACTACTGGCTTGGCGCCCCCAATTACTGGCTCTGGTGGGGCGGCGTGTTCAGCGCCATGGAGCCCCTTCCCATCGTCCTCATGGTTGTGGACACCTGGATGCATGTCCGGGAACGCAAGAATCCGATCATCAATCCCCTCACCTGGACATACATAGTCGGACTCGCCGTATATCACCTGGTCGGGGCCGGCGTATGGGGGTTCATCCACACTCTGCCCCAGATCAACTATTATACCCACGGCAGCCAGGTAACAGTCTCCCACGGCCACATGGCCTTTTTCGGGGCATACGGGCTCCTGAACCTGACCATCTTCTACTTCGCCCTGCCCCGGCTCAAGAATATCCGGAAATACCGGGATACGGCCGGCAAATGGGGATTCTGGATCATGTCGGTCGCCATGTTCTTCCTTGGGCTTACATTCGGCGTGGCAGGCATCCTCCAGACCTACCTGGAACGGTTCCTGGACATCGGCTACAGCACCGCCCACATCACAATGATGTTCTGGTTCCGGATCGCCTTCTCCATCGGTTTGGTGTTCCTCTGCGGGGTGTTGATCACTGTCCGGCACCTATTTACCCTGAAGCCGGATGAGGCAGGTTCCCCGGAGTAAAACCACAGGTCTTTTTCTCAAAAAAAGAGAGGCTGTTTTTCCGGAAAATCAGCCTCTCCCCTCTTCCCGTCGGATAGGCATGACTATTTGAGCTTGGCCGATTCGGGACTGACGTGCCATACGGTTATATGATAATGGGGAACTTCCACGCCCGGATGTCCGGGGTTGAAGCTTATGTCGACCTTTTTCACGACATTGCTGCCCACCGTCAGGCCGTTGAAGTTCTTGTGATTGTCCATATCACCGATGGGAACCATGTAGATGGTCGCAACGAGAGTTCCGGCCCGGTCATATGCGAGGAACGGTCCGACCGGCAGGGTGGAGGGATTTACGTAAAGGCTGCCCATTCCCGGTATGAAGTCCGGAAGTTTGACCAGGCTGCTTACTTTTTTATATGACGAATCCGGCAAATGCACCGGGCCTGCAGCAAAAGCAGGAAGGGCAAGTGCCAGCAGGACCGCGCTTATCGTTAAAAGCTTTTTCATGTCAATGACTCCTTTCGCTTTTCCTTGCCAGTGATCGGAACGCTTGAGAATTTCGGCGCAAACTAATCCCGGTCACGTTTTTCAAGCCTCCGGAAGACCCCGGAGACAATCCTGTCACATCGTTCGCCGTCGAATGGAAATACCTCGGCGGCAGTCGAATCCACCAGGCTTGACAGATGCTGCTGCAGGATCTTGCGCGCCCGGTGATATCGGGTTTTGACCGTAGCCGGTTCCACGTCCAGACATTCGGCAGTCTCCGCCACGGACAATTCCTCGACACCGCAGAGGATGAAAGCCATTCGATAGGCATCGGGGAGGGCATCAATGGCCGATTCCATTAACCGGCGCAATTCCGCCCGTCCCGCGCTCTGTTCCGGACTGGGCACACTGGAAATCAGATCGGCCATAAAATTCGCCTCCTCACTCTCCTGAGGCTCATCCAATGAGATGCTGTCTCTGGCGATACCGGCATGGCGCAGACGTCCCAGTGCCTCGTTGACGGTGATCTTTGCCAGCCACGCAGACAACGGACCTTTCCCCTGAAATTGCCCAAGGTTTTCATACGCCCGGATGTAAGTGTCCTGGACCACGTCTTCGGCATCCGCCTCGTTGCGCAGAATGCCGCGGGCAATCCGGTACAGACGCCGGTTATTTCGGCGCATGATCAGCTCGAAGCTTGCGGTGTCGCCTTCAAGGACCCGACGTACTACATCCGAGTCCGGGATCATTCCTTCAAAGCCATCCGCCAGGTTCATCTCACTGTCCTCCGTTTTTTCTTCTCTCACTACGTTGATGCAATTCGAAGCGAAAAGGTTCCCAAAAACAATTTTAGCTGTTTTTTTCCGTAATAAGGAATTTTGATTTGCATCAAGGGCCGGAAACGGAAGTGCGGATATTATTGCACTGTAACTATCCGGAAACAGACTTGTTACGAGCGACTCAGGAAACTGTTCTCGGCGGCTTGACCGGCAAAATGGTGCATCCCCCTGCCCGGTCATCTTCCCGAACGATTAGAATTCATCGCCTGTACACGGCGGAAAGGAAAGAACTATGGCTGAAAAAATTGTGATTGTCGGAAACGGCATGGTAGGTCACCGTTTCTGTGAAACTTTGATTGAACGGGGCCTTGCGTCGGAAAACAGGGTGATCGTCTTCGGCGGCGAGCCGCGGCCGGCTTACGACCGGGTCCACCTCTCGTC
>Ga0335070_10007602_pt1 | contig 12705 bp, 11 predicted proteins | sample Lox_Sample_13_FD_206722 | JGI IMG/M metagenome (GOLD analysis project Ga0335070, IMG submission 206722) | Soil microbial communities from Loxahatchee National Wildlife Refuge, Florida, United States - Lox_Sample_1.3 | ecosystem: Environmental > Terrestrial > Soil > Wetlands | place: USA...
CGGTGCCGCGCGGGCTGAACTCCCTGCTGGGCAAGCGGATCGCCGTCCCGGGGCTGCTGACCACGGCCTACCTGGTGCTGCGCCTGCGGCTGCCGGAGTTCGAGCCGGTGGTGATGCCCTTCGACCGCATCCCCCAGGCGGTGCTGGATCACGAGGTGCCCGCCGGGCTGCTGATCCACGAGGGCCAGCTGACCTACGAGGACCTGGGGCTGCACCTGGTGGAGTCGCTGGGCACGTGGTGGGAGCGCGACACCGGGCTGCCGCTGCCGCTGGGCCTGGACGTGGTGCGCGCCGACCTGGGCCCGGAGCTGTGCGCCGAGATCGGCGCGGCGCTGCGCGAGAGCGTGCGCTACGCGCGCGCCCACGAGGACGAGGCGCTGGACTACGCGCTGCAGTTCGGGCGGGGCATCGAGCGTGAGGTGGCCCGGGAATTCGTGCGGATGTACGTGAACGACGACACCGAGGACATGGGCGAGCCGGGCCGCGAGGCCCTCCGGGTGCTGTGGCGCCGCGGCGCCGCCCTGGGGCTGTTCCCGGACGTGGGCCCGGTGACGTTCGTGTAGCGGGGCGGCCGCCGCCCCGGAGCCCTAACCCGCCTCCTCCCCCAGCTTCAGCTCCAGCTCCATCTCGTCGCGCAGCGGGATGCCGTGGAGCCCCACCGCGGGGATCTCCGGCTTGAGCCGCCGCGACGCCTCCAGCGCGCCCCGGTGCACCGCCACCAGCTCGAAGCCCCGCCGCTGGTAGAAGCGCAGCGCGTCCACGTTGTCGTTGGTGGTGATGAGCCACAGGCGGCGGCAGCCGCGCCGCCGGGCCGCCTCCCGCACCGCCTCCACCAGCGCGCTGCCGGCCCCGTGGCCCGGCACCAGGGCGTCCAGGGTCACCAGCTCGCACTCGGGTCCGGCGATTCGGTAGGTGGCCAGCCCGGCGGGCTCGCCCGCGAGCAGCGCCACGAAACCCGGGAGCCGGCGGGCGTCGTGGCGCACGCCGCGCGAAACCACCACCGGGCTGCCCCAGCGCTCGGTGAGCAGCGCCTCGGCCCACCCGCGGTCGGCGGGCTCCAGCGGTCGGGTGGAAACCAGGGGCAGAACGCTCATGCCGTGCGCTCCCCCGGCCCGCGGCCGGGCGGGCCGCCGCGCGGGGTGCCGCGCGGCCGGGCCGGGCCTACCTCAGCCGCACCGGCGCCTCCTCGAAGCGCTGCAGGATCTGGTACTCGGTGGTGCGCTGGGCGGGGATGAAGCCGCTCTCGCGGATCAGGTCGCGGATCTCCTCGACGCTGGCCCGGTTGATGTGCTCGGCCGAGGCCAGCACGCTCTCCTCCAGGATGGTGCCGCCGAAGTCGTCCGCGCCGAAGTGCAGCGCCACCTGGCCGGTCTTCTTGCCTTCCGAGAACCACGAAGCCTGGACGTGGTCGAAGTTGTCCAGGTACAGCCGCGCCACGGCCAGGATGCGCAGGTAGCGGTTGGGCCCGGGCACGTGCTGCACCTTGGGCTCCAGCCAGGTGTTGGCCGGCTTGAAGCACCACGGGACGAACGCGGTGAAGCCGCGGGTCTCGTCCTGCAGGCTGCGCAGGCGGTCCAGGTGCTCCAGCACCTCCGCGTCGGTCTCCACGTGGCCATACATCATGGTCGCGGTGCTCCGAAAGCCGATGCGGTGGGCCTCGCGCATCACCTCCAGCCAGTCCTCGGCGGTGCCCTTCTTGGGGCTGATGCGCCGCTTCACGCGGTTCGAGAGGATCTCCGCGCCGCCCCCCGGCAGCGTCCGCTGCCCGGCGTCCCACAGCGCCTGCAGCACCTCGCGCACCGTCCGGCCCGAGACCCGGGCCAGGGTCCGGATCTCCGGCGGCGAGAAGAAGTGCGGGGTGACGCCGGGCACCTGCCGGCGGCACTCGCGCACCAGCGCCACGTGGTAGTCCAGGGTGAGGCCCGGGTGGTTCCCGCCCTGCAGCAGCACCGTGGTGGCCCCCAGCTGCGCGTGCTGCCGGATCCGCTCCACCATCTCCTCCACCGTGTACAGGTAGGCGTCCGGGTCGCCCGGCTTCCGGTAGAAGGCGCAGAACAGGCAGTCCGTCTCGCACACGTTGGTGTAGTTGGGGTTGGTGTCCACCACGTAGGTGACCACCGGCTCGGGGTGGCGGCGGAAGCGCTCGCGCTGCGCCAGCTGGCCCAGCGGCACCAGCGGCGCCTCCGTCAGCAGGTGCAGGCCCTCCGCGGGCGTGAGGCGCCCGCCGGCCTCCACCTTGGAGCGGATCGAGCTGAGCGAGACGGTGTCGTTCAAGAGTCCCTCCGCAGCGCGCGGCCCGGGCCTACCGGGGATCGAACCCGTCGAGGTGGTGGTCGTGCAGGAGCTGCCGGAAGCGCGCCTCCGCCCGGGCCTCCTCCTCGCCGAAGCGGTAGCGGAAGCGCCGGAGGTAGGCCTCCAGGCTCGCGGCGGGCACCCCCAGGTCCGGGCTGCGGCGGGCCGCGATGTCGCCGGCCCGCTCCAGGCCGCGGTCCAGGGCCTGCGACAGCGCAACCGCCAGCGCCCGCTTCTCGGCCTCCGGCAGGGCCCGGCGCACCGCCCAGCGGGCGAACACGAACGGCAGCCCCTGCCACGCCTGCCACGCGCGCGCCAGGTCCAGCACGTGGGGGAAACCCGCCGCCCCGGCGTGGCCGAGGCGCAGCGCGGTGTCGCCGATCGCAAGGAAGGCGTCCGCCCGCTCCGCCGGCCCGCGCCGGTAGGCGGCCGGCCGCGCCCCCAGGTGCTGCTCCAGCAGCAGCCGCAGCAGGCACACCGAGGTGGAGCTGTCGGCGGTGAGCGCCACCTCCCGGCCCCCGAGCTGCTCGAACGGCACCCGCGCGAAACACAGCACGCTGTCCACCGGCCCGGCCACCGCGATGCCCATCTGGCCCAGGGGCTCGAACGCCTCCTCCATCCGGAACAGCTCCGCCACCGGCAGGGCGCCCGCGTCGAGGCGCCCCTCGCGGCACAGCCGCGCCAGCTCGCGCGGCGGCGCGGCGACCACCTCGGCGTCGCCCAGGTCCAGCGCCTCGAAGAAGGGGTCGGTGTTGAGGTAGGCGATCCGCCCCACCGTGGTGCGGCGCCCGGTGAGCTGCGGGATCATGGCCGCCGGCCGCCCGCCGCGCCCCGGGGCGGCGCAGCGCACGGAGCCGGGCGGGCGGGCCGGCTCACGCGAAGGTCCCCACCACGCCGTACAGCGCGTCCCGCTCCACCGGCACGCGCTGGGCCTCGCGGATCATGCGCACCAGCTCGTCGCGGGTGTGGCCCACCGCGGAGCGGGCCTGGTCCCGGTGCGCGTGCACGATCTTCTCCTCCCCGATGGTGCCGTCCAGGTCGTCGGCCCCGAACTGCAGCGCCACCGAGGCGGTGTCCTCCCCCAGCATCACCCAGTAGGACTTGAGGTGCGGGACGTTGTCGAGCAGCAGCCGGGCGACGGCCACGGTGCGCAGGTCCTCGACCGCCGAGGCCGCGCGGCGCACCAGCCCGGTGCGGCCGGGCTGGAAGGCCAGCGGGACGAACGCCTGGAACCCGCCGGTCTCGTCCTGCAGCTCCCGCAGCCGCAGCAGGTGCTCCACGCGCTCGGCATGGGTCTCGATGTGCCCGTACAGCATGGTGCAGTTGGTCCGGAAGCCCAGGCGGTGGGCGCGGCGGTGGATGTCCAGCCAGCGGTCGGCGCCGATCTTGCCCTTGAACAGCTCGCGCCGCACCCGCTCGCTGAAAACCTCGGCCCCGCCGCCGGGCATGGTCAGCAGGCCGGCCTCGCGCAGGATGCCCAGCACCTCCTCCACCGACTTCCGGGTGATCTTGGTGAAGAAGTCGATCTCGGGCGCGGTCCAGGCCTTGATCTGCAGCTGCGGGTAGGCCTCGTGGATGGCGCGCACGATGCCCACGTACTTCTCGAACGGCCAGCCGATGTGGTGGCCGCCGACGATATGCACCTCGCGGATGTCACCCGCGCACCGGGCCAGGATCTCGTCCAGGGTCAGCTCGTAGGCGCGCGAATCGGCCGGCTTGGCCTGGAACTCGCAGAACCGGCACGACAGCACGCAGATGTTGGTGGGGTTGATGTGCCGGTTGAGCACGAAGTAGGTGCTCAGCCCGTGCCGCAGCTGGCGTGCGTGGTCGGCCAGCCGGCCCACCCCCAGGAAGTCCGGACTGGCGAACAGGTGCTCTCCGTCCTGGCGAGTCAACCTCTTTCCGGACAGCACCTTGTCCGCGATCAGTTCAAGTGAAGGATCAGCGAACTCCAGGTCCAGCGAGACCTCGGGCATTCCACCTCCGGGGGACCGGCCAGGGACGGACATCGGGTGAGTTCTGGATAGCTTAGATGCGCCGGGGCGTCAACGGCGCGGGCGCCGCTACCCGACCTCGGTGGCCCGCGAGACCTTCACCGGCTCCTTGGGCCGGTGCGTGCCGCCGGGCACCGCCACCACCGGCACCGAGTCAATGGCCTCCACGGTGGCCATGCCCTCCACCACCTGGCCGAACAGGTTGTACTTCTTCGGCAGCATCCCGCGCAGGTCCGAGGTGCACACGAAGAACTGGCTCCCGTTGCTGTTGGGGCCGGCGTTGGCCATCGCCAGCGTACCCTTCACGTACTCGCCCTGGACCGGCTCGTCCTCGAACCGGTAGCCGGGGCCGCCGGTGCCCCAGGTGCCGGGCGCGCCGGCCCGGGTGTTGGGGTCGCCCCCCTGGATCACGAAGCCGCTCTCCACCCGGTGGAACAGGGTGCCGTCGTAGAAGCCCTCCCGCACCAGCTTGAGGAAGTTGGCCACCGTCTTGGGGGCCTTGTCCGGGAACAGCTCCACCACCATCTCGCCGTGGCTCGTCTCCAGCTTCACGCGCGGCGCGGGATTCTCAGGCATCGGTCCTCCAGGTTGCAGGGTGCGGCGAGGGCGGCCGGCCGGCCGCTCTCGCGCCGATTCAGGGTGCGGGCGCCGCCCCGGGCGCATTGCCATGCGCCCCCACGGTGCGGACGCACTGCCATGCGCAGGGCCGGGCGCACTGCCGTGCGCCCCTACGGGGCCACGGTCATGCGGAGGACCTTCACCGGGGTGACCGGGCGGTGCATCCCGCCCAGGACCACCTCCGTCGGGACCGCGTCGATGGCGTCCACGGTGGCCGTGCCCTCCACCACGCGGCCGAACAGATTGTAGCGCTTGGGCAGCTTGTTGGTGAGGTCCGAGGTGCACACGAAGAACTGGCTGCCGTTGGTGTTGGGTCCGGAGTTGGCCATCGCCAGGGAGTACTTCACGTAGTCCCCCTGCACCGGCTCGTCCTCGAACCGATAGCCCGGCCCGCCCTGGCCCCAGGTGGAGGGATCGCCGCTCTTGGTGTTGGGGTCGCCGCCCTGGATCACGAAGCCGCTCTCCACCCGGTGGAACAGGGTGCCGTCGTAGAAGCCCTGGCGCGCCAGCTTGAGGAAGTTGTCCACGGTCTTGGGCGCCTTGTCCGGCCACAGCTCGAACACCATGGTGCCCAGGCTGGTTTCCACCTTGATCCGCGGCGGGCCGGCCGCCGCCGGAGCGCCGGTGGCCGCGGGCGCGGCCGCCGGGGCGGGGGTGGCTGCGCCCGCACCGGCGGAGGTGGCGGCCGGCGCGCTCGCCGCCGCGCCGGCGCTGGCCGAGCTGGACGAGGCGGCGGACGCGGACGTGCCGTAGTCGCCCGCCTGGGTCTTCTTGTAGCCGCCGCAGCCCGAGAGGACCAGGGCCGCGGCCAGGACCGCGAGAATCGCGTTGCGCATGGATGCTCCTTGTGACTTGCGGGCGGCCGCCCGGCCGCCCGCGGGGGTGAAGAGAATGCGTCCGGGCCCCGCCGCCGGGACGCACCCGGCGCCGCGCGGGGCCGCGGCCGCGCCTACAAACCGTACTCCCGCCAGCGGCGATCCACCCGCTGCACGATCTCCGGGGTCATCGAAAGGGGCTCGGGGAAGCCCGGCTTCCAGGTGGCGTCCAGGGCCATCCGGCCGCGCGGCACCGCCGCCGCGCCGGCCAGCTCGCAGCGCTCGAAGAACACGTCCCGCGCGGCGTCGAACCGCGTGAACATGCCCCACAGCCACAGCACCGGGTCGTCCAGCGGCACGTCCGGGCTGACCGCGGCCACGAACCGGATGGCCGGGTCCAGGGGCGCCTCCAGCAGCTTCCGCAGCACCTCCCGGGCGTCGCGCTCCACCTGCACCGTGAGCCACACGCCCTCGGCCACCCGCGCGGCGCGGATCCGCGGGTCCACCTGGCGGGGGTCCACTCCGCCCGGCCCGCGGCCGCGCGCGCGCTCCCCCGGCCCGCCGCCTGCGGCGGGCTCCGGCGTCGTCTCCGGCTCCTCCGGCACCACCTGCAGGGTGGCGCCGTCGCGCCGCCGGGTCGCGTCCAGGACCATGCGCGAGCCCAGGTTCATGCGGCAGGAGGTGAAGTCGAGGGTGTCCAGCGGCAGGCCCGGGAGCAGCAGGAAATCCTCCTGCGGCCGGAAGTTCGCGCCCAGCGCCCGCAGCACCGCGCCGAAGTCGCGCACGTCCACGTCGGGGTCCACCACCACCGCGACCTTGGTCAACCCGAGCTGCCCCTCGCCCAGCAGCGACAGCGCGGTCTTCACGCCCTCCTTGGCGTAGCGCGAGTCCACCGACATCACCAGCAGGTTGTGGAATCCGGTCTCGTAGTAGGTCCACAGGTCGGCCAGCTCGGGGTGCAGCACCCGCAGCACCGGCCCGAACAGCCGCTGCACCGCGTCGCCCAGGAACTTGTCCTCCATCGGCGGCTGGCCGACCACGATGGCCGGGTAGATGGCGTCGCGCCGGCGGGTGACCCGGGTGAGGTGGAACACCGGGAACGGCGCGGCCGCGGAGTAGTGGCCGAAGTGGTCGCCGAAGGGCCCCTCCAGGCGCCGCTCGCCCGGCGGCACCTCGCCCTCCAGGATGAACTCGGCCTCCGCCGGCACCTCCAGCGGGATGCTGCGCGCGCGCGCCAGCGGCACCGGCGAGCCGCGCAGGAAGCCGGCGAACGCCACCTCGTCCACCCCCTCGGGCAGCGGGCACACCGCGGCGAACATCAGCGCCGGGTCGCCGCCCAGCACCACCGCCATGGGCAGGCGCGCCTGCCGCCGCTCGGCCTCCACATAGTGGTAGCCGCCGCCCTTCATGATCTGCCAGTGGGCGCCGGTGGTGCGCGCGTCGAACTTGTGCAGGCGGTAGGTGCCCAGGTTGCGCCGCCCGTCCGCGGGGCTCCGGGTGAGCACCAGCGGGAAGGTGAGGAACGGCCCGCCATCCCCGGGCCAGCAGGTGAGGATGGGCAGGCGGTCCAGGTCGGGCGCCTCCTCCACCTCCTGCGCCGGGCCGGGCGCGAGGCGCGGCGGCCGCATGGCCAGCACCCGCCGGAGCGTGGCGCGCTCGCGCCACAGCGCCCCGGGGCGCGGGGGCTGGAGCGCCCCCGCCAGGCGGGTGAAGGCCTCCCCCAGCTCGGCCGGGTGGCCGCCCAGGGCCCGCTCCACGCGCCGGTCGGTGGCGAACAGGTTGATGGCCAGGGGGAAATCCGCGCCCTCGACCTGCTCGAAGAGGAGCGCCGGACCGCCGTCGCGCACCAGGCGCCGGGCGATCTCGGTGATCTCCAGGTGCGGGCTCACCGGAGCCGCGACCCGCCGGAGATCGCCGTCGCGCTCCAGCGCGGCCAGGTAGTCGCGCAGGCTGCGGAAGCTCATTCCCCGCTCTCTCCCTCCGCCCCGGCGCCGGGGTCCGCCCCCTCCGGCCGGGCGCCGGGAGGCGCCCCGGCGGGCTCCCGCCGCAGCCCCTCGAACGGCCGCGGGTCCTCCAGGCCGAGCACCCCCAGCACCTTGTCCACGAAGTGGTCCACCGCCTCCTCCAGCGTCCGGGGGTGCTTGTAGAAGGGCGGCGCGCAGGGCATCACCACCACCCCCTCGTGGGACAGCCAGGCGGCGTTCTCCAGCGCCGCGGTGGACAGCGGCGACTCCCGCACGCACAGCACCAGCCGGCGCCGCTCCTTGAGCATCGTCTCGGCGGCCCGGGTGATCAGGGTGTCGGCCAGGCCGTGGCGGATGCGCGCCAGGGTGGCCACGCTGCACGGGATCACCACCATCGCCCGGTAGCGGTGCGAGCCCGAGGCGGGCGGGGTGGCCATGGCGTTCTCGGGGAACAGCCGGCGCACCCGGGGGCGGAGCTCCTCGAGGCCCAGGCCGGTCTCGTCCCTGAGGATCTCGCGCGCCCAGCGGGACACGATGAGGTCCTTCTCGCCGGGGCAGCGCTCCAGGAACCGCACCGCGTAGGCGGCGCCCGAGGCGCCGCTGATGGCTACCAGGATGGACAACCCTCGCTCCTCCGAGTGTCAGGGCCCGCCGCCCGGGGCGGGCGGTCCGCCGGGGCGCGGCGCGGCGCACGTTGCCTGCGGGCCGCGCGGCGGCTTACGCTGGTCGCGCCCGGCGCCCCGGGCCGAGATGCCGTTCCGGTCGTGTCCCTCTCTCCCCAAGGAGGAACCGCCATGCGCCCCCCGTGTCTCGTTCCGCTGGTGTTCGCCCTGGCCGCCCTCGCGGCGCCGGCCGCCGCCCAGACCGTCAGCCTCGGCGCCAACCTGGACTTCAGCCTCTACCACCCGATCGGCAGCGGATCCACCTCGGCCGTGGTGGGCCTGCCCGGCAACAGCTACGGCTACCAGCCGGGGCTCCGGGTCGGGGTCAGCACGCGGGGCCCCGTGGATGTCTACCTGGACGCCAGCTTCCTCTACTCCAGCCGCGGCTCGACCGGCGCCAAGTCGCTGTACACCTCGCTCAACGGCCAGTACAACTTCCACCCGGACCGGTCCTGCACCCCGTTCGTCACCGCCGGGGCCGGCCTGGTCCACGTCGGGGGCTCCACGTACGGCTCGACCAGCGCCGTCGTCGGCGGGGGCGCGGGCATCCGCGAGAAGGTCAGCCAGGGCCACGCCGCGCTGCGCCAGGAGGTCCGCTTCGACTTCCTGAGCAAGAGTTCGTACGTCTCCAAGAGCATCCTGCTCGGGGCGCGGCTCGGCTTCGACTTCTGGCTCGACTAGCCCGGCCCGCCGGGCGCGCCGCCCGCGCCCGGCGGGCGGCGCGCCACCCCGGTCACAGGAACTGCCCCGCCAGCACCAGCGCCAGCACCGCGAAGCTGAGCCAGGCGTTGAACCGGAAGAACGCCAGATCCACGTCCGAGGCGTTGCGGTGCTCCAGGAACAACAGCGCCCCGCAGGCCGCCAGCAGCGCCAGCGCCGCCGGGTGCGGGAAGCGCGCCAGCACCAGCCAGGCCAGGGCCGCGAAGGCCAGCGCGTGGAGCGCGGCCGACACCCGCAGCGCCCGGGCCGCGCCCCAGTCCGCGGGCATCGAGTGCAGCCCCAGGCGCCGGTCGGACTCCACGTCCAGCGTCGCGTAGATGACGTCGAAGCCGCTCACCCAGAAGAAGGTGAACAGGGTCAGCGGGGCCGAGCCCCGCAGCGCGCCGAGCGGCTCGGGGCGCATCGCCAGGTACGCCCCCAGCGGCGCGAGGCTCAGCCCCAGGCCCACCCCGAAGTGCGCCAGCGGCGTGACGCGCTTGAGATACGGGTAGCCGCAGAACACCACCACCGGCACCGGCGCGAGCGCGGCGCACACCGGCGACAGGTACCACGCGCCGGCCCCGTACACCGCCAGCGCCGCGAGAGTGACGCCCCATGCCTGCGCCACCGACAGCCGCCCGGCCGGCAGCTCGCGCCCGGCGGTGCGCGGGTTCAGCGCGTCCAGGCGCCGGTCCACGATGCGGTTGAGGCTCATGGCCGCGGTCCGCGCCCCGGCCGCCGCCACCAGCGTCACCAGCAGCCGATCCAGGGGCGGCCAGCCGCGCGCCGCCAGCACCGCCGCGCCCAGCAGCACCGGCACCGAGAAGAGCGTGTGCTCCAGCCTGACGAAGGAGCGGAACCGGCCCCAGGTCAGCGCCGGGCGCGGGGTCACCGAGCTTTCGGCCAAGCCGTGACTCTCCATCCGCGCGGCGGGCCGCTACCCGGCCGAATCCATCCGGTAGGCCAGGGCCGCGTAGGTCACCACCGACTGGCTCTCCTCCTCCGGCGACTGCTCGTATCGGAGCAGCCGGCCCCGGCCTTCGCCCATCGCCCGGAGCATGAGGTAGACCGCGGAGAAGCCGCAGATGTGGGTGGAGTCGTCCTGCACGGCGATGGCCTCGAACCACTTCTCGGCGTCCCCGGTCAGCGCCGCCTCGATCACCGCCCGGTCCTGCTCCTCGAGCCGGCGGAGATTCTCGGGGTTCAGCTCCCAGCGGTCGCCGAAGCGCGGACCCACGTGCGAGAAGTCCACTCCGGCCACGAACCGCACCGGCCGGCCGGCCTCGCGCAGCGCGGCGCGCAGCGCCTCCACCAGCCGGGCCACCTCCTCGTCCTCCGCCGGGCGCCGGCCCTCCTCCAGGTAGCCCTGGAACGAGCCGCACAGGATCGGCACCAGCTCGAACCGGGCGCCGCGGGCCATGAGTTCCGCCAGGAACAGCGCCTGGAACTCCAGCGAGTGCTCCTCGCGGTGCGCGATCTCCTCGGCGAACAGCCCGTCCCCCAGCGCCCGGCCCAGCGCGTCCACCACCGGCCGGCACGCCGGCACCGCGCCCAGCGGGGTCTCGAAGTCCTTGGCGGTCAGGACCGCGCGGCTGCCCACCACCGAGTGCCCGGTCCCGAAGGCCACCACGATCTCCGGCGGCCGGCCCTCGCGGCCGGGCGCCACGATCCGCGGGACGCTGTCCTCCCACTCGAGGTAGGCCCGCGCCAGCGTGCCCCCGCCGCGCCGCAGATCGATGTGCGGGGCCACCAGCGCGGCGGGCGGCTCGGCGCCGTCGGCGGAGGGCTCGGCGGCGCGCCACCCGCGGGCCTGCTCCTGCAACCCGGCCAGGAAGGTGCGCAGCTCACCGGGCTCGTCCGGGTAGCTGACCCCGGCCAGCGCGGCCTCCCGCGTGGGCAGCCGGTGGTACTCCTCCCGGAACGCCTGCCAGGCCTCGCGGAAGCGGGGGGAATCCAGCAGCAGCAGCTCGTCCAGGCGGCCCACCAGCGAGCACAGGAAGCTCCGGGCCGAGAGATCGCCGGTCTCCCGCACCAGCAATGTGCCCAGCTCGTCCACGCTGCTGGCGCCGTCCAGGAGTTCCAGGATCGGCAGGTAGGAGGCCGGGAGCACCACCGAGTCCTCCACCAGGCGCAGCGGGTCCGACAGCACCAGGAGCTGCTGGTCGCCCTCCTGCACCTCGGCCACCTCCAGCGGGCGGATCCGGGGCCGGAGGCTGCCGGGGACCTGAGGTTCATCGGTGCGGATGAGTTCGGTCATGGGTCCTCTCGCCGTGCGGGGCCAGGCGCCAAGGATGGATCGGGCGCCGGCCCGGCCCGGGATCACCGGGCCAGCATAACCCCGCCGGGCGAGCGCCCCAAAGAGCTAAGGCCCGGCGGTCGCCAGGCCCTCGCAAACTTGGTAGCGCTACGGGGAGTCGAACCCCGGTTTGATGGCTGAGAACCACCCGTCCTGACCACTAGACGATAGCGCCACGTTGTCTGAGATGCTGCCCCCCGTTCCAGGTCGCGGGACGCCGCGATTGTAGGCCACCTGAGAAGGCCGCCGCAAGCGCATTCGGGCTCCGGCGCGCCGCGCCAACCCATGCCCTCGCAAGGCGTTCGCGCCACCCATCCAAGTCCCGCTGGAACTCCGGGCGGGCTCAACATGCCCGCCCGGCGCGCCGAAACTCGAAGCATGAGCGGGGGCCGCGGCGCGGGGCAACCGGGAGCCTCAGGGCGTCCAAGGCCCGCCCGGCGCGGAGCCGGGCGGGCCTCTCATCTGGCTGGGGGACTAGGATTCGAACCTAGATTCTACGGTCCAGAGCCGCATGTCCTGCCGTTGGACGATCCCCCAGCACGCCGAATTGTGCTAAAACTATGAGAAACTAGCAGCGGCCGGAGCCGCCTGTCAAGGCGGCCCGGTCGCCTCGGGCCGGAGCCTCGCGCCCCGCGCCGGGAGGCACGCATGGATCGAGACCGCAGCCGCCGGTTCGCCTGGGTTGCCCTCCTCGCGCTCGCGGCAGCCGCCGTGGGCGCCGCGCCGGCGCTCCCCGCCGCCGGCGACCTCCCGCCGGCCGCGTCCGGGGACGCCGGCGCGGTGCACCTGTCGCGCCGCCTCGGCCCGCCGGGCGCCTTCGCGGACGCCCGGCCGCGCTACCACAACGGCGCCTCGCTCGTCTGCGCCGACTGTCACCTCACCACCCCCGCGGCGACCCCCGCGGCCGCGGCGCTCCCGCCGGACGAGTTCGGAGCCCCGGGCCCGCCAGCCAACCCCTGGATGCTCAAGACCGCCGACCCGCTGGACCTGTGCCTCGGCTGCCACGACGGCCTGGTGTATGCCCCCGACGTAGTGGGCGCCGACGCCAACGGCCTGAGCCAGCGCTCCGCCGGCCAGTTCTCCCCGCCCGAGGTCGTGAGCCACACCGGCCACCCGCTGGGGCGCGGGCTGCCCCGCGGCGAGGCCCTGTGCACGCGCTGCCACGGCGCGGGGCCGGGCGCGGCCAAGGTCACCTGCATCGACTGCCACGACCCGCACGGCAACCACGTGGCCCGCAATCTACGCTGGGCCAGCGATCCCGAGGGCACGCCTGACCTGGGCCTGTTCGTGAACCCGGCCGCCACCGGGATGGCGCGGTACGAGGAGGCCAACGTGTCCTTCGGGACGCTGAGCAACGTACAGCTG
>Ga0335070_10007603_pt1 | contig 12703 bp, 15 predicted proteins | sample Lox_Sample_13_FD_206722 | JGI IMG/M metagenome (GOLD analysis project Ga0335070, IMG submission 206722) | Soil microbial communities from Loxahatchee National Wildlife Refuge, Florida, United States - Lox_Sample_1.3 | ecosystem: Environmental > Terrestrial > Soil > Wetlands | place: USA...
GAGGCGATGACTCGGCGTACGCGTGCGTCATCGTCGACTAGAAGAATCCGGGCTGGTGGCATTTCGCTGGAAGACGCCTCAATTACCGTCAACAAACTATTCTGGCAAGTCCCCGTAGTGTAGGGATATACAGGAATTGCCTGAGAACCGGCTGTGTCGAAAATTGTTTCTGCTTGTGCCCCAGACCCCACATAGCTCCGCCAGACGGATAGAAGAGCAGTTTCGCAATGACGAAAGGGCGCAGTCAGGCTGCCGGGCTTACCTTGTGGCACACTGAAAGCATGCATCGGCTCTCGCTTGGGGACTTTGAACTGTGCGTTTTCTCGGACGGGACTTATCCGCTGGATGGGGGAGCGTTCTTCGGCGTTGTTCCCAAGATCATGTGGTCACGGAAGATGCAGGCGGATGCGAACAACTATGTGACCGCCGGGCTGAACTCACTGCTGGTGCGAACGGGTAAACAGACCGTCTTGATTGAGACCGGAATGGGGGACAAGCTCTCGGAGCGGATGCGAAAGTTTTACGGGCAGCCGGCGAAGCTGCTGGAGAGGCTTTCGGCGGCGGGGATCGCGCCGGAGGATATCGACATCGTCATCAATTCGCACCTGCATTTCGATCATTGCGGCTGGAATACGGTGCGGGACAGGAATGGAAAGATCGTGCCGACGTTTCCGCGGGCTAAGTATTACGCGCCTGAGGGCGAGTGGCAGTATGCGCGCAAGCCGAGCGAGCGGGATGCGATCAGCTACATTCCGGAAAATTATGATCCCTTGGTTGCAAGTGGGCAGATGACTCTGCTGAAGGGGAACGAGGAGATTGTGCCGGGGATTTCGGTGCGGACCTTTCGCGGGCACACGGCCAACATGCAGGGGATTATTGTGCGAGGAAGTGGAAAGCCCCACCCTGTCGCAAAGAACGCGACAAGGGTGGGGCAACCTGGTGCGGCTAGGCTCGACACGCAGTCGCCCTCAGGGGCTAAAGCCCCGAGTCCCAGGACGCCCAACGGCACGGCTGAATCCGTGCCCTTCCCAAACCAGTCTTCTCTCGACGATGTTTCGCACGACCAAAAGGCTCCGGTCGCTTGCTACATTTCCGATTTGATGCCGAGTTCTGCGCACATCGACCTGACGTGGGGGATGGGGTTCGATCTGTATCCGCTGGACACCATTGCGAGCAAGAAGGAGTATTATGCTCGGTCGATTCCCGAGCGGTGGCTGACGGTGTTCACGCATGATCCGAAGACTCCGTGGGCCTACATTGAGCGGGATGAGTTGGGAAAGATGGTGGCCAAGGAGGCTGCAGCTCTATGAAGAGTCATCGGAGCGGTTTCTGGGTTGAGGCGAACGTTGCCCTATTGATGTTCTGCGCCATGGTTTTGTTCAGTTCCGTCGCGCTCGCGCAGCAGAAGAGCGCATCGGACAAGAGCAGTGTTGCGGGACGTTATGAGGGGACTGCCAAGAATCAGGCTGGAGAGATCATCCAGGTAACATTCGAGATCGCCGAGAAGGATGGCGCGGTGACGGGGATGATCCGGTCGGACCACGGCGATTTCAGCATCACTGGTGGGTCGCATAAGGGAGACGACGTGACGCTGGAATTCGACGCCAATGGCACGTCGGGCACGATCACGCTGAAGCGCGCCGACGACAAACTCTCGGGAACGTGGAGCGCAGGAGGCGATGGCGGGTCGGTGGATGTGAAGAGAGCGGCGGCGCAAGAGACGCCGAAGGGGAAATCGTAAGCCTTCAGTTTATTTTGTGAATGCCCTGCACCACTGCGTAAAACGTGCGGGAGTCGAGATCTGCCTACAATATGGGTTCTCGGATATGAATATAAGCTTCGACACGAGCCGCCGGGTAGTGATAAGACGTTTACTCCTCCCCATAGATAGCCCAACACGTTGACGCTCAAAAGCACCCGGCAACAGGTTCTGAGTGAAATTAGATGTTACGCCAACTGTCGAGTTGTAGGGTATTGCGTTCGCATCATCCGTTTTGATCACTTGGGAGAAGAATTTTTCGCAAAGAGTTTTTCTGCCAGATCCAAAGCCCCCCAGATGATCACGAAGTCCGCGATCCCAGCGGGTATCACGTAAGAACGTGCGGGTACGTTTCCTTGCGGCAATCGAACCATGAAAACCAATGGGACATGGAGTGCCAAAATAATGGCAATGATTGCCCAGAACCAGAAGTGTTTTCTCGAATCCCAGTGGAGTTTGATGGCGAATATTGCCATTCCTAAAACAATGAAAACTTTCAGCCCCATCTCTGCCTTACCCAGCCAGATAAAGAGCAAGAACACGGGCGCCAATATGACACCAATTATGAGCCCCGTGGGATCTACAGCTTCTTTGTCCTTGGGAGACTCGTAGTCAAACATACTTAATGCTCCACATCGGTATCACTAGTGAATCACCAACGGTGTCGGAGCGAAAGTGACCAAGGTTCCCGGGCAGGTCAATGAGTGTAAAGGGGATGTTTCGCCAATCACAAAGCGAAAGAAGCACCACAACCGCTGCAAGCCGCGACCTTTTTGGCTAGTTGTTAAGGTTGAAATACTGGCGAACAAGAGCTTCGAACTCATCTATGCTTGTGCACTCGACCTTCTCTTTTTTGTCCAGCGGCATGACGGTGCATGTGGTTGGTGCCCGAGAGGACGAAGGCGCGTAGAACACGGCGTATCCCTTATTCTCGAAGGCGTCCAAGATTATGATCTGAAGCGCAGTATCACCGTTGCGTTTCTTCACTTGGTCTATATGCGCATAGCAGATGTTTGCCTCGGGGTCGTAATGGCTCGTGTACGTAGCATCGCTTGAATCTGGAAAGTGCTCATGGAAGACCTTGGCCGCCTGCTCCGAGCACGCCTTTTGCTCGGCAAGCGTTGCCTTGCGTGGTGTGGCCTTCTGGCTCTGAGCGCCCACCGACACAAACAAACAGAGCGAGGATTACCAGAGATTTCATTGTTCCCGACCCCTTTCACGACAGGAATTGCGACCAGACCTCGTCCCTCTGATCGCCCTTGCCCGAGAGGTATAGAGCGGCGCGACAGTGCCCATATATCTGACCAAGCTCTTCCGCTCGCTCTTCATCCACGCCCTGCTCAATCAGACGTTTCTGAACGTCAGTGGCGGTCCAACGCAACTTTGCTCGCTTTGCTACTATGATGAACCTGTAGAGCGATCTCAATTCGGGTATTCCGATGCTGCCAACTTTTGCGTTGGCCGCTAACGTCCGGAGACAGTGCTCGACTAACTCCCGTGCGGTCATCTCTTCGGGAAGGGTTCTCACACTGCGATCCATTTTCCACCCTCACTGACGTGAAAATACGCTGATCGACACTGAAATCCCATGAGCAACTGTTGTAAGCGGGCCATGTCACAAGCGTGCGCTTTTCGTTCGCCTTTTTCGGGCATTTTGAGTGCTATGGCGATTTTTCACCAACTATCGAACCGCCTAGTTGGAAACTGGCATGTCAGTGTTTTCTCTTGTAAATTCCAGCGACAACAGCGAGTTCGAGTCCTTCTGCCTCCAATACATCATGCAGCTTCCGCCTGTCTGGTCGAATATAACGGGGAGGCTCCCGACTGGTAGCGGCTTCGTTGCGACAGACATGGGCAGCGAAGGTAGCACCCAATCACCTGTTTTCAGGAATTGCTTTCTCATGCTTAACGTCCAGTTGTTGTCTTGGTCCTTTGCAGGCGAAATGGCGTACTCACCGGAAGGCACACGAACGCCTCTGATTGTGATGAGACTTCCATCAGTTGTGAATAGATAACTCTTGCGCTCGTAGGAGTACGACACGCTAATTTTCGTTCCGTCAGAGAATTTGCATTGGGCCTGTGCTGGGAGTTTTGGCGCATCCTGAGAAGCCGCTCGAACTGCCAAGAACAACGCAAACGCCAGAATTGTCTGTGTCCTCATGCGGGAACCTCCACGAATGACTCAATTTTAGGCCTGAAGTCCACCGCAAGCCAGCGCAACAAGTTAGTAGTTGTCGAGAACAGGCCATTACACGCTTTGAGCCGCAAACTGGGATTCTGAGTGAAATGGGGATGTTACGCCAATCGTGAGCAAGGTGAGAATGATTGGCTATTTGTCGAAGCGACGGTAGACGCCCCCACTGTTAGCAGACGGATTGATGAAGTGCACTTCTTTTGGCGAGAAGATGAGGATTCTTAGCTCGCCCAATTCGCCTGCAGGCACCGACCCGAGAATTCGGCGTCCGTCAGTCAATACGACTTCGGTCTTCTGCCGAGGTAATCCATCCCATTGCTTGCCACTGACGATCACTGCGTTGCGTGCCTCATCGAGGACGACGTAGGTTTCTCGATCCACGATTCCAATTCCACCCTTCCTCATCGCAAGCGATCCCATCACATATTTGCCAAGCAGCGCGTTCAATTGGTCGTCAGTCAGGGAATTCTGTTGAGCGAACGTCTGGAGCGACTTCTGCAACTTCAGTTCCGCAGGCTCTTGGCTACCTGAAACACTCGTCTGCGTCAACGTGAGGGCCAGCAGAAACGCCATCAGACTTAGCCTTCGTAACATGAACACCTCTCAGTTTGCCTGAAGCACCGTCGATCAGAACATTCTAGTTTGAGGATGAATGTTGTTATCAGACCGTTACACTCAAGTACCCGGCCAAGGGAGATGAGTGCAATGGCGATATTTCACCAGCTATCGGAAGTCGATGGTGATGTCAACCATGCTTTCGACCACGCCGCATCCGGGGCGCCTGTTGAATTTCAATTGCTGCACCCACCCCAGCGCGTACTGGTCCACTTCGGCCACACCCGAGCTACGCTTTATGGTGGGATGAGCAATTTCGCCGGACTCTAGAATCTCGTACGCAACAACAGGCGAATTCCTGTACGTCTCTCCCCTTCCAAAGCGGAACTCAGGCGTCTTGCGCTCTTTGCCACTTATCACCTTCGGGGCGCATCTCTTCGCAAACTCAGCATTGTTTTGTTTTGCCTTGTCCTGTGCAGCGCCGAAATTAGGAAGTGCAGCTACAAGCAGAACAGCGATAACTAAAGGCCGCATACCGTAAATCAGACACCGAATGTCTCTGATAGAACACGCTTACGACGGTAACGGACGTAATCTGGGCCATCTTCGAAAGGATTCAGTGGGAATGAACGAAGCTTGGGCGTACCGCTTCGCAGCTGGAACGATCTTCGCGGCAACAGCAATCCTCGACATTCGCATCTGGAATACAGCCCCGTTGCGGCGCGCGCCGCGGCAGGAGCGCCACTCGTTCAGAATTGCAGGAGGATTACATGACGAGATTTGCAGCCATGACCGGCATTTGCGCTTCTTTATTGTTGGGAATCGGAATCGCCGCCGCCCAGGACGATCACCGGAACGACCGGCAGGACAACGCGCAGCCGCAGAGCAGGCAGCAGGAGCGGCAGGATCAGGCGCGTCCGGAGGATCGGCGCAATGAAATGCCGGAAAGTGGGAGTCGGCGGGACACGACTCCGCAAAGCGAGGGGCGGCAGGAGCAGCAGCCCCAGAGCGGGGACCGCCGCAACCAGGGCCCGGAAGGCGAGCGGCGCATGGAAGGTCAGCGGCCAGAAGACCGGCAGCAAGACGATCGGCAGCAAGAAGGCCGTCAGCAGCACGAGCGTCAGCAGCGGCAAGGCGAGCAGGGACGCGAGATTTATAACGGCGGCCGTCACGATCAGGTGCGCCCCGAGGGTCAGACGCATGGCGAGGAGCAGGCGCGACACGAAGGACATGTAGAAAATCGGCGGCGGATCTCAGACCCAGACTTCCGCGAGCACTTCGGGCATGAGCATCGTTTCCGTCCCGGACGGATGGAAGTCTACGAAGGCTATCCGCGGTTTTCGTATGGAGGGTACCTTTTCCAACTGGATCAGCCGTGGCCTGAGGATTGGTCATACGACTCTGATGATTGCTATGTGGATTACATCGATGGCGATTACTGGCTGTTCAACACACGGCATGCGGGAATGCGGATTTTGTTGACGATTGTGGGGTAGTCGTTAGTCCCGAGCCCCGAGTGTTGAGGTTAAGACTCGCGGGCTGAGGTGGCAGCAGCACACAGTCTGGCTTCGAAGAAAGCTTCTACGCGCCCCAGGACTTCTGGGGCGCTTTTTGATTCGTAGACGGCTTTGCGGAGGGCGGCGCCGCCGGAGACTCCGTGCGTGAACCATGAGGCGAACTGCTTCATCTTTCCGATGGCGTCGGGGAGTTCTTCTTCGATGAGCATTTGGAAGTACGTGCGGATCATCTGATAGCGGTCGAGTTCGGTTGGGTGGGTGTACAGGGCTGTGCTTGCGTCGGGGAGTTGGACGCCCCGAGCAGGCTGCATAGATCCCTTCGACAAGCTCAGGGCAGGCTCTTCGTCGCCAAACAGCGGCTCCTCAGGATGACAAGCATTGTGGAGGCCCTCAGCGGCTGAAGCCGCTTGCCACATCGCGGCGTTTAGGGCACGACTAAAGTCGTGCCCTTCCCGGTCATAGCTGGGCCTAGAATGCGCATCGGGTGCCACGCTCTGGCAGATATGCGTGTTGCTTTTGGCCACGGCTGTCGAGCTTTGCTCGACCGGGCGGACGAATGCGTCCGCCCCTACACGGGTCGTGGAGATGGCGGCGCTGTATTGCTCGATCTGCCGGAAGATCCAGGGATTGCTGGGGGCCATGCGGCCGATCATGACGGCGTCACAGCCTGTCTGCGTGACCATGGCGCAGGCGTCTTCGGGGGTGCGGACGTCGCCATTGCCGATGACCGGAATCTTTACGGCATCTTTCACTGCGGCGATCCACTCCCAGCGAGCCTGGCCGCTGTAACCCTGTTCGCGGGTGCGGGCATGGAGGGCGACGGCCGAGAGTCCACGGTTCTCGGCCATGCGGGCCAGTTCGACGCAGACGATTTCTTCGTCGTTCCATCCGGCGCGGAACTTCACGGTGAAGGGGATCTTCACGGCTGCGCGAACGGATTCGAAGATGCGTCCGATGGCGGGAAGGTCGCGGAGAAGGCCGGAGCCTCCATTGCACTTGACGACTTTCTTCGCGGGGCAGCCAAGGTTCAGATCGACTAGATCGAAGCCGAGATCCTCAACCATGCGCGCGGCTTCGGCCATGACCTTGGGATCGCTGCCAAAGAGCTGGGCAGAGATGGGATGCTCGTCTTCGTAGAAGTGCAGGTAGCGCTTGGCTTTCTGATCTTTCTTGCGGAGGATGCCGTCGGCCGAGGTGAACTCGGTCATGATGAGGCCGCATCCGCCGAGGTTGCGGATGAAGCGGCGGAACACGGTGTCGGTGACTCCGGCCATGGGAGCAAGGACGGTGGCTGGGGAGATCGCGACTGTGCCGATTTGGAGTCTGGATGGGACTGGCTTCAGTGACACTGATTGCTCTGCAGCACCATTCGAACTCGCGGGCGAATTGTCCCAGAACTTACGCATGCTTCGAGAAATCTCTCACCACAGGAGGCACAGGAACACAGGGTAGACCTGGTTCCATTCTATTCGACTTCAAACGAAAGCCCCCGCTTTGAGCGAGGGCTTGTTGATCCGTGTAGATCGCGAAATCCGTGGCCTACTTCTTCGCCGTTTCGGCGGCCTTGGCGTACTTGCGGCGGAAGCGCTCGACGCGCCCGGCAGTATCCATGAGCTTCTGCTTGCCGGTGAAGAATGGGTGGCAGTTGGAGCAGATTTCTACGCCGATATCGCCCTTGTGGGTCGAGCGGGTCGTAAACGTATTGCCGCACGCGCAGTGCACACGCACTTCGTGATAAGAGGGATGAATGGCTGCTTTCATTTGGGACTTAACCTCGATTCGAATCATTAGATTCTACCGGATTTGCACAGGATTCAGCAACGCGATTGGCCATGATGCCAGTTCGCGCGGGAGCTTTTCCCGTTAAGGGCGATGAGAATCCAAGGAGAGCTCCGAATACGGGCTGCAGAGCGAGCAGCGGAGTTACTGTGGGTTTTCCAGTAGTTTTAGCTGTTCCGCGAGGGCAGTGATTCTCTGGCGGCGCTCGTCATACTTCTTAGCCTCGTCAGCGGTCATGCCGACGTAGGTAGCGGCTTTCATGGCATCGATTTGCTGTCTGGTGAGCTTCGATTTCCCTCTTAAGCTTTTGAAGGATGTCGAGGGACTTGGGTGCTTCAGAAAAATTCATTGATTTTGGCAATGCAGCCGGGCTGCCAACGACCGGATTTCGCAAGTGATTGAATTTCATTGGGGGCGGATCAAGGAGGGGAACACAAAAGGGCCATATGACCCCCTATGCAGGCGAAAAGCCGCAAGCAAGGCCTGGTTCGGTTCACATCATTTCCCGAGACTTCTTCTGGGACCCGCGGGCTAGAAGCGGAACATGTAGCTGACTTTCACGAAGAACTGGCGGCTGTCATTCAGATATCCGCGGGCGGTGTTGGTGATGTAACCGTGCTGCGTCGGGGTCATGGGGACGACATTCATATTCTGCAGGTCGCTGTTGTAGCCCACGTAGATCGCAGTGCCTGGGTGGACGAGGTAAGTGATCAGAAAGTCGGCGTTGAATTGGCGCGAGGTGGGCAGGTAGGTGTGCGGCGATCCGACGCCGGGAGTGCCCGCGAGCAACGCGTTGTATTGCAGGATCACGCGGGCGGAGAGTTGTGGCGTGAATTGCCAGTTCCACTTGCTGCGGAGAATGTGGTCGTTGAAGATGCCGCGTCCGGCGCCGGGGAATTGCGTGCGCGCGAAGACAACGGCGGCGTCGGGCGCGCGCAGCCGGTCGAAGAGATACGTGTTTTCAATTTTCAGCGGCTTGATGGGTCTGAGGGTCAGCATCGCTTCCGCGGTATCTTCCTGCGCGACAAATGGGTGATTGTAGGGTGAAGGAGTGGCGCTGGGTTGCGCGACAATATTGATGGCATCACCCCAGTAGTAACTGGCGATAATCGTTGCCTTTTTGAAGTATCCGGTCTGGAAAGCCGCGCCGCTGGTGTGCTCGTGATAGTCCTGATTGGGCAGAGGGGGCGAGTAGCAAAATCCGTAGAAGCAGAAGTCCTGGGGACGGAGGCGCTCGCGCATTTCTTTGTAAGGCTGGAAATAGAACTGGGTTTGCGCGCGGCCCTGGACGACCAACTGGGGCGTGTAGTCAGTATCGAGGCGCAATCCTGTGTGATCGAAATCGTGGCGGGTGTTGACGGTTGGTCCCCAGGCTACGATCCATCCTCGCTTGGGCCGGAAGCGGTAATCGAGTTCCTGCTTGGCCTCGCGAATGTCGACGCGATTGATGAACCCGGGAATGGAAACGAAGCCGGGGGTGATGTCGTTGTACTGCACGTCGTAGGTGAGGTGGAGACCGTCGCGGTGCAGTTGGAGGCGCTCGGCGGGTCCGGCGTAATGATTGCCGTTTCCCTGATTGCCGGAGCTGAACGGATAGGCGTTGCCTTCGCAATTCTGCGAAGAATAGGTTCCGCTGAAGACGTTTCCGAAGATGTCGCTGGAGCTGGTAACGGCCTGCCCGTCGAGCGTCCAGTTGGGACTGAACTTGATGCGCGTGTCGAGGCCGCCGAGTCGGTTGTACTCGCCGGTGGTGGGGCATTCCCAATCTGTGTAGAGCGCGCCAACGCTCGATTGCTTCCAAAGATCGCGAGTGACGCGGGCGATGGTGAAGTAGGAGCGGATTCCGGATAGTGGAACATAATCAGGAACAGCCAGACCGGGACTGCGATCGTCAGTGCTCATGATGCCGAGGGAATACGGGCCGTCTTTTCCGGTGAGGCGGATTCCTGCGGAGGGATCGCCGATGTTGCGGGTGAAGAATAGATTCATCGGCGAGCGGAAGAAATCTTCATTTTCGAGGAAGAATGGCCGCTTTTCTGGAAAGTAGACCGCATACCGCTGGTTGACCGTGATCTGCGGATCTTCGGATTCGACCTGGCTGAAATCGGGATGCACCGTGGCATCGATGGTGAAGTGGTCGCGGATGACGAATTTCGCGTCGATGCCGGGGGAGCCTTGAACCGTGGCATTCTGAAAATAGGGATTCTGAAAATCGCGTGTGTCGAGCGCGTGAAACCCGCGCATCAGTCCGTAGGGAATGAGTTCGATATCGCGGCCAGGCGAAATGCCTTCGAGACCGTAAAGTGTGGCGGCCTGACCGAGGCGGCCTTCGACCTTGAATGTAAGGTGCGGCCAGAAGGAATCTTCACTCTTGCGGTTAATCCCGCGGTAAAGAATGATGCCCCATTCCTGCACCTTGGTCGCCGGGAAGCGCAGGCTCTTGAAGGGAATTTCCATCCAGACCACAAAGCCCCGGCTGGTGACTTTGCCGCGCGAGTTCCAGACCGTGTCGAACGAGGTATCAAAGTGGCTTTGCGTCTCCTCTTCGCGTGAGGCTTCGGTCCAGATGGCGTCCCACTGCACGCCAAGGGGAGTGGTCTGAAACGCGTAGGCGCGACGGCGATCGTGAAAGGTGTCGAGAATGATTTCGACCTGATCGTCGTCGTAAATGTCCTCGCGTCGCGACATGCGCGCTCGGACTTGTTTGGGGTCATCGAAGCAGACGAAGACTGCGTAGAGATTTTTCTGGTCGTAGCCGAGATAGGCTTCTGTTGGCTCGGTGACCGGCTCGCCGTCATGGGGGTTACGCTGCGTGAAGCCGGTGACCTTGGCCATCTGCCGGGCGGCGTCACCCTCGGGCTTCATAGTCAGGAAGTCGTCGAGCGATGGCGCGCGAGAGAGTCGCGGGATGGTAATCCCGGGCGGAGCAATTTCCGGTTTGCGGGCAGGCTGCGCTTCCGGATCTTGGATTGGCGGTTCCCGCATTTGCGCAGAGGGCGAAGGGACCTGCTGCTGAGGAGTTTGGTTCTCGGGAGGGGCGGTTTGGGCTGGTGTTTTCGCGGCGAGGAGTATGGCGAGCAAAGCTGTGCGGGAGTTCAGAAGCTTTCGCCACAAACAGCTGGGACCCTGTTTCGGACGCACATCTCCTCACTACTTCCACGGACAATTTTCGAGGTGGAATCCAGCAAGATACACCAACTTGGGCTCGGACAGAACAAGAAAAGGATGTTGTCCGGGATGGCGAACATGCGCCTGGCTCTCGAATGAAGTAAGGGCGCGTAGCTCACCCGAGTGTGACCTCAAGTTGAAACAGGGAACTCAGAAGGTCGTCTGCGCTCAATCTCGATTGGATCCTCTGTTTCAGGAAATTACGACGACGCCGGCCATGTCTTCAAGGATCCCAACAACCTAAAGACGGATACGGTCCGCTGATGCGTGCCAGAGCACGCCGATTTCCTCGCGGGCAACACTGAAAGAAGTAGAAGCGTCGAGCAGAATAATTACTTTTACACTGTAAAAGTAATATCATCGTGGCATGAGCCATTCGTCTGCCAGATTTCTTTTCCATATGGCACAATAGTCTTAGCTACTGGCACAAATTTCCGCTTGCCAGAAGTTGCCGCTCTGGTTACCATGTGCCATCCTGAAATGCTCCCTACCATGAATATCGGCGAGACCATCCGCAACTACCGGCTTCAGAAAGGCATGTCCCAGGGCGACATCGAAAAGCGAACCGGCCTCCTCCGCTGCTATCTGTCCCGCGTTGAAAATGGCCACACCATTCCCTCGCTGGATACGCTCTCGAAAATAGCGGGAGCGATGGAACTACCGCTTTCGCAATTTTTTTCCGATCCCAATCACAGCAATGGTTCCAAGGGTTTGCCGCAGCTTTCCGAGGACGAAGTCCGTTTCCTGAGCCAGATCCGCCGCTACTCCACCAACCTCAACGACAGCGATCGCAAGCTGGTGCTCGCCATGGTCAAGAAAATGGCGGCCAATTCCGCGAAATAGTCCTGAGTCTCGAGTCCTGTTCCGAGTAAAAGCCACACGACGCATGCTGTCGTAACTCTCGTCAAAGCCCTGCCGAGCCTGCTTCGGGGCTACACATGCGACGCCTCGTTACTAACGAGTCTGGACTTATGACTCAGGACTAGCGACTCGGAACTCGCAGCTTACTTTCGTACCATTCCCATTAGTGCCCCACGGGAACCTCGCCCCGCCTACTTCTCTCCACTAGACTGACGCTGGAGACACCTGTGACCACGGACGAGGAACTGAATCTACTCGACTCGCAACTGCGCCGCCTGAAGATCGAGTACGAGATTTTCTTCAGCAATCCCAGCAAACGTCCGCCCACCGATATCGAGTGGAAGGTGCTCTCCCTGCTCCGCAAATTTTCCGACGGCGGACGCATGAGCTTCTCCCAGCGCTACCGCTATAACGAAATGGCGCAACGTTACGCCATCTATAGCGATCTTTGGCGCAAAAAGTGCCGCATCCGCGAGGAAGGCTACCGCCGCCCGCAGGACGCTCTACTCTCCGTACAGGGAGTCCGCGTCGATGAGGACGAACACAAGCAACAGCACCATCCGGTCTATGGCGTGAGCCATGCGGCGGCTGCCGCGGCCGCAGCCGGCGCCGCTTCGCAGCCATTCACCTTGCACAGCGTCGACCAGACCGAGCGCGAAAAGGTCGAGCGGCTCTATAACACGCTCGTCGCCGCCAAAAAGAAAGCCGGAGAAAACGTTACCGGTACAATCGATTCCTTCGCCGCCTTCGTGCAAAAGAAGACCCAGCAGATCCGCAATCAGTATCACTGCGAAAACGTGGAATACTCCGTCGAAATCACTGCAGGCCACGCCAAGCTAAAGGCAAAACCCAAAACGTAAATCGCTCACT
>Ga0335070_10007604_pt1 | contig 12703 bp, 11 predicted proteins | sample Lox_Sample_13_FD_206722 | JGI IMG/M metagenome (GOLD analysis project Ga0335070, IMG submission 206722) | Soil microbial communities from Loxahatchee National Wildlife Refuge, Florida, United States - Lox_Sample_1.3 | ecosystem: Environmental > Terrestrial > Soil > Wetlands | place: USA...
AAATAGTAGGCCTGATCATTGAAAAAACGAGGAGATCCTCTATCTTCCGCAAAGGTCCAGATGAGCAGATAAGCAATTACGGCCACTCCGATTACTATCAAGACGACCAGTTTGTAGTTCATGTCGATCTCCTTTTTTTGATTCAAGAATGCTTCTGGCCGGTCTCAACCAGTGTTTGGGAAGCGAGCAGTATCTCCAATTGCTCCAGAGGCCTTTTCCCTTCTTCATGCAGCGGCCGGCCGATGGTTGCAACCTTTCGGACATATTTCAGCAGTTGTGGCCCCTCCTTTTCATGAGGGTTGAGCAATTTAGGGACCAGCTCTACGACCCGACTTTGATGCAACCAAAGCTTGTAATCCCTTTAATAGGGTCGAGTGAATTTTTGTAGTCGAATCAAGTTCGAGAATTACGGAATTATTCTCCTGACAGACCCACTCTTCAGACAGTGAAAAGAAGTGCTGCAACACAAATTAGCAGAGCAAGGGGAACCCCGAAGTTAAATGACCCCCGGCAAAGCCGGGGGCTTATTTCTGTTAGCCCCCCAAGGGGGCCTGTTCATGAGCCCCCTGAAGGGAGCTTCCCATGATAGGACAAATTCAGCTGTTCGAGCCGCTCGTCTTCCTGCTCCTGTTCCCGGATATATTTTCTTACAGCATCTTCATCCAACCCAACGGTGGAGACGAAGTATCCTCGAGCCCAAAAGCTCTCCCCGGTGAAATTCTTCGATCTTCCCAGGAAGTTACGCGCAATGGAGATCGCACTCTTGCCCTTGATGTATCCGATCACGCCCGAAACTGCGAACTTGGCAGGGATGCTCACACACATGTGAATGTGATCCAAGCGCAAATGCCCCTCCACTATCTCCGACTCTTTTTGACGAGCCAACTCATGGAACACTTTTCCCAAATGCCTTCGTATTGCCCCATAGATCCGCTTATTCCGGCGTTTGGGTATGAAGACCACATGGTACTTGCAATCCCATCTCGTGTGATTTAGGCTTTGATAGTCTTTCATCTAAACCTCCCAGAATTGAGTCTTGGTATACTCTGGGAGGTTTTCTTCTATTGCCTCACACGGTCAAACCTTTCGGAGTCCCCCGGCAAAGCCGGGGGTTTACCACTGGACTATTAAAGATAAGTCTTGCCACTAGTGCTCTGTCCCCGAAATACCTAACCGTATTGATACGGCTACTGAGACCATAACCACACCATCTTCTGGTCCAGTTATTATAGGGACTGGACACTAGCACCTTATGGTAAAAGCACTGCCGCTTCTCCTTCGCCTCCTCTATTGGTTCATGAGGTTCAATATCTCGCTTGTCTTGCTCTAAGCCCTGACTTGTAGGCACACCGCTTGATGGTTTGTTGCTATTCTGTCTTGACTTCCCTAACAGATATTATTTTTGGCATGTAATATAGGACCTGGGCAAGTTTGTGGGGAACAGGTCAGGTCCTTCGCCGTGGCAACACTATTTGTCCCCTCTAATACGGATTTATCACTTCGGGAAAGGCATCTTGATTTGCCGTTTCTCGAATTCCTCCAAGATAACTCGGTTTATCTTGTCTGTGGCTCTTTCTCTGAATTCCGGCTGAAAGATCCAGACAAGCAACGCAAACTCCAGCGCTGAATCGCCGAACCTCACTAGCCTAACCGATGGTGCGGGTTTAGGCACCACGTACTCGCATCTCTGGGACGCGGTGACCAACGCCTGCTCCACTTCGCTCACACACGATCCGTAGGCCACTCCTACGGGTACACTAATCTGGGCTTGGGCCACTGGAGCACTCTCGTTGGTGATCTTCATATTTGCCAAATTCGAATTGGGAACTGATACGAGTATCCCATCGAGTCTTCTAATGCGAGTGCTGCGTAGACCTATTTCGGTTACCGTTCCACTGTCTCCTTCTCCCAGTACAACGAAATCCCCCATTTTGAATGGTTGATCCAAAAGAATAGCGATAGTTCCGATCAGATTTGAGAGAGTTTCTCGTCCTGCCCAGGCCACGGCCACACCACCGATACCTAATCCCGTGACCAAAGAATACGTAGGCAGGCCCAAGCGAGCCCCTAGACGGATCGCAGCGCCGAGGACAATTACGACAGTAACAACGTTAAATCCAAAGCGTATAAGTAGCGCTTGCATACTAGTCGGTTCAAATCTGCCCATGGCAATCACAACCGCCGCAGCTCGACTGAGAATGCCGCAGATGAGCCATATGCTGCCCCCGTAAGAGATAAATAAGAAAACATAAGCTATGGCCGAATACAAATCAGCATCCCGAAGGTGCAGACAGTACACGACAAACCAGAGACCCATCTGCGCAAACAGGATCAGCGTTACGGGTAAGACAAGGCCGCCTAAACAATAAGAGAGGCTTGTATTGAATCTCGCGTCAAGAATGCCGAGTGCTTTGCGGACAGACTTATATATGAGCATCACGACGAACGCCCCGACCAGGAAATACAAAATCAATCCTATCCATTGCCACAGAGTCTGTCCGAAGATTTCCGCCCTACTCCATCCCGGCAGCCGATCCATGACTTCTTTCGGAACATTTATCCCTACCGTAGAAGTCAACTGGTCGAACATTGCTCCTTCTGCGCCAGGTCTGTAAGGCAGGTTCTTGGCTTTCTTGTAAAATTCTTGCGATCTTTTTACTGTGTTAGGTGAAAAACGGAATTCCCCGCTGGCAGGCCCATCTTTGGAGACCGTAATGGTAATCTCTGTGTGGGGCAGGGTCCAACTGGTCAGCTTCTGGGTTTTGACAGTCTTGACGTCAGGAATCTCCTCCAGGGGCTGCATCTCTATTCGATCAAGCGTTTCCTTTAGGTATAGCGCAGTATACAACCCCAGTACAGGCCTTATGGCTTGAGGTTCCTTGTCGAGATTGAGGCAGCGCTCAGCGAGATTGAGGGAAGCCAAGAAATGGTCTGGTTGGCCAGCCTTGTAAGCTGCTACGGCCTTGTTCATTTCATCGAGAAAACTCTTAAGCGTGGCTCTGGGACTCGATGTATCCGGTGGGGCCAAGGGATAGAGGCTTTCGGCTGCTTCCGCATTCTTTCCGCAGACCACAACCAACAGAAGACACAATACAGTGAGAGAGTAACAGGCGCGCTGAGGCAACTAATTAATCCTCCAAGTCGCCATTTCCTTCTTGTTGTTGCTCGCCCGAATATATTTCGGGAACCGTGTTACGAAAACGGACTCCTCCCGGAATTATGCGGCGGTGTTGCCATTTTGAGCGTTTGGGCCTCGCTAACGGGTCGAAAAATAGCTCCGGTGACCCCGAAAAGGTCTCCGTTTGGAGTCCCCACACCACCCAACGCAGGCAAAACCGTCGTCATGTTGATTAAAAAGCCCTTTTTGTCGGGTCTCTGAGCGTACCTCGCCCTCTGTCACTCCGTCAATCGTTTTTTCCCACCACGCTCGTCAGCCCGGCACTGTGCAGTAATGTCAGACCCCGGGAAAAGCGCACGCCACATGAACGTACCGCCTTCGATCTCGATAGAACACTCTCGCTCCGATCTTGATCAGAAGCATGATCTGCTACCCTACCGACCCTTTCATCCCCTCGTCGTAGAGATAGAATTGCCTGAGCATGTGTAGGAGGCAGCGGGACAGACTTTCGGTGAACAGCCGCTCTTGGTTGTTGGCACAACGACGGCAACTGGTCCTGAGGCAGATTTCCTTCAGCCTGCAGGCCAATAAACATCTAAGTACTTAATATCTTATATGTTCATGATATAATGCCCGTGCAGCTGTGTTTCCATGCGAGCTGGTGTGAGATCAGATGAATCCGAGAGCAAGAAGACCAGCTTAAAGCAGTCCCAGTCCAAAGATATGCTGTCATCCAATGAAACACTGTCCGAGACAAACCAAGAAATTCTTTCCGAGCAATGAACCCTCTCGACGGGGGGCTAGCCTAATGCTAATTTGTGCTTACTACACAGGCATCTCTCGGTGGGGCTGAAGAAATAGCTGGTATAGTTAAATAATTTGCGTTCGGGATCACAGAGAGCAACTTGGGTAGGATAGGGGCCGTAGACATTGTTCACTTGGACATTGTGTACTTCGCCCACCCTTCGTGCCAAAACCTTATCCGAGATTTGTGGAAACATGGCAAAATGACTATAAAATACGAAATGTTCAGCTTTGACAAGTTGAACCGCCCCGTCTGCTGTCCTGGGTTTGCTCTCGTACTCCTCGAAAATCCTTCTCTTACTGCCTCACCTCCTTTCTATATTCACGTCCTCCATTGTTACGCTCCCGGAACAAGGAAGGAATTGCTTGTTTGGTCCATGGAACAGGCAATCTCTCAAGACCGCATCTTATCTTCCAGTTCTGACAGGAACTATATAGCGACGGGCCGAACAAAATGGCCAGCATGACCAGAAGTCCAGCCAAAGCAATAAAACTAAAGAGGGAGCCGAACTCTTCCATACGGTCTTGCCTCCTTGACATTCTTGGCGGCGGTCGTGTTCGTGGTCACCTGGTTGAAAGACGCTCTTTTGTCTTGTTTCGGAGCATGGCTCTGCACTCCTATTCAAGGCTCACGGTGGTCTGGCCTGACATTTGAGCCTGCCCGTCATGTTTCCATTCAAATATTCGTAAATCACCGCGTAAAAAATCGGGCCGCCACAACCTTCTCCTTGAGTTTCCTGTCAATCCAAAAGACGCTTAAATGCATGCTTGATCTGTGACATGCCTTCCGACAGTTCACCTTCAAAGACTGCAACTTTGTCCTTGGTCATTCGTTTTTTTTCCTCAAGTCGGTCTTTGTAGTGATTGATTTGTAAAATTAATGCCCTCTTCTCATGGGTAAACCTTGCCCAAGAATCATCCTTCTTCACCTTAAATTGAATTGCCAAGAACTCCATCTCGGCCTCCAGCCTGATAGCGGCTGCGATGAATTCATTTGCAGCCTTTCGTAAGGATTCATGAATGACCCGGCCCGCAGCCGCTAATTGCCTATCTACGGTGACTTCTAGCATGGCGATTGAATGTTGGATCTTATCTCTTTGGGTTTCAAATGAATCTCTTGCCTCTGCCTTACACAGCGCCAATCGAAGCCGCAAATCGTCAAACCTGGCCTGAATTTCCTGCATATTTTCATTCGTTATTCCTTTGGCTTTCGCCAGTTCTGACTCAAACTCCTCTAAAGTATCGCTAAGGCGTTTCTTGAGTGCTTCGTATTGATGTAGAGCTTGTCCCTTTGTTTGTTGTAATAGGGTTTCGCCTGCCATAGCGCTGGATGCCCATTGATCTAATTTCGTGTCGATGGCTTCCCTGATTTCCGTAATCTTTGACATCGGATTTCCTCCTTTGGATTCTGAATTATTGCGACTCCGTCATCGCTAAAAGTCATCTAATGTGTTATTTGGATCTCCTTACTACGCCCAGGCCTCCATAGCAGGTAACTTCTCATCGTTATTGGCCTTCGTTTCGGCTCACTCCCGTTCTCGGTTTGTTATTCGGAGGTATCCTAACCGGGATGGCGAAGAAGAACGGCGAGCCTTTACCAGGCTCGGATTCGACCCAGTTCATAAGAAACTCCTCGGCGAAAAATGTGTCCGGTTCCGCATCGGCCTCATCCTCAATTTGGGCCGGCACTCTCGGTTGATAGTTGACGCGGCCTTTTTCATCTGGTTCGATATGAAAAATCTGGTCGCTGCCGACAGATTCCACTTGAAATCCTTCTTGAATGGCCATTTTCCTGTCTCCTTTACAATCGAGCAACTTTGTCACAGCCATATGGACTGAGTACGTCCACAAAGGCCTTTGCATGCTCACTGGCGCACCAACCAGCGTGGTAAATCCAAAATCAATAGTTCATGCGCTTTTCTCTTCAGCTTGTTCAAGTGCCTCCCGCCGGCCGAAGAGTTTGTTCCAAGTTCAACGAGGGTACCGCACCTCTTCATCGTAGATTCATTGATTGCTCTCATGAAATCCAACATACTCAAGTAACCCGACGATGAATGAGGTGCGGCAAACCCTGCTGCCAAATGTTCCCAATGGGCAAGCCTGAAATCCAGGAGCATCTGGCCCAACATTTCATTATGGTGACTTTGTGCTTCATTTCCTTCCTGTCCCTTTGTGACTCATTCGCTCACCTAGGCTGTCGCCCTCTTTTCTCAGGTACGGGGTTGAGAATCTTTTCTGCTTCATCCTCCACGGCCTTCAAGGCTGCATCCGTCTTGGCCTTGTCTTCCACTTTACAGGCCCATGCGTCTAGAAAGCACGTAGGAGGTCTCATAAGTTCGTGCGGAACTGCAAAGACGAACGAAGCGGTGGGGATAAGCGCTACGAGAGCTATCATGGATATCATTTTTTTCATGGCAATCCTCCTATCGGAAGTATTGCCCTGAAGAGAGGCAAGACTGGTGCCAATTTCCCCCGGAATTACGAGAAACAGATAACCATCGAATTTTACAATTTTATTTCACAGAGAGATGTTGTAAATGAGGGGCGGTTCTTTTGAATGGTACGCCACTTCGTGTCAGCATATTCTGACGTGACTTTCAGCGAGACAGTTTGCCGTCAGAAAATTACGACACGAGCAGTCTCGCGTGTCAGAAATCACGGACACACATCAAGAACCCATGTACCGGTAAATAGAATCCCTGGATATTCCAAGCGCTTGAGCAGCTTCCTTCTTGTTGCCATATCGCCTAATCATCTCCACACAAAGCGATCTCCGGAAATCTTCCGTCAATTCATGGAGGGTTTTCCTGGGCGATGCCGGCACATGATAAGACCAGTCCCCCGAAATTGCATCGCGGATCGGCGGTAATAGCTCAAGACCTCCGGTATCCCATAGCATCAGTGCCCGTTCCAGGACGTTCCGTAGTTCCCTCACGTTTCCAGGCCAATCATAGCGTGCAAGGGCCGCCATTGTGGTTCTATCGACGGAGGGCCTTTCAGTAATATGCATCTCCGTTGCTATACGGGAGACCATCGCTTCAACGAGGATTGGGATATCCTCCAACCTCTCCCGAAGGGGAGGAACAGTTATAGAAAATACATTCAGGCGGTAAAACAATGGCTGAAGAAACCGGCCGTCCTCAACCTCCTTTTCCAGGGCCCTGTGCGTAGCAGCAATGATTCGGGCGTCCACTTTTATACTTTTTTCTCCTCCCACTCTGAGAAACGATCGCGTGTCCAGAAAGCTCAACAGCTTTGCCTGAAGTGGCGGAGTAAGCTCACCAATCTCGTTCAACAGTAGGGTGCCACCCTCAGCCAATTCCAGAAGACCTCTTTTGCGGTTTTTCGCGCCGGTGAAAGCTCCGGACTCGTGACCAAACAGCTCGGACTCAGCAAGTTCCTGTGGTAATGCCGCGCAGTTCACGGAAAAGAACGGATTGCCGGAACGTCTCGAATGTTCGTGAATCCAACGGGCCAGATAATCCTTGCCCGTGCCGCTTTCGCCCAATAACAGAACTATGCCTTCTTTTGCGGCGATTTGACCCGCCTTTTCCATCACGGACCTCATGGCCGGAGATAAATAATTCCAGGGCTGCTCTGCCGAAGCAGGAGAACCCCTTTTCCGTTCGGTAATATTTCGTGAGATCCCGCAGATGCCATAAATTTCCCGTTTGTAATTGAACAAAGGCACCAAGGTGTCAAGAAAAGTCATGGGTTCCCCGTTTACGGGCCGAGTATTCTCTTCTTCGATGGATTCGCCATCCAATACCCTGAGTTCAACTTCCCGGAGGTGTTTGCCTGCAGATTCTCCGAAAATTTCTTCCGAAGTGCGCCCGATAATTTGCAATGTCGTGAGCCTCAAAAGGTTGGTCATTGCAGGATTGACGTGAACGTATCTGTGGTCCCGATCCTTAATGAAAATGCAGTCTCGTGCACTTTCGAAAATGGCTTGCAGCCGTTGTGAGTTTTCGCTGAGAGCCTGCTCGGCGAGCCACCTTTCGGAGATATCCAAAATTGCCGAAACCCTCGCGGTGCCCCCTTTATAAGGTATTGTCTTGCCGCGAACTTCCACGGGCACTAGCGTTCCATCCTTCCGGACTGCAATTGATTCGTGCGCCTTCGTACTATCCGACATAACATGCTTTAAGACTTCGAGCCGATGCTCGGTGGCAACGACCTCACCTACGCTCATGCCAATCAATTCCGATAACTCATATCCGGAAAGGGCAATCACGTTCTCGTTTACATCGAGGATGGCTCCGTCCCGGGTGATCATGATTCCCTCAAATGACGAATCCGAGAGGGCCTTGTATCTTTCTTCGCTGTCCTTAAGAGCTTGCTGAGCCAGTTTGAGTTCTGTTATGTCCGCGTTCGCTATCGCACATTCCTCAACTGTGTGCTGTGGAGAATAAATTGGATACGCCCGCGACAAAGTGTGACGAAGTCCGCTGTCTTCGTGTCGAAACGTCAGTTCAAACTCCGGGCAGGTTTCGCCTTGGAACACCTTTGTCACCGCATCCGCGACTCGTTCCGCTGAAGCACTATCGAAAAACAGCGGCCCAACCACTTTGCCCGCGACATCGGCCAAAGGATGGCCGATGAGGTCTTCGCAGGCTTTGTTGCAGAACACCATCCGCCCCTGTGCATCCAATGTCAGCAAGGGATTTGGCGAGAACATCACTGTCTGTCGGAATCTGGCCTCGGACCTTACAAGAACGCTCTGAACTTGTTTGCGTCGAGCTGCTGCGGGGTTCTTTGCCTCAAGTAACCGGCGGGTCTCGGCGAGTTCTCGACGGAGGTCCTCAATTATCTGATCCTTGTCGTCCATTATTCGGTTATCAACTTCTACATGGCCACCATGCTGCTCCTGGTCTCAAGTATCAGTTGCCTGCCAGATTTGAGTTCTTCAGTACACTGGGAGTTTGTGCGCATGATAATCCATAGTCCATTACGGTGCAATCATTTTGAGTGCTTACGGGATCTCTGGTCACGACTTCCATCAGTTTGCCCGGCGCAGGTAAAGATACCAAGTAGTATCTTCTGACAGATATATCGAAGCCACTTCCGTAGGGCTCATACGACCAAATTCCATCGATCTTAAGGAGGGTATTGCCATGACCAAGACAGAGCTCGTTTCTTACGTCGCAAAAGAAGCCAAAGTAGCCAAGAAGGCGGTAGATGCGGTCCTCAAGTCCCTCGTAGGCGCCGTACGCAAAACTCTCAAGAAGGGTGGAGAAATTAGGATCAATTCGCTTGGAACGTTTAAGCGGGGATTGCCACGGCCTGGGGCCTCGCAATGGCATATCTGCAACCATCTATGTGCTTCTAGGATTTTTCAGGCATAAATCTACTAGATCGTCCACTGAGGCTGTTCCGACACACATCACGGTATCCGCGGCTCCCCAATAAATCTTCACTGTTCCGTCGCTTTCAGGAACCGCACCGCAGGTGAACACCACGTTGTGAACATAGCCGGTCACTTCCCATGGGTCTTCAGGTTGAAGGACCCAATCATCAGCAATCCCGATAATTTTGGACGGATCGTCTAAATCGTGCAGAGCCACTCCCAATCTGTATATGGCACCATCCATAGTTTGAAAAACGCCGTGGTAAATGTGGAGCCACCCCTTTGACGTTTCAAACGGTGTTGCGCCCGGCCCGATCTTCATTTGATCCCAATGATAGGGAAGGGGTTTCATGATCAACTTGGAATCACCCCAAAAAATAAGGTCCGGCGAATATGAAATCCAGATGGACCAAGGACTGATCTCCGAATGAGGACGGTCAAGGCGCACATACCGATTTCCGAATTTCTTCGGGAAAATGACGACATTTCGATAATCAGCCTCGGTAATCAAGGAGATTCGCTCAATGGACTTAAAGTCAGCCGTCCTGGCCAGACCGATTCGGACGCCGTGAGGAGAATACGCGCTGTACGTGATCAGATACTGACCCTCAATACAGCATATGCGACAATCCTCGACTCCGTATTGTTCGTATTCGGCAAACACACCTTCCTTGCTCGGGATCAAAAATGGCTCTGGATCCACTTGGAAATCGAACCCGTTTTCACTTCTGGCTAATCCGAGGATGGAGCGACCATTCCTGAGATGAGAGCGAAAAATCATTATATATGTATCGCCGAATTTGGAGACCGCCGCATTATGGACCGTCTCCACAATATACGGTACATCATGCTTGGTCAGTATCGGATTACCCTTATAACGCTGAATCAAATTTCTCTTGGTTGACATTGGAACCTCAAATCATCATGTTCTGCCGAAGTGGTCCTCGAGACGGTCAATATCATCCCGGAATTATGCGGCGGTCTTGCCATTTTGGCCGTTTGGGCACCCGTGAGGGGTGGCGGGATACCTTGGCTGACCCTGAAAAGGTTTGCGTTTGGAGTCCCACACCACCGGACGGAGGCAAAACCGTCGTCATGTTGGCCCCAAAGCCCATTTTGTCCTGTTTCTGAGCGTACTTCACCTCAAGCGGCTCCGTCAACCATTTTTCACATCCGTGCTCGTCAGCCGAACACAGCTCGGTAGTATCCAGCCAGTGGGAAAAGTGGGAGCCTGATGAATTGATGATTGGAGCACCTTGAAACAGAGCAGCATTAATGCGGACACGGAGACAGACATGCACAAATGTTGACATAAAAGCTCGGGCGGGGACTTTCTGCTGTCAGGATAATGTGCTTGGGCTGGTTAATTCACTTAATTCGCTGCGATGCCCCTTAATTGAGAACCAAAAGTCCAAATCGAGATTTTAAGCGGCCTTTCGACATTCATGTCGATTGACTGCCGAAATCCTGCCAATGATCAAAGATCCGCTTCAGAAGTTGGTTTTCGCGACTTCAACGCTTGTTGCCAAAGTCGATCCTTCCGATGAAGACCGGTTCCAAGGCACAACTGGAAGGATTGTGCTTGACCAGAAAGAAAGCGGTAAGGTACGCTCAGGAACAGGATAAAATAGGCTTTTTCAGCGAAGTAACGACGGTTTTGCCTCTATGAGGTCTTGTGGGGGAACAGTTATCGCTCCGCAAACCCCCAGAATGGCAAGACCGCCGCATAATTCAGGTTGAAAGAAGACTCGCGGGGAAGCCAGTTCCAAGAGTCCGTGGAAGCCCAGCCCTGTCATGTATAGGCATTAAGATTGCTTGGAAGCATGCTTTTTGGGGAATCGCGATATGAGAGTACTCTTGCTGAATCCAGGTTTTTCCCAGACCTTCTATTCGTTTGACAGGGTCTTGAAGATGCTAGGACGGAAAGCCGTGCATCCGCCCCTCGGGCTCATCACCGTTGCTGCGTTGCTTCCTCAGGACTGGGAACTCAACCTTATCGATTTGACTTTTCAAACAATCACCCAACAAGACTGGGATAGTTGTGATTTGGTGCTGATTTCAGGCATGAATGTTCAACATCGCGGAATTGTTAAGATGACCCGAGAGGCCAAGAGGCGGGGCAAGAAGATAGCAGTAGGCGGACCCGGAGTCTTCCATGACCCAGAGGAAGCTATCAGAGATGGAGCGGACATTGTTGTGGTCGGAGAGCTGGAATCTTGCATAGACCAATTTCTGCAAGCCCTGAATCTAAACGAGTCCGGCGTGATCATTAGTGGCGAAGCAAGACCGGACCTGAAATCCTGGCCTTCCCCACGATTTGACCTTCTGGATGTCGATAAATACTTAACTATGGGGGTCCAGTTCTCGAGGGGATGCCCTTTTCACTGTGAGTTCTGTGACGTTACCCACATGTTGGGACGCAAGGTCAGGACGAAATCCCCTTCCCAAATTATTAATGAACTGGACACGCTCCGACTCCTGGGCTGGGAGGAAAACATCTTCTTTGTTGACGACAACTTTGTGGGCAATCGCAGTGCTGCCAAGGCGTTGTTGAATGAATTGGTCAGTTGGCAGACATCCGTTGGCCAATTTTTTGATTTCAATGCGCAGGTTTCGGTGAATGTCGCCGGGGATCAAGAGTTGTTGGACCTCATGGTCGAGGCGGGCTACTACAAGGTATTCCTGGGTATCGAGACGGACGACCGAGAGAGCCTCGAACAGACAAGGAAGCACCAGAATTCCCAAACGAATCTCGACATGGCGTGCCACAAGATCATAAGGGCGGGACTGCAAATTGAAGCCGGCTGGATACTCGGTTTTGATAATGAGAAGCCCGGGGCAGACCGTCGAGTAATCGATTTTGCCAGGCGAAACCATATTCCGCAGATACTAGTTAATTTCTTGGAGGCCCCGCCGGGCACAGACTTGTGGAAGCGCCTTATTAGGGAAGGGCGTGAGCCTTTCATAGCTTCGGAAAAGGCCACGAGTCTGATCGGTCTGATCAATTACCGTACTGTCCGTCCGATCGCCCAACTCACTGAGGAAGTCATAAACATCTATGAAAGTCTTTACGACCCGAAATCTTACTATCGGCGGGCATTTGAGGAATTCTCGTTGATGATGCCCCGTCGGCGCAAGAAGCCGCCTCGCTTACCGTCGCTGGCCCAGTTGCGGGCCTTATTGATGACCCTTGGCCGCCAGGGAATACTGAATCGCTCGCGCTGGAGCTTCTGGAAGTACTTTTTCAAAGGATTATGGTCATTTAGTGACAGGTTCGAGTATTTTGTCCACACGCTGATTCTGTTCGAGCATCACAATGACTTCCGAAAAACCATCGTCAAGACCATAGCCGACGAACTGCGGCTGGTTGGCTCGTCGTTATAGCCGCGCTTCAGGAGCGGAGTAGCGGGGCATCATGTCTCTACCGGGAATGA
>Ga0335070_10007605_pt1 | contig 12703 bp, 9 predicted proteins | sample Lox_Sample_13_FD_206722 | JGI IMG/M metagenome (GOLD analysis project Ga0335070, IMG submission 206722) | Soil microbial communities from Loxahatchee National Wildlife Refuge, Florida, United States - Lox_Sample_1.3 | ecosystem: Environmental > Terrestrial > Soil > Wetlands | place: USA: Florida...
GAGGCCCAGCAGCGACTCCTGGTCCGCCTGCCGACCCTGCAGGTTCAGGTACATGGCGAGGGCACAGAGAAGCGAGTCCTCGTCTCGCCACGGGCCCGGCTCCGCGCGCAGGACCAGGTACTCGAAGGGCGCCGCTCCGAGCGCGGCGAGGCCCGCGTTCACGCCCTCCGCGTAGGCGGCCGTCAGGTCCCGCTCGTCCGCGCGCAGGCTCTTGATGGCACGGCGCGCGACCTGGCGCAGCCGGAGCGGCCGCACCTCGCGGTCCCTTTCCAGGGCGGCCCGGCCGAAGAGCGCGGCGAGCTCGCCGGCGGCGCTCCGCCGCAGCAGGTCCATCTGGAAGAAGCGCTCCTGCGCGTGGAGGAACCCGGTCGCCCGCGCCACGTCGAGCCGGCTCCCTCCGCGCACGAGCGGCACCCCGAGCACGTCGCGCTCGATCCGCACCGGCGCGCCCAGGCCGCGGACGGCCCGCTCGCCGTCGAGCTGGGGCAGGCTCGCCTGCAGCCGGGAGCGGAGGTAGACGCCACTGCTGCCCGCGGCGAGCAGGACGACCGCGGCGGTGCCGCCCAGGACGAAGGGCCACCGACGCCGGCCCGCACCCGAGGGATCGCCTGTCGAGCGCGATCCCGAGGGAGCTGATCCGTCGTCCTGAGGGACGCCCGGCTGCCCGCGTCCCGATGGATCGGCCGCGGTCGTCACTTCCGGCTGGCTTGCGCCGCGACGGCCGCGGCTGCCTTCTTCGCCGCCTCAGGGTCGCCGAGGTAGTAGTTGCGGACCGGCGTGAGGTCGTCGTTCAGCTCGTAGACGAGCGGGATGCCGGTCGGGATGTTGAGCCCGACGATCTCGTCGTCCGAGATCCCGTCCAGGTGCTTCACGAGCGCGCGCAGGCTGTTGCCGTGGGCGGCGATGAGGACCCGCCTGCCGTCCCGGATGTCGGGCACGATCTGGTCGTGCCAGTACGGCAGGAACCGCGCGACCGTGTCCTTGAGCGACTCGGTGAGCGGGACCACGTCCTTGGGCAGGCGCGCGTAGCGCGGGTCGCGGCCCGGGTAGCGCTCGTCGTCCGGCGTGAGCGCGGGCGGAGGCGTCGCGTAGGCGCGGCGCCAGATCTTCACCTGCTCCTCGCCGAACTTCTTCGCCGTCTCGGCCTTGTTGAGGCCCTGCAGCGCCCCGTAGTGGCGCTCGTTCAGGCGCCAGCTCCTCTTCACGGGGATCCACATGAGGTCCATGCCCTCGAGCGTGATCCAGAGCGTGCGGATGGCGCGCTTCAGGACGGAGGTGTGCGCCACGTCGAAGACGTAGCCGCCGTCCTTGAGGAGCTTCGCCCCGGCGACCGCCTCCTCGACGCCCTTCGGCGACAGGTCGACGTCGGTCCACCCGGTGAAGCGGTTCTCCAGGTTCCAGGTGCTCTCCCCGTGCCTCAGCAGGACCACCTTGTGCATCGTCGTTCCCTCCGCTGTGGGGGCCCATTATAGAGTGGGGCTTCGCCGCCATGCTCGAGAGCCCGCTCCGGATCGTCGGGCGCTTCCCGCGCCCCGTGCGCCTCCTCATCGTGGGGACGCTCGTCAACAAGCTGGGGACCTTCATCATCCCCTACCTGACGCTGGTCCTCCTGCGGGACTTCCACATGCGCGAGATGGAGGCGGCCCGCCTGCTCTTCGCCTACGGCGTGGGCTCGGTCGTGTCGATCCTGACGGGGGGCATCGTCACCGACCGCTTCGGCCGGCGACGGACGCTCCTCGTGAGCCTCTTCGGCTCGGGCGCGCTCGCGGTGACGATGGGGGTGGTTCCCTCGGCCCGCCTCTTCGTGCCGCTGCTCGTCGCGTTCGGCTTCATCGCCGACCTGTACCGGCCGGCCGCGTCCGCCATCATCGGCGACCTCCTGCCCTCGTCCGAACGCGCGAGCGGCTTCGCCGGCCTGCGCATGGCCGTGAACCTCGGCTGGGCCTCGGGCACCGCCATCGGCGGGCTGCTCGCCGACTGGAACTGGCGCCTCCTCTTCCTCGGCGACGGTCTCACCACCCTCGCGTTCGGGGCACTCGTCTACTTCACGATCCCCGAGACGCGCCCGGCGGTCGTCGTGCTCGCGAGCGACGTGGCCCCGCCGACCCCGATCCGAACCCTGGCGGCCGTGCCCCGTCCCGCCTTCGCCCGCGAGCCCGCGAACCCGCTGCGGGACCGCGTGTTTCTCGCGACGACGCTTTTCGGCTTCCTCCTGACCCTCATCTTCTGCAGCAACCTGTCGGTACTGCCGCTCACGGTCACGCAGTCCGCGGGATACCCGGCCGTGGTCTTCGGCCTGCTCGCCGCGGTGAACGGCATCCTGATCGCGCTCTTCGAGATCTCGATCACGGCGTGGCTCCGCCGGTTCCGGCGCCTACGCGTGGCCGCGCTCGGCACCTTCCTCGTCGCCTCGGGGTTCGGGATGATCGGCCTCGTAATGCACTGGGCGTGGTTCCTGCTCGCGGTGATCGTGTTCACCTGCGGCGAGATCCTGTCCACGCCGCAGGCCATGGCCTTCGTCGCCGACTGGGCGCCGCCCGAGGCGCGCGGCCGGTACCTGAGCCTCTACCAGGCGACGTGGTCGATCGGCTTCGCGGTCAACCCGGCGATCGCACTGCCGCTGCACGCTGCCCTCGGCGAGCGGGCCTTCTGGGGACTCATGCCTCTCGTTGCGATCCCGGGCGTCCTCGTGCTGCTGCGCCTGGACCGGACGGCGGACCGCCCGGAGAGGCTGCGCGGGCTGTCGACAGCAGCGGCGTAGACGTCGACTCGGGGACCTTCTCGATCTCGAGATCCTGGAGGCCGGGTGAGGTCCCGCTTGCCTTGCCTACCGCAGCCCTTCCGCGACGAGGAGGTCGGTGAGGCAACGGCGATGGACAGAGGCAACTGCACTGCCGTCGGCGGACGTAACGGAGTCCCAGCAGCCCTCGACGCCTGCCTTGTCGGGCGGCGCCACGTCCCGGAGGACGTCCAGGCGCCCCGAGGAGAGACTGAAGCGGGTGAGCTGGCATGACACGTACGGGCCGAGTCTCGCGAGGAAGATCGATTGCCCGTCCCCGCTCCAGCGCCTCACGCAGAGACCGGCCGGGACTTGCCCCACGTCGCGCGTCGGGCCTCCGTCGAGCGGAAGGAGCCCCACGGTACCCTGCGGCTCATTCACCATCGCGACGAACCGACCGTCCGGAGAGACGCCGAAGCAACGGTCGTCCATCAGCTGCGGCGGGCTGCCGTCCAAGGCGCGCGGCTTCCCCCCGCTCGCATCGGCCACCCAGAAGCGCATGGATTCGCTGTCCCGCTCCCTGCCCAAGACCACGACGCGACGGCCGTCGGGAGGAATGAAGCGGGCCTTTTCGGGGATGATCGCCCCCAGGTCGAGGCTCCGCGGCAAGCCTGGACCTGTGGACACGACTTCGAGATGCCGGTCTCGGATGACCAGCGCTGAGCTGCCATTGGGCGAGAGGTCCATCGGTTCCCCCTCCCCGAGGCGCACTGGCTCGCTGCCGACCCGGCGCAGGTAGGTGTCGAAAGCGCCCTCGCACATGAGCAGCGTCCTCCCGTCCGCGGACATCGTCGGAAGCCACGACGAGTTCGCTACCGATACGTCCTGTGCCGGTGCGTCCTCGCCAAATGAGGCCATCACGCTCGTGCGGCACACGCTGCGATGGAGCAGCGCTCGGCCGCTCGGCGCGATGTCGAGAATCGACAGATCCCCGGGCGAACGGTAGACGAGGCGCCGTCGGCCCTCGAGGTCCACGGCTAAGATGTCCTTGGCGTCCGGCCGCGCGGACCCGTAGGTGAACCAGAGTTCCTGGCTCGAGGGGGCCCAGGCCATGCCCCAGAGATTGGGGGAGAGCCCCTCGACGAGTGTCCGCGTGGACCGGCGAGCGAGATCCAGGGCGACGATGCTGTTCGTCCCTGAATCGAGAAACGCCGCGTATCGACCGTCCGGCGAAACCCGCAAGAAGAAGGTCGCGCCGTGTGGCCGGTAGATCGCGTTCCCTGGTGGCAGCTCTATCGTTGCGGTCGACCCGGAGCCATGAGACACGCACAGGTCCCGGCCGTCGGGCATCCAATCGGCCCCCGTGACACCCGTCAGGAGCTCGCGGGGCGGAGCCGCGCCATTGACGGGCGTCACGGCCAGCGTGCCCATGCTCACGTATCCGGAGTGCGCGGGATCGGGATCGACGATGATCGCCATCTGTCCTTGCGACGAAACCGCGAGCACGTTGGCATGGCTCAACCCCAGAGCGCGTGACTCCGGACTGTCCGTCCGTGTCTGGAAGAGCTCGAGCGGCCGACCCTCCCAGCCGGCGGCGTAGACCACGGTCCGGCCGTCCGGGGCGAAGCGGGCGTACTCGATCCATCCGCGCCGGAACGTGAGCGGCTGGAAGGTCGGAGGCGACCTTTCGAAGAGCCTCCACCCTGCGGCAATGCCGATGGCGACGAGCGCCGCCCCGGCGAGGAGAGGCGCGGCACGCAGCAAGCGCCTCGCAGGGGTCAAAGGAATCGGCCCCGGTACAGTCGCTCCGGCGGTCGACCCGGAGACCGCGTCGAGCGCGAAGGCGACGTCGCGCGCCGACTGGAAGCGATCCTCGGGGTCTTTCTCGAGGCAGCGCCGCACGACGCGCTCGAGCGGCAGGGGCACCGGCCCGCCGGGCGTCGTCATCGCCGGTGCGTCCCGGCCGAGGATCGCGGAGAGCGTGTCCTCCCGGCTCGCCCCCTTGAACGCGCGCCGGCCGGTGAGCATCTCGTAGAGGACGGCCCCGAGCGCGAACACGTCCGACCGCTCGTCCGCGTGTTCTCCCCGCAGCTGCTCGGGAGAGATGTAGCCTGGCGTGCCCACCCACCGGCCGGCTTCGGTCGTCGTCGCCGTCGGTACCTCGCTGCCGTCGTCCGGCGACTCGCGCAGCTTCGCGAGCCCGAAGTCCAGCACCTTCGCGCCCCCGTCGCGGGCCAGGAACAGGTTCTCCGGCTTGAGGTCCCGGTGCACCACCCCGCGCGCGTGTGCGGCCGCGAGGCCTTGAGCGGTCTGCACGCCGAGCTCGATCGCCTTGCTGAACGGGAGCGGGCCGCGCGACAGCCGCTCCCGCAACGTCTCCCCCTCCAACAGCTCGAAGACGACGTACGGCCGGCCCTCGTGCGATCCCACGTCGTGGACGGCAAGGATGTGGGGGTGCTTGAGCGCCGCGACTGCTCGCGCCTCCTGCTCGAATCGTCGCAGGCGGTCGGGACTCGGAGCCTCTTCACCCGCGACGACTTTGACGGCGACCTCGCGGCCGAGCCGGGGATCGCGGGCCCGGTACACTTCTCCCATCCCCCCGGCTCCGAGGGGAGAGAGAACCTCGTAGGGTCCCAGGCGGGCCCCCGCGGCGAGAGGCATGTGCGATGGCTCTGACCGCGGATTGTGAGCCCTTCGGCCCTCGTCCGTCCAGCGGGGCGGGTTACTTCCCCATCTTCCTCAGGTTCGCGAGGCAGCGGCCGACCGCGGGGATCGCCGGCTGGTTCTCGTGCTCGTACTCCACGATGTACCACTCGGTGCCACCCACGGTCTCGCAGGCGTCGAAGACCTGCTTCCACGGGATGTCGCCGTCGCCGACGAAGGCGTCCGGCTTCGTCTTGGAGTACTCCTTGATGTGGATCGTCACGGTGCGGCCCGGGTACCGCTTGATGAGGGCGACGGGGTCGCCGCCCCCCTCGATGCAGTTGCCGAGGTCCACCTGCTGGATGACCGACTTCTTCGTCCCCCCGAAGAAGAGGTCCCACGCGGTCTTGCCCTCGAGCGGGGTGAACTCGACGTTGTGGTTGTGGTAGCCGACGCGCATCCCCGCGGGCGCGACCTTGTCCGCGATCGAGTCGAACTCGGCGGCGAGCTTCTTCCAGTCGTCGGCCGTCTTGCGGAGCTTCTCGTCGATCCAGGGGCAGATCAGGTACTTGTTCCCGATCGCCTTGTTGTACTCCACTGTCTTCGCGAGCGCGTCGCCTTCGAGGGTGTCGAGCGCGGTGTGGGTGCCGCAGCACTTGAGGCCGTGGTCGTCGAGCAGCTTCTTCATGTCGGCCGCGCTGCGCCCGTAGTAGCCGGCGAACTCGACCGCTTCGTACCCGAAGCCCTTGATCGCCTTCAGCGTGCCCGGCAGGTCCTTCTCGCAGTCGTGGCGAACCGAGTAGAGCTGCACGCCGATCGGCACCTTGCCCGCCGCGAGCCCCAGCTTCGCGCGCGTGGCGGCCCACGCTGCGGCTGCGCCTGCCGCGCCCATCCGCAGCAGCTCGCGTCGCGGGATCTCGTTCTTCGTGGTCATGAGGGCCTCCTCGTTGGATGACCCCGCGATTCTACGTCCGGCCGGGGAGGGCGTGGCCGCCGGGTGCCCAGGCTCAGGCGAAGAGGGCGGGCACTCCCCCCGTGTGGAGAAAGACGACCGGCTCGCCCCGTCCGAAGCGTCCCGCTTCGCCGAGGAGGCCGGCAAAGGCCTTGGCGGTGTAGACGGGGTCCAGGAGGATCCCCTCGTGCCGGGCCAGCCTCTCGAGCGCGGCGTTCCCCGCCTCGGAGGGACGACCGTAGGCTTCGCCGACGTAGGTCCCTTCGACGAGCGGCACGTCGCCCGGAGCGAATGCGAGCGGCTCGCCGAGGCGCTCGCACACCTCGGTCGCGAGGCAGGCGACGGACGCAGGGAAGTCCTTCCAGAGATTGCCGACGTCGATCCCGAGGGGCCGCAGGCGTGATCCGACGAGCCGGAGGCCGGCGAGGAGGCCTGCGAGTGTGCCTCCCGATCCCGCCGCGACGATCAGCCAGGCGTCGCCGATGCCGAGCGCCTGCGCCTGCTCGTCGATCTCGACGGCGGCGCGCACGTAGCCGAGCGCGCCCGACCAGGTGTGCCCACCGACCGGGATGAAGTAGTTCGGCCCGACGCGCAGGCGGGCGAGAAGCCGGGCGAGCCGGATCGTGGACTCGAGCGAGCGCGGGCGGGGCCGCTTCGACGAGAGCGGGAAGAAGTGCATCCGCGCGCCCAGGAGCTCGTTGACCAGGAGGTTCCCGGTGAGGGCCTTCGGGCGGGCCTCGAAGTAGAAGAGGTGCGGCTCCAGGCCGAGCATGCTCGCCGCGGCGGCGGTGAGGCGGGCGTGGTTCGACTGCAGGCCACCGAACGTCACGACCTTCCTCGCGCCCAGCTGCCGCGCCTCGGCCAGGAGGTACTCGAGCTTCCGCGTCTTGCTGCCGCCGAGGGCGGGGCCGACGAGGTCGTCGCGCTTGACGAAGAGCGGCCGGCCCCGCTCGGCCGACAGGCGCTCGAGACGCCGGAGCGGCGTCGGTGTCTCGCCGAGGACGACGCGCGGCCGTGCGTCGAGGCGGGCGAGGAGCTCGGCGTGAGTCATGCCGCCAAGTGCTTCGCCAGTCTCTTCCCCAGCGCCACGATCGTGAGGACGGTGGGCCGGTCGAGCGCCTCGGGGAAGACGCTCGCGTCGCAGACGTAGAGGCCCTTCACCGGCGTCGCGAGGCTCGCGTCCACGTGCGTCCCGATACGGACCGTGCCGCTCGGGTGCGTCCCCCGGAGCGGCGTCGAGAACAAGGACGACGGCTCGGCCCCGGCCCGGGCCAGGATCCTCCGGCAGACCTCCTCGGCGTGCGACAGGCGCTCGCGGTCGCCCGGGGTGAGGGGCTTCCGGATCGTCCCGTCCGGGAAGACGCCGCCCGACACCTCGTCCTTGAGCTTGACCATCACCCCGAGGACGTTCCCCCAGCGCGGCCACGTGAGCGCGTGCCGCGGGCTCTTCAGGCCGGCCATGATCGGGTAGAGCAGCCACGGGTCGACGAGCGTGCTCAGCATGTAGCCGGCGCTCGCGTCCTCGTGCGACCACGTCATCGGCGGCTCGCGGCCGATGCCGTCGCCCTTCGCGAACCCGTAGACCATGAGCGTCGCGTCCATCGTCAGGCCCTCGCCGGCGTCGCGCAGCCCCGACGACTGGAGGAGGCGCGGGGTGCCGATGCCTCCGGCAGCCACGACCACAGTCTTCGCCCGGACGCGGAACGGCGTGCCCGCGAGCCGACCCTCGACGCCCGTCGCCTGCCCGCCCTCGATCATCACGCGGTCGACGCGCGCCCGGGTGCGCAGCTCCGTCCCGCCGGCCACGGCTTCGTCCACCCACTCGGCCGCGTTCCACTTCGCCCCGCACCGGCAGCCGAGCATGCACCGGGCGCCGCAGGCCTCCGGGAAGCGCCGCGAGCGCGCCGGGCTCATGAACTTCGGCTGCGGGAAGAAGGGGTATCCGACCTCGGCGGCCGCCTCGGCGAGGCGCGTCGAGGCCGGCCCGCGCATCTCGGGGGGCAGCGGGGCGACGGCCAGCTCCGCTTCCGCCTCCTCCGTCTCCGCGTCCAGGTCGAGGCCGTACCGCGCCTTCATCCACGGCGGCGGCGCCGCCGCGCAGCCGCAGTACATGCTCGTCGCGCCGCCCAGCATCAGCGGGCGGACGACGTTCAGACCCTCTTCGGTGAAAAGGAGGCTCGCGTGGTCCGTGTACAGGAGCGCCCCGACGTAGGTCCCGTAGTAGAAGCGCCGGCGCTCGTCGATCCCGCGCTCGAGGAGCAGGACGCGGCGGCCGCGGCGGACGAGCTCGCGGGCGACGGTCGCCCCGCCGGGGCCGGAGCCCACCACCGCGACGTCCGTGTCCGGGAGGAGCGTCATCGCGCTCCGACAGCATAGCGCCGCGGGCGGCGTGGCAGAATCGCGGGATGTCACGCACGCCCCGTCCGCTCGAGCCCGAGCCGGCGCAGCTCGAGGCGGAGACCCGCGCCGTCGCCGACTTCGTGCTCGAGCACGTGTGCACCCTCGACCGGCAGCCGTCGTTCGACCTCGACGGGGCGGAGACGCTTCGTGCGTCCTTCCGCGAGCCGGTCCCGGAAGAGGGCCGACCGATCGAGGCGCTCCTCGCCCGGCTCGGCCCCGCGATCGCGAAGAGCTACAACACGGCCGGCCCCGGGTACCTCGCCTACATCCCCGGCGGGGGCGTCTACGCATCGGCCCTCGCGGACCTCGTCGCCGCGGCGACGAACCGGTACGTGGGCGTGACCGGCGCGGCGCCGGCGCTCGCGCAGATCGAGGAGACCGCCGTCCGCTGGCTCTGCACGCTGATGGGGCTGCCCGCCGGGTCGCGCGGGATCCTCACCTCGGGCGGCTCGCTCTCCAGCTTCAGCGCGATCGTCACGGCGCGCCACGAGCGCCTGGGCGAGGATTTCACGAATGGAACGATGTACTTCTCCGACCAGACCCACTACTGCGTCACGAAGTCCGCCCGCCTCGCCGGCTTTCCCCGCGCGAGCCTCCGGGCGCTCCCGCCGGACGCGCGCTACCGGCTGGTCCCGCGGGCGCTGGAGGAGGCGATCCGCGAGGACCGGGCGCGCGGGCGCAGGCCGTTCCTGGTGGTCGCCAACGTCGGCACCACCAACACCGGCGCCATCGACCCGCTGCCGGAGATCCTCCAGGTCGCACGGGAGCACGGCCTCTGGGTCCACGCGGACGCCGCTTACGGCGGCTTCTTCCGGCTCGCTCCCGGGGGTGGGGCCCTCCTGCGCGGGATCGAGGAGTGCGACTCGATCACCCTCGACCCCCACAAGGGGCTCTTCCTGCCGTACGGCCTCGGCGCGCTCCTCGTGCGCGACGGCTCGGCCCTCGCCCGCGCCCACGGCGAGAGCGCCAGCTACGTCCAGGACGTGGCCGAGGAGGGGTCGCTCGGATCCGCCGACCTCTCGCCCGAGCTGTCGCGCGACTTTCGCGGCCTCCGGCTCTGGCTGCCGCTGATGCTCCACGGGCTTTCGGCTTTCCGCGAGCAACTGGCCGAGAAGCTCGCGCTCGCCCGCTGGTTTTACGAGGAGCTCCGGGCCGACCCGTCGTTCGAGGTGCTCGACGAGCCTCAGCTGTCGATCGTGGCTTTCCGGCTGCGGGCGCCCGAGGCGAAGGCCGAGAGCCTGGGACCCGAGCTCCAGCGACGCGTGAACGCCCGCCGCCGGGTCTTCCTCTCTTCCACGCGCATCGGCGGCCGCTACGCGCTCCGGGTCTGCGTCCTGAGCTTCCGCACGCACGAGGACCGCGTCCGCGACGCGGCGCAGGCCCTCAAGGATGAGGCACGGGCCCTCCTCGCCTGAGCCTCAGGAGCCCCCGAGCGCCCCCATCGCCCGCAGCCGCTCGAGGAGCGGCGGGTGCGAGTGGTAGACCCGCGAGTAGAGCGGGTGCGTGACGGGAAGGTGGCGGCTCCTCTCGCTGAGCTTGCGCAGCGCCCTCCCCAGCTCGGCCCCGGTCGCGCCGCTCCGCAGGGCGAAGGAGTCGGCCGCGAACTCGTGCCGCCGCGAGAGGGCGTTCTCGAGCGGGTGCAGCAGGAAGCTGACGAGGCCGAACCACAGGCCGAACACGGCGAGGGCGCCGTAGGCGGTCCGGTCGACCGAGAAGGCCGAGTAGAACGAGCGGAGCGGGAGGCAGAGGCTGAGCGCGTAGAAGACGAGGCCGCTCGTGGCGACGCCGCGCAGGATCCCCCAGCGCACGTGGTGCAGCTTGAAGTGGCCGAGCTCGTGGGCGAGCACGGCGACCACCTCGCGCGGGCCCACCGCGTCGAGGAGGGTGTCGAAGAGGACGATGCGCTTCTGGCCGAAGACGCCGGTGAAGTAGGCGTTGCCGTGGGCCGTGCGGCGCGAGGCGTCCATCACCGAGATGCCGCCGGCCCGGAAGCCGGAGCGCCGGGCGAGGTCGAGGATGGCCTCGCGGAGGTCCCCCTCGGGGAGCGGCGTGAACGTGTTGAAGAGAGGCGCGAGCACGGTCGGGTAGATCCAGGCCGTGAAGAGGCTGAACGCGGTCGTGACGGCCCAGGCCCAGAGCCACCACGACGGCCCCATCCGCTCCATGAGCCACAGCAGGGCCGCGAGCATCGGACCGCCGAGGACGACGGTGATCGCGACGCCCTTCAGGCGGTCGAGGAAGAACCCGCGCAGCGTCTGGCGGTTGAAGCCGTGCTTCTCCTCGATGCGGAAGGTGGCGTAGAGGTCGAACGGCAGCTCGAAGAGGGAGGTCAGGAGGCCGAGGACGGCGAAGAAGGCGAGGCCCGCGGCGACCGTCCCGCCGCCGAGGCTTCCGGCGAGCCCGCGGGCCGCGCGCTCGGCGAGCCCGAGGCCTCCCGCCGCGAGGAAGGCGAGCCCGACGACGACCTCCGTCCAGCCGTAGACGAGGGAGAAGCGGTAGCGGTCGCCCGAGTAGGCGACGGCCTTGGCCATCTCTCCGTCCCCGATCCCGAGGGCGCGCCCCGCCTCGGCGAGCCGGCCGGGGTCGAGGGCGTGGCGGCGGTTCAGGCGGGCGAGCGCCGTCTCGACGACCTGCTGCGCCAGGCGGAGGACGGCGAAGAGGGTGAGGAGCGGGTGCATGGGGAACGCATTATCCTGTCATCCGTGAGGAGCAACGTCCAAGGCGGGCGACGCCGGCGGATCCCTCGGGGCCGGACCGACGGAAGCTCTCGGGGATGACATGGCGGACACGCCCCTCACGGTCGTCGGCGCCGGCGTCGTGGGCCTCGCGGTGGCCGCGCGGCTCGCCCCGCGCTTCCCGGAGACGGTCGTCCTGGAGCGCCGGGACCGCCACGGGACCGAGACCTCCAGCCGGAACAGCGAGGTCGTCCACGCCGGCCTCTACTACCCCACGGGCTCGCTGAAGGCGCGGCTCTGCGTTCGCGGGAACGGGCTCCTCTACGATTTCTGCGAGCGCCGAGAGATCGCGCACCGCCGCACGACCAAGCTCGTCGTCGCGACCGCCCCCGGCGAGAGCGACGCCCTCGAGCGTCTCCTCGCCGTCGGCCGCGCCAACGGCGCGCCGCTTTCGATGCTCACGGCCGAGGAGTGCCGGCGGCTGGAGCCGTCGGTGCCCGCGGTCGCGGGCCTCCTCTCGCCCTCGACCGGGATCGTGAGCGCCCACGGCCTCATGGACGCGCTCCTCCACGAAGCGCGGCGTCACGAGGCGATCCTCCAGCCCCGCGCCGAGGTCGTGGGGATCGAGCGGCGGGACCGCGACTACCGGCTCGAGATCCGCACTCCCGACGGCATCGAATCGCTGACGAGCGAGCGCGTCGTGAACGCCGCCGGCCTCGCGTCGGACACGGTGGCGGGGCTCGCGGGAGTCGACGTCGAGGCGGCCGGGTACCGCCTGCACTGGTGGAAGGGCAGCTACTTCGCGGTCGCGGGCGCGAAGGCGGGGTGCCTCTCGCGCCTCGTCTACCCGACGCCCGACCCGCTGACCCTCGGCATCCACGCCATTCTCGGGCTCGACGGGCGCCTGCGCTTCGGGCCGGACGCCGACTACCTCGCGGACCGCCGCTTCGACTACTCCGTGGACGAGTCGAAGCGCGCGCGCTTCGGCGCGGCCGTGCGCCGGCTCCTCCCGCAAGTGGCCGACGACGACCTCGCCCCCGACATCGCCGGCATCCGGGCGAAGCTCCAGGGACCGGGGGACGGCTTCCGCGACTTCGTGATCGCCGAGGAGTCGGCGTGCGGGCGCCCGGGTCTCGTGAATCTCGTCGGCATCGACTCCCCCGGCCTCGCCTCCGCTCTCGCGATCGGGGAGGAGGTGGAGCGGCTGCTGACGGGGTGAGGGACCGGAACGGACCGCGGGTCAGAAACGGATAAGGAACCAGAACCCTCGGGACCCCGGGCTGACGGGGGTCCCTCGGGAACTTGGGGGGCGGA
>Ga0335070_10007606_pt1 | contig 12701 bp, 9 predicted proteins | sample Lox_Sample_13_FD_206722 | JGI IMG/M metagenome (GOLD analysis project Ga0335070, IMG submission 206722) | Soil microbial communities from Loxahatchee National Wildlife Refuge, Florida, United States - Lox_Sample_1.3 | ecosystem: Environmental > Terrestrial > Soil > Wetlands | place: USA: Florida...
GCCAGCGAGTACCGTTTGTCCTCGACCTCGAAGCCGGCGCCCTGCGGGACGTTGCGCGCGGTCCATGTGCGCACGCGCTCCAGCTCCGGGGCGCATCGGGATACGGCCTCGGCCACGCGGACCTGGGCGTCTCCTCCAGCGATTTCGAGACCGTGCACGCCGGAGTACATCACCGCATCGCCGAGCCCGGTCATCCTGCGTATTTCGGCGACCGGGCGGCCGCTCACGATCGCGACCGCAACACGCTCCGGCCGCGCCGCGAGGGCTTTTATCGCTGCGACGGCGCCCTCGACCGGGCGCGCGCTCGCGGGCCTGCTTACCAGGTCCGAGATCGTGCCGTCGTAGTCGAGACAGAGCAGGATCGGGCCGCGGGCCGCGAGTTCCAAAAGCGCCGCGCGTGGCAGCGGCGGCGGCTTAGAAGCCGGCGGAGGCCTCTGCGGCAAAGTCTCGCTCCGGCAAAAGCGCGGACAGGAATTGCTCGGACCAATGCTCGAGGTTCTTGCGATGGACCTGCGTGCGCATCGCGCGCATCCGCGTCGCGCGCTCGGCCGGACTCATTTCGAGCGCCTGCTTGATGCGCGCGGCGACCGCGTCAACGTCGTAGGGGTTGACCAGCAGCGCCTGGGTCAGCTCTTCGGCCGCGCCGGCAAACTCGCTCAGGATGAGCGCGCCGTCGTCGGCGAGATGCGCGGCGACGTATTCCTTGGCGACCAGGTTCATCCCGTCGCGCAGCGGCGTCAGCAGCGCGACGTCGGCGGCCTGATAGTAGGCGACCAGCTCTTCGGCGCCGAACTGCGTATAGAGGTAGCGGATCGGCACCCAGCCCTCGGAGGAGAAGCGGCCGATGATGCGGCCGACCAGCTCGTCGAGCTCGCGCTTGAGCGCGCCATAGTCGGCGACCTTGGTGCGCGAGGGCACCGCGATCAGCACCAGCGTGACGCGCCGATGGTAGGAGGGGTTGGCCTCGAGGAAGCGCTCGAAGCCGAGCAGGCGCTCCAGGATGCCCTTGGTGTAGTCGAGACGGTCGACGCCCAGCACCACGTGCGGCGTGCGGAGCGCGCGGCGCACGCGCTGGGTGCGCTCCTGCACGCGCGCGGTCGCGGCGAGCCCCGCGAAGTAGTCGGCCGGGATACCGAGTGGAAAGACGCCAACGCGCACCGGGCCGTGATGAGTGGCGACCTCGTCGCGCGCGCGGTCAACGCGCAGGCCCAGGATGCGCTCGCAGCAGTTCAGGAACTGGTTCACGTAGGAGCGCGTGTGGAAGCCGATGAGGTCGGCTCCGAGCATGCCCTCGAGCAGCTCCGTGCGCCACGGGAATACGCGGAAAATCTGCTCGGGCGGAAACGGCACGTGCCAGAAGAGCCCGATCGGCACGCGCGGGCGCTGCTCGCGCAACAATAGCGGCACCAGCGCAAGATGGAAGTCCTGCACCCAGACCACGTCGTCGTCGCAGGCTTCGGCGGCGACGAGCGCGGCGAAGTTGCGATTGACGGACTCGTAGTGGCGCCAGTGGAGCGTGTTGAAATGACAAGTGGCCGTCATGAAATGCATCAACGGCCACAATCCCCGATTGCACATGCCGTAGTAATAGTGCGAGATGTCGCGTTCGCGGAGCGGGCAAAACACGATCTGAAAGCGCGCCGGGTCGACGCCAGGCGGCATCATCAGCCGTCCGGGCGTTCTGGTCTGCGTGCCCGACCACGCTATCCAGACCCCTCCCATATGTTCGAGCAGACGCAGGAAGGTGCTGCCGACGCCGCCTACGGTAGGCTCAATTTTCTGTTTGCCGCCCTCATGCACGACACGGATCGGCGCACGATTGGACACCACGATGAGACGTCCGCTGCCGAGTGCATTCGATCCGCCGGTGGCGGTCAGGGATGCATGGCCAGAACCCTTTTTGCCCTGGTGTTCCATAGGCCGGCGCTACGCGCGCTCATGATAGCCGAGCGCGATCAAACAAGATCGAAATTTACGGACGCCATTTAACTCTAACGCCGCGTTTGCCGCGGAGGCAAGCGCAGAGTAGCGAGGCGGACCAGGAGCGCCTCAAAAAGGCCGCGCCCGGCGCAGCTTCTGAAGCTGCATCGGGCGCATCCGGAGATCTAGGAGTGCCGTCGCGAGCTAATCTGGGCAGCGGTCCTCTGCGCAGACGACCGCCGCAGCCCGCCCCAGGTTTCCTATCCCTTGGGCTGCGGCACGATCCGCAGATAGGGCCTCGGTGCCTTCCAGCCCTGCGGGTAGATCTTCTTGGCCTCCTCGTCGGATACCGAACCCGCGATAATCACATCGTCGCCGGGCTTCCAGTTGACCGGCGTCGCGACCTTGTGCTTGGCCGATAATTGCAGCGAGTCGAGCACGCGCAGGACCTCGTCGAAATTGCGCCCGGTGGTCATCGGGTAAACGATAATCAACTTGATCTTCTTGTCCGGTCCGATCACGAAGACGTTGCGGACGGTCAGATTGTCCATCGGCGTGCGCTTCGACGCATCTCCCGAGGCGCTCGCCGCGAGCATCCCGTAGAGCTTCGAAATCGCGAGGTCGGTGTCGCCGATCACCGGATAGTTGGGCGCCTGTCCCTGCGTCTCCTTGATGTCGTTCGCCCATCGCGAGTGGTCGGCGACCGGATCGACGCTGAGACCGATGACCTTGGTGTTGCGCTTGTCGAACTCGCTTTTCAGCTTGGCGACCATTCCGAGTTCGGTCGTGCACACCGGCGTGAAATCCTTGGGATGGGAGAACAGCACGCACCAGGAATTGCCGATCCAGTCGTGGAAGCGGATGCGGCCTTCGGTTGTATCGGCCTCGAAATCCGGTGCAACGTCGTTTAACTGCAGAGCCATCGCGAACCTCCTTGGTTCAATAGTTATGGAACCTGTCCCGCGCGGGATCAGGCGTGGTCAAAGACGGGTCGCGCACAGCCTCGTGAGGCGCGCCATGCGCGGAGTGCGGTCTCTGAATCGCTCGGACTGCGCAAGCATAGCGCTCACCCGCTACCAAAGTCATCTGGTTTCAATAGGTTTAGCTGTATTTAATACAAAGGCAGCTCTATAAGTCTCCTAATGATAGGGCGGTCGCATTGATGGCGCAAGCCAGATGATGATCGCCCGTTAACGCTTCTTTCTGTGCTTGCGAGCCTCGCGTGTGCGCGCCTTCAGCCGCTTCTCGCGCCGCTTGCGTCGCCGCTTGATTTCTCGCTGCCGTTCCGTCGCCATCGTTACCTCGGTTTCGGGATGAGGCCCCGCGGTACTTCAGCTTGAAGCCGCGGGCTCCTCGGATTACAAGCGACCTTAAACGGCGCGGCGTGCCAGCGCAAACGGCGCACGCCGGCGCTGCGTTCGCGAGACGAGACCCGACGGAAGAAAAGGGGGCCGATCCGATGTCCAGGATCATAATCGAAAAAGACATCGAAATTCCGATGCGTGACGGATGCGTGCTGAAGGCCGATCTCTACCGGCCCGACGGATCCGAGAAGCTGCCGGTGCTGCTGAACCGCACGCCTTACGACAAATCGTTTCCGCCAATCACGCTCAACACGCTCGACCCGGTTCGCGCGGCGCGCGCCGGCTACAACGTCGTCGTTCAGGATTGCCGCGGACTGTTCGCTTCGCAAGGGAGCTTTCGGTGCTTCGTTGACGAGGCGCGCGACGGTTACGACACGATCGAGCACCTTGCGCGCCAGCCCTTCGCCAACGGCAAGGTCGGCACCTTCGGCGCGTCGTACATGGGCGCGACACAATGGCTCGCCGCAACCCAGCGTCCGCCGAGCCTGAAAGCGATGGTGCCGTCGATCACGGCGAGCGACTATCACGAAGGATGGGTTTTCCAGGGCGGCGCGTTCGAACTCTTCTTCAGCGTGAGCTGGCTGATGATCACGCTGGGACTGAGCCGCCTGATGCGCGAGCGCGCGGACAATCCCAAGGCGGCCGAGGAACTGAGCGCGCTGATGGGCAGCATCGACGTGATGCGTGAGCGGATGGAGTTCATGCCGCTTAACGAGTTCCCGCTCTTTCGCATCGGCGCGCCCTACTTCTTCGAGTGGCTGGCGCATCCCTACTACGACGACTACTGGCGCGCGATTTCCATCGAGGAGCAGCACGATAAGATCGACGTGCCGGCGCTCAACGTCGCCGGATGGCACGACATCTTCATGGGCGGCACGCTGCGCAACTACGCCGGGATGCGCGCGCGCGGCGGCTCCTCGGCGGCGCGCGCGGGCCAGCGCCTGCTAGTCGGTCCGTGGCATCACGCGGTGCCGTTCTCGAGCCTGGTGGGACAGGTCGACTATGGTTTCCGCTCCGGGCCGGTGGCGATCGACTATGACGGCACGCAGCTTCGCTGGTTTGACCATTGGCTGAAGGGCGTCGATAACGGCGTTGACCAGGACGCGCCGGTCAGGCTCTTCGTGATGGGCGTCAATGAATGGCGCGACGAGAAAGAGTGGCCGCCGCCGGGCGTCGAGATACGGCGCTATTATCTGCACAGCCGCGGCAAGGCCAACAGTGTCTATGGCGACGGCGCCCTCGCGACCGAAGGGCCGGGCGATGAGCCGCCCGACTCCTTCCTCTATAATCCGCTCAACCCGGTGCCGACCGCGGGCGGGGGCCTGTGCTGCTACGCCAACGCCCAGATGGGTGGCGCGCTCGACCAGAGCATGGTCGAGCATCGCGCCGACGTGCTGGTCTATTCGACCGATCCGCTGACGGAGGACCTCGAAGTGATCGGCCCGGTGACAGTGACGCTCTACACATCGTCGTCGGCGCCCGACACCGACTTCACGGCCAAGCTGGTCGACGCCGGGCCGTGCGGCTTCGCGCGCAATCTGACCGACGGGATCATCCGGGCCCGCGTGCGCGAGTCGCAGAGCGATCCCAAGCTGATGGTCCCGGGCAAGGTTTACGAATTCAGGATCGATCTGTGGGCTACGGCCAACGTCTTCAAGGCGGGCCATCGCATGCGGCTCGAGATAAGCTCGTCGAATTTCCCGCGCTTCGACCGCAATCCCAATACCGGACACGAACTGTTCACCGACGCCGAGATGCGCCCGGCGCTGCAGAGCGTGCTGCACGAGCGGAGCTTCGCGTCGTATCTGAGCCTGCCGGTGATGCCCCGCCGCCCCTGAGACGCCTGGGGTATTTTCGCGTACGGCGCAGACCTCGATCGCGGCAGGGCAACCGGCGGCTCTGCCTATGGCGGGCTAATTCTGTCCAAAGACAAGCCATCAAGTCATGTCATACAGCTTGAAATCATAATTAGAGATAATTAAGCTTATTTCCCAAGGGGAGGGCGACGGAGCCAGGTACCTGGTTCCTCGGCGTCGCTATTTATACTCGTCTTAACCGCCTTGCCGGCCTGGGTGTCGACCGGCACGGATCGGCTCAACGCTGATGGCTGCCAGTCCGGCAGAGGGCGCTCCGCACGCGGAGCTTGCCGCTGCGGTACCTGCTGCCCCGGCGCGGACCCCAGCGTCGCATCGCGACAGCGCGGAGTATCTGTTCGCCGGGTTCATTGCGCTGACCATTGTGACGGTCACGGCGCCGCTGCGAACCATTCACGCGCTCCTTCCGTGGCGGCGCGTCGTTTTGCTGCCGCTTGCGACCTGCCAGGATCTGTTCGTGCTGGCGGCGATTGCGTGGGCCTTTTACGGACTCTTCGCGATCGTCAAGCCGCCGTGGGCAAGGCGTTTGGTTGCGGTTGCAGGATGGACCGTCAGCGTTACGCTCGCGCTCTACGGCTACCTGAGCAGCATCATCTATCTGGTCATCCGCAGGCCGCTGACTCTCGGTTTGCTCGCGGCCGCCGACAATCTGCGCGGTATCCAGTCCTCGATCCACGCAATTGCGACGCCCGCGCTGATTTCCGAGCTGGCGATGGCCCCGGCTTACCTGGTGCTGATCGCAATAAGCCTCGAATCGTTTGCCCCCGCCGCAGTGAGGCGGATGCGCAGCGCTTTTCACTCCCTCTGGGGACTGTCGCTCACGTCGATCTTTCTCGTCGCGGCGCACGGCTGGGCCATCCGCAACGTGCCCTTTTCACTGGCATCCTTTAATCCGCAGTGGACCCTGATGTCGTCGGCTTTTGAGCTGCACACGCCGGTGGTGAAGGACGTTATCCCGAACGGGTATCTCGCCGACTTTGAGCCGACGGAGAAGCGCCCCTCGCCGGCGCCGGCCCTGCCCGCCGGGGCGGCGCTCGCGGCGGCGGCAGAACGGCCGCTTAACGTTCTGATGATCGTGATGGAGTCGGTTGGCGCCCGACACCTCGGGCTCTATGGTGCGCCATTCGACGACACACCCAACATCTCCGAGTTGGCCCGCCGCGCGCTCGTTTTCAACCGGGCCTATGTAGCCGAAGCGGAGACCTCGGCGGCCATGGGCGCACTGTTCGCCTCGGTCTATCCCGATCATGATTGGCCGAGTCTCACCCAGCTTGCCCCCGACTTGTCGATTCCCGGTCTGCCCGCGGTCTTGTCGGGCAAAGGCTACCGCACGGCGTTCATCCATTCGGGACAGCTCGTGTTCGACCGCCAGGGCGAGTTCGTGCGCAGCCGCGGCTTCGACCAGGTTTTCGACCGCGATAGCGACGCCGACCTTCCCGTCGACGCCGGGCTGGTGGCGCCGGCGCTGGAATGGATAAAGGCCGATCCTTCGCGACCGTTTTTTCTGACCGTTTGGACCCAGGACACGCACCATCCCTATCTGGCCGTGCAGCATCACGACTACGGCGTCCACGACGCCTTTCTTAGCCGTTATCTCAACGCGGTGTGGGCGACCGACAGGATAATCGGACAACTGGCCGCGGCGTTGCAGACGATGGGGCTCGCGGACCGCACACTGATCGTGATTACCGGCGACCACGGTGAGGCGTTCGGCGAGCATGGGCAGCTGATCCACGGCGGCACCATTTACAACGAAGAAGTGCAGGTGCCGCTGCTGATCGTGAATCCGAAGCTTTTCCCGCGCGAGCTGAGGGTGAATCGGGTCGTGCGCCAGATCGATATTGCGCCGACTCTGCTGGCGCTGCTCGGCTTCAACGCGCCCGCAGCCTGGCAGGGCGCCGACGTTTTCGACCCCGGCGCGCCCGCTCGCGCCTACCTCTTCGCGGGCACCGGGAATTTTTCCTTCGGACTGGTCGAGGGCGACTACAAGTACATCTACGACTTTCAGCGCGACCGCTCGCAACTCTACAATCTTGCGATCGACCCGGGCGAGACCCGGAACCTCGCTTCGAACAGCGCGTATGCCTACATGATGAAGCGCGCGCATCTGCGGCTTGAAGCCTGGGTATCCTTTCAGAACCGTTACCTGGCGCGGTTCGAAAACTCGCACCCGCCCAATAACGAAAGAGCGGTCGTTAGATGAGCTACGATGATCTGTCACTGACAGTGCCGCAATCGGCCATCGCGTCGGGCGTCGACCCCGACACGGGCGACAATCTCGCGTTGGCCGAGCAGCCGGAGTATCGGGCCGAGCCCGCGGATTGCCTGTTCGCCGTCTTTGTAGGGCTGGCGATCGTGACGGTTTGCACTCCGCTTAGAACCCTGCATGCGCTGCTCACCTGGGGCCTGGTGGCGCTGCTGCCGCTTGTGACCTACAGGGATCTTTTCCTGGTAGCGGCGTTCGCCTGGCTGTTCCACGGACTGTTTGCGATCGCTCGATGGCCATGGGCGCGCCGATCGGTCGTGGCGGCCGGTTGGGCCGTGTGCCTGACGCTCGCGCTTTACACCTATCTGAGCGACGTCATCTATCTCATCATTCGCCGGCCGCTGACGGCCGGTCTGCTCGTGGCCGCCGACAACCTTCGCGCGATCCAGGCCTCGGCCCAATCGATCGTTACGCCGGGATTGGTCGGAGCGCTGGTGATGGCGCCCGTGTGGACGGTGCTGATTGCGTCGATCCTGGTGGGGCTTGCGCCTGAGGAGCTGACGCGCTTGCGCAAGCGTTTCTATTCGGCGGCCGGCCTGGCGGCTACCGTGCTCTATCTTTTCGCCGCCCACGCCTGCGCGGTTCGATGGGTGCCCTACTCGCTCTTGTCCTTCAACCCGCAATGGACCCTGGTCTCGTCGTTCTTCGAGAAGCGCACGCCGGTAATCACCGACGCCATCCCGGCCAGCTATCTCGATGACTTCGAGCCCGCCGCAGTACGCCGACGCTCCGGCGCGGATAGCTTTACCGTGGGCGGGTTGAACCCGGCAGCGTGGCCGCGGCCGCTCAACGTGGTGATGGTGGTGATGGAGTCGGTCGGCGCCGAGCGGGTCCAGCTCTACGGCGCGCCGTTCGGCAATACTCCCGGGCTCGTCGAACTGGCTCGCCACGGCATGGTTTTCAAGCGGGTGTACGCATCTGAGGCTGAAACTTCAGCCGCCTATGGCGCACTGTTCACGTCGGTCTATCCGGATCACGATTGGCCAAGCATCACTCAACTCGCCCCGTCCCTGGCGATCCCGGGATTACCCGCCGTGCTTGTAAGCCATGGCTACCGCACCGCCTTCGTCCACTCCGGGCAGATCGTTTTCGACCGCGAGGGCGAGTTCTTAAGGAATCATGGCTTCCAGGATGTCATGGCCGAGCCGCGCGACTATCCCTACCCGCGCGATCCGGAATTGGTGCCGGAGACGCTCAAATGGATCGAGAGCGATCCCAACCGGCCCTTCTTCGTAACGCTCTGGACGCATGACACTCACCATCCCTACGTGTCGGCGTCGAATCGCGACTTCGGCGTTCACGACGACAGGTTCAATCGCTATCTCAACGCCGTCCAGGCGACCGACGCACTGATCACGCAACTGGCGGCGGCGCTGCAGAAGAAAGGACTCGCGGATCGGACCCTGCTGGTCGTTATGGGCGATCATGGAGAGGCCTTCGGCGACCACAACCAGTTGATCCATGGCGGCAGTGTCTATGACGAAGAAGTCCATATCCCGTTTATGATCGAGAACCCGGCGCAGTTCCCGCATGAGGTAGTTGTCGATCGCCTGATGCGCCAGGTGGATATCGCGCCGACTCTGCTGGCGCTGCTGGGCTTCGGCACGCCCGCCGCGTGGCAGGGCGCCAATGCCTTCGGCGGGGAGCTTCCGCCGCGGGCCTACTTCTTTGCCGGCACCGGAAATCTTACCTTCGGCCTGGTGGAGGGCAACTTCAAATATATCTATAATTTCCCGCGCCAACTCAGTCAGCTCTACAACCTCGCAACCGATCCTGACGAAAAAAACAATCTCGCTTCCGACCCGGTCTACGCGCAAACGATCGCGCGCGACCATCTGCGGCTCGAAGCCTGGGTCTCGTTTCAGAACCCGTATTTGGAACGATTCGAAAAGTCCGCTAGCGCAGACCGTTGACGCGCGCGGACCCTGAGCTCGCGGGCCGCGCGCGCGGCGCGCCGGGCCGGCAGTCTCGCTGCGCAGAAGTGTCTGGCGCATCCCCGGCAAACTGAATAGACTCGGGTGCATCGCCGCCACCGCCGGCAGGCGCGCTATGTCCGACCGCCAAACGATCCTCGAGGCGAACCGCGCATTTTACCGGGCCTTCGAGAGCCTCGACGCCGATGCCATGGGCGCGGTGTGGCTGCGCGAGCCGCGCATCGTCTGTATCCATCCCGGATGGAACCGGCTCGTCGGGTGGGGCCCGATCATGAACAGCTGGGAGCGGATCTTCGAAAACGTCTTCGAGATGAAGTTCGAGCTGACCGATCCGCAGGTGATGTCGAGCGGCGACCTGGCGGTGGTGGTGGTCGAGGAAAATCTTCTCCAGCGCGGCTACGACGGCGCGTCGCGCTCGCGCGTGCTGGCGACCAATGTCTTCGAACGCGCGGACGGACGGTGGTGGATGGTGTCGCATCAGGGCTCGCCGGTGCTGGAACCGTCGGAGAGCGGAGAACCGCCATTGCAATAGAGTTTGTCGGGCCACGTCGGGCCCGCGCCTTGCGGCGCGCGTGAGCTGGCCGCGAAGCCATCGAAAAGACCAGATAGTTCCCGAAGCGGTCGAAGACGAAAGGAGATCAATGAAATCGGTATCAATCAGCTGGGCAATGAGCGCAGTGTTGGCTTTCTGCCTGACGCCCGGCATGTCGAGCCTCGCGTCTCGCCACGTCGCGAAGCATCCGACAACGCTCGCGCAGGCCGACGGCTCGGTCGCGGTGCCCGGCTCGGCGGATGCGCAGGGATCCGGCGGCGGCGATGACGACTACCAGGCCGGACAGGCGCAGACGCCCGACGATCCCGACGCGGAGCAGCAGCCCAACATGCAGCAGGCTCCCGCCGACGACGACGGTGGCGATTCTTCCGCGCAGAATGGCGACGACAATAATAACGCCCAGCAGCAGTCGGGCGACGACGCCGATCAGGGCGCGACGCAGGGCCAACCGCAATCGGGTGACGACGACAACTGATCGCTGATCGCGCCCGGACAGCGCTCGGCCAATCGCGCATCAGCCGCACGCGCAAGGGCGCGTTCGTCAGCGGCGAGGCGGTCAGCCGCCCGGGCGCATCGCGCGCATCAGGATCTCCGCTATTTCAGGACGAGTGTACTCGGGCGGAGGCGACTCGCCGGCGCGGAGCATCTCGCGGACCCGGGTTCCCGACAGCAGTAGCCGGTCCGAATCCTCGTGCGGGCAGGTCTTGTACGACGCCATCGCGCCGCACCGCTTGCAATAAAAGGTATTCTCGAAGGTCAGTGGCGTGATGCCGATTTCCGCGGCGCTGAAGCGCTCGAAAATCTTTTGCGCGTCGTAGGTGCCGTAGTAACTGCCCACCCCGGCATGGTCGCGCCCAACGATGAAGTGCGTGCAGCCGTAGTTGCGCCGGATGATGGCGTGCAGGATGGCCTCGCGCGGTCCGCCGTAGCGCATATGCGCCGGCATCACGGAGAGCATCGCGCGGTTGCGCGGATAGTACAGGTCCAGCAGCACCTTGTAGGTCTCCATCCGCACCGCGGCCGGAACATCGTCGCCCTTGGTCTCGCCGACGAGCGGATGAAGCAAAAGCCCGTCGCAGATCTCGAGCGCCGCCTTCTGGATGTATTCGTGGGCGCGATGGGTGGGGTTGCGGGTCTGAAAGGCGACAATCTTGCGCCATCCGCGCTCGGCGAACGCGGCCCGCGTCTGGCGCGGTGCGAGCCGGTATTCGAGAAAAGTCCGGCCGGGAATCTCGCCGAACAGGGTCACGCTTCCGCCGAGACACCATGGCGGCGTCGCGAGCACGTTGGCTGCGCCCGGATGCGCAGGGTCGGCGGTGCCGAAGACGGCCTCGGCCTCGCGTGCGCGGTCAACCTTGTAGATTTCGGCGAGCTTGAGAATCGCGAGGCGGACGCCATCGCCGTCGGCTAGCGCGATCTCCCCGCCCGGCTTGAGCCTGGGCGCCTCGGCCTCGGCGATGCCGAGCGTGATCGGAATCGACCACGGCACGCCCGCGGCCAGACGCATCGCGTCCCGCGAGCGCACGTAGTCCGCCTCGCCCATGAAACCTGTAAGCGGCGAGAATGCGCCCGAGGCCAGCATCTCGAGGTCAGCCAGGTCCCGCGCGCCGAGCCGCACCGTCGTGAGCCCTTCGGCGTGGCGCGCGATCGCGTCGCGCTCCGCCGCGGGCGCATTCAGATCGACCAGCCCTCCGCCGCCGTGTGCGGTGATCGGATCGCCATGCGCGGTGCTCATCGCTGCGCTCCCTTGAGGCTGATGTAGCCGAGCGCCTCGAGGCTGCCGAGCAGCCGGGCGAGGCTCTCCTCCGGAGTTTCGCTGCTCGTGTTAACGGTCAGCTCATGGTTAATCGGCGGCTCGTACGGATCGGACACGCCGGTGAAACCCTTGAGCTCGCCGGCGAGCGCCTTCTTGTAAAGCCCCTTGACGTCGCGTTCGACCAGGGTGTCCAGCGGACATTCTACGTACGCTTCGAAGAAACGCTCGTGCTGCTTGCGCACTTCGTCGCGAATCTCGCGGTAAGGCGAGATAGCCGCCGCGATCGCGATCACGCCGTTGCGCGCGAGCAGCTTGCAGACGAACCCGATGCGCCGGATGTTGGTGTCGCGGTCTTCCTTGGAAAATCCCAGTCCCTTCGACAGATGGGTGCGCACCTCGTCGCCGTCGAGGATCTCGACTCGGTACCCCAGCCGCCGCAATTCCTCAGCCGCCAGCCATGCCAGCGTTGACTTGCCCGCTCCGGACAAGCCGGTGAACCACAAAGTGAAACCGTCGCTCATCGTGGTGGAATCACGCCCCCTGATTATATATTACTAAGTGAGTCGTTTAAGTTATATAAAATTACAAACCACTGCAAGATCACAAATCCGACCGCTCCGCAGCTGTTCCTTCGATTGGCATATCGAGATAAATCGCCATCGCGGCCGGCGAGGAAAAGACCGGCGATGCGCCAAGCGCCGTCAGCCGGTCACGTCCCTCGGCCGTGGCGCTGATACCGTAGAATCGCACTGCGGCCGCCTTGGCGGCATTGAGATCGGCCTCGCTGTCGCCGACGAAGGCCGCGTTGGCCGAGGCGGCCGTGCAAAGGGCAAGCGCGCGCTCGAGCGTCGCGGGCGACGGCTTCAGGGGGAGGCCGCTATCGCGGCCGACAATCAGATCGACCAACTCGACCGCGTCGGCCCGTCCGTCGGCCGCCTGCGCCTTAAGCCAGGCGGCAACGGTGCGTGTGGAATTCGACGTGACGACGGCGACCGTCGCGCCCGCGGCGCGGAGCGCGCGGAGCAGTTCGAGCG
>Ga0335070_10007608_pt1 | contig 12700 bp, 10 predicted proteins | sample Lox_Sample_13_FD_206722 | JGI IMG/M metagenome (GOLD analysis project Ga0335070, IMG submission 206722) | Soil microbial communities from Loxahatchee National Wildlife Refuge, Florida, United States - Lox_Sample_1.3 | ecosystem: Environmental > Terrestrial > Soil > Wetlands | place: USA...
CACTCGCAGAGACCCGCTCACCTGCCGCGCAGCAGGATCCGGATCGCTCTGCAGGATCCGACTTCGTGACCGCCGGCTAGCGAAGCATCGTTCTGGGAGCCGGTCGCCATCTCCGGATGGAATTGATGAGGGACGTTCTTATGGCTGCACTGCGTTTCGGTAAACACCCACCCAAACATGACTATCGCACCTTGCGTTTGAAGAACTACCTGGGCACGGCTCTCGCCGCGCCGCCGACATCCTACGATGTCCTTCCGCGCGTGTATGACAAGCTCAAGGTCTCGGACCCGACCAAGCTGTTTCCGATGGACGGAAACGACACGCTAGGCGACTGCACCTGCGCCGCCGTCGCGCATGCGATTACGATCTATCGCGGCTTGGTCGGCAAGGACGTGATCATGGGGAAGACGGCCGTGGTCAAGTTGTACATGCACCTGACCGGCGGTGTCGACTCCGGCTTGAACGAGCTCGACGTATTGAACTACTGGCGGCAGAAAACCGTGTCGGGAGAGAAGATCCTGGCCTACGCCAGCGTCGACGTGAAGAACCACACCCACGTCAAGCAAGCTATCCAGCTCTTCGGCGGGGTGTACCTGGGCTTTCAGGTGCAGGAGAACTGCGTTCAGGAGTTCGACGCGCGCAAGCCGTGGACGCCTGGGCCGCTAACCAACGATGGCCACGCCGTGTACGCCATCGCGTACGACGCTGCCGGCGTCACCGTGCTCACATGGGGCAATACGCAGAAGGCGACGTGGGGTTGGTGGAATGAATGTGTCGACGAGGCGTATGCGATCCTGCCGCCGGACGCAAAGGCCGCGGACTTTGCCCCGGGGTTCAACTTTGCCCAGCTCCAGGCCGACCTGCAGGCAGTCGCGAACTAGCTCACCAGCGCACGTCGGAACGGGTAGCGTAGGCACGGCGGGTCCCCGCATCTGCGGGGACCCCCTTTTGGTGGGCACACCGAACGACTCTGCGCCTGACCGCGCCGACGAGTCCCAGCCCCGATACGAGCAACAGCGTAGTCGACGCCTCCGGGACCGGAGCATAGACGCCACCCTGAATCCCGAGCGCCGGGATGTCGACCGCGGCGGAGGAAACGAAGGCGGGCGATGACGGCCCGGAGGCGAAGCCGAACGTGTTGGCAAAGCCCAGGCTGCTGAGGACCTGGTCTGCTGCGCGCAGCGAATAAAGAAAACTGCTGTCCACCTGCGCGGAGAACTGGACCTCGATCTGCTTTCCGGCAACCAGCAAGTAGGACGGCGTCGTCAAGGTGATCGGGGAGTTGTTCCAGGTCAGGTTGTTCTGAAGGAAGCCGTTGGTAGTGATGTTCACTGTGCCGTCGTAGTGGCTCACGATCTGAACCCCTCCGCCGGCCAGCGGCACGAAGATGTCCCGTCCCGCGTCGGCGTTGAACCTGGCCTGCCTGATCGAGAAGCTGAAGGAGGCGGTGGCGTCGGGCACGGTGCCGTCTTTGTATGCGGCCTCGGTCGCGGGCGAGATGAAGCTCGCAGCACGCAGAATCGATCCGAAGAGCACCAGATTGTTCTGCACTGTGGTGTCGCTCGACACGCCCGGATCGGTGAACGTGAGTGTCGACGCGGCCGCGCTAGCGCCGGCTTGCACCGTGCCTGGCCCTTCGCATCCGCCGCCGCCGTTCGGTATGCATATCCCGTCGATGCGAGCCGATGCGGCGGCTTTCACCCCGCCAGGCACCCAGTCGGCGAACGCAGTAGCCTGCGCGTACGCATGGTTGGGCGGCGCGCCCGAGACACTGGCAACGATGGCGTCGCTCAGCGAGATCGGACCGGTGGACGCGGCCGACGGCGTTTCGCGGTTCACGACGCTGTCGATCGTGCCGGAGACGTGGGTTGTGGCGCTCACCGAACCGCTGGTCTGGGCATGCAGCACAGGCGCAAATGCGCATAGGCTCGCCACCAGGGCATACGGACGGATCGTGCGGCTCATGCTGTCCTCCCCAGTTCGCGTCTCGCAGTCGCGACTCCAAATCCCCCCTGGCCTCCGACTACGCTTCCGTAGGCTTGCAAGTGACGATGGCCCACTTGGCGGCGGATGTCAATGCAAGACGAATCAGCTCTGTCGCGTCACCACCCGCCAAGACCCGTTTCGGCGATGGCAATCGGGGTAGCCTGTGTCACGGGTCGAAGCGGTCAGGGAAAGAGGTTTGCACACTAAGGCTTCTGGGGGAGATCCAGGCAGCCTGTGAACCGCCCGACATCTCACGCGCAGAGACGTTCTACCTAGCGGCCCGCGATCTGGCGCAGACCCTTGGGATGCGCCCATTGGTCGCTCATTGCCACGTTGGGCTAGCGAACCTTTACCGCAGAGTCGGCGATCGCGAACAGGCTGAATCAAGCATGGCTACCGCAGCGCAGATCTACCAGGAGATCGATGCGAAGGTCTGGCTCAGGGTCAGCAGTGGCAACAGAGTCGGCGCTTAGTGCTGCGTGTCTGCCGGTGCGCCGTCTATAGCTGCTGTGGGCTGCACGATAGTTCAGCAAACCTACACGGCCTGGTCGTAACGCCGAGCGGTCCGCTCAAGCAGACAGCGTTCTCGTGGTGCGCTACACTGAGTCGGTCATCCACGCTGCATCACCCGCGGCCTAGGGGAACGCCGCGGCGGATGAACGTGCTGCGCCGTGCCATAGGCCGGAGGCAGCCGTACGCCGGGCCGCCACCGGCCGGACCTGCACGCGTCGCCGGGGGCATACCGATCGAGGTAAGTCGAGCCCACACTAGAGGGAGGGACAATGCATACCGGTTGCCGGAAGGGGAAAGTCGTTGCTGTAGGGTTGCTGACCGCAGGCTTACTGGCCGGGCAAGTCGTGGTGGCCGAAACCATCTACTTACCGATCACGCGCGACGGCGCGTGGCCGGTGAAGTGCGCCAAGGAGGTCCTCGGTACCTGTCATAACCGCTGGCATCCGGATATCAAACCGGCGGCGGTCGCCAACCCCGGCGACCAGGTGATCTTCGAGACGCGGGACGCGCTGGACACGCCGTTCAACTTCGAGTCCGGACCGAAGGTAGTCGCCGGCATCAACTTGAACCTGGTGCACCCACTAACCGGCCCGCTGTTCGTGAATGGGGCCGAGCGTGGTGATGTGCTGGCCGTGACCATGCTCGACGTCATCCCGGGACCGGATCGCTTCGGTTACACCACCATCGTTCCCGGCTTCGGCTTCCTGCGCGACCTGTTTCCGAACCCGGCCATCGTCCACTGGAAGCTGCTCCAGCGCCCCAACGGCGTTTACTACGCCGTCTCCGACGACCTGCCTGGCATCGAGCTGCCGCTGCACGGTTTCACTGGAACGATCGGCGTCGCGCTCGGGATGCCCGAGATCGAGAATGCCTACCAGCGTGAGGAGGAGTTGCGCAACGTCGGCGGGGCGGTCGCTCCGCCCGAGCCGCAGGACGCGCTGCCAGCCGACCTGTGCGGTCCGGGCGGCCGCGGTGCCGCCCGCTGCCTGCGCACGATCCCGCCGCGCGAGAATGGCGGCAACAGCGACGTCAAGCAAATGGTCCGTGGGACTACCCTCCTATTCCCGTGCTGGGTCAAAGGCTGCCTGCTGTCCATGGGCGACACGCACTTCGCCCAGGGCGATGGCGAGGTGTCGGGCACGGCCATCGAGATGAACGCGGTGGTGACCGTGAAGGTGGAGGTGCGCAAGGGTCAGGCTGCATTCGTGCGCTGGCCGCAGATCGAGAGCAAGCAGGTACCCGGCATCTTGAAGGACCTCGAGCCGGAGCGTTTCGTCGCCACCATGGGCATTCCCATCAAGCCCAAAGGGGAAATGGGCGCGCCCTTCAAGTATCTGGACGGCGCGCGCCTTGGGCCTCTGACCAACCTCTCCGAGGACACGACGCTTGCCGCACGGGATTCGCTGCTCAAGATGATCGACCTGCTGACCGGTCCGCAATCGCCGTCCAAGCACAAGCTCACGCGTGAGCAGGCCTACATCCTGTGCAGCGTGGCGTGCGACATGAAGATCAGCAACATGGTGGACATCCCCAACTACGTGGTGACCACCGTCCTGCATCTCGACGTGTTCAAGTGATCCGAGCGGGGCGGCGGGGCTACGGCCGCGCCGCCGCCTCGGCGGACAAGCCGCAAATGAGGTTGCACCGGCGCAGAATCGTGCTGGCGGTGCTCGGCGCCGCCAGCAGCAGCCTCCTGATGGGACACATGCCGTACCGCCAGTGGCAAGTGTTCCGCGCGGTGCACTTGTTCGTCGTCACCAGTTCCACCGATCCGCAAGCCGGTGAACTGGCCGATCGAATCGCCGAGACGTTAGCGGCACGGCTGCCCAAGAGCAAGGCTCTCGCCGCCGAAGCGCGCGACGCGCACGAAGTCATGCAATTGCTACGGTCCCACCAGATCCAGGTAGCGCTGGTCACGACCGACGAAGCCGACGCGGCGCAGCGCGGCGCGGGCGATATCGCTGAGGGCGGCGCCATCGCCTTGCGGGTCCTTACCCAGCTGGGATCGCGGCTGCTCGTGGTGCTGCCCGACTTTCCTGACGACAAAGCCTACGACATCGCTCGCGCCCTGGCGGATTTCCCGGCGGCACAGCGCACTGCCGATCCGGCTGCGCCTGCGGTGCCGCTGCACCCTGGCGCGATTGCATTTCGCGAGGGACGGCCCCCACCGCCCGCACGTTAGCCTCACTTCGGCCGCGCGTCTTCGACATTCGCAGGCTGCGGATCCGCGTGACCGGCCATGTGACGCCCGATGACGCCGATGTCCGCGGACGGCGGCGTGGTCTCGTGCACGATGCGCCCGTCGAACATCACCACGATCCGGTCGCATAGCTCGAGGAGCTCGTCCAGGTCCTCGCTCACCAGCAACACCGCCGCGCCGCCATCGCGCGCCGCGAGGATTCGAGCGTGGATCTCCGCCACCGCCGCGAAGTCCAGCCCGAACACCGGATTGGCGACGATCAGCACGGAGACGTCGCCGGACAGCTCGCGCGCCAACACGGCGCGCTGCACGTTACCCCCCGAAAGAGTGCGAATCGGTGCGTCCGGCCCGGCGGTCTTGACTTTGTACTCCCCTATCAAGCGCTGCGATTGCGTGCGCAACTGCCCCCGCCGGAGCCAGGGCCCGATCGCGAGCGGGCGGCGGTCGAAGTTGCGCAGGCCCATGTTGTCCGCGACGCTCAGAGCGCCGACGCAGGCGTTGCGCAGCGGCTCTTCCGGCAGGCTGAAGACGCGATGGCGATTGATCTGCGCGCGCGTTGCGGCGTACGGCTGGCCGTTGACCGAGATCGCCCCGGCGGTCGGCTCGCGCTGCCCGATCAGCGCCTCGACCAGCTCCCGCTGTCCGTTGCCCGATACCCCGGCGACCCCGACGATCTCCCCCACTCGCACGTCGATATTCAGGCCGCTCACCGCCCGCAGGCCGGAGTCGTCCTCGACGCACAACCCGCGCACCGCCAGCCGCACCGGCCGCTGCGACGCGCTCGAATGCTTACGTTGGGTCACGCCGTCGGCGAGTTCACGCCTCCCGACCATCATCTCCGCCAGCGCTGCCGGCGACAGACGAGCCACCTCTCCTTCTCCGGCCAGCCTGCCTCGCCGCAACACGCTCACCCGGTCGGCGAACGCCATCACCTCGCGGAATTTGTGGGTGATGAGCAGAACCGAGACTTCCTTGCGCCTGGTCATCTCGCGCAGCATCCCCAGCACCTCGTCGGCCTCCTGCGGGGTGAGGACCGAGGTGGGCTCGTCCAGGATCATGAAGCGGCGCTTGAGATAGAGCTGCTTGAGGATCTCGATCTTCTGCTTCTCGCCTGCGGCCAGTGACGACACCGGCGCGTCCAGCGGCAGCTTGAACGGCACGGTCTGCAGGAACGCCCGCAGCCGCTCCCGCTCGCGGCGCCAGTTCACCACCGCCGGCACGTCGTCGCGCGACATGACCAGATTCTCCGCCAGGCTCATGCTCGGCACCAGCGTGAAGTGCTGGTACACCATGCCGATGCCGAGCGCGTGCGCGTCGTGCGGCGAGCGGATGTCGCGCTCGCGGCTGTTCACCTGGATCTGGCCGGCGTCGGGGCGGTAGTAGCCGACGATGCACTTCACCAGCGTGCTCTTGCCGGCGCCGTTTTCGCCCAGCAGGGCATGGAAGGCGCCCGCCTCCACCTTGATCGATACGTCGTCCAGCGCCGTGAAAACGCCGAAGCGCTTGGTCATGTTGACGCACTCGATCGACAGCGCGGACTCGGGTGCGGGGTGCGGCGGCGGGACGAGCATGCGCGGGATGAAGTGTAGAGCGGAGCCGTCAGGCCAGCGCGGCGATGAAGGCCGGCGAGGCGGCGACCGCACCGAACACGCCGCCCTGCATCTTCACCATCTTCAGCGCGGCCTGGTAATTGCCGTAATCGGTGGCGCCGGTGCAGTCCTCCAGCAGCAGGCACTCGAAGGCGCGATCGTTGGCTTCGCGCATCGTGGTGTGGACGCAGACGTCGGTGGTGATGCCGGTGAGGACCAGGTTGCGGATGCCGCGCGTGCGCAGGATCAGCTCCAGATCGGTCGCGCAGAACGAGCCCTTGCCCGGCTTGTCGATCACGACCTCGCCGCCCAGCGGCGCAAGCTCGGGGATGATCTCCCAACCCGGCTCACCGCGCACCAGGATGCGGCCGCAAGGGCCTGGGTCGCCGATGCCTGCGCCGATGCGCTGCGAGCGCCAGCGCTTGTTGGCCGGCAAGTCTGACAGATCCGGCCGGTGCCCTTCGCGAGTATGGATGATGTGATAGCCCTTGTCGCGCATTGCCGCCAGCGTCTTGCGGATCGGCTCGATCGGCGCACGCGTGAGCGACAGGTCGTAGCCCATCTGGTCGACATAACCGCCGATGCCGCAGAAGTCGGTCTGCATGTCGATCACGATCAGCGCCGTGTTCGACGGGCGCAGATCGCCGTCGTAGGGCCAGGGATACGGATCGGCGGCGACGAAGTGCTCAGGCATACTTGCGCATCTCGTTGAATTCGGGCTCGCCTTCGTACGCCCGGCTGGGTGGCGCGAAGCCGCAGGGAGTGCCATCCGTGACTTGCACCTCGGCTTCCCATGGCAGGCGGTATTTGCCCGCCACCATGTCGCGCATGTAGGTGTAGGGGCAGTCTTGGGCTCCGCCCTTCACGGCGACGTAGCCGCGATGCCCGAACTGGTAGATGTTGTTCTCCACGCTCCACACGCGCCGCGCCTCGCGCACCAGATCGGGCCGCATCTCGCAGGTGATGATTTCGTCGGGGCGATGGCTGCCCTCGACCAGCGGCGTGCCGTCGAAGTTGACGAACATGCCCTCGCCCATCGAATCGAACGTCCCGTCGCTGCCGCACATGCACACGCTTGCGGTGTAGATCAGATTGCAGAACGCGTTGGCCTGGTTGGTGATCTTCCAGGTATGGCGGATCGGAGCGGTGTAGCCGGCGGTCCGGATCATGATGTCCGCCCCTTTGTAGGCGCACTCCCGCGCCATCTCCGGGAACATGCCGTCGTGGCAGATGATGAGTGCGAGCTTCGCGCCGTTCGGGCCATCGCACACCGGGATGCCGAGGTCGCCGGGCTCCCACGGCTCGACTGGCACCCACGGGTGCAGCTTGCGGTAGTAGAGCTTGAGCTCGCCGTTGTCGTCCAGGATGATCCCGACGTTGTACGGGTTGCCCCTGGCGTTGAATTCCATGATGGAAAAGCAGCCCCAGATCCCGTTGTCGACGCACGCCTGACGGAACGCCGCCACCTCCGGACCGTCCATCCGGCACATGATCTCCGGGTTGGTGTCCATCGACAGCCCGTGCAACGCATACTCCGGAAACACCACCAGATCCATGCTCGGCATGTTCCGCCGGGCCTTCGCGACCATCGTGCAGATCCTCTGTGTCTGCGCCGACAGATCGGCTGGCGTCTTGACCACCGGCAGCTGCAGCTGCACCAGGCCGAGCACCACCCCGTTGGGCGATTTGTTCAAGCCACCGAGTCCGCTCATGCTTCCATCTCCTGTCGAGACATTTGGCCCGAGAGAAACCGCTTATCGCATCACGCTCAGCTCGCCCGGCGCGCCCGCGAGGTTGCGCCTGGGCGAGCAGGTCGCGAACATGATCGCCAGCGTCAGCACGTAGGGCGCGGCGTTGAACAAGTAATAGCCGCTGGTGATGCCGACCGACTGCAACGCCGGCCCGATGGCGCCGGCGCCGCCGAACAGCAATGCGGCCCAGAAGCAGGCCATCGGCCGCCAGCGCGCGAAGATCACCAACGCCACCGCCATCAGACCCTGCCCGCTGGACAGGCCTTCGTTCCAGCTCCCCGGGTAGTACAGCGAGAGAAACGAGCCGCCGATGCCGGCCAGGAAGCCGCCCAGCGCCGTCGACAGCGTACGCACCATGTTCACCGGATAGCCCATCGCGCGGGCGGCGTCGGCGCTGTCGCCCACCATGCGCACGATCAATCCCCAGCGCGTGTTGCGAAAGGCCCACGCCATCGCCAGCGCCAGGAGCAAGCCGATAATGAACAGCACGTTGACCTGCAACGCCGCCTGGATCTGCGGCGAGCCGGACCAGTCACCCAGGTGCAGCGCCGGCAGAGTCGGCGCCTTGGGCTGCACGAACGGTTTGCCGAGGAAGAACGCCAGCCCGGTGCCGAACAGCATCAAGCCGATGCCCACCGCGATGTCGTTGACCCGCGGCAGGCCGCACGTCACGCCGTGCAGCAGGCCGAGACAAAGCCCGGCGAGACCCGCAGTCAGCACACCGAGCCAGGGGCTGCTGGTCAGATACGAGACGCCGTAGCCGCTCATCGCACCCATCACCAGGATGCCCTCGAGACCGAGGTTGATGCGGCCGCTCTTCTCGGTGAGGCACTCGCCGAGACTGACGAAGAGGAACGGCGTGCTGACGCGGATCGCGCCGCCTAGGACCGCTACGGGGACGCCCCACCAGCCTAGGGCGCTTTCCATGTGAGCTCCATCTCGGTTCGGACCGCACGCGTGATCTCAGGGGCGTCCCAGGCGCCAATCGCCTTGCCGTCGATCCGCGAGCGTGGCTCGGGGCTCCTCGCCGGGTGGCTCATGGCGCGACACCCCGCCAGCCCAGCGATTGCGGGTCCATCGTTCAGCTCCCGCGCGGCTGGAACGCACGCCAGCGACCGTACAGCGTCTCCGCCGACAGGATCGCCATGAAGGCGATGCCCTGCAGTACCAACACGGTCGCATCAGGGAGATCCAGCCGGCGCTGTAGCATGCCGCCGCTGGCGTTGATGCCCCCGACCAGTAGCGCCACCGGAATGACAGCAAGCGGGTTCTGCCGGGCGATGAACGCCACCAGGATGCCTGCGTACCCGTAGCCCGCAATCAATGACGCATTCGCGCTGCCGTGTACGGCCGCCACCTCCAGCATCCCGGCCAGCCCAGCGGCGGCCCCGCCGACGAAGCAGCTCGCCAGGATGAGCGCGCCCACGGGCAACCCTGCGAGGCGCGCCGCCCGCACATTGCCGCCCACGATGCGCAGAGCGAACCCCTGCACGGTGTGACGCACCAGCACGTAGCACACCGTGCAGAAGACCAGCCCGTACACCAGGCCCCAATGCACATCCATACCGGGCAACAGACCCACCATGTTGGCTTCGCCGATTGGCATGGTCGAAGGCTTGTTCAGGCTCGCCGGATCGCGCAGCGGCCCTTCCACGAAATGGTTGAACAGCGCGATCGCGATGTAGGTCAGCAGCAGGCTGCTGATCGTCTCGTTCACACCGCGGTAGTGCCGCAGCGCACCCGCCACGGCGACCCACGCGCCGCCGATGATCATCGCAGCCAGCGCCATGCCCAGCTTTACCGCGAGCGGGCTGCCGCCGGACAAGGCGTGCCCGAGCACCGCGGCCGCCAGGCCGCCGAGCACGAGTGCGCCCTCGGCGCCGATCACCACCAGCCCGGCCTGCGCCGGGATCGCGACGCACAGCGCCGTGAGGATCAGCGGCGCCGCGCGCTGCAAGGTGTTCTGCCAGGCGAAGTTGCTGGCGAATCCCCCCTTCCAGATCAAGGCATAGACCTCCAGCGGGTCCTTGCCGATCACCAGGACGAACACGCCGAAGATCACCATTGCGGCGGCTAGCGCCCCGATGGGGATGACGAGGGCTTCCGCGGCCGCCCGGATGCGGTCGAAGGACCTGTCCCGCGCGGCGGCCTGCCTCGCAGGGAGTGTTACCGCGGCGTCCATGCTCGGTATGGCGACTGCCTCAGACCTTGCCGATGACGCCGGCCACCAGCCAGTTCATCTGCTCCAGCCAGACGTCGGTCTGCTTGTGCGCGGTGCCGGCCGGCACGACGACCTTGCCCGCGTTGTCCTTAAGCTCGCCCTTGAATATGACGAACTCGCCCTTCATCATCTGAGCCTTTATGCCGTCCGCCTTCCTGCGTGCGGCTTCCGGTACCGCTTTGCCATAGGCAGAGGTCTTGACGAAGCCTTCCTTGAGCCCGCCGCGCAGGAAGTTCTTCAGCGGCGCCCCCGACATCGCGTCCTTGACATGCGTGTTGTAAGGCGTGAGCCAGTTCCACTCGGCGCCGGTCAGATAGCTTTTGGGCGCGAGCGCCGACTGGTCCGCGTGGTAGCCGCACACATGGATCCCGCGCCGCTCGCAGGTTTCCACCACTACCTTCGGGCTGTCGACATGCATCGTGATCACGTCGATGCCCTGGTCTATCAAGCTGTTGGCAGCCTCCGCCTCCTTTACCGGCAGCAGCCAATCGCCGGTGAAGATCACCTGCGTGGTAATGTCCGGCTTGATGCTCTGCGCGCCCAGAGTGAACGCGTTGATGTTGCGCAGCACCTGAGGGATGGGCTTTGCGGCAATGAAGCCGAGCTTCTTGCTCTTGGTGGCGAAGCCTGCGACCACGCCGTTCAGGTACTGGCACTCGTCGATGTAGCCGAAGTAGCTGGCAGTGTTCTTCGGGTGCTTGCCCTCGGTCCACAACCCGCCGCAGTGGGCGAAGCGCACGTTGGGATACTTCTCGGCCATCTTGAGCATGTGCGGGTCGAAGTAACCGAAGGACGTCGGAAACACCAACGTGGCGCCGTCCTGCTCGATCATCGAGGCCATCACCTTCTGCACGTCCGTGGTTTCGGCCACTTTCTCTTGCTCTACGACGGTGACGCCAGGCATCTTCTTGATGGCTGCGGCGGCTTGGGCTTGCGCCTGGCTGTAGCCGTAGTCGTCCTTCGGTCCGACGTAGATCACCCCCACTACCAGCTTGTCCGCGGCGCGCGCCCGCGGCAGCCACAACGACGAACTGGCGCTCACCGCTCCAACAGCGGCGAGGGTCTTGAGTATCTGGCGGCGGGACATCCTGCGCGGGTCGATGGACATGGCGGCCAACGGTTTCCGTTCGAGTAATGGTCGACGGACGAGCGGGTTAGCGCCGTCCGATCTGGGACACAACCTTGTATGCAAGAGCGTCTGCAACCGCCGTGCCACGCCTTCGCCGGCGGTGCTTTTCGCATGCGGGTGATGGGGTTAGCGCTTCCGCAGCGTGTCTGCCGGCGCTCTGGTGCGCATTCAATCAGTGCATGGCGGCGGGCGGCTGCGCGCTAACGGTGCGTGCCGGGCCTTGAAGCCGGCCGCCCATGGCCTCATGTGCCGATGAAGCTGTGACACCGGAGATCCTATGCGCCGCCCCGCTTCCGCACTCAAGCTGGTTCAGTTCGACGAGACTACCGAGCGGCAGGGACCGCCGCAGCAGGTAGGGTCCGACGACCGGGTGCTGCTCGACGCGTACTCGAGCGCCGTCGTGTCCGCCGCGGAGAAGGTCAGCCCAGCGGTAGTGAAGATAGATGTGCGGCGGCGCGTTCCGGTGCGCAGCGGCTCGTCGCGCGAGATGGGTGGCAGCGGCTCCGGCTTCGTGTTCACGCCCGATGGCCTGATCCTGACCAACAGCCATGTAGCGGGGGGCGCCGCCAAGCTGACCGTCACGTTCAACGACGGCCAGTCTGCCGATACAGACTTGGTCGGCGACGACCCGCATACCGACCTCGCGGTGATCCGCATTTCTGGAAGTAAGCTGCCCGCTGTAGTACTGGGCAGCTCGCGCCATGTGCGCGTCGGCCAGCTCGCGATCGCGATCGGCAACCCGTTCGGCTTCGAATGCACCGTGACGGCCGGCGTGGTGAGCGCGCTTGGCCGCAGCCTGCGGGCACAGTCCGGGCGGTTGATCGACGACGTGATCCAGACCGACGCCGCCCTAAACCCGGGCAACTCCGGCGGCCCGCTGCTCAACTCACGTGGCGAGGTGATCGGGGTCAACACTGCCATCATCGCGGCGGCACAGGGCATCTGCTTCGCGACTGCCATCGACACGGCTCAGGTCGTGGTGACTCAACTGCTGCAACACGGTCGCGTGCGCCGCGGCTATCTGGGTGTGGCCGGCCAGAACGCGCCGCTGCCCCGGCGCGTGGTGCGCCACTTCGATCTGATCACGGACAGCGGCGTGCGTGTCATGTCTGTCGAGCCCGGCAGCCCGGCGCAGCACGCAGGTGTACGCGACGGCGACGTGCTGGTGCAGTGGGACGGCAAGCCTGTCGCCGGCATCGACGATCTACATCGCTTGCTGAGCGCCGACTATCTCGGACGCACGGCCGAGGTCATCGCGATCCGCGGCACACAGCGGATCGGGCTGACAATCACGCCGACTGAACTCGCGGT
>Ga0335070_10007609_pt1 | contig 12698 bp, 9 predicted proteins | sample Lox_Sample_13_FD_206722 | JGI IMG/M metagenome (GOLD analysis project Ga0335070, IMG submission 206722) | Soil microbial communities from Loxahatchee National Wildlife Refuge, Florida, United States - Lox_Sample_1.3 | ecosystem: Environmental > Terrestrial > Soil > Wetlands | place: USA: Florida...
CCTGGGTGAACCTCGCCGACGGCTACGTCGACGGGCGCGAGGGGTATGCCCGCGCCCGGGAAGCCGCCGACCGGGCGCTGCACCTCGATTCGTCCCTCGCCATGGCGTATGCAGTGCTCGCCGATGCCGCGGTCGCGCTCGATGCCGACGCGCTGAGGGCGCGCTGGCTGGCCGGCCGAGCGCTCGCGCTGGATCCCGCGTCGGCCTGGGGGCATAACGCGCTGATGTGCGCGCTGCTCCTGGCCGGAGGGGCCGAGGACAGCGTGCTCGTGGAGGCGCGTCGGGCGTGGGAAGCGGACACGCTCTCGGAGGGATTCGCCTCCCAGTACCTGAAGGCGCTGGCTGCCATGGGCCGCACCGACTCCATCGCGACGCTCTTGCCGCGCATGGCAGCCGTGATGCATCCCGACGTGACCCGGGCGATCGACGGCGCCGTACGGCTGCGCCGCGGCGACGCAGCGGGCGCGGCCGAACGCCTCTCGTGGTCCTTCTACGGAGGCGTCCTGGCGGCCGAGTACGTACGGGCCCTGGTCGCCCTCGGCCGGAGGGACGGCGCGCTGGCCGTGGTGGATTCGATGATCGAGGCCACCGGCCGCGGCTACGTCAACGCGTTCGCCGTGGCATCCGCCTGCGCGGTCCTGGGCGACGCCGATCGGGCATTCGTGTGGCTCGAGCACGCGTGGGAGCGGCGGACGCTGTGGCTCGTCTGGCTCAGGGCCTGGCCCGATTTCGTTCCGCTGCATACGGACCCGCGCTGGGCGGCCCTGCTGCGCTCCATGGGGCTCGCCTCGTGAGACAACCTCGGCACGCCTGTCCCCCACGGCCCTGAGGGGACGGGCGAGGGACGCCCATCCATGACCCGTTCGCCGCTGTGGACCCTCGTCGTCGGCGCCGTCACCACGGCGGCGCCCGTCGCCGCCCAACAGCCCTCCACGCCGGCACCCGCCGGCCCGGCGGCGCCCGCGCAGACCCGGGCCGCGCCGCCTGCGCTGCGCCTCGACCCCGCCGTCTTCGCCGCGCACGTGCGCTTCCTCGCCTCCGACCTCCTCGAGGGGCGCGGCACGTTCGCGCGCGGCGGGCGCCTCGCGGCGCTGTACATCGAGTCGGTCTTCCGCGGGGCCGGGCTCCGGCCGGGCAACGGCGACGCGTACCTCCAGCCGGTGCCGATGGAGCTCTTCTTCCCCGACCGAGCGGCCTCCATCACGTTCTCCCGCGGGGAGCAGCGGGTGACGCTCGCCGCCGGGGACGACTTCGCGGTCGTGAACGTCGGGGAGCCGAGCGGCGTGCTGCGCGCCGAGCCCCTCTTCGTGGGCTACGCCATCAGCGCACCCGAGGAGAGCTGGGACGACTGGAAGGGCGCCGACGTCCGCGGGAAGCTGCTCGTCGCGTTCGTGAACGAGCCGGGCCGCGACGATCCGCGCTCCTTCAAGGGACGCGAGCTGACGTTGCACGGCCGCTGGCGGACGAAGCTCGAGGACGCCGCGCGCCGCGGCGCGGCGGGGATGCTCCTCATCCACACCGACGCCGACGCCGGGTACGCCTGGACCGTCGCGCGCTCCACCGCGACCGTGCCTACCCTCTGTCTGGCGGGCGACCCGGGCCGCCCCGCGATGGCGGGGTGGATCCGCGAGGCGCCCGCGCGCGAGTTGCTCCGCCTTGCGGGATTCGATCTCGACTCGCTGCGCCGTCTCGCGGAGCAGCGCTCCTTCCGGCCGGTGCCGCTGCCCGTGACGGTCGAGATCGCTTCCCGCCTGGACCGCCACCCGGTCACGGGGACCAACGTGGTCGGCGTCCTCCCTGGTTCGACGCCGGACGCCGTGGTGCTGATGGCGCACTACGACCACCTGGGCTTCGCCCGCGCCGTGAACGGCGACTCGATCTACAACGGCGCCATCGACAACGGCACCGCCGTGGCCACGCTCCTCGCGCTGGCGCAGGCGTACGCGCGCACGCCGGCCGCGTCGCACCCCACGCTCGTCTTCCTCTCGGTGGACGCCGAGGAGAGCGGCCTGCTCGGTTCGGCCTACCACGCCCGGCAACCGGCGGTGCCCATCGCCCGCATCCTCGCGGTGGTCAACTTCGAGATGTCGAACCCGTGGGGGCGGACCCGCGACATGCTGGTCATCGGTGCGCCCTTCGAAGGCTGGGCGCGACTGATCCGGCCCCTCGGCCTGCGCGCGACCCGCGACCCCGTCCCCGACCAGGGCTACCTGTTCCGCTCCGACCAGCTGCCGTGGCTCCAGGCGGGCGTCCCCGCCGCGTGGCTCGACGACGGCTTCGACTACGTGGGCCGTCCGGCCGGCTGGGGCGACGCGAAGCGCGCCGACTACCGCGCCCGTTTCTACCACAGCCCGTTCGACGAGGTACAGGCCGACTGGGACTACGCGGGGCTCGTCCAGCTCGCCGAGGTCACGGCCGGGCTGGTGCGCGAGATCGCCGCGGGCGGCGCCGCCGCGTGGAAGCGCGATCCGGAGCTGGCCGCGCTGCGGCGTCCGGCCGAGGGCCGGCCGTGAAGCTCTTCGTCCCCGGTCGCATCTGCCTGTTCGGCGAGCACTCCGACTGGGCGGGCGGCTACCGCCGCATCAACGCGGACCTCGAGAAGGGCTACACCCTGATCTGCGGCACCAACCAGGGCATCCACGCCGAGGTCGAGCCGCACCCCTCGGCGCTGGTGCTGATCTCCACCATGCCCGACGGGACGGTGGTCGGGCCGCGGGAGATCCCCCTCGAGCCGAAGGCGCTGCTGGAGGAGGCACAGGGGGGCGGCTTCTTCTCCTACGCCGCGGGCGTGGCGTACCAGGTGCTCACCCACTACCGGGTGCGCGGCCTCGTCATCCGGAACACCCGGACCGACCTGCCCATCAAGAAGGGGCTCTCCTCCAGCGCGGCCATCTGCGTGCTCACCGCGCGGGCCTTCAACCGCGTCTACGACCTGCGGCTCACCGTCCGCGGGGAGATGGAGCTGGCCTACCAGGGGGAGATCACCACCCCCTCGCGCTGCGGGCGGATGGACCAGGGGTGCGCCTTCGGCGACCGCGCGGTGGTGATGGAGTTCGACGGCGAGCGCATCGACACCACGGAGATCCGCCCGGCGCGCGAGCTGCACTTCGTCATCGTGGACCTGCGGGCGAAGAAGGACACGCTGGCCATCCTCAAGCACCTCAACCGCTGCTACCCGTACGCCGAGACCCCGGTGGAGCGCGGCGTCCAGGAGCTGCTGGGCCCCACCAACCGGCGCGTGGTGCACGAAGCGGTGGAGGCGCTGAAGGCCGGCGACGCCCCGCGGCTCGGCGCGCTCATGTCCGAGGCGCAGGCGCTGTTCGACCGCTTCGCCGCCCCCGCCTCGCCGGCGGAGCTGGAGGCGCCGGTCCTGCACCGCGTCCTGGGCCACCCCGCGCTCGCGCCGCACGTGTGGGGCGGGAAGGGCGTCGGCTCGCAGGGCGACGGTTCGGCGCAGTTCGTGGCGCGCAGCGCGGCCGACCAGCGGGCGGCGGCGGAGATCCTCGAGCGCGAGCTGGGCGTCGGGTGCCTCACCCTGACGCTCGCCACCGGGCCCAAGGTGCGGAAGGCGCTCATCCCCGCGGCCGGGTTCGGCACGCGGCTCTTCCCGGCCAGCAAGGCCACCAAGAAGGAGCTGTTCCCGGTCGTGGACCGCGACGGCATCGCCAAGCCGGCGATCCTGCTCATCGTGGAGGAGGCGCTGAGCGCCGGCATCGAGGACGTCGTGATCGTCGTCCAGGAGCAGGACCTCGAGGCGTTCCGCTCGTTCTTCAACGACCAGCTCTCGATCGAGAACTTCAACAAGCTGCCGCGCGCGTTCCAGGAGTACTCGCGGCGCGTCCTCGAGCTCGGCCGGCACGTCTCCTTCGTCACGCAGGCGGCCCAGGAGGGCTTCGGCCACGCGGTGTACTGCGCCCGCGCGGCGCTCGGCAGCGAGCCGTTCCTGCTGATGCTGGGCGACCACCTGTACCGCTCCGACGGGCCCGCCTCGTGCGCGAAGCAGCTCATCGACGCCTACCAGCGGTCGGGGACCAGCGTGGTCGGGCTGCGGCGCACCCCCGAGGCGCAGCTCGCCAGCTTCGGGACCGCCACCGGCGTGTGGCTCGAGCCGGACCGCCTCCTCAACGTCACCGAGTTCGCCGAGAAGCCGACGGCGGAGTACGCCCGCACCAGCCTCCGCGCGCCGGGACTCCCGGACGGCGAATACCTCACCTTCTTCGGCGAGTACGTCATCGCGCCGCGGATCTTCGACCTCCTCGAGGAGCACATCCGCAACAACCTGCGCGAGCGGGGGGAGTTCCAGCTCACCTCGGCGCTGGACCTCCTGCGGCAGGAGGAGGGGTTCCACGGGCTGGTGATCGACGGGCGGCGCTTCGACATCGGCATCCCCGACTCGTACCTCGAGACGCTGCGGACCTTCAGGCAGCCCTGAGCGCGCCCGGACCCCGAGCAGCGCCGCCGAGTAATCCGAGTAAAATGGTAGGATATTAGGCCTCAAGGCTGCCTGGGCGCCGTCCCACTCTAAGTAGGTCGGCCTGTCTCCTGCCCGCCGGGCACCACCGCCCGTCCGCCCGTCTGCGCGCTACTGCCCGCGGGCGTTCTGGACACCTCTGGGCGTCCTGGCGTCTCGCCCCTGTCTATCCGTTCGCTCCCGCCCTTTGCGCGCGGGCCCCCCGGCGGCTACCGTAACAGGCTATGCCCGACGACCGGCTGATCGTCCGCGGAGCCCGCGAGCACAACCTCCGCAACATCGACGTCGAGATCCCGCGCGGGTCCCTGACGGTCATCACCGGCCTCTCCGGCTCGGGCAAGTCCTCCCTCGCGTTCGACACCATCTACGCCGAGGGCCAGCGGCGCTACGTCGAGTCCCTCTCCGCCTACGCCCGCCAGTTCCTGGGGCTGATGGAGAAGCCCGACGTCGACGCCATCGAGGGGCTCTCGCCCGCCATCGCCATCGAGCAGAAGAGCGCGGGCCAGAACCCCCGGTCCACCGTCGGCACCGTCACCGAGGTGTACGACTACCTGCGGCTCCTGTACGCCCGGGCCGGCACGCCCCACTGCCCCAACGACGGCTCCCCCATCCAGCGCCAGTCGGCGAGCCAGATCACCGACGTCGTCCTCGCCTGGCCGGCGGGGACGAAGCTCGAGGTCTTGGCGCCCTTGGTGCGGGGCCGGAAGGGGGAGTTCCGCGACCTGTTCGAGGAGGCGCGCAAGGAGGGGTTCGTGCGGGCCCGCGTGGACGGCACCGTCTACGAGCTGGACGCCGTCCCCAGGCTCAACCGCCGCCAGAACCACGACATCGCCATCGTGGTGGACCGCCTGGCGGTGGACCCCGGCGACCGCCAGCGGCTCTCCGACAGTCTCGAGACGGCGCTCAAGGCCGCCGAGGGCGTGGTGGAGGTGGTGCGCACGCGCCGGGGCGGCGCCGCCGAGAGCGTCGTCTTCTCCGAGAAGTACGCCTGCCCGGTGTGCGGCCTCTCCATCCCCGAGCTGGAGCCGCGGCAGTTCTCGTTCAACTCCCCGTTCGGCGCCTGCCCCGACTGCGACGGCCTCGGCACCCGCCGCGAGGTGAACGAGACCCTCGCCATCGGCGGGGAGAACATCTCGATCCTCGAGGGCGTGGTCCTGCCGTGGGGCGAGCCGGGCGGGTACCTCCGGCGGGTGGTGCTGCCGACGCTCGCGCGGGAGCTGAAGTTCGACCTCAACGCCCCGTGGGGCCAGCTGCCCGCGGGCGTCCGGCACGCGCTCCTCTACGGTATCGAGGGGAAGAAGCTCCACTTCCGCTACGAGTCGGAGAAGTTCCACGGCGAGTACGAGTCGGGGTGGGAGGGCATCCTCCGCAACGTCCAGCGGCGCTACCGGGAGACCACCTCCGACGCCGTCCGCGAGCAGCTCGGCGAGTACATGACGGAGCGCCCCTGCTCGACCTGCAACGGCCAGCGCCTCAAGCGCGAGAGCCTGGCGGTGCTGGTGGGCGGGAAGAGCATCGGCGAGCTGGTGGAGTTGTCGGTCGCGGACGCGCTCGCGCACGTCGAGGCGCTGCCGATCCGGGGGAACGGGAAGCCCGGCCTCGACCCCGAGGTGGCGGGCCCCATCCTCAAGGAGGTGCGCGACCGGCTGCGGTTCCTGTGCAACGTGGGGCTCGAGTACCTCACGCTCGGCCGCTCGGCGGGGAGCCTCTCGGGGGGCGAGGCGCAGCGCATCCGCCTCGCGACGCAGATCGGCTCGCGGCTGGTGGGCGTGCTGTACATCCTCGACGAGCCGTCCATCGGGCTGCACCACCGCGACAACGGGCGGCTGCTCGACACCCTCAAGGAGCTGCGCGATCTGGGGAACACGGTGCTGGTGGTGGAGCACGACGAGGACACGATGCGCGCGGCCGACTGGGTGGTGGACCTGGGGCCGCGCGCCGGCCGGCACGGCGGCGAGGTGGTCGTGGCGGGGACGCTCGACCAGGTGCTGGCGCACCGGGACTCCCTCACGTCCCGGTACCTGCGGCGCGAGCTCTACGTCCCCGTGCCTTCCGCCCCCCGCGCCCCCGATCCCGCGCGGATCCTGCGCGTCGTGGGCGCCCGGCACCACAACCTGCGGTCGCTCGACGTCGAGTTCCCGCTGGGCCTGTTCATCGCCGTCACCGGCGTCTCGGGGTCGGGGAAGTCCACGCTCGTGACCGACATCCTCTACCAGGCGCTGGCGCGGCAGTTCTACCGGGCCAAGGTCATCCCCGGCGCGCACGAGCGCATCGAGGGGATCGAGCACATCGACAAGGTGATCGAGATCGACCAGAGCCCCATCGGGCGGACGCCGCGGTCGAACCCGGCCACCTACACCGGCCTCTTCACCCCCATCCGCGACATCTTCGCCGGCCTGCCGGAGGCGAAGATGCGCGGCTACGACGCCGGCCGCTTCTCCTTCAACGTGAAGGGCGGCCGCTGCGAGGCGTGCCAGGGGGACGGCCTGGTCAAGATCGAGATGCACTTCCTCCCCGACGTCTTCGTCCCGTGCGAGGTCTGCAAGGGCCGCCGCTACAACCGCGAGACGCTGGAGGTGCGGTTCAAGGGACGGAACATCGCCGACGTGCTGGACCTCACCGTGGCGGATGCGCTGGAGTACTTCGCCAACCAGCCGCGGGTGCACGCCAAGCTCGAGACGCTGAACGACGTGGGCCTCGGCTACATCCACCTGGGGCAGAGCGCGACGACCCTCTCGGGGGGCGAGGCGCAGCGGGTGAAGCTCGCCACCGAGCTGGCCAAGCGGGACACCGGCCGCACCCTCTACATCCTCGACGAGCCCACCACCGGGCTGCATTTCGAGGATGTGCGGCTCCTCCTCGAGGTGCTGCACCGCCTGGTCGAGAAGGGGAACACGGTGGTGGTGATCGAGCACAACCTCGACGTCGTGAAGACCGCCGACTGGATCATCGACCTGGGGCCGGAGGGGGGCGACGCCGGCGGCCGGGTGGTGGCCGCCGGGCCCCCGCGCGCGGTGGTGGCGGTGCGCGCGTCGCATACCGGCCAGGCCCTGGCGCCGTTGCTGGCAGCGGCCCGCAAGTCCGTCTAGATTGACGGTTCACATCCCAACAGAGACGTCGGGGTCAGCACCGGCTCGGGAGCGCCGTTGACCGACTTCAGCGACCGCGTCCAGTCCGCCGTCGGTACCGGGTATCGCCTCGAGAAGGAACTCGGCGGCGGCGGCATGAGCCGCGTCTTCCTCGCGGAAGAGGTGGGGCTGGAGCGGCAGGTCGTCGTGAAGGTGCTCCCGCCGGAGATGGCGGCCGGGGTCAACGCCGATCGGTTCCGCCGCGAGATCCTCCTCGCCGCCAGGCTCCAGCATCCGCACGTCGTTCCGGTCCTCTCGGCCGGCGCGAGCGGCGACCTGCTCTACTACGTGATGCCGTTCATCCAGGGTGAGTCGTTGCGCACCCGCCTGGCGCGCGAGGGGGAGCTGCCCGTCGGCCAGGTGGTGCGCATCCTGCGCGACGTGGCCGACGCGCTCGCCTACGCGCACCGGCAGGGAGTGGTGCACCGCGACATCAAGCCCGACAACGTCCTGCTGGCCGAAGGGCACGCGGTCGTCACCGACTTCGGCGTGGCGAAGGCCGTGCAGTCGTCCACGGGAGAGTCGTCGCTGACGTCCCTCGGCGTCGCGCTCGGCACGCCGGCCTACATGTCACCCGAGCAGGCCGCCGCCGATCCGCACGTGGACCACCGCGCCGACATCTACGCGCTGGGCGCGATGGCGTACGAGATGCTGACCGGGCGCCCGCCGTTCACCGGCGCGACGCCGCAGTCGGTGCTCTCGGCCCACGTCACGCAGCCGCCGGATCCGGTGACGGTGCACCGCGCCACGGTGCCGCCGGCCCTCGCGGCGATGGTGATGCGGTGCCTGGCCAAGAAGCCCGCGGACCGGTTCCAGCAGGCAGAGGAGCTGGTGCCTGTCTTCGACGCGCTGCTCACACCGAGCGGCGGGATGACGCCGACCGGCAGCCAGCCCGTCGCCGCCGTGGACTACGGCGCGCTGGCGCGGCGCGCGCATCCGGTGCGGGTCGGCGGGCTGTTCGTTCTCGGCGCCGTCGGGGTCGCGGCCCTCGCGTACGCGCTGGTGCGCGCGCTGGGCCTTCCCGGGTGGGTCTTCGCGGGCGCGCTGACGTTGCTGCTGGCGGGGCTGCCCGTGATGCTGCTCACCGGCGCCCAGGAGCGGCGGCGGGCGCTCGCGAGCGCCACGGGCATGTACCCGGCGACGCCGACGGGCTTGCGGGCGCTGTTGACCTGGCGGCGCGCACTGGTGGGCGGCGGCGTCGCGTTCGCCGTCCTCGCGCTCCTGGCAGGCGGTTTCATGACGCTGCGGGCGCTCGGGGTGGGCCCCTTCGGGACGCTGCTGTCGTCGGGCAAGCTGGCCAGCCGCGCGCGGATCCTGGTGGCCGACTTCACCAACCGCAGCGGCGACGCTTCACTCGGCCGCTCGCTCACCGAGGCGTTCCGCATCGATCTCTCGCAGTCGCCGGTGGTGCGCGTGCTGAGCGGCGAGGAGATCAGCCTCGTGCTCCGGCGGATGGAGCGCCCCGAGAGCACCGCCGTGACGGCCGGTGTGGCGCGGGAGATCGCGGCGCGCGAGGGGGTCCCGGCCGTCATCGTCGGTGACGTCGCGCCCGTCGGCCAGGGCTACCTGCTCTCGGCCCGGGTCCTCGCGACCGGCGACGGCTCGGAGCTGGCGGCCGACCGCGAGACGGCGGAGAGCGAGACGGCGATCCTCACCGCGCTCGGGCGCCTCTCGTCCGCCATCCGCGGGCGGATCGGCGAGTCGTACCGCTCCCTGCGCGACACCAAGCCGCTCGAGGCCGTGACGACGCCTTCGCTCGAGGCGCTCCGGCTCTATACCGAGGGGCGTCGGGCCGAAGATGCGGGCGACGTGGTACAGGCGGCGGCCGACTACCGGCAGGCGACGGCGGCGGACACGTCGTTCGCCATGGCGTACCGCAAGCTGGCGGCGATGCTGCGGAACATGAACGAGCCGGCCAGTGCGGTGAACGCCGCGGCGAGCGCGGCGTACCGCCACAGCGACCGCCTGCCCCCGATCGAACGCGACCTGGCCGTGGGGGAATACTGCAACACCGTCGAGCGGGACCCCCGGCGCGCCATCGAAGCCTACCGTGGGGCGTTGGCCATCGATCCGGATCAGGACGTGGCCCTCGCGAACCTCTCGGGCGTGCTCATGGAACACGGCGAATGGGCGCCGGCGGAGTCTCTGGCCGCCCGCCTGCTGGCCGCGTCGGACAGCTCGGGGGTGACAGCCTTCATCGAGCTCGCGACCGCGCGCTACAACCAGGGGCAGACACTCGCCGCGCGGCGCACGCTCGCGGCCCTGCATCGCAGGATGCCGGGCTTCTTCTTCGGATCCGTCTTTGACGGCGTGCTGGACTATGCCGAAGGCGAGTGGGATTCGGTGGCGGCCATCGGACGTCGGCTCCTGGGCGACCAGCGGCTGGGCCCGCTCGCGCAGGAGGCTGGCGACGGAGTGCTCCTCTCCGTCCTCACGGTTCGCGGACACCTCGCCGAGGCCGCCGCGATCGGCGCGCGCCGGGCGAGAGTGGCGGACCAGGCGGGCAAGCGTGGCGACGCGCTGACCTACGCCATCGTCTCGGTGACGGCCGCGGCCCAGCTCCTCGGCCGCCCGGACGAGGCGGGCCGGATGCTCGACTCGGCGCTGCACCGCTACCCCCTCGAGCGCATCGCGGCGTCGGACATCCCGTGGGGCGACCTCGTCGAAGCCGCCGCCGTCGCCGGCCGCGCGGCCGAGGCGCGCGGTGTGCTCGAGCGCTGGAGTCGCGAGGTGCCGGACTCGCGGCGCAGCCGGCCTTCGTTCGCCCTGGCGTCGGGCCAGGTGCTCCTGGCCGAGGGGCACCCCGCCGAGGCGCGAGCCACCCTCGAAGCGGCCGCCGACAGCCTCGGCTGCAACGCCTGCGCCGAGCCGTGGATCGCGCGGACCTGGGACGCCCAATCCGAGCTCGATTCCGCGCTCGCCCACTACGAGCGGTACCTCACGACCCCCGACTTCACCCGTGCCGAGTGGGACCCGGTCCTCAGGCCCTGGGTGTTGCGACGCGCCGGTGAGCTGCTCGAGCAACTCGGGCAGCGCCGCCTGGCCATCCAGCGCGACTCGGCGTTCGTGAGCCTCTGGCGCGACGCCGATCCGGCGCTGCAGCCCATCGTGAAGGAGGTCCGAGCCCGGCTGGTACGCCTGGAGGCCCAGGGTCCGTAGCCGAGCCTGTCTCGGCGCCCGCGGTGGCCCTGCCGTCTGGAGCCCGACCGATGCACGCGTGCGCCTGCGCCGGTCGTTGCGCGGCCGGGCCCAGGCGCCGTTGCTGGCAGCGGCCCGCAAGTCGTCCTAGATTGGCGCCTTAGCGAAACTTTCCGGCGCGCTCGGACGTCGTTCCGAGGGCGGACAGCGGAGGGTAGGGCCGTCATCGCTCCCGGGGATTTCTTCGCCTACACCTTCACGGTGGTCGCGGCGGTCGGCTCGCTCACCGTGCTGGGCGCCGTGGTGCGGCGGGTCATCGGCCCGCGCCACGGCCGGCGCGCGCTGGGGATGGGCTACGGCGACACGGACCCCGGCGCGCACGAGGCGGTGGCCCAGCTGCAGGGCGACGTGGAGGCGCTGCGCGAGGAGGTCTCCGGGTTGCGGCGCGAGCTGGACGAGGCGCAGAACCGCATCGACTTCACCGAGCGGCTGCTGGCGCAGGCGCGCGCGCAGGGGAAGCTCCCACCGGGCGGGGCCTGAAGGGCGACGGAGGAGGCCGTGCGTGGGACCTGAGATCTTCGTTCCGGGCGTCCTGTTCGGCGGCGGTGCGCTGGTGGGCATCTCGTTCAGCCCCATCGGGCGGGCCATCGCGCGGCGGATCGGCGGCGGGAAGGACGAGGCCGAGGGGCAGGCGCTGGCCGAGGTCGACGCGCTGCGCGAGGAGCTGCAGGCGCTGCGCGGCGAGGTGGGCGAGGTGCAGGAGCGGCTCGACTTCGCGGAGCGGCTCCTGGCCAAGGCGCGGGAGAAGGGCCAGCTGGGCGCGGGAGGGTCGTAGCGTGCCGATCGAGATGGTGGTGGGGAACGTCATCACCAGCATCATCACCGGGGTCGTGATCCTCGGCGTCGCCTTCAGCCCGATCGGGAAGGCGCTCGCGCACCGGATCATGCACGGCAAGCCGCCGAAGGAGGTGCCGGTGCTCGACGACCCGCGGCTCGACGAGCTGTCCGGCGAGATGGCGGCGCTGCGCGAGCAGCTCGACGCGACGCAGGACCGGCTCGACTTCACCGAGCGGCTGCTGGCGCAGGCGCGGGAGAAGGGCCAGCTCGGCGCCGGCGGGAGCCGCTAGGAGGAACGAGTGCACGACCCGGCCGGCATGCTGGCCATCATCGGCTTCTTCGGCACCATCCTCACGGCGCTCGTGACGCTGGGGCCGATCGGGCGGGCGGTCGCGGACCGGCTGCGGAGCAAGGGCGCCGGGGGGTCGATCGCCGCGCTGCAGGACCAGCTGGACGAAGTCCTCACCCGCCTCGACGAAGTCCAGCGCCAGCTGGGCGACATGGCCGAGCGCCAGGACTTCGCCGAGCGCATGCTCGCCAGGGCGCGCGAGCGGGGCTTGCTCGAGGCGCCGAAGTGAACGCCGGGAGGTAGCGCCGTGTTCCTGGTCCAGGTCCCCGCCCCGACGCCTCCGCCGGGCCTCCCCTCGCCCGAGGTCGTGATCGGGGGCGGCGGGCCGAGCACCGAGCAGCTGCTGATCATGGTTATCGGGGCGGCGGTGATCGTCGGCATCGTCTTCCTCGGACCCATCGGCCGGGCCCTCGCCGACGGGCTCCGACACCTCCTCGGCGGGCGGAAGGCGGCGGACGCCCCGGGGCTCGAGGGGCTGAAGGACGAGGTCGCGACGCTGCAGCACCGCGTGGCGGAGCTGGAGGAGCGGCAGGACTTCGCGGAGCGGCTGCTGGCGCAGGCGCGCGAGCGAGGTCTGCTGGCCGGCCCCGGGAAGGACTGAGGCCCGATGGAGTACGTCGTCGTCATCGGGGGCTTCGTGGTGGTCGTCTCGGTCCTGGCCGCCGTCGCCGACATCGTGAAACTCCGCATCCGCGCGCGGATCGCCGAGCAGGAGCGGGTCGGCGGCGACCAGCGCGAGCTGGCGGAGCAGGTCGAGGAGCTCCGACGACAGGTG
>Ga0335070_10007610_pt1 | contig 12697 bp, 12 predicted proteins | sample Lox_Sample_13_FD_206722 | JGI IMG/M metagenome (GOLD analysis project Ga0335070, IMG submission 206722) | Soil microbial communities from Loxahatchee National Wildlife Refuge, Florida, United States - Lox_Sample_1.3 | ecosystem: Environmental > Terrestrial > Soil > Wetlands | place: USA...
CCGCTGAGGGAACGCCGTTCTTCCGCTGCCTCTCGCGCACCACGGGGGATCCGGATCTGGACGGGCCCTCGGAACGGAGGCGGCCCCGCGTTGCCTACATCCCCGGGCAGTTCTGCGTTCACCCGACGGGAAGCATGGTGGAGCGCGGCGGGCGGCAGCTGCGCTTCTCGTACGGGTACGAGGAGGCAGAGCGGCTGGAGGAAGCCGTGCGCTGCATCGCGGAAGCCGTCTCGTACGCCCGAGCGGCGCCGTCGCTGGACAGCCGGCGGCGAGCAGGGTAGGCTCCCGGCCATGGCCCCGGAGTATATTGTGCTCACCGCAATCGGCGCGGACCGCGTCGGAATCGTGGACGATCTGTCGGGCGCGCTCCTCACGGCGGGGTGCAACATTGAAGAGAGCAAGATGGCCATCCTCGGCGGGGAGTTCGCCGTCATCATGCTCGTCTCGGGCCCGGCCGCCGCGGTGCAGTCCCTCTCGCGGTCTCTCGCGGACCTGGGCGGAAAGCTGCACCTGCGCATCGATGCGAAACCCACGCGGGAACCGCGCCCGCCGGCCGCGGGCCGGCCATATCTCCTGGAAGCGGTCTCTCTGGACACTCCGGGAATCGTACACTCCGTCACGGCGATACTGAGAGAAGCCAACGTCAACATCGAGGACCTGGAGACGGACTCCGGCGCCGCTCCGTGGACGGGGGCGCCGATGTTCCGGCTCAAGGCCCACCTCATCGTGGAGCCGTCGGTCTCCATCGCCCGGCTTCGGGAACGCCTCATGGGCCTGGAGCAGGAGCACGACCTGGACATCACCCTCACCCCCGTATTCGAAGGATGACATGGGGCACATCGAGACGTTCCTCGCCGAAAACGGCCTGAATCCCGCCGGCATCGACGCTCTGCGCTGCACCAATGACTTCCTCGCGGAGATGACGCTCGGGCTGGACGGGAAGCCCTCGTCCCTTGCCATGATCCCGACCTACATCGAAACCTCGCGCGCCGTGCCGCGCGGCCGGCGCGTGGTCGCGCTGGACGCCGGGGGAACGAACCTGCGCGTTGCCACGGTGATCTTCGACGAGACCGGCCGCGCCCGCATCGAGAATCTCACCCGCCACCGCATGCCGGGGATCGATGAGGAGATCGACCGCGCGGAGTTCTTCCGCCAGCTTGCGGCGTACGTCCTGCCGCTCGCCGGGCGGGCGGACCGGGTGGGGTTCTGTTTTTCCTACCCCGCGGAGATCCTGCCCAGCCGGGACGGCAAGCTCATCCAGTTCACCAAGGAGGTGAAGGCACGCGGCGTGGAGGGGGAGCTCCTCGGCGCCAACCTTTCCCAGGCCCTGGAACGCGCCGGAGCGCGGGCGCCCGAAAAGGTCATCCTCCTCAACGATACCGTGGCCACCCTGCTGGCGGGGAGGAACGCGGCGCCCGAGCGGCCGTTCGATGGGTTCGTCGGCATCGTCTGCGGCACCGGGCTCAACGCCTGCTACGTGGAGAAGAACGAGCTCGTGCGCAAGGTCGCCGGGCTGGATCCGTCGGGGTCGCAGATCATCAACACGGAGTCGGGATCCTTCGGTCCCACGCCGGTCGGTTCCGTGGATGACGCATTCGACCGGACCACGGCCAACCCCGGCCGCTACCGGCACGAGAAGATGATCTCAGGGGCATACCTGGGCGGCCTGGGCCTCTTTGCCGCGCAGGAAGCGGCGCGGCAGGGCTTTCTGTCGGCCGCAGCGCGCCGCGCGCTCGACCAGGCGGGCTCCCTTTCCACCCGGGAGCTCAATGATTTCATTCTGCGGCCGGAAAGCCCGGACAACACGCTGGGCGCGCTCTGCCAGGGCCTTCCCGCGGAGGACCGCCGTGACCTGACGCGTCTGCTGGACTGCCTGGTCGAGCGCGCGGCGCTGCTCGTGGCAGTGACCATTGCCGCGCCGCTGCTGAAGAGCGGGCGGGGCCGCGAGCCGGGCGCTTCCGTGTGCGTCACGGTGGACGGCACTACGTTCTGGCAGCTGAAATCGTTCCGCGAGCGAGTAGAGACGGGAGTGCGTTCCATCCTCTCCGGTGAGCGTGCGCGCGCCTGGGAGATCGCCTCCGTCGGTGATGCGCCGCTGCTTGGCGCCGCCATCGCCGCATTGACCAACTGAGTCGCGGCTGAATATCCTTGTGCCGGAGGAATCCCGACGTGGAGAAGCTCTCGAACGACATGATCGCGCGCAGCTATGACGACGCCCGCAAGACATATGCGGTCTGGGGAATCGACACGGAGAAGGCGCTGGCGGCGCTCCGCGGCATCCCGCTCTCCCTCCACTGCTGGCAGGGGGACGACGTGGGCGGGTTCGAGGGAGGAGGCCTGTACGGCGGGGGGATCCAGACCACCGGCAACTACCCCGGCAAGGCGCGCAACCCGGACGAGCTTCGATCAGACCTGGAGCTCGCCCTGTCCGTGATCCCCGGAAAGCACCGCGTCAACCTTCACTCCACCTACGGCGACTACGGTGGAAGGAAAATCGACCGGGACCGGCTCACCCCTGAGCTGTTCTCCGCATGGATCTCCTGGGCGAAGAAGCTCGACATCGGCCTGGATATGAACGGCACGTTCTTCAGCCACCCCCTGGCGGATTCCGGCTTCACGCTTTCCTCCCGGGACAGGAAGGTGCGTGACTTCTGGGTGAATCACGCCCTGCGGGCCCGGGAAATCGGTGAGGCCATCGGGAAGGCGCTCGGCAGCCCGTGCATCGTGGACCTGTGGATCCCGGACGGCAGCAAAGACCTGCCGGCGGACCGGCTCGGCCCGCGCGCCCTCCTCAAGGAGTCGCTGGACAGGATCTTCGAGAAGAAGGGCGATCCCGTCGTGATCAAGGATGCCATCGAAGGCAAGCTGTTCGGGATCGGCTCGGAGTCCTACGTCGTGGGCTCGCACGACTTCTACCTCAGCTACGCCGTGAAGAATGACCTGATGCTCTGCATCGACATGGGACACTACCACCCCACGGAGTCCGTGGCGGACAAGGTTTCCTCCGTCCTGCTTTTCACGAAAGAGCTGCTTCTCCACGTGAGCCGCGGCGTGAGATGGGACAGCGACCACGTCGTCACCCTCGGCGACGAGGTGAAGGCCGTTGCCTCCGAGGTGGCCCGGGCGGACGCGTGGGGCCGCGTCCACGTGGCGCTGGACTACTTCGACGCGAGCATCAACCGCGTCGCCGCGTGGGTCATCGGCACGCGGGCCACCCTCAAGGCCGCGCTGTGCGCTCTCCTGGAGCCCGCCGAGCTGCTGAGAAAGGAAGAGGCCGCGGGGAACACCACGGCCCGGCTGGCCCTCATGGAAGAGATCAAGGACCTGCCCTTCGGGGCGGTCTGGAACCACTACTGCCTCCAGGCGGGCGTTCCCGCAGGGGCCGCGTGGATGGAGAGCGTGACCGAGTACGAGAAGACCGTCCTCTCGAAGAGGCGATAGGAGCCTGCCAGTATGGACTTGAAGGATCTCATCGAGATTTCCCGTTTCTACGGGAACGGCAAGGATTTCACCATCGCCGGCGGGGGGAACACGTCCGTGAAGGACGGCTCCCGCATCGCCATCAAGGCCAGCGGCGTCGGTCTTCGCGGAATCACGGAGGATGGCTTCGTGGAGCTCTCCCGCCCGGCGGTCCGCCAGATCCTGTCGCGGTCGTACCGTGATGACCCCTTCGAGCGTGAGGAGCAGATCAAGAACGAGCTCCTTGCCTGCCGGACGGAGCCGGAGCGAGGCGGACGTCCCTCCGTGGAGACGTCGCTCCACGAGATGATAGAGCTGAAGTACGTCGTGCACACGCATCCCTACGAGGTCAACGCGCTGATGTGCGCCCGGGATGCAGAGCGGGAGACGGCGCGGCTCTTCGGCAAGGACGCGCTGTTCGTTCCCTACACCGACCCGGGCTACCGTCTGGCAAAGCTGATGTTCGAGGCGCTGGAAGGCCACCGCAAGGCCCACGGCGCCATCCCGAAGATCGTTCTCATGCAGAACCACGGGCTGGTGGTCTCGGCGGACACCACCTCGGAAATCAGGAAGCTCACCGACGATGTCCTGCGCAGGATCCGCTCCTGCTACCGGGCACCCCTTCCCGGCGGAGAGCCCGCCGCGCCGGACGCGGTGACCCGGCTCCTCCCGGCCCTGAGGATGCTCCTCTCCGACGGGGAGGCGGTGAAGGTGGCGGGCGCCAGGAACAGCGCGCTCGCGCAGCACTTCCTGCGGCCGGGCAATCGGCAGAAGATCTCCCTGCCGTTCATGCCGGACGACATCGTGTACTGCAAGTCAGCGCCGCTGTTTCTCGACTGGACCTCCGATCCCGACGAGGCGCTGGCAGCCTTCCCGAAAGCCCTGGAAGCCTTCCGCGGGAAGTGGGGGTACCCGCCCAAGATGATCCTCGCTTCGGGGATCGGACTGATTGCCGTGGAGGATTCACCGCGCTCGGTGGAAACCTGCCTCGACGTGTTCGAAGACCTGATGAAGGTAAGCTGGCTCTCGGAGAGTTTCGGCGGTCCTCGCTTTCTCCTGCCTCGGGACATCGAGTTCATAGACACATGGGAAGTGGAGAACTACCGGCGAAAGGTCGCAAAGAGCGGCGCTGCCCGGCGCCGCGTGGACGGACGCGTGGCCCTCGTTACCGGCGCGGCCCAGGGATTCGGCAGGGGTATCGCGGAAGGGCTTTTCCGTGAGGGGGCGAACGTTGTCGTTGCTGACCTGAACGAGCAGGCAGGCCGCGCTCTCGCCGACGAGCTGAATGCCGCCGCCGCGGGCGCAGGCTCCGCCAACCGGGCCGCCTTCTGCCGCGCTGACGTGACCGATCCCGCCTCCTTGCAGGCGCTTGCGCGGGACTGCGCCGCCGCTTTCGGCGGCCTGGATCTGCTTGTCAGCAACGCCGGGGTGTTGAAGGCAGGTTCCCTGGAGGAGATAACGCCGGAAGCCTTCGACCTTGTCACGAAGGTCAATTACGCCGGGTACTTCCTCTGCGTGAAGTACCTGTCTCCCCTCATGAAACTGCAGCGTCGATACGCGCCGAACCGCTCCACCGACATCATCCAGATCAACTCGAAGTCCGGCCTGGAGGGCAGCAACAAGAACTTCGCGTACGCGGGGGGGAAGTTCGGCGGCATCGGCCTCACGCAGTCATTCGCGCTGGAGCTGGTGGAGCACGGCATCAAGGTGAACGCAATCTGCCCGGGCAACTTCTTCGAAGGCCCCCTGTGGTCGGACCCGAAGAACGGTCTTTTCGTCCAGTACCTGAAGGCGGGCAAGGTGCCCGGGGCCAAGACGGTGGAGGACGTACGCAGGTCCTACGAGGCGCGCGTCCCAATGGGCAGGGGCTGCGGCGTTGAGGATGTCCTTCGGGCGGTCCTGTACCTCGTGGAGCAGGAATATGAGACTGGCCAGGCGCTGCCTGTCACTGGCGGGCAGGTGATGCTGGGCTGACGGCGCGCTGGCGCGGTGGGCCGGCCCGGCCATTCCACCACCCGACAAAACCAGTTTCGGCCTTTGCGACCCGCTTTACACGCAGGCTCTTTTCATGTATTTTACAGCGTTCAGCAGACATGACGGCAAGGCAGGAAAAGAATGGCACGCACGTGTGACATATGCGGCAAGGGGACTGTTACCGGCAACCGGGTGAGCCATGCAAAGAACCGGACCCGCCGCGTATGGAAGCCCAACCTCCACAAGATCCAGACCATGGTCGGGAATACCAAGACCACGCTGAAGATCTGCACCCGCTGCCTGCGCGGCGGAAAGGTCGTCAAGGTCGTCTGAGGGCGCCGCGCCCTAAACTGCGCACAAAAAGTCAAGATTTCCCGCCCGCGCTCCCGCTATCATGATGTCCGTGGACGGTGACGGATATCGAAAACGGCTCCAGGACGCAATCGAGTTCATCGAAACGAACCTGACCGCCGACCTGCCGCTGAAGGACGTGTCGCGGCAGGCAAACGTTTCTCTCTACCATTTCCACCGGCTGTTCCGGGTGTACGTCGGAGAGTCGCTCAAGGAGTACATCCGCCACCGGCGGCTTGCTGCCGCAGCGCGCGAACTCATCGACACGAGAAAACCGATCATCGAAATCGCGCTGGACTACCAGTATTCCACCCCGGAGAGCTTCCTGCGCGCTTTCAAGGCGATGTTCGGAAGGACACCGCGGTCGTTCCGGAAAGAAGGTGCCGGGGACTTCCGCGCCCGCCATAGGAAGGCAGACCTGATCAGAGGGAAGGCTTTCGCCTCGAAAGGAGCATCCATGGAACCGTCATTCATCGAGAAACGCCCATTCACGCTCGTCGGAGAGCTCATCCACACGAGCCACGGCGTCTGCAAGGAGGATGTGCATGGTCTCTGGGCAAAGGAAAGGGCGGACGACCGGATCAGGGCCTTTGCCGGGAAAGCGGCTGCAGACTCCATCTTCGGAGTCTGTTTCGGCGCTTGCGACGGCTGCGGGACGAGTCTCAAGGCTGATTCCGAGCTCTTTCCGTACCTGATCGGGTGGGAAGCAGACGACGGGCTTCAGGTTCCCGAGGGATTTGTCCGCATGGCGATCCCCGGGGGGAAATACGCTGTCTTCACCGTGGAAGGAGACACGAAGGATATCGACCGCGCGGTGAACCGGATCTACGGCACGTGGCTTCCCGCAAGCGGTCACGAGCTGTCCGACTCACCGGTTCTCGAAAGGTATGGTCCCGCGTGGAACGGCGCACGGGGAACCATGGAGATCTGGCTTCCCATCGCGTAGAGGCGCTCCATGAAAGCGGAAAAACGGCTCAATGCTGCCGTGCTCCTGCTCGGCTTCCTCGCGTTCTGGGCAAACGGCGACACCTACGCGGCGGCTCCCCTTCTGATCCGCATATGCTCCGATTTTTCCGTCGATATCGGGAGCGCGGCCTTCACCGTGACCGCCTATATGCTGTTCTTCGGTCTGCTCACCGTTTTCTTCGGCCCGCTTGGGGACCGATACGGAAGAAGCCGGATCCTGACGATTGCCGCCTTCAGCTCGGGCGCTCTCGGCATGGTGTGCGGCTTTGCTCCGAACCTGCCGTCACTCATTGCCGTCCGAGCCTTGAACGGCGCCTTCGCGGCGGGAATCATGCCGCTCGCCGTGGCGCACGCCGGAGACTCTGCAGCGCCGGAAGCAAGGCAGACGCGCATCGGGCAGGTGATGGGGCTGATGTTCCTGGGCGGCGCCCTTGCCACGGTCATTGGCGGTGCCATTGCCCACGCCGGCTCCTGGAGAGCGGTGTACCTCGTGTACGGGGCGGCCCAGTTTCTTCTCGCGCTCCCCCTTGCATTCCTGCTCCAGGACGCTTCAGCACCTTCCCGGAATGTCCGCATGATCGCTTCCTACAAGGCGATTCTGTCGATTCCGCTCATCCGCAGGACGGTCGGACTTCTCCTTTTCGTGGGCCTTTCGACTCTTGGCGTCTTTTCCTACCTCGGAAAGTTCACGCAGGACCGCACCGGGTTGAACGTCATGCTCGTGGGCTGCCTCCTGAGCGCCTACGGCGCGGGGACGTTTCTTGGAGGAAGGATCGCGGGAAGGATCAGGAAGGCTCTCGGCGTCAGGCTCCTTCCTGCCGCCGGCGCGCTCGGCGCTGCCGGTCTGCTTGCTTTCTGTCTCGCGGATGCGCGGCCCGCAGTCGCGGTGCCGGGACTCTTTCTCTATGGGCTCGGTTTCATCTGTCTGCAGAGCTCGTTCATTACGACGGCACAGGACCTTGCCGCGGGTTACCGTGGAACGGTGATGTCATTGGCTTCTTTCACCATGGTGGTGAGCGGCGCCCTGGGCACGCTGGTGAACGGCCGGATCATTGCTGCCGCAGGGTTTCCCCCCGTTCTCATCGGCGCAGCCGTGGCGTTCGGATCGGCCGGAGCGCTCGCGGCCGCGCTCCTGAAAGAGCCCGCATCGGGCTCAGCCGGGCGGCGCAGCGCCGCGAGCAGATGATCGGGGCCTTACTTCGCTGACTTGAGATTCTCCGCCACCTGAGCCCAGGAGACGACGTTCCATACGGCGGTGATGTAGTCGGGACGCCTGTTCTGATACTTCAGGTAGTAGGCGTGTTCCCAGACGTCCAGGCCGAAGATCGGGTGCAGACCCTGGGACACCGGATTGTCCTGGTTCGGCGTTGTCGTGATGGAAAGATCGCCGGACGGATCAACCACGAGCCATGCCCACCCGCTTCCAAACAGGTTCGCCGCCGCCGCTGCGAACTGCTCCTTGAACTTGTCGAAGCTGCCGAACTTTCCATCGATCGCCTTCGCAAGGTCGCCGGACGGCTCTCCGCCGCCCTTCGGGCTGAGCATTTTCCAGAACAGCGAGTGGTTGTAGTGGCCGCCCCCATGATTTCTCACCGCCGTCTGGATGTCCCGGGGAAGCGAATCGAGGGAGCGCAGGATCTCGTCCACCTGCCTGGTCTGGAATGAAGGCGCCTTTTCCAGCGCCGCGTTCAACTTTGAAACGTACGTCCCGTGATGCTTGTCATGATGGATCTCCATCGTCTTGGCGTCGATGTGAGGCTCCAGCGCGTCAAAGGGATACGGGAGATCGGGAAGCGTGAAAGCCATCGAGTTTTCCTCCTGGTTTTTCGTTTGCCCTTAAATATTAGTGTTTTAGTCAGGTATCGGCAAAAGGGAGGCTCGATGGCGCTCACACGCAGGGGTTGTCCCGTGACCGCCCCCGGCCGTCAGTCGGTCACGAGCTGAGCGGGCTGGGACATGAGCTCCATGAATCGGGCGAGGAACTTGCAGGCATAGACGCCGTCGATGAGTCGATGATCCACGACGAGAGACAGCGGCAGCACCGACGCGGGGCTCACCGTGCCGTCACGCACCACTCCCAGCTCGTGGATGCGCCCCACCCCGAGGATCGCCACCTGGGGCGGAAGGATCATTGGATTGCCGAACACGCCGGAGAAGGAGCCGAAGTTCGAGATGGTGAACGTCCCGCCCCGGATCTCCTCCAGGGTGAGCCGTCGCTCCTTCGCTCTGCCGGTGAGGCGCACAAGCTCCGCCTGGATGCCCTCCAGGGACAGTGCCGCGGCGTCCCTGATGACCGGCACGACGAGCCCCTCCTCCGTGTCGACGGCAACGCCGATATGCGGGGTCTCGTGCGTCTCGTACTCGCGTTTCTCAGGGAAGTAGATCGAGCTGAGGAGCGGGAACTTCTTCAGCGCGGCGGCAGCGGCCTTCACGAAGAACGCCAGAAGCCCGATTTTCTCCCGCAGCCCCTCGTTGATCGTCCTGCGGAGCCTGAGCAGTTCGTCGACGATCGTCCAGTCGTGGACGGCAGCTGCCGGGATGGCCTGGCTCTTCTCCATGGCGATGGCGATGGCGGTCCGCGTCGTGGAGAGCTTCTTCCGATTGGATCCTCCGTTGCGCTCCTCCAGCGGGAGGTCCTTCTTCAAGATTCTTCCCAGGGGGCCCGAGCCCTGCACGGCGGCCAGATCGATTCCAGCGTCCGCGGCGACCTTGCGGGCAAGCGGTGTGGCACGGACAGACCTGCCGTTTTGCAGGGGGGCGGGCGCGGGGGCGGGGGAGAGAGCAAACGTAGTGGCCGGAACCTCCAGACCCTCCGTGCTGGGAGGAAGAATGCCGTCTGCCGCTGTTTCGAGCTGGCCTACAACCGACGCGCCATGATCGGTCTCCACGGCAGTCGAAGCGGCCTTCACCGCGGTGCGGATCAGCGCGACGATCTCTCCCACGTGAATCACCTTGCCAGGGCCGATGGGAAGCTCAACGATCACTCCGTCGAAAGGTGAGGGGATCTCCGTGACCACCTTGTCCGTTTCCACCACGGCCAGGGCGTCGCCCTGTCGAACGGACTGGCCCGGCGCCACCTTCAGCTCCACGATCGTGCCCTCGGTGAGTCCCTCCCCGATATCGGGGAAGCGGAACTCGTGCATCGTGGGGTCATGGCTCATAGGCGAGCACTTTTCCGGCCTCCGCGATGATGGCGTCCGCGGAGATCAGGTAGAATCGCTCAGCCCGCGGAAGCGGGAAGATGATGTCGGGACCGGTGAGGCGGCATGGCGGGGCGAGAAGGGATTCGAAAGCCTTGTCCAGGACCGTGGCGATGAGCTCGGAGGCCACGCCGAAGCTCTGCGGACCCTCGTGGACCACCAGGAGCCGGCCTGTCTTCCGCACCGAGCGGATGATGGTCTCAGCGTCGAACGGGTAGATGGTGCGCAGGTCGATCAGCTCAACGGACCTGCCCTGGGCGGCAAGGCGCGCCCGCGCCTGCCGCGCCTCGATCATCTGCGCCCCGTAGGACACGAGGGTCAGCTCGGACCCTTCCGCCTCCACCTTGGCCTTGCCGATCTGGATCGCGAAGCTCTCCTCCGGCACCTGCTGCCGCACGGCGCGGTAGGCGCGGGCGGGCTCCAGGAAGATCACCGGGTCGGGGTCCCGGATGGCCGCGATCAGCAGTCCCTTGGCGTCGTGCGGCGTTGACGGCACGACGACCTTCAGCCCCGGCACGGAGCCGAACAGCGCCTCCGTGCTCTCCGAGTGGTGCTCCGGGGCCCGGATGCCGCCTCCGTAGGGGGTGCGGACCACGAGCGGCGCGGTCAAGGCGCCCCGCGTGCGGTTGCGAATGCGGGCGGCGTGGTTGGCGATCTGGTTGAACGCGGACAGCGCGAACCCGGTGAACTGGATCTCCACCACGGGTTTCAGCCCGGCAACGGCCATTCCGATGGCTGCCCCGACGATGCCGGATTCCTGCAGGGGGGTGTCGAAGCAGCGCGACTCTCCGAAGTCCCGCTGCAGCCCTGCGGTCGCGCGAAAAACGCCCCCCTCTACCCCCACGTCCTGGCCGAAGACGACGACGGATTGGTCCGCCGCCATCTCAGTGCGAAGCCCGTCGGTGACCGCTTCCAGCAGGGTGAGGACTTTCACGCCTTCCTCCGTTCCATCTGCTCACCAAGAATCGAAGGAACGTCGCTGTAGAGGTAGCGGTAGGTGTCCTCGAAGGACGGATCGTCCAGCTGCTCGACCTCTTCGAAGCTCCTCCGCGCCCACGCCAGTGACTCTTCCCGGATCGCGCGCATGTCCTCCGCTGTCAGGATCTCTCGGCCCAGGAGGTAGCGCTCCAGCCGGATAATGGGGTCCCGCTCCCGCCAGCGCTTCACCTCTTCGTCCTTGCGGTAGCGGGTGGGATCGTCCGAGGTCGTGTGGGCGCCCAGGCGGTAGGTGAGCCCCTCGATCAGGGTGGGCCCGCCGCCGCTTCGCGCGCGCTCCGCGGCGACCTTCACGGCAGCGTACACGGCAAAGATGTCGTTTCCGTCCACGCGCACTCCCTCGAACCCGTAGGCGAAGGCCTTCTCCGCGAGAGTCCGGCTCGCGCTCTGCTTCTCCCACGGAAGGGAAATGGCCCAGTGGTTGTTCTGCGCGTAGAAGATCACGCCCGCCTTCCAGACACCGGCGAGGTTGCACGCCTCGTGGAAATCTCCTTCCGAGGTGGCCCCTTCTCCCATGAACGTGACTGCCACGCGGTCTTTGCCCTTGTAGCGCTCCGCCCACGCCAGCCCGACGGCGTGCACCATCTGGCTGCCGACGGGCACGGCAATGGGCATCATGTGGAACTTGTCCGGGGGCAGCCGGCTGCCCTCTTCGTTGCCGTACCAGTAGCAGTAGTACTGGGCGAGGGTCACGCCCCGCATGAGAAGCCCGCCGAGCTCCCGGAACGCCGGCACGAACCAGTCATCCGACCTCAGCGCCATCAGAGCGCCGACGGAGTTCGCTTCCTGGCCCTCGTTGAGCGCATACGTGGGCATACGGCCCTGCCGGTTGAGGCTGAGCGCCCACTCGTCCGCCGCCCGGGCGAGGATCATGGTGCGGTACGAGGTCAGCGCCTGCTCGTCGCTGAGCAGGGGAAAACCCTCCGGAGGAGTGCGCACGGTTCCCGACACGTCGAGAATCGAAAGCATCTTTCCCTCGCGGGGATCGAAGCACTCAAACATGCGCATAAGATAGGGAAATCCGGCGCCGGGGGCGAGGAAAAACCATCCGTATACGGACGATTTTTCCCAAGCTATACGTTGGTGGGCAATGACACGAGGAGCGCGTGCCACGCCAGCGTCGCGCACTTCACCCTCACGGGAAACTTCGCCACGCCCTTGAATGCGGCGAGGTCTCCCATTCCGTCCAGCTCATCCACCGGCTCCTCACCCCGCAGCGCATGGATGAACGTGGTCGCCAGCGCCCGCGCTTCAGCGACCGACAGTCCCCGAAGCTTCTCCGTCATGAGAGACGCGGAGGCCGTGCTGATGGCGCATCCCCGTCCGTCGAAGCGCACGGCCTGCACTTTGCGGGCGTCGTCGAGGACTACTTCCAGCTTGATGGAGTCTCCGCAGGTGGGATTCTCGTGCACCATGCTCTCGGGAACGTGGTCCAGGTGCGCCCGGTTCCGCGGGGACCTGTAGTGATCAAGAACGATCTCCTGGTAAAGGTCGTCGAACGCTTCCGCCGCGCTCATCCGTAGAACTCCGCCGCGCCGCGCAGAGCGACGACCAGCCGGTCGATCTCGGGCAGCGTGTTGTAGAAGGAGAGGCTCGCGCGCGCCGTGCCCGCCACGTCGAGGGACCGCATGAGGGGCTGCGCGCAGTGATGCCCGGCGCGGACTGCAATCCCTTCCCGGTCGAGGTACTGGGCTACATCGTGCGCGTGGATGTTCCCGAGGTTGAAGGAGAACACCGCCCCGCGCTCGCGC
>Ga0335070_10007611_pt1 | contig 12695 bp, 11 predicted proteins | sample Lox_Sample_13_FD_206722 | JGI IMG/M metagenome (GOLD analysis project Ga0335070, IMG submission 206722) | Soil microbial communities from Loxahatchee National Wildlife Refuge, Florida, United States - Lox_Sample_1.3 | ecosystem: Environmental > Terrestrial > Soil > Wetlands | place: USA...
GCCGCAACGTGACGATCGAAGAGGTCGGCAACGCCGGCCTGTACCTTTTGAGCGAGCTGAGCAGCGGGGTTACCGGCGAGGTCCATCATGTCGATGCCGGTTATCATGTCGTCGGCATGCTCGCCGTCGACGCCGCAGCGGGGGTGGCGGAGATGCTCGCGAACTTCAAGCCGACCAGCTGAGAGAGAGACAGGCGATGTCGAGCAACAGCTTCGGCACGCTGTTCCGGGTCACGACCTGGGGCGAAAGCCACGGACCGGCGATCGGCTGTGTCATCGACGGCGCACCCCCACGCATTCCCCTAGCCGAGGCTGAGATCCAGCACTGGCTCGACCGGCGCAAGCCCGGCCAATCGCGATTCACCACGCAGCGCCGCGAGCCGGACCGGGTGCGGATCCTGTCCGGCGTTCTCGACGGCGTGACCACCGGCACGCCGGTCTCGCTCGTGATCGAGAACGAGGACGCGCGCTCGAAGGACTACGACGACATCAAGGATCGGTTCCGCCCCGGTCATGCCGACTATGCCTACTGGAAAAAATACGGCATCCGCGACTATCGCGGCGGCGGGCGCTCCTCCGCGCGCGAGACCGCGATGCGTGTCGCCGCCGGCGCCGTTGCCCGCAAGATTCTCACCGGTGTCACCATCCGGGGCGCCCTGGTCCAGCTCGGCCCCCATAAGATCGACCGCGCGCGCTGGGACTGGGCGGCGGTCGAGGACAACCCCTTCTGGTGTCCGGACCGGCAATCGGCGCAGGCCTGGGAAGGCTATCTCGACGAGGTGCGCAAGGCCGGCTCGTCGTGCGGGGCCGTGATCGAGATCGTCGCCAGCGGAGTGCCCGCCGGTCTCGGCGCGCCGATCTACGGCAAGCTCGACAGCGATATCGCCGCAGCGCTCATGGGCATCAATGCCGTGAAAGGCGTGGAGATCGGTGCCGGCTTTGCCGCGGCCGAGCTCTCCGGCGAACAGAACGCCGACGAGATGCGCATGCAGGCCGGCAAGGTCGCGTTCCTGTCCAATCAGGCCGGCGGCATCCTCGGCGGCATCTCGACCGGCCAGGACATCGTCGCGCGCTTTGCGGTCAAGCCCACGTCTTCGATACTGGCGCCACGGCGCACCGTCACCACGGACGGACGCGACGTCGACATCTCGACCAAAGGCCGGCACGATCCGTGCGTCGGCATCCGCGCCGTGCCGGTCGGCGAGGCGATGATCGCCTGTGTTCTCGCCGATCATCTGCTGCGTCATCGCGGCCAATGCGGCTGAGGTGACCGGCACGACCGCAGCTGCGGCACGGTTCGAGGCCAACCGTTCCTGGCGCCACGCCGTGCTCACGCTGACCGTGACCGCCGGCCTCGTGGTCCTCGGCATTGGCTCCGTGGTTCAGCCGTACCTTGCGGGCACGGCGACCCGCAGCCAGACGCTAACCGGCCTGTTCTTCTCCGCGATCCTCGCGGTCTATCTGTGGCATGCGCTGCAGCAGCTCCGCGATGACCGGCCGATCCTTATCGTCGCGCCCGAGGGGCTGCATATGCCCGCGGTGATCGCGGCGCCGATTCCGTGGGCCAAGATCCGCCACGTCATCTGCCGCGCGGGATTGATCAGCAAGGGCAAGCTCGAGATCGAGGTCGACCTCGAGACTTATGGCGCCATGCGGCTCGGCCTGCGCATGTTCGGCGACACGGTGGTGCGACGTCCTGCACGGCAGAACACGTTCGTGGTGCTGATGGTCGGCACCGACCGCAGCGCGCTCGCGACCTACACGGAGATTCGCCGCTATTGGACGCCGCGCGCAGCGGCCGCTTAGGCGCTGTCCTGGCCGCGATGCGCCCAGCCGGTCGTCCGGCGCTCGATCTCGGCGAACACCAGATACAGGCCGACGCCCATGAACGACAGCACCAGCAGGCCCGCGAAAACGACCGGGCCGTCGAAACGCGAGCTCGCGTCGACCATCAGGTAGCCGACGCCGCGGTTGCCGGTGACGGTCTCGGCGATGACCGAGCCGACGAAGGCCAGAGTGACCGAGACCTTCAGCGAGGCGAAGAAATACGGCAAGGAGCGCGGCAGCCCGACTTTCAGGAGAATCTGGTGCTTCCTCGCGCCAAGGGCCCGCAGGACATCGCGCATCTCGGGTTCCATCGTGGCAATGCCCGTCGCCACGTTGACCACGATCGGGAAGAACGAGATCGAAAATGCCGTCAGCACCGCGGGAATCGGGCCGAAGCCGACCCACATGACCAGTACCGGCACGAGCGCCACCTTCGGGATGCTGTTGAACCCGATCAGCACCGGGTAGAGCCCGTTGTACAGCACGCGCCAGGCGCCGACGACGATCCCGAGCGCCACGCCGAAGACGATCGCGAGACTGAAGCCGATCAAGGTCGTCCATAAGGTGTACATCGTGTGCCGCATGATCGGCGACCACAGCTTGACCAAGGTCGTCGCGATCACCGTCGGACGCGGCAGGACGAACGGCGGCATGTCGAAGACGACACATACGATTTCCCAGACCACGAACATGCCGATCACCGCCACCCAGGGCAGCAGGCGCTCGAAATTGCGCGCCACCGATGCCGGTGCGGCCGGCGCGCCGATGTTCGGATCGGACGTTTGAGGCGTGCCGCTCATGCCGCCTCCAGTTCGCGGCCGATGCGGGCGCGCAGATCGTGCACCATGTCAACGAAGCGCGGGTTGAAGCAATCTTCGAGCGTGCGCGGCCGCTGCATGTCGACCTTGGTCGCGCTGACGATTCGGCCCGGGCGCTTGCTCATGATGTAGATCTTGTCGGCGAGGAACACCGCCTCGCGCAGGTCGTGGGTGACCAGGATCACCGTGAAGCGGTGCTTGTCATAGAGATTCTGCAGCACCTGCCACAGCTCCTCGCGTGTGAAGGCGTCGAGTGCCGCGAACGGCTCGTCGAGCAGAAGCAGCTGCGGCTGATGGATCAGCGCACGGCACAGAGAGGCGCGCTGCTGCATGCCGCCGGAGAGCTGCCAAGGGAAGCGGTCTTCGAAGCCAAGCAGCCCGACGGTCGCCAGCAGGTCGCGGGCGGCGTCGAGATACGGCTTCTTGTCGCGGCGGTATTTTTTGGCGTGCTCCTCCGCGATCTCGACCGAGAGCAGAATGTTCGAAAGCGTGGTGCGCCACGGCAGCAAGGTCGGGTTCTGAAAAGCGATCCCGCAGTCCTTGCGCGGCCGGACGACGCGCTGCCCTTCGACCGTGACCACGCCGCTGGTCGGCGGCAGAAGGCCTGAGACCATTTTGAGGATCGTCGACTTGCCGCAGCCGCTTGGCCCGACGATCGCCACGAACTCGCCGCGGGCGATGCTCAGACTGGCATTGTCGACGGCGAGCGTACCTCCCCCGCCGCCGTACACCAGGCGCGCGTCCTTCAGATCGACGAATGACACCCTGACCTCCTGAACCCCGCCGGCACGCGCGTGCCGTGCGCGGCATATTACCCGCGCGCGGCGGACTCGCCATCGTTTTCCGCGGCAGAGCGTCTGGCACGATGGTCGCGTGTTAGACTTTCGGCAGCGAATCGGCAGCGAGCGGGGGAAGCATGCTGACGTTGCAGTCGGTGTTCGGGGTGTTCGTGCTGCTGGGGCTTGCCTGGGCGCTCAGTGAGAACCGCAGGGCCGTATCGTGGCGAAATGCCGCGGTCGGCCTCATCGTGACGGCCGTTGCCGCCTTCGTCATGCTCAAGGTGCCGCAAATCAAGGCAGGCTTCGATGTCGCCAACCTCGGCGTGCGCGCCATCGCCTCGGCGACTACGGCCGCCACCTCCTTCGTATTTGGTTACGCCGGCGGCGGCCCGCTGCCGTTCGAACTGAAGCCGGGTGCCACCGCCTATATCTTCGCTTTCGAGACGCTGCCGATCGTCCTGGTCATGAGCGTGCTGACGACGCTCCTTTTCTATTGGCGCATCATGCCGCCGATCGTCCGCGCCTTCTCCTGGGCGCTGGAGCGCACGATGGGCGTCGGCGGTGCGGTCGGCCTGTCCACCGCGGCGAACATCTTCCTCGGCATGGTCGAGGCGCCGCTGTTCATCCGGCCGTATCTGGCGCAGATGTCGCGCAGCGAGCTCTTCGTCGTCATGACCGGCGGCATGGCCGGTGTCGCCGGGACGGTGTTCGTGATCTATGCCACCATACTGGGGCCGACCATACCGGGCGCAGCCGGGCACATCATCGTCGCGTCCGTGCTGGGGGCGCCCGCCGCAATCCTCATCAGCCATCTCATGGTGCCGGACGCGGACACGCGCCGGACCTTGGGCGATCTCGACAGCACTGCAGGCCATATCGCCGAGAGCACGATGGACGCCATCGTCAAGGGGACGACGGCGGGGCTCGAGCTGCTGCTCAATATCGTCGCCATGCTCATCGTCTTCGTGGCCCTGGTGCACCTCGTCGACGAAGGCCTGGGCCTCCTCCCCGAGGTCGCCGCCGGCCCGGTGTCGCTGGAACGCATCCTCGGGACCATCATGGCGCCCGTGTGCTGGCTGATGGGCGTGCCGTGGAGCGAAGCCACCACCGCCGGCAGCCTGATGGGCTTCAAGACCATCCTCAACGAGTTCATCGCCTATCTGCAGATGGCGGCGCTGCCCGACGGCGCGCTCAGCCCGCGGTCGCGACTGATCATGCTCTACGCGATGTGCGGCTTCGCCAATTTCGGCAGCGTCGGCATCATGGTCGCGGGGCTCACCACGATGGCGCCGACCCGCCGCGCCGACATCCTCTCGCTCGGCATGAAGTCGATCGTCAGCGGCACGCTGACGACGTGCCTGCTCGGCGCCATCGTCGGCGCGCTGAGCTAAGCCCCCTTCTTCGCAGCTATCAGAAACTCCTTGTTCCCCTCGGGCCCGAGGACCGGGCTTTCGGTCAGCCCGAGAACCGTCCAGCCCTGCGTCGGCAACCAAGCGGCGATGCGGTCGCACACCTCTTGATGCAGCGCCGGGTCGCGGACGACGCCGCCCTTCCCCACCCGCCCTTTGCCGACCTCGAATTGCGGCTTGATGAGCGCGACCAGCACCGCGCCGGGCCTGGCCCGCGCCAACGCCGCCGGTAGAACAGTTTCGAGGCCGATGAAGCTGGCATCGCAGACGACGAGGTCGATCGGCTCCGGAACCTCGGCCTGCGTGAGATGGCGGGCGTTGGTCTTCTCGAGCACGACCACCCGCGCGTCGTTGCGCAGCTTCCACGCCAGCTGGCCATGGCCGACGTCGACCGCATAGACCTTGGCGGCTCCGTGCGCGAGCGCCACGTCGCTAAAGCCGCCGGTCGAGGCGCCAACGTCGAGGACGACCCAGCCCTTGGGATCGATCGCGAACCGCTGAAGCGCGTGGGCCAGCTTGAGCCCGCCCCGGGACACCCACGGATGCTCGGCACCACGGACCTCGAGCGGCCGGTCGACGGCGACGGTCATGCCCGCCTTGTCGAGGCGTGTCTCGCCCGAGAAGACCAGCCCGGCCAGAATCAACGCTTGCGCTTTGGTGCGGCTCTCGGCGAGGCCGCGTTCGACGAGCGCCTGATCGAGCCGCTGCTTCGCCAGCTAGGCTCTCGCCGGGCGGATAGTCGCCTGATGCTGGCCGATCGCTGCCAGAGCGGTCGCGACGATGCCGCGCGCATCGAGCCCGATCGATTCGTACTGCTTCGCCGGCGCATCGTGGTCGATGAACCGGTCCGGCAGAGTCATCGGGCGGATCTTGAGGCCGCTGTCGAAGACGCCTTCCGTCGCCAGGAACTGCATCACCTGGGCGGCGAAACCGCCGACCGAGCCTTCCTCGATCGTGATCAGCACCTCGTGCTCGCGCGCGAGCCGCAGGATGAGATCGCGGTCGAGCGGCTTGGCGAAGCGTGCATCGGCGACCGTCGTCGACAGGCCGCGGGTCGCGAGCTCGTCCGCCGCCTTGAGCACCTCGGCCAACCGGGCGCCGAACGACAGGATCGCCACCTTGGTGCCTTCGCGAAGGACCCGGCCTTTGCCGATCTCCAGCGGCATGCCGCGCGCCGGCAACGGGACGCCCATGCCCTCGCCGCGCGGGTAGCGCACAGACGAGGGACGATCGTCGATGGCAACCTGCGTCGCCACCATATGCATCAGCTCGGCTTCGTCCGCGGCCGCCATGACGACGAAATCGGGCAGGCAGCCGAGATACGCGATGTCGTAAGCGCCGGCATGCGTCGCGCCATCGGCGCCGACAAGTCCGGCGCGGTCCATGGCAAAGCGCACCGGCAGCTTCTGGATGGCGACGTCATGGACAACCTGGTCGTAGCCGCGCTGCAGGAATGTGGAATAGATCGTCGCGAACGGCTTGTAGCCTTCGGCGGCGAGGCCGGCGGCGAACGTGACCGCATGCTGCTCGGCGATGCCGACGTCGAAACACCGCTTCGGGAACTTCTTCTGGAACAGGTCGAGGCCGGTGCCGGACGGCATCGCCGCCGTGATCGCGATGACCTTCTCGTCGCGCTCGGCCTCGGCGATCAGCGCATCGGCGAACACCTTCGTGTAGGTCGGCGCCGACGCCTTGGCACTTACCGGCGTACCGGTCAGGCCGTTGCGGCCGGTGACGAGGTCGAACTTGTTGACCGCGTGGTACTTTTCGGCCGACTCGGTCGCGAACGGATGACCTTTGCCCTTCTGCGTCACCACGTGGATCAGCACCGGGCCGGGCTCGGTCGAATCGCGCACGTTGCGCAGCACCGGCAGCAGGTGGTCCAGGTTGTGCCCGTCAATCGGGCCGACATAGAAGAAGCCGAGCTCTTCGAACAGCGTGCCGCCCGTCACCATGCCGCGGGCGAACTCCTCGGCGCGCTCGGTTGCGGTCTTGATGGCGCGCGGGAACTTCTTGGCCATGGCGCGCGCGAAATGGCGCAGGCTGCGATAGGGCTTGGACGAAATCAGCCGCGAGAGATAGGCGCTCATGGCGCCGACCGGCGGCGCGATCGACATGTCGTTGTCGTTGAGGATGACGATGAGACGGGTGTCCATCGACCCCGCGTTGTTCATCGCCTCATATGCCATGCCGGCGCTCATCGCGCCGTCGCCGATCACGGCGATGACCTGGTTCTTGCGGCCGGCAAAGTCGCGCGCCACGGCCATTCCGAGGGCGGCCGAGATCGAGGTCGAACTGTGCGCCGCGCCGAACGGGTCGTATTCGCTCTCACTGCGGCGGGTGAAGCCGGAGAGTCCGCCACCCTGACGGAGCGAACGGATGCGGTCGCGGCGGCCGGTGAGGATCTTATGCGGATAGGCCTGGTGGCCGACGTCCCAGATCAAACGGTCCTTCGGCGTCTCGAACACATGGTGCAACGCCACGGTCAGCTCGATCACGCCGAGCCCCGCCCCCAGATGTCCGCCGGTGCGGCTGACCGCGTCGATGGTCTCGCGCCGCAATTCATCGGCGAGCTGCTTCAGCTCGTCGGCGGACATGTCCCGCATGTCGGCCGGGGTATGCACCCGGTCCAGCAGCGGCGTCGCGCCGGAATTATGGCCCAGTTGAGTCATAGGTTATCCGTGTGAGGTGAGAGACGCGCCTGTTCCTAATCTATTAGATGTACGTAAAGCTGTAAGCTTGTGTACGGGTTCCCGCGCCCGATGAGAATCGTTAATTGCGACGCTCAACCACCCAACGCGCCACATCCCGGAGAAGGTCAGCTTTTTCCGCAAATAAATCAAGATGCTTGGCGGCCTGCTCGGCCAGCATCCGGGCCTGCGACCGGGCCCGTTCCGCGCCCAGAAGCGACACGAACGTCGCTTTGCCGCGGGCGGCATCCTTGCCGGTCCGCTTACCCACCTCCGCGGCTGACCCTTCAGCGTCGAGGAGGTCGTCGGCAATCTGGAAAGCCAAGCCCAGATCATGGGCATAGGCCCTGAGCGCCAGCCGGGCGGGCACCGGCGCTTTGCCCAGGATGGCGCCCGCCTCCGCCGAAAAGGCGATCAGCGCGCCGGTCTTCAGCCGCTGCAGCCGCGTGATGCCGCCGATATCGAGCGCGGTTTTCTCGGCCAACAGGTCCATCATCTGGCCACCGACCATGCCTGCGGTGCCCGCCGCATCCGCCAGCGCCAGGACAAGCTCCGAGCGCACCGCGCCGTCGCCGTGGGTCCCGGGATCGGCCAGCACCCGGAACGCGCGGGTGAGCAGCGCGTCGCCGGCCAGGATCGCCGTCGCTTCGTCGAATTTCTTATGGACCGTCGGCCGGCCGCGCCGCAGGTCGTCGTCGTCCATTGCCGGGAGGTCGTCGTGAACAAGGCTGTAGCAGTGCACGAGCTCGATCGCGATTGCGGCACGCATCGCCGACGAGGCGGCGACATTGAATAAGGCGGCGCTCTGCAGCACCAGGAACGGACGCATGCGCTTGCCGCCGTCGAGGGTGGCGTAGCGCATCGCCTCGACGACCTGCGCCTCCGGCCCTTCCGGGAGCGGCAGGTGGGCGTCGAGCGCGGCTTCGATTTCGGATGCCGCGGTGGTGAGCGCGGACTGAAGTCTGGGTGTCATTCGGCAGCCTATCCGAGATTCGCAGGCTCGGTTTTCACGCTGCCATCGGCGCCCAGCATGATCTTGTCGATGCGCATCTGCGCGTGTTTGAGCTTCTCTTCGCAGTGCTGCTTCAGCAAGGCGCCCCGTTCGTAAGACTTGATGGCGTCGTCGAGCTTGCCCTTGCCGCCCTCGAGATCGCGCACGATGTCCTCGAGCTGTTTGAGGGCTTCTTCGAAGCCGAGCTTGGCGATGTCCGTCGGCAGGGATGTCGTGTCAGCCATTCGAGTCTCCAGCGCGCGAGTGTAGGCAAGGCCCGGGGGGCTCACAAGCACCGCAACACCGTGGCGCGGTAATACGCCGCTTTATCCCCGGTAAAGCGGCTCCGGCTGGGCGAAGAACGAATGCAGGATGTGATAGACCATCTTGTAGTTCTTCTGCTGAAAGCTCGCGTGCGAGATTCCGGCCATGACCGTGAACTGCTTGTCCGGGTTCGGCAGCCGCTTGAAGAACTCGAGGAGGTCCTCGAAGCTGGCGATGCCATCCCATTGGCCGCGCATGATGATCGTCGGCACGGTGATCTTCTCCGGATCGACCACCGGCAGCTTCGAGCACATGTCGACATAGGTGCCGGTGGGCATGGAATCGTCGAGCGCCAGGATGGCGTCGGCAAACTTCTCGATCACCCGCTCCTCGGCCGTGCCGGGGTGGTCGCGGTTGAAAATGCTGTGCACGAAGGCGCGGTCGATGGGGCGGCGGTTCTTGGCCTGGAACTCCGGCAGTCGCTTGCGGCGCTGCTCGAGTGTCGGGCTGCCCTCGCCGGTCCACACCATGGCGTCGAGTGCGACGCGCGCGACCATCTCGGGATGGCGCTGCGCGAACAGGGCCGCGCGCAACGCGCCCGAGGAGATGCCGTAGACCAGGAACGGCCGCTTGCCGCGCAGGCTCTGGATGTACTGGCCGGCGGCGTAGCAGTCGTCGGCACCCTGGGAGATGTCGGCGTGGTTGTCGCGGTCCTTGGTGGACCTGCCGTAGCCTTCCATGTCGACGCACCAGCAGTCGTAGCCGCGCTTGGCGAACCAGTCCATCACCGAGGAATCCGGCCGGCCCGGCACCTGCAGATCGAAGGTCGGCTGCGAGGCCATCGACGAGCCATGCACGAACAGCACGATCCCTTTCGCATTCTTCGGATTGCCGACGCATTTGTTCCACAGGAACAGCTTCACCTCGCCCTTCTTCGTCCAGTGCTCCTTGCCGACCACGCCGCGGCTCTTCGTTGCCGGGCGCGACACCGCCTTGGCGCTGCGGGCGCGCAGGGGCTTGCGGCTGGCGGACTTCTTCTTGTGGGCGGGCTTCACGGCTTTCTTCTTGGCCATAGATAGTCCTTCGGGGTTGGGCGCCCAATTCTCTCAGTTGCCTGGGCGCGCAAAGACGCTGCACTGCGCGGGGTCGAACTCTACTGCAACGGCATCGCCGGCGGCAAAGACCTGCGAGGGATGGGCATGCACGCGCACCCGCACGTCCCCGGGGAGCGCCACGATATATTCGATGCTGTTGCCGAGATAAACGAGATCGGTAACCGTGCCGGCAATGCCGTGTGCCGGCGGCCGTGCGACGATCAGATTCTCCGGCCGCACCGCCACATCCACCACGGCGCCGACCTCCAGCCCTTCGGCGCGCGGGAAGCCGCGCTCGACGCCGAGCAGCGACACATGCGCAAGCTCGCCGGCGAAGGCCTTGATCCGGCCCGGCACGAAATTCACCTGGCCCATGAAGTCGGCGACCATGCGGTTGGCGGGCCGGGTGTAGATGTCGCGCGGGCTGCCGTGCTGCTGCAGCTGGCCCTGGTGGATCACGGCAATGTCGTCGGAAAGCGCCAGCGCCTCCGCCTGGTCGTGGGTCACATAGATGAAAGTGATGCCGGTGCGACGCTGGATCTGCTTGAGCTCGCTGCGCATGCGCTCGCGCAGCTTGGCGTCGAGGTTCGACAACGGCTCGTCGAGCAGCAGAATGTCGGGCTCGACGACGAGACTGCGTGCCAGGGCCACCCGCTGCTGCTGGCCGCCGCTGATCTCGTTGGGGAGCCGCGCCTCGTAGCCGGCGAGCCCGACGATCTCGAGCATCTTGGCCACGCGCGTCTTGATCTCGGCCGCGGGCTTCTTCCGCACCTGCAGCCCGAACGCGACGTTCTCGAACACGGTCTTGTGCGGCCACACCGCATAGTTCTGGAAGACCATCCCCATGCCGCGATGCTCGGGCAGGACGACGCCGGCCGGCGACGACAGCACCTTGCCGTTCACCGTGATCGTGCCGGCGTCAGGCTTGAGATAGCCGGCGATCAGCCGCAACGTCGTGGTCTTGCCGCAACCGCTCGGGCCCAACAAGGTGACGAAGCGGTTGTCGGCAATGTCGAGACTCAGGTCGTGCACCGCGGCGGGGCCGTCGGCCGTTCCGGCATAGTGCTTCGACAGGTGGTCGATGGTGATGCGCGCCATCGTCTATTCCGTCGACACCCGGGCGCCCGAGCCGCGGCCGAGGCGGTTCGCGATCGCGATCGCAACGCTGATGATGATCATGTTGATGATGGCGAGAGCCGCGACCGGTTCGGTGTAGCCGGTCTCATACAGGTTATAGATCGCGACCGCCACCGTAATTGAGCTCGAACTGAACAGCAGGATCGAGGCGCTGAGTTCCTGGATTGCCGGCACAAAAACCAGGAGCCAGCCGGCGAACAAACCGGGGCGGATCAATGGGAAGGTTACGTGCCGCATGGTCATGCCCCATGGGGCGCCGAGGATGCGGGCACTTTCCTCGAGCGAGGAATCGACTTGGCGAAGCGACGAGTTCGCCGCACGGACACCGAGCGGGATGTACCGGCCGGTATAGGCGAGCAGCAGGATCGCCAGCGTGCCGTAGAGCTTGAAGGGCGTCGCCAGCCAGAACTGGATCAGCGCCACCGCCATGACGATGCCGGGCAGCCCGAGCGGGATCAGCGCAATGTAGTCGAGGAGCCGCCGGCCCCAGATCGTGGTCCGCAAATCGATCCAGCCGATGATGCCGCCGATCAGCACCGCCAACGTCGCCGCCGCCGTGGCCAGAACCAGGCTGTTGACGATCGCGCGCTGTGTCACGTCGTACTCGAACAGCACGAACCGGTAGTTGGCGAGCGTGAGATTGTCCCAGAACGGCAGGCCGACCGACTTGACCAGCGAGGTCGCGACCAGTGCGGCATAGGGCAGCGCGATCGCGACGACGAACACGCCGAGGCCGAAGGCGAAGACCAGCCAGCGCCCGGCGCCGAGATCGACCAGCCGCGGCCGGCTCCCTTTGCCGCCGAGGGTCACGTACGACCGCCGCGCCAGGTACTGACGCTGCAGCAGCAGCGCCACCACCGTGATCGCGACGAAGATCAGCGACAGCGCCGAGGCGAGGCCGTACTGCGGCGGATAGTCGAACAGCGCGTAGATGCGCGTCGGCAGGGTGTAGATGCGCCCCGGCACGCCGATGATGACCTGCGAACCGAATAGTGCGATGGCGTTGACGAAGGCGAGCAGCACGCCCGAGAGCACGGCCGGCGCCACCAACGGTGCGGTGATCGCCAGCGCGGTGCGCCACTTGCCGGCGCCGAGGATCTGCGCGGATTCTTCATAGGACGCATCGACCGATTCCAGCGCACTCGACGCCAGCAGATACACGTAGGGAAATGTGTGCAAAACGGTGACCAGCACCAGCCCCGGCATGGTGAAGATGTTGAAGGTAAGGAACGGCAGGTCGAGCCGGTCGCGCAGGAAGACGTTGACGATACCGGCATTCGGCCCGAACAGATTGACGAACGCGATCGCGGTGAGGAACGGCGGTGTCAGATACGAGAGGCTGGCGGTGAAGCGCAGAAAACCCTTGAACGGCGTGTTGGTGCGGCTGACCGCCCACGCCAGCGGCACGCCGATCAGCAGGCTGAACAGCCCCGTCCACGCGCCAAGGACGAGCGAGTTCAGCAGCGCCTGATAGTAGAGCCGCCGCTGCACGGCGCGGACGAAGTTCTCGAGGGAGAAACCCTCGTCGCCGACGACACTGCCCATCAAGAGGAAGGCGAGCGGCATCACCACGAGCACGATCAACGCCGCCACCGCGGCGGCCATCACCACGTGCTCGAGGCGCAACGACGAGCGTTGCGGCCGCGCCGCGGCCGCCGGATTTCCGACCATCCAGGGCATGTTCGCT